>Ga0187803_10000550_pt1 | contig 14868 bp, 13 predicted proteins | sample NC_wetland_sal_i_2_FD_132425 | JGI IMG/M metagenome (GOLD analysis project Ga0187803, IMG submission 132425) | Wetland sediment microbial communities from Neuse River Estuary, North Carolina, USA - Control_3 | ecosystem: Environmental > Aquatic > Freshwater > Wetlands > Sediment | place: USA...
GATCGGATACGAACCCAGGCACGTGACATAGGACGCGGAAGTCGCACCCCCATAATTCCGGCAGTTCTGGACCACGGCAAAGGGTGCGATTCCGAGGCCGAGGCCCACCATGCTCGCCCCATCGTAGTCTAAATTGAAGGTTGTATTTGCGGTGACCAGACTCCCTGGCCAAAAGAACACAGGGCCAGTCCATGTCCCATAATTGATCTGATTGCCACCACTAATACCACCCGAGTAAGCAGCCCGTGACACGGCGGTGTTGTCCTGAAACGAACACACTAAGCTCTGTCCACATACGGAAGCCTGTGTCAAACCCAACGCCACCGTAGTTCCATTCGTCGCCGCCCCGCACGAGGTTGTGGCCGATCCTCCCGCGCAGGTTGTCCCCGGACCCGGAAAAGTGCCGGCACTCGCGTAGGCAGCCGACCACAGTGGTACGCTAATTATGTCGTAAGTGATCGCGTCTCGTTCTTTCGTCAGACGAGGCCAGTAGATCGTCGGCGTTTCCGATCCTGCGCTCACCATATCGAAGATTTCCATGGGTGCAGTCTGCGTTCCCGCCGTAGCGTCGTGTGCGACCACAAAGTAAGTCACATGGGTGGTTGTCCCCGTGCCGCAAGCCGAAGCTCCCGCTTGTCCACAGGTCGGAAACATGCCATAAGGCATCTGCGATCCGTGGTATTCATGTCGTGCCGCACCCGATCCCGGGCCGGCAATATATCCCGCGATTCCCGCCCCTGCCCACGGCGACCTCGCCGGTGATACCGGATTCAAGGAGAGCGCGCTTTCCGAGTATAAATTCTTGACGTAGGCCCCCGAGTAGTTCCCGCGCGTGTTACTGACGTTGATCTGCCACGGCCCGCTCGCTTGGATCACCGTGTTCTCCACATACACGCCGTTCGAGGCCCACACGCTCACGCCGCTCGAGTAATTGGCGGTGATCGACGAATCCCGCAACGTGATCACCGGCGCCACGATCCCAAGCTGGCCATTCCCCGCGCTGAACACGTAAGAGCCGTTCCAGTACTGATTGTCGTTTAATGAACTGCCGTTGTTGGTGAAGTGGTCTATCGTCGCGTTTTCGTCATCCCACAAATCGAAAAAGTTGTTGAACGCCCCAACATTCCCCACGTCATAAGAAATGTCTACAAAGTGAGTTCCCTGAGCGTTGTCGAGGATCGCGACATAGCTCAGAGCCGCGATGCCGGAAGTCGAGCCATTCGCAGGCGACGACTTAGACGAGTTATAGGTGAACGACGTCGGATTCGGAGTTCCGGTAACCAGGTAATCGCCCCAGTAAGCTGTCTCGTCGGTGTAGAGGACAGTCACCATGTCGCCGGGTCGAAAGCCGTGTTGAGTACTGCCGGTGGTAATGGTTGCTGACGTTCCCGACCCTTGCGTGCCTGTAATCGGCACCCCGGCATAGGCAGGATTGGAGGAGAAGTTAGTCGGAGTGCGGAAGGCGATGCCCTGAATTGTGTTCGTCCAATAGTCTTGCGAGTGTGCCAGGTCTCCAACCTGCAGGCACGCCCCGCGCCCCAGACACTGTAGGGCCGCGCCATAGCCACTGAGCGTGGACTGGGAACTATGGAAGAAGATCGTGCCGTAAACAGGATAGGTGTTGTATTGCCAGCCTCCACCGTTCGCCGGAATCGTGACATTGCAATAACTGTTTTGGTTATAGCTGGAGTTAGTTCCGCAGGCGATGTTGATCGTCTCTTGAATCCCGCTGGAAGCCGACTTGAGAGTATAAGGGCCCGAGTGCGAAAAGAACGGCGTGAAGCTGATTGCGATCGAGCCGCCGGAACAAGCCGCGCTGTTCGCCGGCACGTTAACAGCTTCGCTGCTCGCCCCGTCGGAGATATAGACCTGATAACCTGCGCCGCTTGTCGTATCTATCCCTGCCGGGCATGGTGTAAGTGTCACGGTCGCCCGTGTCCCGCCCGTCAGCGAACTCGTCATGGTCTGTGACCAGTTGAATGCCGTCGAAGCATAGGTGATTCCCGTCGGCGCTCCCCCGCCGCACGATCCCCACGTCGAATTGCCGGTCAGGCAAGTGGCGGAGTTGGCTGGTCCTGTGCCCAACTCCCCGGGAGGAACCAGGCCGTTCACTAAGTCCGATTTCGCCGCAAGGCCCCCGTCAACGTAATGACGGTCGGCTGCCTGGTTTGGCGCCGTGGGATCTGCCGGCAACGTCAGCGGCCCTGTCATGGTGTCGCCCGCTTTGGACACGTACTGTCCCGAGCCTACATTCTGAACCGCCGCGTCCACATAGCCTTTGTTAGCGGCGTCGCTGCTTCCTACCGGCTGGGGCAGCGAAGGCGCCACCGCAAATTGCTTCGTACCCGTAATCGTCTCTGCCCCCGCCAGATGCACCACTGCCGAGTCGATTGCACGATTCGCCACCGCCGCATTCACGTACTGTTGCGTTGCCGCCATGTTCGCAAGCCCGGTTCCTGGTGTCGTCCTCACCCCGGCAAGCGTGACCGGCGAGGTTGTTGGCACCGCCCAATACTCTGTCCGCACTGTGCCATCGTCGAGTTGGAAGACCGCGACATAGTAAGTTCCCGCAGGGCTTGCTCCAACGTTGGGCGCCAGTTGCGTCGTGAATGCGCCTCCCGTCCCAATCGCCACGCTCTCATTGCCTGCCGCCACGGCGTCGCCCTCTGCCGTCTGGAACGAAGGCCACGAAATCAATACCGTGCCCGATGCCGGCGTCCCGTCTGCGCGGTACACCGTGTCGCTGATCGTAGTAAGCATCGGCCCCTGAGCCTGCGCCCTGGCCAACATCATCAGCGCCATCAGCAACAGCGAAGCCACCTGGAACTTCCCGCTCCACTGCCTGCCATTAGCCGCATAACCTCTCTGCATGTCTTCTCTCCTCGAGCCAGTTTCCAAATATGGGTTTTGGGAAGGGCACGGCTTTAGCCGTGCCGCCCTAAGTCGCCATTGACGCGGCTTTGCAGGCCGCGGAAAAACCCACGGTTTGTATCAGGGCAGGGCCGGAATCCCCAGCAAGCCCGGTTTTGGCTTGCCGGGGTGGAGGGCTTAGCCCTACCTCTCAGAGTCGCCATTGACGCGGCTTCTGCTGCTGAGGGTCAACGGCCAGGTCCGCGCGGAGGCCATTGATGAGACAAGCGAGCGTCATCACGCGCATCCTTGTTCGGGCCAATAACAAAGCCGCTCTGCCGAGCGGCGATTCCCGCGCATTGTATCTCTCAACTCACAAACGTGGCACTTCTGCTATGCCAGAACTTCGCAACATAAATATACGAGTCATCCTGAGCGAAGCGAAGCATCTATGTATTTTGTTCGCGTCACCGAACAGTGTGCTTTGTCTCACAACGCAAGCCTGGGCCTTATGCCACAAATGAACGCGAAGCGACATCAGGATTGTTCGAAACTCGTGGCTCGAAGCTCGCGGCCTGCGACTGGGCGTCGAATCACGATTCTTTCCGCAGCTCACTCCCAACCCGCGATTCCAAAAATCGCCGCACGCTCTCCACGTACACGTCCGCGAAATCAACCACCGGTCGGCGCATCTCGATCAGTTTCATCGCCGGGTCCATCTCCCAGTTCAGGGCGCACAGCAACGCCAGCGTCATCATCGGAGCTCGGTGTACTCCCGCCGCACAATGAACATACACCCTTGCCTGAGGATCCTGGAGCGCGTCCAGCGCAAAATCCACGCCCCGCCCCAGCAGTTCCGGAGGCTTCGGCAGAAAATCGTCATCGGTCGGATTCCACAGGACCTTGATATTATGCGGCTTCGCCAGCGGCTGGTCGTCGAATTCGATCTGCATGTCCAGAATGTGCGTCACTCCCGCTTGCGCCAGCTCCTCCATATTCCGTGCGTTCCAAATGCCGCCTCCCAGCGCAATCCGTTCCGTGATCCAATCCATGTCCATCGAGCGTTCCGGCTTCCCCGCCGTAATCTTCAGCCTGAGTGTGCGCGTCCTTCGTCTGATTTTACGTCACCTTCCCCATTCCCTCGCTAATCTGGCCTCGGAGCGGCCCACGTCATTCAAACCCAACTGCCCTTTAGGTGTGTCCACGAGAACAACTGGTTTCATAAATAGGTTTTGGGAAGGGCACGGCTTCAGCCGTGCCATCTAAGGCCGCCAAGAATGCGGGCTTTAGCCCCTGAGGGCCTGGCTCACAGGCCCGGAACAACATTTACGAAAACCAGTCAATGTCCTGAGTCAGAAATTCGCCGCATTTTCAGCTAGTGCGGCGATGCGCTTGGTTTGCAACACCGCGCACCAGAATCTGTTACAGGCGAAGCTTGTTTCACCACACTAGAGCAAATTCACGCAGTCCTGTAGCTGCGCAAAAAGTAGGCTAGGCCGGCGCAGATAGGGCCGCGCAAAAACAGTAGGGGCGCGATCTGCGTCGCGCCCCTCAAGAGTCTTAGTTACGAGTCTTAGCTAGGAGTCTTGGCTAGGAGTCTTATCCAGAGTTCCGGTTTTTCTCTACTGTTACTTTTAGAATATCAAATCACAAAGGGTATTTTGCCAACTTATCAACATTTATTTTTGCCTTCCTTTGAATCACTTACGCTGAAATTGTACTTTTTACCCTCTTGACAAACTTTTAGCCCCCCCCACCTAAGCCCCCTCCTTCAGGCAAGTTTTTCATCGGCGGACGTCCGGCAGCTTTTCCAGCAGGCCGCCCGCCAGCAGAATGCGCGAAAGCTGGTCGATGGTTTCCTGCAGAAGCCGTGCGACCGTCCTCCGCGGGTATCCCAGTAGCCTCGAGACCTCGTCGATGCTGTACTCTTCGAGCACGTTCATCGCCAGCAACTTCTTCTGCAGCCGGTCGAGCTTATCGATAGCCTGCTCCATGTCCGTTACGAAGATCACCATGTCTTCAAAGCTCGCCATCGAGTACGAGGTCACCCGTGAACGAAAGAACTCGCGGCCGAGCAACGATGGCAATCTCCCAGCCTCGACCGAGGCCCGCCGATAGCGCCGCAGCAGCGCCGTCGTGCGCGAGCGGTATGGCCACAGGTCGAATTCTGTTTCGCTAAACAGCACCGATGGTGGCACTTCCGCTTGCCCCATCAGGCTCCAGCATTCTGTGCTTGGCGGGTGTGTCATCATGCCCACACCCCCATCTCGGCCACTCCCTGCAAACATTCGACGTGGCCCGTATTCCCGAGTTGGCCGCGGTCAGCTCCCGTGTTACGCGCCCGGCGGCGCCCGCGAAGTTTCCCGCGTAGAGCTTTGCTCGGCGTCTCCCCGGGGTCCATTTGTCGCGCTAAGTGCACCATGCAGTCTGCGCAGTACACCCGCTCTTCTGCTAGCCGGCGCAAGAACAACCCGCCGCACCGTTCGCAATACTTCAATTCAACTCGCACTCTCGGATCTTCCGTCCTGCTTGTGAAGTTCATAATTGCCTCTCCGTATGAATGCACAGCCTGAAAACAAAAAGCCCCGGTACCGATTTTCTCGGCCCAGGGCTCGTTTCTCTTACGATGACCTGTTTGCTATTTAGTTGAGGGCGAAGCGGTTATTGCAGTCGGGCGCTGGGGCCCGACTCCATTTGTCGGAAATACCCTTCTTCATATCCAGACTTGAGCACCTGCCCGTTTTGGACAATCACGCTCAAACGTCCTGTGAAATGAAGGGCTTGCAGCAACCGCCCCATGGATGCTGAGAGAACCTCCGCCGACCGGACCTTTCGGCGGAATTCAGCGAAGCGTCTCTCATCGTCTTTCGTTCTTTCTTCTACCAAAGATTGCATTTCCATAATGGCACACAAAACCTTTCCTTTATAAATGCAATATGATCGTTTTACTGTATAGCTCATTGCATACTTAGTCAAGAAGTTTCTTAGCTATTAGCTGTAGTAATTTGGGACTGAAAACAGGCGGTACTATAGCAACATGCTATACTCCCGCCGCATGAAATTCCGCATGCTGCAAGAGAACCTTCGCAAAGCCCTATGGGAACGTATCGACGCTGGTGATCTCACTGGATTGCATCTGGCCCAGCGGTCGGGTTTCAAGCAGGCTCACATCTCCAACTTTCTGAATCGCAAACGCGGGCTTAGCCTAGAAGGCATGGACAGGATTCTGACCGTGCAGCACCTGTCCGTGCTCGATCTCATTGATCCCGCCGAGGTGAACCAGCGCGCATCCATTTTGGACCCCAGTGAGGACGACTTCGAGAACGTCGTCGTCACAGATCCGCAAGTCGCTGCCCGGGAGGCGCTGATCATGGGCAGGCACGTCAAGGAAATCCTCAAGTTCAAAAGCAGTTTTCTCAAGCGGCTAAAAAAAAATATGGAAGGCGATTGCCGCGGCTGGGAGCGCTTTGTCATCATCAAGGCAAACGCCCAGGAAGGCATGAGTATGTATCCCCGCCTACTGCCCGGTGCGACCCTGCTTCTTGACCGCCATTACAACTCTCTCGCTCCCTATCGCAAGGGCGAGAACAACATGTACGCCGTGCGCAGGAACGCGACGTGTACGGTCAAGTATGTGGAACACTCCGGCAATCACCTTATCCTGCGACCGCATAACCCCGCCTTCCCCGTGGAAATCCTCACGCTGGAAAGGGGGAGCAGGCCTACCGATCACATCGTGGGCCGCGTTTGCCACGTTGGCGCCGAGACATAGCAACTCTTCCGCTGCCTTTCTCTCGCTCCGGCATCGACGGACAGCATGTTGGCCCAAGCCAGTGGCCGTCGGCGCGGCCGTTCCGTCTGCGTTTTTCCCCGAACCGGACTAACGAAAACTCCGGGCACACGTCTCAACTCCTGGGTTGCGGTTCCCTCGATGCCGGGGAGTCCCCGGCCAGGCTCCCTGTCTGCTGCGGCTTTAGGAAGCCCCATCGGAGTGGATAACTTTTGTGCAAAGAGATAATCTTTGAGCGCTCATATCGTTGACTCTTATGACCTGTAGACATTTTGCTCTCGTTCTGACGCTGGTCTTCGTCGCCCCGCCTTCCGTCGCCCAGCACACGGCTTCTGAGCCGGTGCTGGATGTCTCGGCGATGGATAAAACCGTAGACCCGTGCGTGGACTTCTACACCTACTCGTGTGGCGGATGGATGAAGAAGAATCCGATTCCGCCAGATCAGGCAAATTGGGGCACCTACGGCAAACTCGAGGATGAGAACCGCGCCCAATTGAGAACCATCCTTGAGGAGGCGGCAAAAGCAGATGCTTCGCGCAACGCAGTCGCGCAGAAGATTGGCGATTACTATGCTTCTTGCACGGACGAGGCCGCCATTGAAAAGCTAGGGGCGAAGCCGCTGTTGCCCGAGCTGAAGCGGATCAAGAAACTGAAGTCAAAGCAGGCGCTTGCCGAATACATTTCGACGGCCCAGTTCCCTCCTTCGCTCTACGGCGGGGGCGTGCTATTCACGTTTCGCTCGGACCAGGACTACAAGAATTCGGAGCAGGTGATCGCGGAAGTGGACCAGGGTGGACTCGGCCTGCCCGACCGTGATTACTACACTAAGGATGATGCCAAGTCTCAAGAGCTTCGTCAGGCGTATGTAGCCCATGTGGCAAAGATGTTCGAGTTGGTCGGTGACAAACCGGCCCTCGCGGCCGCCGAGGCCGCAACCGCCATGCGCATCGAAACCGCGCTTGCCAAGGGCCAGATGACTCGTGTCGAACGCCGCGACCCTCCCAAGCTCTATCACAAAATGAACACCGAGGAGCTCGAAAAGCTGGCGCCGGCTTTCGAGTGGAATACCTATTTCAGCAAAACCGGCATGGGTTCCCTTTCGTCCCTCAACGTGGTGACACCAGATTACTTCCGCACTCTGAATGCAGAGATCGAGAAAGAAAGCCTTGCCGACTGGAAGACCTACCTCCGGTGGCATGCCACTCACAATGCTGCCAAAGATCTCTCCTCCGCCTTCGTCAAAGAGGATTTCAATTTCTACGGCAAAACTCTGCGCGGCAGGGAAGAGTTGCCGCCCCGTTGGAAGCGTTGCACGAATGACGTGGATGACGACCTTGGTGAGGCGCTGGGGCAGGCATATGTAACCAAGTACTTCAGCCCCGAAGCGAAGCAGTCCGCGCTGAAAATGGTCCAAGAGATCGAAGCCGCGATGCAGAGCGAAATTCAGTCGCTCCCGTGGGTGGGACCTGCAACGAAAGAGCAGGCGCTCGCCAAGCTGCACACAATCGCCAACAAAATCGGCTATCCCGACAAATGGCGCGACTACAGTTCGCTCGAGATCGTGCGCGGAGACCAAATCGGAAACTCGGAGCGGGCCTCATGGTTCGAATTCCGCCGCTGGCTGGCGAAAATCGGCAAACCTGTGGACCGGAGCGAGTGGGGCATGACTCCGCCGACCATCAACGCCTATTACGATGCTCAGAAGAACGACATCAATTTCCCGGCTGGAATCCTGCAGCCTCCGCTGTTCAGCGCCTTGTCCGACGCCGCCCCCAACTATGGCGACACCGGCGCCACCATGGGCCATGAACTCACCCACGCCTTCGACGATGAAGGCAGCCAGTTCGACGCCCAAGGCAACCTCCGCAACTGGTGGACGGAAAACGACCGCAAGGAATTTGAACAGCGCGCGAAGTGCGTAGTTGACCAGTATTCCGGATACACCATCATTGACGACATCAAGATCAGCGGCAAACTGACCAATGGTGAGGATCTCGCGGACTTGGGCGGCACGTTGCTCGCTTACCTGGCATGGAAGCACGATACCGCAGGGCAAAAGCTGGAGCCGCTCGACGGTTTGACCCCGGAGCAGCGCTTCTTTGTCGCCTATGGGCAGAGTTGGTGCACCAACGAGCGCGACGAAAACAAGCGCCTGCGGGCGACGGTGGACCCGCACTCTCCGGAGAAGTATCGCACCAACGGCGTGGTGGCCAACATGCCGGAATTCAGCGCCGCCTTCGGTTGCAAGCCCGGCCAGCCCATGGTGCGCGAGAACAGCTGCCGCGTCTGGTGATGTGGCGCGGACCCGCCCAGCCAAAATTCGCGCAGCCGTTACATCGCTCCGCTCATGCGAATCTGCTCCTTGAAGCGGCCATCGGCGCGGAGACTGGCCACGACTAAGCGAATGTCGCTGTAGCTAACGTACGCTGGCACGGCTTCCTTGATATCTCTCAGTCGCTCCACGCCCTTGGTCAGGCAGGCAGCTTCGATCAGGGGCTGGGCATCCGGAGAAATCCACTTCGAATCCAGCTTCAACTGCCCGGTCTCGATCAGATTCGCGACTGAGCCGACAATCGTGGAGATCTGGCGCGCGCGAATCTGAGCAATTTCCTCGAGCGTGCGGCCTTCGCGCAGAAGGCGGAGCGTCTGCTCGGCCGGAGTCGGCTCTTGGGAAGAGACCGGCGTGGCCCGAGCTCCGCTGGCAAAATTGCGCAGGATCTGCAGAATCTCGGCGCCGTAAACGTCGGCTTTGCGTTCGCCGATTCCGGCGACTTGCATGAGTTGCGCGATCGTCGTCGGCCGGCGGCGGCACAACTCCTCGAGCGTGCTGTCATGGAGCACGACGAAAGCAGCGACCTTGTTTTCGCGCGCCTTGTTCCGCCGCCACTCGCGAAGATAGTCGGCCAACGCGGGATCAACTTCGCGCCGGTCCGGAACCGGAGGTAGAAAATCCTCCACCGGTGCGGGCGCGGCCGTCTGGCGGACGTAGGGCGGAGACGCGGCGAGCCGCATCTCTACAGGGCTCTTCTTCCGTCGCGGCGCTGGCATACCGGCTAGAGCCCGCGTTTTTCCCTTAAGCCAGTCGGGCTTGGCGCCGCAGTTGTCGCAGCTGCCGCAGCGCTGCCACTTCGGCGTCTCGCCAAAGTGCAGGCAGATTTGCCGGTGGCGGCAGCCGTTCGAATCCGCGAACCGGCTGATGATGCGCTTGCGCTGCCAGGAGCGCTCGCGCTCGGCTTCATCTTCAATTTTCCCGATGAAATACTCGAGCAGCACATGGTCGCGCTTCTGCCAGAGCAACACGCAATCGGCCGCGCGCCCATCGCGCCCGGCCCGCCCCGCTTCCTGGTAGTACTGCTCAATGGACTTGGGCAGCGAGAGATGAATCACGGCGCGCACCGAAGGTTTATTGATGCCCAGCCCAAAGGCGATCGTTCCTACCAGCACGCGGACTTCATCCGACATCCACCGCTCCTGGTTCTGCCGTCGGAGCGCAGCCTCCATTTTGGCGTGATAGGGAATGGCCGCGATCTCGTTGTCCTCCAGATACTCGACGGTTTCTTCTACGCGCCGAATGGTGGGCGCATAGACAATGACGTTCCCCTCCCGGTAGTAGCGCAGGGCGCGGCTGAGGAGTTCCAACTGCGTCAGCGGCTCGCACTCGTGCACGATGTAGTTCAGATTCTTGCGATGGAAACTGGCGATGTAGAGATCGGGATCGCGCATCTGCAGTTGCCTCAGGATGTCGTGTCGCACCTGCCGCGTGGCGCTGGCGGTAAACGCCGCAATCGGAATCCCTGGGAAGCGCGTGCGCAATTGGCCCAGCTGGCGGTAGTCGGGACGAAACTCGTGTCCCCACTCGGAAATGCAGTGGGCCTCGTCCACGGCGAAAAATCCCACCGGCACGTTCGCCAGCCAGTCAAAAGTGCTCTCGGCTGCCAGCCGCTCGGGCGAGAGATAAATGAGGCGGTACTCGCCCTTGCGCGCGTTCGCCATCACACGATTTCGTTCGGAGGCATTCTGAAAGCTGTTGATGGCCGCTGCTGGAATGCCCATCTGTGCCAATTGCGCCGCCTGGTCCTGCATCAGCGCAATTAGCGGAGAAACCACGACTGCCGTCTTTCCGGAAACCACCGCCGGAAGCTGGTAGCACAGCGACTTTCCGCCGCCCGTCGGCATCACCGCGCAGGCATCGTGTCCGGCCAGCAGGCTGCGAATAACGCTCTCCTGCTTGGGGCGGAATTCGTGATATCCCCAGTAGCGGCGCAGCGGCTCCATCAGGTCGGGCGTGGGTTGGGACATTGCTGGCAGTATAGCCGGAGACGGCTGCGCGGAGTCTGTGAGGTTTCAACCGCGGATTTGTGACGAATCAGGGAGAGGGGTGCCCCACTCATCGCGTCTCTTGCGATGAGTGGGCTCTTGCGCGGTTCGCATTCACCACGGAGACACGGAGGCACGGAGAAGTACTTCTCTTCTTCTCTGTGTCTCTGTGCCTCTGTGATGAAATAGGCGTTACGTCTTTATGATCCTTGGCGTCATTTCCGACACCCACGGCCTGCTCCGCCCCGAGGCCGTCGAAGCCCTCCGCGGCTCCGACCACATCCTGCACGCGGGCGACATCGGTGCTTCGGAGATCCTCGACGAGCTAGCATGGATCGCTCCCCTCACCGCCATTCGCGGCAACGTGGACACCGAACCGTGGGCGCGCAAACTGCCGGAAACGGAAGTCGTGGAGATTGGGGGCGTGACGATCTACCTGCTTCACGATGTGGCGCGGCTCGACCTGAAGCCGGAAGCGGCTGGAATTCGCGTGGTCGTGTATGGTCACAGTCATCAACCCAAAATGGAAGCGAAGAACGGTGTGCTTTATTTCAACCCTGGCAGCGCCGGGCCACGGCGGTTCACGCTGCCGGTGACTGTGGGGAGGCTGAGAATCAATGGCAACGACGTGCAGGGCGAAGTGGTGCGCTTGCAGGTTTGAGCTTTGATTTTTCTTGCTGATGCGAACCTGGAAACAAATGAAAAGGCCGGCACGCGGCCGGCCTTCTCTTCTGCCAATTTTTCGCGGACGAGGGCGTCCGCACCACACTTCTACTTCTTTGGTGCGATGGAGTCCTTTGCGGCCTTGGCCACGCGGAACTTCACTACCGTCTTCGCCTTGATCTGAATCGGTTCGCCGGTCTGCGGATTGCGTCCCATGCGAGCCTTGCGGTGCGCCTTCACCAACCGGCCGAGGCCGGGCACTACGAATACCCCGTTCTTCTTGGTCTCTTTGATCGCGGTGTCGGCCAGGTGCTCCAGGAACGCCGCCGCGGTCTTATTGTTGGTGCCGATTTTTTCGGCCAGATGACGAGTGAGTTGAGTCTTGGTCATGCCACTTGCCATGAATTCCTCCTTCAAAAGCGACTGAATGCTTAGGTCGGAAGGCATATTAACTCACGCCGCTGTGGAAAAGTAGCATTTTGTGCAGATTTTATGCGGTTTCCCGAAAAGGTACCCCCGAAAATCGGCCTGAATCGCAGGTTTTGGCGTTTCCAAGACCCGGAATGGCTACAATCGCTGGGCCGGGCACGGCGATGCTGCTCGTCGGGTAGGCGCACGCGGCCGCTGGGGGCGAGGCAGTTCACTGTGGATTGGCGCCGTTCACTCGCAGCAGCAAGCCGCTTCCACTCCTGATGTCCAGTTTTTCTCCCCGCGAAATAAGTGTGATCTCGCCTTCCGGGGCACGGCGCCCGGCATGACTTATCCTCACGTCGGCGAACCCGTAGACGCCGCAAGCGTCGGAGGAGAACACCCACAGCGCTTGCGGTCGAGTATTGCCGGCCAATTCGCCGCGGCACCCGGAGTTCCGGCTGGCTTCCACCGGAACCAGAACGCCTTCGCTAAGCGCGTGTCCAACGATCTCCGTCCCACGCGCGACCGGACCACCTTGGCCATAAGCGACCTCGCCTCCGATTAGGTCCCGAGTCGCCCACGCCCACGGCGTTCCCCGATCTGGACCCGTCGGCGGGATTTGTGCATCCTCGACCTCCATCATAGAGGCCAGCGCCCGCAAGCTGGTGGTAACTGGCACGAAGCGGTGGGCGAAGTTCAGCTCGTCGAAGCGCAGCGTCATCTCGGCGCGTTGGCCGTCCGCTGCCGGTCTGACGTTCACCACGTGCCCAACCACCTTGGTGCCGGCGCGAATTTTCTTTCCGGGCGAAAGCGGTACGTCCTGCATGATGCGCGCGGTGATGGTTTGTCCGGGCCTGCTTTTCTGTGAATTTAAGGAAGACCTCAATTCCACGGGCAGCACCGTGCCCACGGGAATTGCGTCTTGAGCGAAGGCTGCACCTGAAAGCAGGAGTAAGCCGACCACGAGTCGCTTCATATGACCTCTGTGTACCACTCACCTCCTGGGCCACCCGATGGGTTCTTCTTCACTGTGGCCGCAGATTGCAGTAGTGAGAAATGCTGTAACGGTTGCGCGCAAACCAGCGATAGCTGGCGTGAATCAATCGATAGAGACCCGGCAGACTGAAGACCGCGTAAAACGGCCATGCCCACCAGATGCGCCGCGCAACATAGAGATAAACGTCGGCACCGGAAATGAGTCTGCCCTCGGCAGTCAGCAGGCGAATATCGGCGAGGAGCGATTCCGTCGCCAGGGGCAACTTGTCGGCGACCCCCGGGTCCTGAAGTGGGGTGATCCTGAATCCGTGCCGCTCAAGCGTTGGTTCCCAGAAACGCGCCCAACGCGAGCAGAAGCGGCATTGCCCGTCGTAGAGTACGTACCCGGGCGCGAGAGAGCTCGCAGGACCGGTGGCAAGAAAGATATCGAACCCCACAGTTATAGGATGGTGAAAGCCGGCACTTCGATGCCCTTGGAGATGCGGGCAATTGGCCCTACGGGTCGTAGACGAGGGTGTGCATGCCGGCATGGCGCGCGGCTTCCTGCAGATCCTCAAGCTTTCGCTTTTGCTGGTCGAGTTGCTGCTGCAACTGGGCCAGGCGCTCCAGTTGCCTTGCCTGATAGCGGCTGTTGGCCAGGGTTCCGTAGTAGTCGTAGGAGGCGTTTGGGTCCGTCAAATGAATGGATGCCTTCAGGTGCGCGACGCGCGACTGCAAATTCGCCACCACATTTTCCTGGGCTAGAATTCTACTCTTCCATTGTCCGGCGGCTCGCTGTTCGGCCGCTCGTTGTTCGGCTGTGCGCTGATCGGCAGCTTTCCTGCCGACCTCAACGGTCGCTGGCGACGACGTTTGCGCCTCGCTTTCGCTGGCAGGCGGCCCCGCGGATCCATCAGGACTCTTCGGCAGGTTTTTGTTCGTGATCACTTTCGGCGGCGGCGTGGACGCATCGGTGGCCTTCTTGTCCCGGTTCTCTCTTGCAACATCACCGAGCGACTGCCCGTAGGCGGCCAGGCTCACCAAGAGCAGCAATGCCGATATTGAGAATAAGCCGCGGCGGTGAAAAGGTCGGCTGGAAACTCGGAGCATAGTTCGCCTCCCCTCAAGAAAGAGAACACGCGATTGGGTCCATGGTAGCGCGTCACACTGCGACGTTGCGATTACCCAAGTAACCCGCGAAGGTTACTCAAGTCTCCGCCGGGCTGGGCCGAAAAGCCAGTTCCAGCACGGCTTCCGGCGACATTCCGGTTTCTCGCAGATGCCGGATGCTGAGCGCGTCGTGCCTTTTGGCGAGCCGCGTTCCGGAAGCATCGCGCAACAATTCGCAATGAAAATACGCCGGCACGGGCAGGGCGAGGGCGCGCAGCAGGAGCAACTGCCGCGCGGTTGATTTGAGCAAGTCGGCGCCCCGCACTATCTCGGTGATGCGCATGGCCGCATCGTCAACGACCACGGCCAGGTGATATGCAGGCACGTCGTCTCGCCGCCAGACCAGAAAATCACCGAAATCTACGCCCGCCAGGTAGCCCTGCTCCCCGAGATTCAAGTCGGTGAATGTGATGGCTTCACCATCCGGAACCCGAAACCGCCAGTTCACTCCGGCAGGATTGGCGAAAGCCCCGGCATCACGGCGCCAGCGGCACCGTCCCGGATAGATCGGCTCATCGTCGAGATCGTTCGGCGCGCTCGCGGCCTGCGCCAGATCCCTCCGCGAGCAAGTGCAGGGATAAATGAATCCCCCGTCCCGCAATCGCCGCCAGGCCTCCAGATAATGCGCCTGCCGCTTGCTCTGCGCATAAGGACCATACCCACCGCCGCAGTCCGGCCCCTCTGTCCACCGA
>Ga0187803_10000551_pt1 | contig 14836 bp, 14 predicted proteins | sample NC_wetland_sal_i_2_FD_132425 | JGI IMG/M metagenome (GOLD analysis project Ga0187803, IMG submission 132425) | Wetland sediment microbial communities from Neuse River Estuary, North Carolina, USA - Control_3 | ecosystem: Environmental > Aquatic > Freshwater > Wetlands > Sediment | place: USA...
AGCGCGGGAAAGGCGGCCTTGCGCCCGGCCCAAAACAGCACGCGCTCCTCCTCGTTGTTGGAGATGCGCACACTGACGGAGCCGCATTGCTTGGCGATCTGCTCGACCCGTTCGATCAGATGATCGACCTCGGCCGCGGGCCCGTCGAGTTCGACGATCAAGAGCGCTTCCACGTCCAGCGGGTAGCCCGCATGGACGAAATCCTCGACCGCGTGGATCGCGGGTTTGTCCATCATCTCCATGCCGCCGGGGATGATGCCGGCGGCGATGATCGAGGCGACACATTGGCCGGCGCTTTCGTTCGAAGGGAATCCCACCAGCACCGCCCGCGCCGTGGTCGGCTTGCGCAGGAGGCGCACCGTGACCTCGGTCACGACGCCCAGCATTCCCTCCGAGCCCACCGTAACGCCCAGCAGGTCGTAACCGCCGGCATCGAGATGCTTGCCCCCCAGGCGGATCACCGTGCCATCGATCAGCACCATCTCGACGCCGAGGACGTTGTTGGTGGTGAGGCCGTATTTCAGGCAATGCACGCCGCCCGAATTCTCGGCGACGTTGCCGCCGATCGAGCAGGCGATCTGGCTCGAGGGATCGGGCGCGTAATAGAAGCCTTTGTCCTGCACCGCGTTGGTGATGCCGAGATTGGTCACGCCCGGCTGCACCACCGCGCAGCGGTTGTCGAAATCCACTTCGAGGATGCTGTTGAACTTGCTCAAGCCCAGGATGATGCCGTCTTCCAGCGGCAACGCTCCACCCGACAAAGAGGTGCCGGCGCCGCGCGGCACGATCTTGATGTTCTCGCGGTGGCAATAGGCCAAAACGCGCGACACCTCCGCCGTGGTCGAGGGCAGCACGACCAAGAGCGGCAGGGCGTGATAGGCCGTGAGCGCGTCGCTTTCATAGGCACGGCGCTCGTCCTCGGATTCGATCACCGCCGCCGGTCCGACGATGGCGCGCAACTGAGCGGCGATTGCGCCGCGCCGCGCGATGGTGGCGGCGTCCGGCGTGGGCATCAGCATGGCGTTTCCCTGCCTCCTCCCCCGTATGTTGGTCGCGGGAGGGCCTTAAGCCAACAAAAAACCGCGCCCGGAAGGGCGCGGTTTTATTAGCGGCGGCACCAGCGGCTGTTAGCCCTGACGGGCCTTGTAGCGAGGATTGACCTTGTTGATGACGTAGACGCGGCCCTTGCGGCGCACAATGCGGCAGTTCTTGTCGCGCTTTTTGAGGGATTTGAGCGAATTGGCGATCTTCATGAAAACCACAGGCAACCGGGACCGTGCGAGAGGCGCGAAAGTAAGGGAAAAGGCGTGACAGAGTCAACCGCCGATCTGGCTCTTCCGGCGCCTTAAACCCTTTCTATCCGACTATTTAATGACCAGCCGGCGAGTTTTTTCCGGTTTTGCCGGAGCGCGCGCCGATCCGGCCTCGTCCTCCGCTCATTCCTTGACCGGCGCGGCCAACGCCTTTTCGCGCTTGCCGCCGCTGGCCGAATTGCGGCCCGACATGAATTGCTTGATGTTGCGAGTCGCCTGCCGCAGGCGCTGGACGTTCTCCACCAAGGCGATGCGCACATAGCCCTCGCCATGCTCGCCGAATCCGACACCCGGCGAAACCGCGACATTGGCCTTTTCCAAAAGGAGCTTGGAAAAGGCCAGGCTGCCGATCGCGCGATAGGCTTCCGGCAACGGCGCCCAGGCGAACATCGAGGCGGGCGGCGCCGGCACCTCCCAGCCCGCCTGATTGAGGCCCTCGATCAGCACGTCGCGGCGTTGCTGGTAGCGCTCGCGAATCTGCCGGATGCAATCCTGCGGGCCGTTCAGAGCCGCCGTGGCCGCGACCTGGACGGGCGTGAAGGCGCCGTAATCGAGATAGGATTTGATGCGCGCCAGCGCGGCGATGAGCCTGGCATTGCCGACGGCGAAGCCGATGCGCCAGCCGGCCATGTTGTAGGTCTTGCTCAGCGAGGTGAACTCGACCGCGATGTCGCGCGCGCCCGGGATTTGCAGCACCGAGGGCGGCGGCTTGTCGTCGAAATAGATCTCGGCATAGGCCAGGTCGGACAGCAGGTAGATGCCGCGGCTTTTGCAGAACGAAACCATTTCGCCGTAGAAGTCGAGATCGACCACTTGCGCCGTCGGATTGGCCGGGAAATTGAGCACCAAGGCGATTGGATTCGGCGAGGTCTGCTCCACCGCCTGCTTCAGCTCTTTCAGGAAATCGATGCCCGGGCCGATCGGCACGCTCCTGACCGAGGCGCCGGCGATGATGAAGCCGAAGGCATGGATTGGATAGCACGGACTCGGCACCAGCACGATGTCGCCCGGCGCGGTTATCGCCTGCGCCAGATTGGCGAGGCCTTCCTTCGAGCCGAGGGTGACGATGATTTCCTTGTCGGGATCGAGCGTGACGCCGAAACGCCGCGCGTAATAGGCGGCCTGGGCGCGCCGTAAGCCCGTAATGCCGCGCGACACCGAATAGCCGTGGTTGCGCGGGTTGTCGATCGCCTCGTGCAGCTTCTTGACGATGTGTTCGGGCGTCGGACCGTCGGGATTGCCCATGCCGAGATCGATGACGTCGCGGCCGAGGGATCGCGCCTTCGCCTTCAAGGCGTTCACCTCGCTGAAGACGTAAGGCGGCAATCTCTTGATACGGTAAAATTCGTCGGGATGAGCGGTCATGGGTGTGTTTCAGGGTCGGGCGGCGGTTATTCTAGGACCTTGGCGGGCGCGAGGCGAGATTGGCCGGTTTTGGCGAAAGCCGCCGCATCCTGGCCGGAAATCAGTATATCAAGAACAACTATTTATACTGGGGTGCAGCAATCCCGGAATTATCCCCTAGGCCCTTGCGGGTGCGACATTTTATACAAATTCGAAGGGATATATTGCTGCATTGCGGCATAAAAATTGTATGGTGACGGGCATGACCCGGCGAAAGGCGCTGGGTTGTTTGCACGGGAGGGGTCCCCATGCACGTTAAATGGTCAAGTGGACGCGATATTGCCGTTTCTTTGTTCATCTTGCTCGGGCTGGCGGTTCCATTCGTGCCGGTTCCCGGCGATCGCGAAACGCAGATGGAAGTCCGCTTCCACACCCGCGGCATGGCCGCGCCGCATGTCTTCAGCACGCAAACGCAACACAGCATCTGCACGGTGATGTCGACGGCGCTGGCCTACGAGGATCCGCGGACCGGGGAATACACCCGCATCGACTGCGGGGATTGAGGCGTAGCACAGGCCGCGCAGCGGCGCGGCCGTCGTGCGAAGCGAAATTAAAGAATCGTAGCACAGCCGAGGGCCGATCCTTCAGGCCCGAGGCGTCGTGCGAAGTGAAATCAAAGAATCGTAGCACAGCCGAGGGCCGATCCTGAGCTTGTCGAAGGATTCAGGCCCGAGGCGTCGTGCGAAACGAAATCAAAGAATCGTAGCACAGGTCGCGCAGCGGCGCGGCCGTCGTGCGAAGCAAGAAAGATCAGCGCGTAGCACAGGCCGCGCCGATTTCTCTTGGCTTCGCACGTCAGGTGCTACGCAGTCTCCGGTCCGTCAGCTTGCCGGGCTGAGTTGATCGACGAATTGCCGGGCGCAAGCGGCCCAGGTGAACTTCAAGGCGTGGCTCCGGCAATGCGCGCTCGGGATCGACAGCGCGGCGAGCGCGGCCGCTTCCAAATTTTCATCCAGCACGCCGGCGCCGCTGCGGCCGATCACGTCCAGCGGTCCCGGCACCGGATAGGCCGCCACCGGCAGGCCCGAGGCGAGCGCTTCGAGTATCACCAGGCCGAAGGTGTCGGTGCGGCTGGCAAAAACGAACACGTCGGCCGAAGCGTAAAGCCGCGCCAGCACCCCGTTCTCGCGATAGCCGAGAAAATGCACATCGGGATAGCGGCGCTCGAGCTCGGCCAATTGCGGCCCCTCGCCCACCACCACCTTGGAGCCCGGCAGGTCGAGATCGAGGAAGGCGGGCAGGTTCTTCTCCACCGCGACCCGGCTGACCGTCAGGAAGATCGGCCGCTTGATGTCATAGGCTTCGATCGAGCGGTGCGACGGATTGAACAGCTTGGTGTCGACGCCGCGCCCCCAGGGCTTCAGATTGACGAAGCCGTGCGATGCGAGCGAGCGCCGCACCGATTCGGCCGCCACCATCACGCCCTGCGACGGCGCATGAAAGCGCCGCAGCGCGGCATAGACCAGACGCCGCGGCGCCACCATCCGCGCCGCCAGGTATTCCGGAAACCGCGTGTGATAGGCGGTGGTGAAGGGGCGGCCGTGCCGGAGGCACCAGCGCCGCGCCGCCAGCCCCAGCGGCCCTTCGGTGACGATATGGATGGCGTCGGGCTCGGCGTCCGCGATGAGCGCGCCGATCCGCCTGCCCGCTCCCATCGCCAGGCGGATTTCCGGGTAGAACGGGCAAGGCAAGGTGCGGAACAAATCGGGCGTGATCATGATCGTCCGATGCCCGGTCTTGTCGAGCTCGCGCCGCAGCGCCACCAGCGTGCGGACGACACCGTTGACTTGCGGCGCCCAGGCGTCGCTGACGATCAGGATTTTCACGCGTCCACCATCTCCGCATGCGCGGGTTCGGGGCGCACAACCGGGTTCAGCGGATCGAGCGCGTGGAGTTCCGCCCAGCGGATGATCTCGAGCCTGCCGTCGAAATGCTCGACCAGCGCCGAGCAGCTTTCGACCCAATCGCCGTCGTTGCAATAGAGCACGCCGTTGATGTGGCGGATCTCGGGGTGGTGGATATGCCCACAGACCACGCCGTCGACGCCGCGCTCATTGGCCGCGGCGGCGATCAGATTGGCGTAATCGCTGATGAACTGGACCGCGTTCTTGACCTTGAACTTGAGATAGGCCGACAGCGACCAGTAGGGATATCCCAGCCACCGCCGCGCCCGGTTCAGCACGTTATTGAGGCGGAGCGTCAACTCATAGGCCCAGTCGCCCAACAGCGCCAGCCACTTGGCGTAGCGCATCACGCCGTCGAAGGCGTCGCCGTGCAGCACCAGCAGGCGCTTGCCGTCGGATGTCACGTGGATCGCCTCCGGCAGCAGCAGCACGCCCCCCATTTGCAGTTCGGTGTAGTCGCGCAGCCACTCGTCGTGATTGCCGGGGATATAGAAGACCTTGGTGCCCTTGCGCGCCTTGCGCAGGATTTTCTGGACGACGTCGTTGTGGCTTTGCGCCCAGTACCAGGACCGCCTGAGGCGCCAGCCGTCGACGATGTCGCCGACCAGATAGAGAAATTCGGATTCGTTATGGCGCAGGAAGTCGAGCAGGAATTCGCCCTTGCAGCCGCGCGTGCCGAGATGGAAATCGGAAATCCAGATGGTGCGGAAACGCGTGACGCGGCCGACGAAACTCATGGTCCCCCCGAAAAAATCACGTTACGTCGCGCGCCAATAACGCCAGATCTGCACCGGCGGGAGATGCGTCCATACCCGCGCGAACTGCTTGCCGCCCAGGCCGAGGCGCGCCATCGGCAAGGGCGAAACCAGCGCGTTGGTGAGTTGCAGGAAGGGGCCGCCTTCGCCCAGACGGTCGAAACAGGCATCGACCACCGCGCGCTGGGCGGCGAAGGGAAACCACTTGATCGGCAGCGAGGACACCACGCCGGCAAGCCGCCCGGCCCCGCATGTTGCCAGCAGATCGCCGAGCGCCGCGACGTCGCCTTCGATCACGCGGATCGCGGGAAAGCGCCGGCGCAGCAACGCCGCCAGTCCCGGTTCGCGCTCGATGCTGATCAACCGCTCGGGCGGGCAGCCGGATGCCAGCAGGCCGTGCGTCAGGCTGCCGGTGCCGCCGCCGAGTTCGAGCACGATGCCCGGGCGCGAAAGGTTCAACGCGCCGGCCATCGCCGCCGCGACCGCGGCGCTGCTCGGCAGCACCGCGCCGATGCCGAGCGGGCGGCGCAGCCAATGGCGGAAAAACAGAACCTTCTCGCCGCTCCAGGCGGCCGATTCGCGGGCTGCTGCGGATTGGTTCAAGCGCGACCCGCCCGGCTCATCCAGCAGGCGGCATCGGATTCGAATCGTGAGGCAATTTTCATGGTTTACCAGGCGTCATTACGACTCCTAGTTAACATGCAGGTAATGACGGAATTGTTCCGCTTCCGAGTCCGGCTTGTGACAGTCAGGGAGCGATTCGCGGCAAGGGAATTCTGCGATGCCTAAGGAATGGTGGGCGTGGCAGGGATTGAACCTACGACCCCTTCCATGTCAAGGAAGTGCTCTCCCACTGAGCTACACGCCCGAAATCAGTCCGCGCGATTTAGACCAATTCCCACCCCGGCGCAAGATCAGCCGAGTCGGCGCCGATTCACGCGGCGAGGAAGCGCTCGATCTCGGAAACCAGTTGGCGCAGGTGGAAGGGCTTGGCCAGCACGGTCGCCTGGCGCGGCAGCACGTCGGCCTCGTTCAAGGCGACGGCGGCGAAGCCGGTGATGAAGATGACCCGCAAGGCGGGATGCAGGTCGCTGGCGCGGCGCGCCAATTCGATGCCGTCGATGCCCGGCATGACCACGTCGGCCAAGAGCAGGTCGACCTTGTGGCCGGCGGCCCAACTCAACGCCGAATCGCCGTCGCCCAGGGCGCACACCTCGTGCCCGGCGCGGCGCAGCGCGCGGGCGAGGAAAATCCTGATGCTGTCGTCGTCTTCGGCGAGAAGGATGCGTGCCATGAAGCCCGGATTCTGGGGTCTTGAAGTCTCCGGTCCGGAGCCTAACGGGCAGGTTTAAAGGAAGGGTTTACCGGTCCCTTAACGATTGATTAGACGTACGATTCGAGGGGTTTTCCCCGGGGGAATCGGCGCCGATCCATGGGTGATCCGGGCGTGACAGGATCGGATATCCCTCTTAATCTTCTCTTCATGGATGGGATTGCGCAGCCGGGCGCGGGTTTGGCCCCGGTCGAGGTTCTGGTCACCGGCCAGGAAGCGGTGCCGCTGGTGATGGCCTCGCCGCATAGCGGCAAGGACTATCCGGCCGAATTCCTGGCCGCCTCGCGGCTCGACCCCCTGACGCTCAGGCGCTCGGAAGACAGCTATGTCGACGAGATTTTCGTGGGCGCGCTCGAGCTGGGCGCGCCGCTGTTGCGCGCGCGTTTTCCCAGGGCCTTTCTCGATCCCAACCGCGAGCCGTTCGAGCTCGATCCGGCGATGTTCGAGGATCTGCTGCCCAATTTCGTCAACAGCCATTCGCCGCGGGTGCGCGTCGGCCTCGGCACCATCGCGCGCGTGGTCGCCTCGGGCGAGGAGATCTATGCACGCAAGCTCAAATTCAGCGAGGCGGAAAGCCGCATCGAACGGCTGTACCGGCCCTATCACCGCGCCCTGAACCAGCTCTTGAACGCGGCACGGGAACGCTTCGGCTTCGCCATGCTGCTCGATTGCCATTCCATGCCTTCCGCCGTCGGCTCGCCCGAACGCGGCACCCGGCAAGGCCGCGCCGATATCGTGCTGGGCGATTGCCACGGCACGTCGTGCCACCCCGCCATCACCGAGACGGCGCAACGCCGGTTGAATGACAAGGGCTATTCGGTGGCGCGCAACGCGCCCTATGCCGGCGGCTATACCACCGCGCATTACGGCAGGCCGGATGAGGGCAGCCACTGTCTCCAGATCGAAATCAATCGCGGCCTGTACATGGACGAGCGCAGCTTCGCCCGCAAACCCTTCCTCGCCCGCCTGGTCGAGGACATGCGCGAGGTGGCGGGCGATCTCGCGGCGATCGAACCGGGGTTGCTCGGGCCTTCATGAGCGGCCCGGAATGAGCTGGGTCCTGCGCGAATCGGGGGCGGCGGATGTCGCCGCCATAACATCGATCTATGCCCATCACGTGCGCTTTGGATTGGGCTCCTTCGAGGAGACGCCGCCATCTTCCGAGGAGGTCGCGCGCCGCCGCGAGGCGGTGCTGGCCCAAGGCCTGCCCTTCATGGTGGCGGAGGAAGGCGGGCGCGTGGTCGGCTATGCCTATGCCCAGCCCTACCGTCCTCGTTCGGCCTACCGGTTCAGCCTGGAGGATTCGATCTATGTCGCGCCCGATTGCGCGCGGCGCGGCATCGGCCAGGCGCTGCTCGCCGATCTGGTCGAGCGTTGCGCCAGGCTGGGCTATCGCCAGATGGTGGCGGTGATCGGCGACAGCGCCAATCTCGCCTCGATTCGCCTGCATGAGAAACTGGGTTTTGCCCGCATCGGCGTCCAGCCCGCCGTGGGATTCAAGCTGGGCCGCTGGGTCGACAGCGTGCTGATGCAGCGCGCGCTCGGGCCGGGGGCGCAAAGCCTGCCGGAAGCCAAGCCCGCAACGCAAAACGCCTCGGGTTCCTCGGGTTGAATGGGCGCGGCCTCGGGCCGGATCGGGCCGCCTCGATCCCGCCTCGGGCTGAAAAGAAAAAGGGCCGTGCCCGAAGGCACGGCCCAAGTTTAGGGAGGAAACGCCTAGAAGACGTACGGCATACCGTCGGGCGACGGCGATGCCGCACTGCAATATATGACTCTTCGCGCTGCACAAATCAACCAAAAAACGCGGTTTTGCTGCGGCATCCCGTCACGGTTTGCGGCCTGTTAGGCCCGTTTCAGGGCCGCGTTTTTCGCAATGCACAAATGCCGATTTGGAAGATCAGGCGGCGAATTCGCGGCGGATCGCCGCGCCGTGCTGGTCGAGTTCGGGCACGCCGTGATCCGCCAGAGTCGCGGCATCCCGTCCGGGCGGGGCTGGAAGACTGACCGTCCCGCCCGGGACATGCGTTACGAGGAAACTTAAAGCCGGGTGGCGGGCGAAATCCGCGACGCTGTTGAGGTAACCATAGGCGATCCCGGATTCCTTGAGCCGGCGCCCGAGCTGCTCGCGCGTCTCCCGCCGGAAAATCTCCGCGATCAGCCCGTCGAGATCCTTCCGGTTGGCGACCCGGCTGGGATTGTCGGCGAAACGCGGATCGCGCGCCAATGCGGGCGCCCCCAGGATTTCGGCGCAGAAGCGCGCCCATTCGCGCTCGTTCTGGATGCAGATCACGATCTCCTTGCCGTCGGATGCGGCAAAGGCGCCGTAAGGCGCGATCGAGGGATGGCGCAAGCCCTCGCGTTGCGGCGCATGGCCGGCGTTAAAATGGATCAGCGGCACCGCCATCCATTCCGCGGTGGCGGCGAACAGCGAGATCTCAATCAACGCGCCTTGGCCGCTACGCTCGCGGGCGTAAAGCGCCTCGAGAATCGCGGCATGGGCGTTCAAGCCGGCGGCGATGTCAGAGACCGAGACGCCGACCCGCCCCGGCGCCTCGGGCGGGCCGGTCAAGGAAACTAGGCCGGTCTCCGCCTGGATCAGTAAGTCATAGGCCTTCATGTCGCGATAAGGTCCGCTTTCGCCATAGCCCGAGATCGAGCAGACGATCAGGCGCTTGTGTTTGGCTCGCAGTTCGGCTGGATCGAAGCCCGCGCGCGATGCCGCACCCGGCGCGAAGTTTTGTATGAAGATGTCGGCGCGCGCGATCACGCGGTGGAGCAGCGCCTTGTCCTCGTCCCGCTTGATGTCGAGCGCGATCGATTGCTTGCCGCGATTGAGCCAGACGAAATAGCTCGAAAGTCCCTGCCCAGCGCGGTCGTAGAAGCGGGCGAAATCGCCCTCCTTCCGCTCAATCTTGATCACCCGCGCCCCGGCATCGGCCAGCCGGCAGGAACACAGCGGCGCCGCCACCGCCTGTTCCAGCGCCACCACCAGCAACCCGTCGAGCGGCCCTTTGGCCATGGTTTTCCCCGGTATGGCTATAGCTTTGGGCCATAGCTTTGGCCGCCGCGGCGGTTCCCTGTCAACCACCGGAATGCTAAAGGGGTGATCCGGGAGGAAATGAACCATGGTGCAGGTGGCGGTACTCGACGATTATCAGTGCGCGGCGCTCAGCCTGGCCGATTGGAAGAGCCTTGAACCCGAGGTATTGGTCCAGTCCTTTCCCGAACACATCGCCGATCCGGCCGAACTCGCCAAGCGCCTCCATGTCTTCGAATGCGTGGTGCTGATGCGCGAGCGCACGCTCTTCCCCAAGTCGCTTATCGACAAGCTGCCCAATCTGCGCCTCATCGTCACCGCCGGTATGCGCAACGCCGCGATCGACGTCGAAGCGGCCACATCGCGCGGCATCCAGGTCTGCGGCACCGAGACCCTGGGCTATCCGACATCCGAGCTGACCTGGGGCCTGATCATCGCGCTCGCGCGCAAGATTCCCGAGGAATGGGCATCCTTGCGCGAGGGCAAATGGCAATCGCGCCTCTGCACCGGGCTCAAAGGCAAGGTGCTGGGCGTGGTCGGCCTCGGCCGGCTGGGCTCCCAGGTGGCATCCATCGGCAAGGCCTTCGGCATGAGCGTCATCGCCTGGAGCCCGAACCTGACCGAGGCCAAGGCCGAAGCCGCCGGTGTCAAGCGCGTAGAGAAGGACGAGTTGTTCGCCCGCGCCGATGTCGTGACCATCCACCTGGTGCTGGGCGACCGCTCGCGCGGATTGGTGGGGGCGGCCGAACTCGCCCGCATGAAGCCCTCGGCCTATCTCGTCAACACGTCGCGCGGCCCCATCGTCCAGGAAAAGGCGTTGATCGAAGCCCTCAAATCGGGCCGCATCGCCGGCGCGGCGGTGGACGTGTTCGACCGCGAGCCGGTGGCCAAGGATCATCCCTATCTGGCGCTCGACAATTTGCTGACGACGCCGCATCTGGGATACGTCACCGAGGAAAATTATCGCCAAATCTACGGCGAGGCGGTGGAGGATATCCGTGCCTTCCTTCAGGCCAAGCCCATCCGCGCCATCAATAACCCGGCCTGACCGGCCGGGGGATGATGGGATGCTCCGGCTCAAGCAACTGCTCGCCTTCCTGCAATCGCTCGGGGCCCGCGACGCGAAATTGGTACCCAAGCCGCACAAAGTTGAGATTAAATTTTCTTAACTCAACATAGGCCAGCGTGAAATTCGCACGCCCTGGTATGCGAAACGCATGAATTTCGATTCATTTTAGGAAAACGAAGCGGCAACGCGCGGCTTGCGCGCCTACAATAGGTCATGCGCCGGTTGCTGTTCGCATCGCTGCTGATCGTGCTGTCGCTGCCGGTTCAGGCGGCGGATCCGGGCGCGGTCTATTCCGTGCCGCAAGCCGGGCCGGCCACGGTCTGCTTCACCTCGGGCAATCACTCGGCGCCGGGCGGCGATTGCGCCGCGCTCGTGGTGAATGAAATCGGGCAGGCGCGGCGAATGCTATTGGTCCAGGCATATAATTTCAGCGAGCCGAGCATCATCGCCGCCATCATCGATGCGCGCCGCCGCGGCGTCGACGTGACGGTGATTCTCGACAAGACCAGCCCGCGCGCGCGCGGCGAAGGCGCCGACGATATTGCCGCCGCCGGAATTCCGGTGTTCGTCGACAACAAGCCCAAGATCGCGCACAACAAGGTGATGGTCATCGACGGCGCGACCGTGATCACCGGCTCGTTCAACTTCACCATTTCGGCGCAATGCTGCAACGCCGAGAATCTGCTGGTGCTGCGTTCGCCCGAACTGGCCTCGGCCTATGCCGCCAATTTCATGCGTCGCCAGGCGGTGAGCGTGGCTTATCGTCCCGCCGGAGCGGGCTGAACCTTACCCGCTTCTTGACGCCATGGCGGGGCTTCCATACCCTTGATTTGATAGAGGGATAATCGGGCGCGCGCCACGCGGCGGAACGCCCCGGGAAGCAATGGATGAAGGCGGTCGATTTCGATTACGCGCGCGCCGCCAGCATCGACGAAACCTGTCGGTTGCTCGCCGGCGCCAAGGGCGAGGTCAAGATCATCGCCGGGGGACAGACGCTGGTGCCGCTGCTTGCCATGCGGCTGACGCGTCCCGCCTTGCTCGTCGACATCAATGGCATCGCATCCCTGCAAGGCGTCGAGACGCGCGACGGCGCGGTTTCGATCCGCGCCTGCACGCGCCAAGCCGACGCGCTGGCCCATGCCGAGATTCGCGCACGCCTGCCGCTCCTCGCCAAGGCGCTGGGCTTCGTCGGTCATGCGCAGACGCGCAACCGCGGCACCGTCGGCGGCAGCTTGGCCAATGCCGATCCGTCGGCCGAGATCGGGCTGGCTTGCCTGGCGCTCGACTGCCAGATCGTCGCCCGGAAGGATGGCGGAGAACGGGTGATACCCATCGGCGGTTTTTTCCTGGGCCCGATGACGACGGCGCTCAAGCCCGAAGAGTGCCTGACCGAAATCCGCTTGTCCCCTTGGCGCGAACGCGGCCGTATCGGCACCGGCTTCAAGGAAATCAGCATCCGGCGCAGCGATTTCGCGCTGGTCGCCGTTTCGTGCCAGCTTGTGCTCGGCGAGGACGGCGTCTGCCGCCGCCTGAGCCTGGCTCTCGGCGGTGTCGGACCGGCGCCGTTCCGCGCCGATGAAGCGGCGAAGCGATTGACCGGGACAAGGCTCGAATCGCGCGACATCGAGAACGCCGTAGCATCCCTCCAGGAGACGATCGAGCCGCAATCCGATCTCCACGTCTCGGCCGATTACCGCCGCCGCGTCACCGGCGCGTTGGCCGCGCGCGCCATAGCCGAGGCGCATGGCGAGGCGATGGCGGGCGGAGCCTGATCCCATGTCGCGGCACCTGGTTTCGCTCACCGTCAATGGCCGAAAACTCAGCGCCGAAGCGCCAGCGCGGATGACCTTGGTCGATTTCCTGCGCGACGTGCTGCACTTAACCGGCACGCACACGGGTTGCGAGCACGGCGTGTGCGGCGCCTGCTCGGTGCTGCTCGACGGGCGGCCGGTGCGTTCTTGCCTGATCTTCGCCGTCCAGGCCGAGGGGTCCGCGGTCGAGACGGTCGAGGGCTTCGCTCCCGATCCCGAGACCTTGAGTATCCTGCAAGACGCCTTCTGGGAAACCCACGCGCTGCAATGCGGCTTCTGCACGCCCGGCATGCTGATCGCGGCGCGCGCGCTCTTGGCCCAGACCCTTTCGCCTTCGGATGATGAAATTCGTGAGGCCATCGGCGGCAATCTCTGCCGCTGTACCGGCTACAAGCAGATCGTCGAGGCCGTGTTGCTCGCCGCCGAGCGCATGCGGCGATCGAACGAGGCGGGGCGCGGCCGTGGCTGAACCCGCCGGCAATCTCCAATTCCGCTATATCGCGCGCAAGCGGCGCACCAAGGAAGACCGCCGCTTCGTTGCCGGAGCCGGGCGCTTTGCCGCCGACATCGATCTTCCGGGCATGCTGCACGTGGCGCTGGTGGCGAGCCCCCATGCCTTCGCGCGCATCCATTCCATCGACGCCAAATCCGCGCTGGCCTTGCCCGGCGTTTTTGCCGTGCTCACCGGCGACGAGCTTGCGCGCGGCATTGAGCCGGTGATGAGCGGCCTCGATCTGCCGAAGGTCAAACGTTATCCGCTGGCATTGGGGCTCGCGCGCTATGTCGGCGAATGGGTCGCGGCGGTGGTGGCCGAAAGCCGCGCCGTCGCGGAGGACGCGGCCGAACTGGTCGAGGTCGAGTACGAATCGCTTCCGGCGGTGGTCGATCCCGAGGAGGCTCTCAAGCCCGAGGCGCCGGTGGTGCACCCCGATCACGGCTCGAACGTGCTGTACCGGCGCAAATTCGTCTGGGGCCCGGTCGAGCAGGATTTCGCCGAATCCTCGCACAAGCTTGCCTTCCGCGCACGCTGGCACCGCAGCTCGACCGTGCCGATCGAAACCTTCGGCGTGGTGGCGAACTGGAACCATGCCGCGCAATTGCTGGAAATCTGGGCCTCGATCCAGATGCCGAAATATCCCGATCAGCTCGCCCGCGCGCTGCGGCTTCCCGGCAACGCGGTACGCGTCCATTTCGACGTCGATGTCGGCGGCAGCTATGGCGTCAAGCGCGGTTTGAAGCACAGCATTCTGGCGGGATACCTCGCCAAGATGCTGGGGCGCCCGGTGCGCCTGATCGAGGACCGTCTCGAGAACATGCGCGGCGGCGACGCCCAGGGCCCCGACCGCATCTTCGACATGCAGGTGGCATTCGACCGCGGCGGCGTTATCCGCTCGCTCAAAATCCGCGCACTCGACGATGTCGGCGCCCATGCCGGCCGCGCGCCGCTGCAACTGGGCAAGCCGGTCGGCGCCATCGTCGGCCCTTATCGCATTGGCAGCGTCGAATACGAGGCGATCAGCGTCACCACCAACAAGACGCCGCAGGAGGCGGTGCGCGGCTTCGGCCAGGCGCCGACCAATTTCGCGATCGAAACCACGGTCGACCGCGTGGCGCGGCATTTGGGCATGGACCGCATCGAACTGCGCCGCCGCAACCTCATCCGCCGCGAGGAGTTCCCCTACACCATTCCGAGCGGCAGCACCTATGACAGCGGTGATTACCACGCCGTTCTCGACAAGGCGCTGAAGGCAGCCGATTACGAGGACCTGGTGATGCTACGCGACAAGGCGCGCGCAGCGGGGAATCTCGCCGGCATCGGCATCGCCTGCTGTCTCGAGCCGAGCGGCGGCAACGCCGCCTTCGAGCCTCTATTCAACCCGAAGAACGAGACCACCACCTGGATGGAATCCTGCAGCCTCAAGGTCGATCTCAACGGCGCGGTGATCGCGTCCATGGGCACCTCGTCCGCGGGCCAGGGGCACGAGACGCTGCTCGCCACCGTGATCGGCGAGGTGCTGGAGCGCGACCCCGACACCATCCGGGCATTGCATTCCGATTCGCTGACGGCGGGGCCGAGTAACTCTCCAGTCGGCAGCCGCATGGCGATCATGCTCGGAGGCGCCGCGGCGGGCGCGGCCAAGAAGCTCAAAGTCCAGCTCATCGCCATCGCCGCGCATAATCTTGGCGTGGCGCCCGAGGATATCGAATAT
>Ga0187803_10000552_pt1 | contig 14835 bp, 9 predicted proteins | sample NC_wetland_sal_i_2_FD_132425 | JGI IMG/M metagenome (GOLD analysis project Ga0187803, IMG submission 132425) | Wetland sediment microbial communities from Neuse River Estuary, North Carolina, USA - Control_3 | ecosystem: Environmental > Aquatic > Freshwater > Wetlands > Sediment | place: USA...
CTCGACGACGTGCTGTTGCCCATGCAGGTGATCCGCAAGGGGTCGCGGGTGGTCTTCGACGCGCGCGCCCGGGCCTGGGACACCCCCGATCTGGGGGAGAGCCGCGAGTTTGCGCGCAAGGTTCGCACGCTGAGCGGGAATTATCAGCTGCTGCAGCTGGCGCCCTGGTTGTTGGGTTCGGAAAACGCGATTCGATTTGAGTTTGTGAGCCATAAGCTGTCGCGATTGGTTGCGCCGTTCGCATTGTTGGGGCTGCTGGTGTCATCGGCGTTCCTGCGCGAGCCTTTCTACCGCGCGGCGCTGGCGGCCCAGCTTGCGTTTTACGCGCTAAGCCTGACAGCGCTAGGCGGGGTCAAGGTGGGCCCACTGTCGCGAATTGCCGATGCGGCGCGCACGTTTGTCGTGCTGAATTCGGCGGCGGCGGTCGCGTTCGTCAACTTTGTTACCGGGAGGAAGGCGGTCTGGGTTCGCTGAGCTGCGATGAAAGTCCTCTGGGTAAAAGCCGATAAGCTGCTGCCCGTGGAGAACGGGGGCAATATCCGCACCTATCACATGTTGCGATATCTGGCCTCGCGCCATGAACTGACGTTCTACTGCTACTACGGAGGGAAGCCGGACTCGGATTACGAGCGTGAGTTGCAGCGGCTGTTGCCCGGCTCCGTAGCCGTATGCACAGGCAAAAAAGAACTTTCGGGAGTGGCGCGGGGCCTGGACTACGCCGCGCGTCTCAGTTCGCGGGCGCCGTATGCAGTGAGCCGTTTTGCCGACGCTGGAGTGCAGCAACAGCTCGAGGCGTGGTTTCGGGAGCAACGGTTTGACGTGGCCGTGTGCGACTTTTTGGACGCGGCGGTCAATTTTCCGGAACGCCTCCAGATTCCGAGCGTGCTGTTCCAGCATAATGTGGAAAGCGAGATCTGGCGGCGCCACACGGAGACCGCGAGCCATCCAGCCGAGAAGATGATGTACGGCCTGGAATTCCGGAAGATGGTGCGCTACGAAGCGAGCGCGGTGCGCAGGTTTCAGCACGTGATTGCAGTCTCAGAAAACGATCGCAGGCTGATGATGCAGTGGGTGGAGGGCGATCGCATCACGGTCGTGCCCACGGGAGTGGATCTTCGACAGTATGCACCCGCCGCGAGCGCGCCCGAACCTGGGCCTGTAGTGACCTTTGTCGGCGCCATGGACTGGGAGCCGAATGTGGACGGGGTGGAGTATTTCTGCGGTGGGATTTGGCCGGCGATCAAAGCGGAGGTACCGGAGGCGCGATTGCGCCTCGTTGGCCGCAATCCTGTCAGCCGCGTCGGGAAGTGGGCCTCGGATGCAATTGAGGTGACCGGGCGGGTGCCTTCGGTGGTGGAATACCTGCGCCAATCAGCGGTTGTGGTTGTGCCTTTGCGGATCGGTGGCGGCACGCGACTCAAGATCTACGAGGCCATGGCGACAGCCAAAGCTGTGGTTTCGACCACGGTGGGCGCCGAAGGACTGGATGTCCATCATGGACGCGACATCATACTGGCCGACGACGCCCGCTCGTTCTCGCAGGCGGTGATCATGCTGTTGCGCGACCGCGACCTGCGGCAGCGCTATGAAAAAGCGGCGGCGGAGACGGCCGCTCGTTACGATTGGCCGGCCATTGGAGAGCGGTTCGGCGAGGTGTTGCAGTCGATGGTGGAGAAGAAGGCTCACGCAGCCGGGGCGGTCCCCGCGGGCAGGGCGTAAGGAAAGAAAGAGGGGTTTGTGGCGATCGGCGAAAACGGCAAAGTAGCAGCGGCGGAGATACTCCCTGGAAGACGCTTGTCCATAGAGGCCGCCGACCCAACTAAGGGCGCGTATTTCTGGCTGTTTTGCTTCTTCCTCGTGTATTGCACCCGCTTTCAAGACTTCCTGAACTTTCCCGGCTCGGCATATGTTCCGTGGGCCAAGTTCCCCGCCATCATGGCGATATTAGGCCTGTTCAGCGCGCTCGGCAGAACGAAGCGGACCTTCAAAGACTTGCCGCAGATGGGGAAGTATCTGCTCGGCATGATAATCCTTATGTATATCGGAGCTTTTTTGTCTCCGATATGGAAGGGCGGCGCGCTCAAGCACACCATCGACTTCTCCAAGATTTATGTGTGCTGGGTGCTGATTTTCCTGATCATCACCGAATTCAAGCGCCTGCGCCGCATCATCTTCGTTCAGGCATTTTCCGTAGTAATCGTTTGTGTTGTAGCTATTATCAAAGGCCATGATGTGGCGCGCCTCGACCAGGTAATGGGCGGTTTCTACGGGAATCCAAACGATTTTGCGTTTGCCGTCGTGCTGTCGCTGCCCTACGCGCTGGCATTCTTCGTCACGGCCAAAAACGCAGCGGTGAAGGTGTTCTGGCTCTTCGGAATGCTGGTCATGGTGGCGGTCATTTTCATGACTGCGTCGCGAGCCGGTTTCATCGATTTGGTCTGTGCCGGCAGCGTCATGCTCTACTACTACGGCGTCAAGGGAAAGAGATACTACCTGATCGTTGGTACCGTCGTTCTTGGGAGCGTGATTGGGCTCACTTTCGGTGGAAAACTCTACGATCGCTTTACCGCCATGTCGGGTGATACCACCACTGAGCGTTCGGCATACGGCTCGATGGAGGCCCGTAAGTACCTCATGGAGCGTGCCATCGAGGGCATGAAGGAGTATCCCATCTTCGGCCTTGGGAACCACAATTTCCTGACGTATTCGGGAGTGTGGCACGAGGTCCACATGACCTACTTCCAAATCGGCGTCGAAGGTGGCATCCCGATGCTGCTGCTCTACTTGATGTTCTTTTACCGAGACTTCCAGAATATGTTTGAGCTTCGTAGAATGAAGCTCGATCCCGAGGTTCGGGTGTTTTCAGAAGCCTTGACCGGTACGCAGGTCGGCTTCGTCGTGGGGGCACTATTTGCCCCCGAGGCCTACCAGTTCTTCCCATACTTTGCCGCAGCTTTTACCGTAACGCTGTTACAGACGGCTCGAGAACAGCAACAGGTTCCAGCCTCGGTGTCTCCGCCGCCGAAGAAAGCACGTCATTTCCTGGAGGTTTATGCCGATCGCGGAAGCGCAGGCACAGTCACCCCTGTCCGCTGAGCTGCAGGCCATCTTGCGTTGCCTGAATTGCGGCGCGAAGCTCGATGGCGACAACGCCGAGGGATTGGTCTGCCCGGCATGCAAGCGCGCCTATCCTTGCGTCAATGGCATTGCTCGCTTCGTGGATGCGCAGCACTACGCCGCCAGTTTCGGTTTTCAATGGCACCGCTACCAGAAGACGCAGCTCGATCACGACGAGGTTCGCGAATCGGAGCTGCATTTCCTGAGAAAAACGGCTCTGCACCCCGAAGAGCTGCACGGCAAGCTGGTGCTGGATGTGGGATGCGGCATGGGCCGGTTCGCCGAAGTGGCGACGCGGTGGGGAGCGCGCGTGGTCGGCGTTGATCTCAGCGCAGCTGCAGAGGTGGCTGCGAAAAACCTGGCCGACCGCGATTTCGTCGCTTTTCAGGCCGACGTGTTCGCGCTGCCCTTTGCGCCGGAGAGCTTCGACGTCATTTACAGCGTGGGCGTGCTTCATCACACGCCGGATTGTGAAGCGGCCGTCAAGGTGCTCGACAAATATCTGAAGCCGGGCGGCGTTCTCGCGGTCTGGCTCTATAGCGGATACAATAAGTGGTATCGCTTCAGCGACTTCTGGCGCCGCTACACAAGCAAAATGAAGCCCCAGAGGTTGCACGGCATTCTGAAAGTCGCAGTTCCGGTTTTGTACAACACGCAGCAGGTTCTAAAGAAAGTGCCCCTTGTAGGACGGCCCGCTGCCGGTCTGCTGCATCACGTATTCCCGGTGAACCGCCAGAAGGATCCGGAGGCGCGCATCCTCGACACCTTCGACTGGTACTCGCCGCAGTATCAGTCGAAGCACACCTATGAGCAGGTATTCCGCTGGTACGAAGCGATGGGCATGGAGGAGATGGGCATCGGGGATACTCCGATCGCAGTGCGCGGGCGAAAGCCGCTGCGATCGAAGGAGTAGTTTGGTGTGCGGTACGAACCGAGTCACAGCGTAGCGGTCGCGTGACGCGGGGCCTTTCGTTGGCACAGCGTTTGAATAGCTGAGTGTGGGATCTAGCTTTGCGCCGTTCAGGTCAAATGAATTTCGGGAAGAAACTGTACTACATCAGGAAAGTCCTGGCCGCCGCGACGCTGGACGGATCTCGGCCGGTTCCATCCGGAGCGGTCCATCTCATCATCGCTCTCGCGGATCATTTCGAGCCCGCCATCGATCCCACCTCGGGCAAGAAGCGCGCCCCGCGGCCCGAGCAAGTCCAGCGCCTCGAGTTCTGGGCGCGCGAATATCCCAAAGCGGTGGACCTGCTGCGCGACCACGATGGCTTACCCTTCGTTCACACCTACTTTTATCCCGCGGAGCAGTACGACAGGGAACTGCTCGACATGCTCGCCGAACACTGCCACGCCGGATGGGGCGAGATTGAAGTTCATCTGCACCACGGAGCGCCCCGTCCCGACACGGCGGAGAACACGCGCCGCTTGCTCAGCGAATTTCGCGACTATCTGGCGTATCGTCATCGCTGCCTGGCCGTCGAGAACGGATCGACACAACCGCGGTACGCTTTCGTGCACGGAAATTTTGCGCTGGCCAATTCCGCCAACGGCCGCTATTGCGGCGTTGACTCGGAAATGCAGATTCTTGCCGAAACCGGCTGCTATGCCGATCTGACGCTGCCCACGGGTGTGTGGCACGCCGCCCAAACAGCGAAGATCAACTCGGTTTACGAATGCGGGCTGCCGCTCGATCAGGCCACACCGCACGGAACGGGCCGCGATCTTACGGTTGGGCGCGTTCCCACTATTTGGCCGCTGATGATACAAGGCCCGCTGGTCGCGGATATCGGATCGGGTCTGAGACTCCGCCCGGCCATCGAGAATGGAGCGATCAGCGGGGCCAGGCCATTGACTCTCCGGCGGCTCGCGCTCTGGAAGAAAGCTCGGGTGCAGGTTGCCGGCCGGCCGGACTGGCTCTTTATCAAGTTGCATTGCCATGGCATGGATCCAAATCAGAAGGATGCGGTAGTTGGCGGGCTGTTTCGAAGATTTCTGGAGGAGCTTGTCACCGGAGCGGCTGAGCGAAAGGAAACCCTGCATTTTGTAACCGCACGTGAGATGACCAACATTCTCCTCGCCGCCTGCGACGGGCGCGACGGAAATCCCGGTGAGTATCGCGACTATCGCTTCAAGAAATTTGCGTCCATAGCGCCGCCAGCCGAAGAATCCAGCTCCGTTTCGGCGAACCTGAGAGGATAAGGGGCGGACCATGTGTGGAATTGCCGGAGTGGTTAGCGCGAGCCGCGAGAGCAATATCACAGAAGCTCTCGTGCGGCACATGTGCGACCAGATCGTGCACCGTGGCCCCGACGACGAAGGCATCCACGTGACCGACGGCGCCGGTCTCGGCATGCGCCGGCTCTCGATTATCGATCTTTCGGGCGGGCACCAGCCGGTCTTCAATGAAGACCGCAGTGCCTGGATCGTCTTCAACGGCGAGATCTACAACTTTCCCGAACTCCGGCCGGAGCTCGAAAGCCGCGGGCATCGCTTCTACACCAGGACCGACACCGAAGTCATCATCCACCTCTACGAGGAGATGGGCGCCGATTGCGTCAAGAAATTGCGCGGCATGTTCGGCCTGGCCATCTACGACAAAGTGAAGCGCAAGCTGATTCTGGCCCGCGACCGGCTGGGCAAAAAGCCGGTGCACTACGCGCTGCACAAGGGCAATCTGTATTTCGGCTCGGAGATCAAGAGCATTTTGGCCGTTGCTCCAGAGCTGGCGGAAGTCAATTCGCAAGGGTTGCTGGAGTATCTCTATTACGGCTATGTGCCTGAGCCGATCACGGTCTTCACCGGTATTCACAAGCTTCCGGCGGGGCATTTGCTGGAATTCGAAAATGGTGAAGTCCGCATCCGGCAGTACTGGGACGTTCCGGAATACAACACGCACTCACCGAAAAGCGAAGAGGAATGTCTGGAAGAACTGGAGCGCCGGTTATTCGAGGCGACCAAGATCCGGCTGATCTCCGATGTGCCGCTGGGCGCATTCCTGAGCGGCGGCACGGACTCGTCCACCGTGGTTGGCCTTATGGCCCGAGCCAGTGCGGGCCCGGTCAAGACCTTTTCCATCGGCTTCAAGAAAGATGACTTCAACGAAGCGGACTACGCCCGCCTGGTCGCCAAGAAGTTCGGGACCGATCATCACGAAATGATCCTCGAGCCGGACGTCGTCCAGACCGTCGAACACCTCACGAGTTCGCTAGAAGAACCATTCGGCGACTCTTCCATGCTGCCGACCTATTACGTTTCGCAGATGGCGCGGCAGCACGTGACGGTCGCGCTCTCTGGCGACGGCGGCGACGAGATGTTTGGCGGCTACGATCGCTATCGCATTCACGCAGAGCGAAGGGTTTTCGAGCGCATTCCGGGGTGGGCGCGCAGGTTTTTTCGCAATCAGATATTTCCACGCTTGCCCAAGGGCATGGATGGCCGCAAGTTCAGCTACAACATTTCGCTGCCCTGGCAGGAGCGCTACGTTGACAGTCTGGCGTTCCTCCCCGCTTTTGAGCGCGACATGCCACTGCTCTCCGACGATTTCCGGGCCATCCTGAGCCGTAGTGAAGACCCCGCCAACGTTCTGCGCCGCCGCTTCGCCGCCGCGCCCGCGAAAGATCCGGTCAGCCAGCTCCTTTACGTTGACACGAAAACGTACATGCTGGACGACATCCTCACCAAGGTTGACCGCATGAGCATGTTGAATTCGCTCGAAGTCCGCGTTCCGATTCTGGATCACGTCTTTGTCGAGTGGGTAGCGGGCCTCGGTCCCGAATGGAAGCTGCGTGGCCGACAGCAGAAATACATTTTCCGCAAACTGGCGGAGCGGGTAGGAGTGCCGCGGGAAGTGCTGCACCGGCCGAAAGGGGGATTTGCGCTGCCCCTTGTGCACTGGATGCGCCACGAGCTCAAGGACATGCTCATGATCCTCCTCGAACCGCGAACGCTGGAGCGCGGTTACTTCCAGGCAAGCGGCGTGCGCAAGCTCATGGACGATCATCTTCTCCGCGGCAAGACCATGACTGGCCGCCTGTGGCGGCTTTTGATGTTCGAGCTTTGGCACCGCAACTTCCTTGAGAAATATGTCAAACCCGCCGGTCTATTTTCGCTGCCCGTGGCTGCCGATTCGCGCCGAAGAGTTCCAGGCACTCCTGTGTTAGCATCTGCCCCGGCAGGAGAATGACCGGGTGGGCGCCACGAAGTCTACCAGCGTAAGCACAATCCGCCGCCGTGAGACGCCGATCAGCCTGTTTTTGATGATCAACACTTTCGAAACGGGCGGATCGGAGCACCAGTTCACCGTGCTCGCGCAAAATGTCAGCGCGGCAGATTTCCGGCTGCACCTGGGGTGCGTGCGCAATCGCGGCGCGCTGTCTGGCGATTTTCAGGATGTTCCACAGTTCCCGCTAGGGGGAAGCCTTTTCGGATGGAAATCGCTGCGCACGCGGCTGAACCTCAGCCGCCATCTGCGAGAGAACCACATTCAAGTGGCGCACGCCTTCGATTTCTATTGCAACTTGACTCTGATTCCGGCCGCCCGTTTGGCTCGAGTGCCCGTTGTCATCGGCAGTCATCGCCAACTTGGCGATCTGCTGACGCCAGCGCAGTTCCGCGCACAAGCCGCGGCCTTTCGCTGGTGCGATGCCGTCGTCTGCAACTCGCAAGCCGCCGCCAATCGGTTGGCCGGCGCCGGCGTGGCGCGTGAGAGGCTGGCTGTCATCGGAAACGCCCTGCTCGACGCTGTGTTTGAGCCAGCCGCGCCCGCGTTGCCGCGGCGGCCAGGTGTGCTTCGCGTCGGCATGGTTGCGCGCATGAACCATCGCTACAAGAATCATGCGGGGTTTCTGCGCATCGCCGCCGAGATTCACAAGCGCATGCCGGACGTGGAGTTCCTCCTCGTCGGCGATGGCCCGCTCCGTCCGGAACTCGAGCAGCAAGCCGCTGCGCTCGGCCTGGGCGATCGCGTTATATTCCTTGGCGATCGCCGCGACGTTTCTGCCGTGCTTGCCGCGATGGACGTTGCCGTTCTTACTTCAGACTCCGAGAGCCTTTCGAACGTGCTGCTTGAAGCCATGGCAGCGCGATTGCCCGTGGTGGCTTATAACGTGGGAGGCAACGCCGAGTTGGTCAATGAGGAGCGGGGAGCGCTGGTCGCACCGGGAAACGAAAATGAATTTGCGGAAGCGGTCCTCCGCCTGCTCTCGGACGACGATCTTCGCGCACGACAAGGCGGCAGCGGTCGGCAGTTCGTAGAAGAAAATTTCCGCCTTGAGAACGTGCTTCACGGTTACGAAGACCTCTACATAGCCCTCTTGAATCGCAAAGGCGGGAGAAAGCCGGCGGCATGAGCGCGGCGCCCAACGGTCCGGCTGGCAAGCGTGTGAAAGTTGCTATTATCGCGGCGAGCCTGCGCTATGTCGGGGGGCAGTCAGCCCAGGCGGACCTGCTCGTGCGCCTCTGGCAGAACGATCCTGACGTGGAAGTTACATTTATCGCGGTCGATCCCCCGCTGCCCCATCTGTTTGCCTTGGTGGAAGGGATTCGCGGCGTCCGTACCATTCTCCGCGAGCCCATCTACTTCTGGCATCTGTGGCGCGGACTGAAAGACGTTGATGTGGCGCACGTCTTCTGCGCGTCTTACTGGTCGTTTCTGTTGGCGCCTGCGCCGGCATGGTTTTTCGCAAAACTGCGCGGTTGCAAGACCCTCCTCCACTACCACAGTGGGGAAGCGCGCGACCACCTGCGGCGCTTTCGCTCCGCCAAGTTCGTGCTGTCGCGCGCAGATCGGATTGTCACGCCCTCCGCGTATCTTCGAGATGTATTCCGCGAATTCGGGCTCGCGGCCGGCGTCGTACCGAACCTCGTCGACCTCTCGCAGTTCCACTACCGCGAGCGCAGGCCGCTGCGGCCGCACCTGGTTTGCACGCGCGGCTTCTCGAAATACTACAGCGTGGACGTGGTGGTCAAAGCGTTTGCCGAAGTGAAGAAGGAATATCCCGACGCGCGGCTCGACCTTGTCGGCGGCGGCCCGCTCGAAGCTGAGATCCGCCAGTTGGTCGCGGACCTGAAGCTCACTGGAGTGAACTTCACCGGCGTAGCCTCACGGAACGAGATCGGCAAGTATTACGATGAGGCCGACATTTTCATCAACGCTTCCTGGCTCGACAACATGCCGGTTTCGGTCATCGAAGCTTTCGGCGCCGGCACGCCCGTCGTCACGACTTCGCCCGAGTGCATGCCGTATCTGGTCCAACACGAGCAGACGGGACTGCTTTCGCCCGTCGGCGACGAAAAAGCCCTCGCGGCGAATGTAATCCGGCTGCTGCGGGAGCCAGCTCTGGCGTCAGAGCTAGCGAAGAACGGGTACGAAGAATCGCGGAAATACACGTGGGAAGTAGTGCGAGCGCAGTGGGTCAAAGTGTACCGGGCGTTGCTGGGTTGGTAAACATTAAGAGCGCCTTGGTTTTTTCCTGCGACTCCGCGATCGTACTTAGGTTGCCGTCACCATCTTCGTCTTCGCGGCGCCCGCTTCTTCGTGTGCTTCGCCCTCCAAACACACGCGGTGCCAGAGCTCGAGATTCAGCAGACGCCAGATGCGATCGTAGTTGTCGCGATGCTTGGCGCGGTGCTCGTCAAACAACCTTTGGATCGCCTCGCAGCGAAAGTATCCACGGTCGAGGCTGCGCGGTTCAAGAAGCATGGCTCGGATCGTCTCCAGCCGCGGCCCGGCGAGCCACCCGCTCCACGGCGTCGGGAACCCAAGCTTCGGCCGGTAGAGAATTTCGTGTGGCAGCAAATCTTCCACCGCTTTTTTCAAAATCCGCTTGCCGGCGAGCCCTCGAATCTGCACCTCGCGCGGAATGCGCGTGGCAAACTCGACCAGGACATGATCGAGAAAAGGCACTCGACTCTCGATTGACGCCGCCATGCTCATGTTGTCCTGCTTCATGAGCAACTCGACCAGGTACGTCTTGATGTCGGTATAGAGCAGGCGCTGCAGCATCGCGCCGCCCGCCTGCGTTGCCGACCGCTGCCAATACCCGAGCACGTTCTTGTACGCCGTCGCGGGCGCAAACTCGCGTGCGAATCCGTCGGTCAGCAGGTCGCTCTGTTCCGCTGCGCTGAACGCAGAGAAGAAATTGTCGAAGTAGAAGGAATCCCAGGCCTCGCCGTCCTTGCCTAGAAAAGTATGTTCGAGTTTCCGCCGCAGCGTCGCCCCGAGGAGTGATGATGTCGCAACCGAGTCACGGAGCACTCGCCGCAAAACCCCCGGCACCACTGCGCGGTAGGCGCGATCCATGGCTGCATTTTTCAGCGTGAAGGCGTAGCGCGTATAACCGCCCAGCGTTTCGTCGCTGCCCTCACCGGTGAGCACGACGACCACGCGCTCGCGCGCCAACTTGGCCACGAAATAAAGCGACACGCTCGACGGCCATACGATCGGCTCATCTTCGTGCCAGATCAGGTGCGGCAGCACGGCGAAGAAATCCTGTTCGCTGACCAGCACCTCACGATGCTGCGATTTGATGTGCTCGGCGACTCTGCGCGCAAAGGGCAGTTCGCTGTATGCCTGCTCGCTGTAGCCGACGGAAAAGGTCTCAATCGGCTCGCGGCGGATCTTCGTCATCAGCGCCGCCACCGCGCTCGAATCCACGCCGCCACTCAGGAACATGCCCAGCGGCACATCGCTCATCAGGTGGCTCTGTACCGCGCCTTCCAGCAGCTCGCGGTAGCTTCGGACGTAGTAACTCTCATCCCGCGATTCATGCGGCTGCGAGGCGTCGAGGTCCCAATAGCGGCGAATCTCCGGCTTGCCATCCGGCCCGACCGTCATCGTGTGTCCAGGCGCGAGCTTCGCTATCCCGGAATAAAACGTCTCCTCGCCCGAGAGGTACCCGAACGCCAAATACTCCGGCAGCGCGGCGCGGTTGAATTCCGGACGGATGCCGCCATGCGCCAGCAGCACTTTGATCTCGGAGCCGAACAGCAGCCGCTCCGGCGTGAGCTTGTAGTAGAGAGGCTTGATGCCGAGCCGGTCGCGCGCGATGAACAGGGTCCTGGTGTTGCGGTTCCAGATGGCGAATGCGAACATGCCGCGCAGGTGCTGCACGCAGTCTGCGCCATACTCCTCAAATGCGTGGATGATGGTTTCCGTATCGCTGTGCGTGCTGTAGGAGTGGCCGCGGGCGATCAGTTGCTCGCGCAGCACCAGGTGGTTGTAAATCTCGCCGTTGAAGACGATCCACAGCGATCCATCTTCATTCGAGATGGGCTGGTGGCCGGTCGCAAGGTCGACGATGCTCAACCGTCGCATGCCGATCACCAGGCCGCCGTCCGTGAAAAAGCCTTCGTCGTCCGGCCCGCGATGCGCCATCACGCGGCACATTTCGCGCAGCGCAGCCGCGCTGGCCCGAGCGTCGCGCGCAAACTCAAGAATTCCGGCGATTCCGCACATTCAGTCTTTCTCCGCGTAGGAGGAGGTTGCCGTAGAGCTGATGGATGAAGCAATCGAGCTTCCCGTGAGCTCGTCAAACAGAGGAGTCGCAGAAAACGGCGTCGGCTCCGAGCGCTTCATTTCATCTTCCTTCCGCCATTCGAAGAACTTCGACGGCCCGTTTGCCTCGAGCAACGGCCGCCCCTGCCACATCACCGAACTGCCGCCAATAACAATCAGCTGCGCGAGTTTCTCGTCCTCAATCCGGCAATAGAGCAACTCGGCGTCGGAAGACCACGGGCCAGCACTCCACGCGCGCTTATCGCGAGCGAAAAAGAAGCCGTGGCTCTGCCCGCGATCGTGGAGTTCGTAAACCTCGACCGCGGCCTCGTGCATATTGACCATGCGCGCTGCTTCACGCGTCTCGATGCCAGCAGGTTGCACGATCATGGCAGTGGCGATTTCCACGGGCAGTTTGAGTCTCGCTCCCGAGCGCACGACCGGGGCGGGCTCATAACACCCATAGGCGGGAGAAAGCAAGCGGCGGGTGATCTCCGTCCTCCAGGCCGTTTCCTCGGGCGCAATCAGCCGCAGCACAGGTTGTTGCGCATCGGGCCGCGAGGCGATCAATTCTCCAGCACCCGCTTCCCGCACCGATACGTCGCTCGCGAAATGCCAGTGAAGCTCGAGATCGTGTTCGGCATTGCCCAGCGCAACATCGCGGACCAGCCAGACACCGCTATTCACCCCGCCATTCACGTGTAGAATCGCGCGCCGGTTCGTCACGGGGTCCGGCAATCGCGCGTACCCATTATGACTGCCGGCAAAGTAGGTGAAGGTCTTACCGACGACCCAACTCTCGGCGCAGACCGTCGGGATCTCGGCCCAAGAAAACGGTCCGCTGGCAATCGCCTGATCCGCACCATCCACGCGCATCGTATTATGGGCCGACGTGGCGCGGAACGCATTGCGATCTGCCGGATCGGCGGAGATGTAGACGCCACTGCCCGAGTCTACCAGCCAGCGCGATCCATTCATGGTCAAACGCAGGCTGAGCGCGTCGGCGTGGCCGTGGCCGCTTCGGCCCTCGCCCTGAGGCCCAGCATCAATCACCATCGCCTGCGCGCAGGGCTGCGAATCGGCGAGCACGTAGAGGCCGCCATCGGTAAAAGCGCAAGACCTAGGCAAGGGCTTCGCTTCTGGGTGCGCGAGCGCCGCCACAGCCCGCTTGCCAAACAGCCAGATGGATTCCTCGGTGAGTTGCGCCGCAGCCCAGGTGTGGGGACGGGGCTCTGCCCCGTTTAGGCGGGGCGAAGTCCCGCCTCCACACTCGTAGGCGAGCGCGCCAGGGGCGAGCGGATCGGTCATGTGCTCGGTGCGATTGCGCCGGGGATTGAACAAGCGCCCGCCGTCGTCGTCGCCGAACCCCTCCGCCGGGCCGGCCTGCGCCAACGCGTCAACCACGTCCAGCATCTGGAGCAGAATTCCGTCGTAGGCTGCGGGTATGCACACCGCGTTCCCCGCCGCCAGCAGGCGCGCATACAAAAAGAGGTCGAGCGCGTACACGTGGTAGTAGAGCGCCTGCTCGAAATAAACGCCGTCGGGGCGCACCTGACGTCCGGCTTCGTGCTGTACGATCCGCCAGCCCACCTCTTTCCAGCGCGCTGCGTGCGGCATCTGCGGATAAAGCGTGCCGAGGAAAAACATCGCTACAGCTTCGCCCAGCAGGTGCGTGTTCGGAGAGAAATAAGTAGATAGATAGCGCTCAATGTAACGCCCGTGGAAGGCCAACGCCGGCAGGAGTTCAGCGCGGAACTCTGCGTAGTGCGGCGCATCGGCAAGCAGGTGATCCACCCAGATCCACGACAGGCTGCGAAATGCAACCTCGAGTGCGCTGCCCCAGTTGATTCCGAGTGGATACGGGTTGGCCTTGGCCCAACTGCGCCACAAGGCCGTCAATTCGCGAACGTACTTCTCGTCTTGCGTGAGCAGCCAGGCTTTGGCCATTGTAACCAGATGCTGATGGCGGTTCAGTTCCCACGTGACTTTGTGATCCCCCACTGCCGCGAATTCAAGAAAAGCAATCCGGAACCAGGGATCAAGCGGCGCGCGTTTTCCATGCACGCGATCCAAATGCCAGTCAATCTCCGCGCCATAATCAAGATTCTCGTAGCCGAGAAGGCGAAACCGATGCTGGCAGATCTCGTCCGCCTCGCGCACGATCTCCCCGGCCTGATCGGGCAGGTGGTGACGAACCAACTCCGCGCGCTCGGCGGCCTCGCCGCACGCGAAAAAGAACTGGCCCTTGGCGACCGCCTCTGGCATTCGCACCGAGGTCGCGCGCACGCCAAGCTGGTGCCGCAGAAGGTCGCCCCGCTTGTGAAGTTCCTGCCCCACGCGCGTGCGGATTTCGTCCCAATCCATGCGCCATGCGCGAGCCAGTTTGTTGTGCCACCCTGAAGTCACAGATGGTTCTATCTTACATGCGAAAAATGCCAGAGTTCTCCGGGGCGAGGTATCCGAGGTACTCAACGCCGAACTGCTGGGCTTGCCCGCAAGGCTCGTCGATGCTGGGGCGTAGGGCCGAGGGATTCTTGTAAGCCAGTGTCCACTTGGTACCTTTCGAGCACGCCTCAACTGCGTTAGGATGAAGGTGCCTTCGGTATGACGCTGGAGTGCCCGGCGGAATGGGGAAGTCTGTCCACCTTTTACGTCGGGCGATTACGGGAAAGTGGCGCTTCCAGGAAGATCCGGAACGTATTGGAAACAAACGTGTTGTAGTGCCTTGCAAGAGCAGGTTCAGCCGGCGGCTGATATCTTGCTCGGATTCCAAAGAGCGGCATGCGGCCAGGAAGTTCGTCGCACGGCTCCGTCACACGAAGAGGGAGAACAGGCTTGAGCTTGTCGGTCAGCATTTTTGGCTTGGGATACGTCGGGTCGGTGTCGGCGGCGTGCTTTGCCTCCATGGGGCACAAAGTCATTGGTGTGGACGTCAGCCGCGCCAAAGTTGAAATGCTTGGTTCGGGGCGCACGCCGATCATTGAGGCACGCATGAGCGACCTGGTCGCGGAAGCCCACAAGGCGTGCCGCCTGCATGCCACCACGGATGCGAGCGAGGCGGTGCTGAATTCCGATGTGTCGTTTGTCTGTGTCGGCACACCCAGCCTGAAAAACGGGAAGCTTGATCTTAGCCACATCGAAAACGTCGCGCGCGAAATCGGCGCCGCAATCCGGCAGAAGAAATCTCCGCACGTATTTGTGCTGCGCAGCACAGTGCTGCC
>Ga0187803_10000553_pt1 | contig 14800 bp, 14 predicted proteins | sample NC_wetland_sal_i_2_FD_132425 | JGI IMG/M metagenome (GOLD analysis project Ga0187803, IMG submission 132425) | Wetland sediment microbial communities from Neuse River Estuary, North Carolina, USA - Control_3 | ecosystem: Environmental > Aquatic > Freshwater > Wetlands > Sediment | place: USA...
GGCGGAAGGAGTTCTGGGGGACGAAGCGGAGCATCGACAGCTCTTCCGTGGTCCGGATGGACGCGAAGACCTTCCCGCACACTTTCAACAACTACGACTACCAGAAGCGGAAGGTCCTGGTCGCGCCCCACGGGCCGGACCCCGTGTTCGCAGGGATCAGAGGGGACTCGCCACATGCAGTGATCGCCGCGTTCGGGATGCTGAGCTGCGATGAGCCGCTCCAGGGGCACATGGTGTACATGTCGAACCAGCACACGGATGCTCACTTCCAGGGAGAGCTGAAATGGAAGGTCTTCTCGTCGGGGTGGCTCGACGGCACGGTCGAACGGGTCAGCGTCGGCCCCGGAGGGCACGTCTACGTCTCCCTCATGACGCCGGGGGGAAAGCGCACGGCCGCTGCCTACGAGCCGACGGGGGACCTTAGGAGGACTGCAAAACTCCTCCGCCCAGGCGACAGGATCAGGGCCTTCGGGGGCGTGAGAAGGGGCACATCCCTGCACCCGACAATCCTGAACATGGAGAAGTTCGAGTTCGTCTCCCTCACGCGTAGGGGGCACCCGCTCCGCCCCGGGACCTACATCTCATCCCCCCGGGCGAACAGGCACCTCACAAAGCCACTGATCAGGTACGGGCGCGAGGACACCAGAAGCGAGGGAGCGGTGGAAGGGTGGCTGGAGTCGGTGCCTACACGGCCGCTAGTGCACGCCTGAAGTCGTCGACGAGGTCGTCCGCGTCTTCTATGCCCACGGACACCCTGACGAGAGTCTCAGGCATGCCCATCAGGGCTCTCTCCTTCGCCGACATCTGGGTGTGCGTCATGTTGTAGGGCTGAGACACCAGGGTCTCGACCCCGCCGAGGCTCGCGGCCAGGGTAGCCACCTTCACAGACTCGGTGAACTTCATCGCGTCCCTGGTCGTCCCCCTGATCTCAAAGCTGAGCATCCCGCCGAATCCCTTCATCTGCTTCTTCGCGAGCTGATACTGGGGGTGGGTCTTCAGGCCGGGATAGTGGACCTTCGCCACCTTCTTGTGGGACGATAGGAACTCGGCCAGGACCATCGCGTTCTCGTTCTGCCGCCTCACACGGAGCGCCATCGTCTTCATCCCGCGCAGGATAAGCCAGGCAGGGAGGGGGTCAAGTGTCCCTCCGAAGTCCCTCCTCATCATCTTGATCTTGTGGGCATTCTTCTTGCTCGCGACCACCGCCCCTGCGATCAGGTCAGCGTGGCCGTTGATGTACTTCGTCACGCTGTGAAGGACGATGTCGGCCCCGAAGTCGATGGGGTTCTGATTGATGGGAGACGCGAACGTGTTGTCCACCATCAGGACGGCGCCGTTCCTGTGGGCGAGCCTGGCGGCCCTGTCGATGTCAACGATCTTCATGGTCGGGTTGGTGGGGCTCTCGATGTACACTATGCTCGTGCTCTTCCTCACCCCTTTCTCCAGGGCGCCGAAGTCAGTCGTCTCGACCAGGTCGGTGCTGAACCCCATATCCGGGAGGATGTCGCGCAGGAGCCCGTAGGTCCCTCCGTAGAGGTCCCGGATGGCGAGCACGTGCGCTCCTTTCTTGAGGAAGGAGAGTATCGCTGTGGATATGGCCGCCATGCCGGAAGAGAATGCGGCTCCGTCTCCGCCGTGCTCAAAGGCGGCCAGCTTCTTCTCGAGCCTGACGACAGTCGGATTGTCCCATCTGGAGTAGACGAACCCCCTCTCCCCGGCAACAGCCCTGGGCACCTCGTCAGCCCGAGCGAAGCCGAAGGTCGACGTCTCGTAAATCGGCGTGGTGAGCGAGCCTGACTGCTCGTCGAAGGGCTCGGCCTCGTGGACAGATCTGGTGGAGTCCAAGTCGCCGTCGCCCCAAGAAGGCCGCGTAAATACGTGACGGGGTGGCTACCCTTCATAAGACAGTGCGACTGTCGACGATGCGTGAGTGACTGGGCTCTCCTCGGTGTTCCCCTCTATACCCTCGCCGGCTACAGGGGGATGGGAGACTCGCCGGCCGCGCTTAGGAAGGCGGGGCTCGGGAATGTTCTCAGGGGAGCCGAAGACCTGGGAGACGTCGACATCCCTCGGCTGAAGAAGGACGCGGTCGAGGGGAAGACGAAGAACTTGACACACTTCAGGGGAGCCACAGCTCGAATCTGCGCGGCCGCGCGGACTGTCGAGACGAAACAAGTGCTTGTCTTGGGAGGGGAGTGCTCTGAGACAGTCGGTGCCATGGCAGGGCTGGCCGAAACATTCGGGGGGAAGCCAGGGATGCTCTGGCTGGACGCTCACGGCGACTTCAACACGCCCGACACTTCCCCCTCGGGGTACATTGGGGGGATGTGTCTCGCCCTGGCCTGCGGGAAGGGGCGCGGGCTCGACCTCGGGATCGGACAGGCAGCCCCTCCGCTAGCGGACGAGCGCCTTGTTCACGTGGGCTCACGGGCCCTGGACCCGCCGGAGGTCGCCGCCTTCAACTCGTCCCCTGCCAAGCTCTTCACGGCCCAGCAGGTCAAGAATACCGGGGCCGCCGAAGTCGCAGAGGAGGCCGCCAGGCACCTTGACAACAGATCCGACTGGATAGCGTGCCACCTCGACGTAGACGTCTTGGACCCGGAGCTCATCCCTTCGGTGAACTATCCGACACCCGGGGGGCTGACCTTGGAGGAGACATCAATGATTGTACGAAAGCTCGCTGCCACTCAAAAGCTCAGGGCGCTCGAAGTCGCGGCCTACGACCCCATGAAGGACCGGGGAGGGGTGTCGGCGAGGAGGATCGTCGAGCTTCTCAGGGCAACGCTGAGCTGATGGTAAGATTCCTCGCGACTTGAGTAGCGAGGGGAGGACTTTCAGGAGATTGCTCTCCATTTGAACCTCCGCTCTGCGGGTTATGAGCCCGCCGGGATGATCCTTACCCCCACAGGGGGTCTGGCTTCCCCACCTCGCTGAAAAGTAGCACGAAAAAGGCACCTTATATCTTTCTGCGCTTTCTGAGTCTGGTCGGTGGCGGACACTCGGCGAAGAACTCTGCCACCGTCAGTTTTCCTTTGAGTGTTGCCACATCAACAAAGGTTCTCAGAATCTTCTCTGACCGACATTTCTTCGACGGATCTTTCAGGTGAGGTGCTATCCTGCGGAGAATCTTCAGTGCCTTTTGGTGAGAAGCTGAAACGTACCATCCTTTGAAAACGCCGTGGTCTCTCCGTGGAAAAGGATTCACCCCCATTATTCTTCCAGCTTCGTATATGATGGGCTTTGAAGTGCAGTAGATGCGTATACGCGGGAACATGGTGCCTCTGTCTTTCCTGTAACGGATGTTGATGAAACCCTCTCAGTCTACCAATCCTGCTAGCCACCCGGTCTCAAGTGGTTCACGCTCATCTGAATCCGACATCTGCCTAGGATGGCTGGCCTGAAAAGACCCAATGACACCTCCTCGCAACCATCGGCTGGAACTGAAGAGCGTCAGGCAGATTTGGTTACGAAATACAAGTCATCAAGGAACGTTATACGGCATGCATGCCGCCCTGTGGTATCTGCAGCATGTGCACTTCGAGCAGCTCTCGTAGTCCTTGTGCCTGCAGACTCTGCAGATGCAGGAGGCCATTATTTCGCGGCCTTCGACTCGGATTCTTTAATTTTCTCGAACACGAGTTTCTCCGGGTCCTCACCAAGCTCCTCCGCCAGCCCCCTCTTCAACGCGAGGAGTCTTCCCACGTCATGAGACTTGGTAGTGAACCTGTGGACTTCCTCGCCGAACGGCCTCACCCTGTCGGCGTCGACCATCTTGTCGGCGAAGCAGACGATCCTCTCCTCCAGGGTGCGGGGGATGTAGTCGAAGTCAGGGAGCCCCAGCTTCTTTGCCTCCTCGGGTGATATCCCCGCTCCGACGTGCCTACGAACTATCTCGACCACCTTCCTGTCGACACCTTCCTTCTCGACGATCTCGGCGCCATCGACCCCATGCCTCACCGTATGTGTCCTCGACCTCCCGACGTCGTGCAGCAGCGCGCCTGCGATCACCGCCTTCGTATCGACGGAACGGCCCCGTCGTACGAGTTCGTCAGCTATGATCTTGGCAGCCATGGCGACAGCCTGGCAATGCCTGATGATGTAGGGGCCTGTGCCGTACTTCGCGTGGATTGCCATCGCCTCCTCCTCGGAGGGGATCACTTGGCCAGTTCCTCTTCCAGCTGACCGATCTTCCAGCGAAGGGCTTCTTTCAGCTCGGCGTTGTCCAGGCGGTTCAGTGCCTTGCCGCAGGTGGGGCACTTGAAGAAATTCTCCATGGCGTCTTCGAATGTCCTTGTGAGGCACGTGGGGGTCCCGCAGTGGTAGAATTCGTGCGTGTCCTCGTAGTCAAGCCTCTGCTTCAACCTGTTTAGGACCTTTCTCCTCTGGGTTTGGATGAAGCCGTCCGTCTGGTCTCTCTGGGCCTTCCACCTGTAGACGAACCATCCCCTCTTCGGGTCCCTCACCCTCACGCCTGTGATCAGGCTCCTGCCGAACAGGTCGTAGAGCGCCTTCCTGACAGTCTTGATCTTCAACCCAGTGGCGGAGGCGATCTCTTCATCCGTGGCGTTTTCGTTGTTGAGGAGAGCCCTTGCTACCCTGACGTAGTCGGGACCGCCGATGAGTCCTGCTACCTTTACAAATGTGTCCTCGTATTCTATCTTCAATTTTCTACAACTCTCTTGCCCCGGGCCGTCGGCAAGATTCGAAGTTTGCTTTTTTGAAACGCCCTCTTAAGCTCTTCCCCGTTCTGCATTTCATGTAGCACCAGCGCCAGGGCGGCTATCTCCGAGTGGGGCTGTGACGTGACTGCGACGTTGTAATCCGCTTCGTGGTATACCTTTCCCGGAACCTTGGGGCCTCCGACGACGATGAGCACCTTTTCCAGCTCTTTGAGCTGAGGTGCAACCTCTTGCAGCGGCAGCCCGTACATCGTCAGGTGCACCACCTTCCTCCCCTCCCTCTTGGCATCCTGAATTGTCTTTCTCCAAGAGGCCCCCAGGACGACAGAGAAGTCCCCGCCCCAGGTTCTGTTTACTTCCTCGAGGGTGCCCACCACATCCTTCTCCGCGTCCTCCAGGTAGATGGACTCGGCTCCCAGTGCCCTGGACACCAGACAAAGATGGGTGAGCGTCCTGTCGTCCCTGACATACCTCTGCCCCACCCGCAGTACCCTGATGCTCCTGTTAGCCAGTGTATCCGTCGCCTTGCTTACCAGGCCTTGGCCTGTAATTGAACGATTCCACTAAACGATACGTGACCGGCCGTTCAGTACAGGAATCCGGAGATCACCATCATGGCCAGAACGAACAATAGCAGGAAGACTCCTGCCATCGACCCCACCCTCGCCCTCTTACCGTACTTCGCCATCTCTGGCGCTGGGGGTTGCCCGCTCTGAAGCGCAGCGCTCGATAGCATGGAGACCTTCTTGAAAGCCGGGAACACGAAGGCCAGCGCGAAAATCCCAGTGACTAGGGCAACTAGTATGCCGGCCGAGAGGACGTATCCTTGGGTGGAGTTCATCAACCACGCGAAGTCTCCGTCCTTGAAGAAGTAGAGAAGCAGCAGTCCGAACAGGAACGTCAGACCCAGCGCGGCCTGGACGAACCTGAGCACTTTGGGGAGGACCTTCGCGTTGAACTCAAGCGCCGCGGAGGGTGCGATGCTCCTTAGACTGGGCCCAATCACGAATCCCGTGAGCAATCCCCCGCCCAGCCACATGATTGCGGAGAGCACATGGCCGTACGCTAGCACGCCTATGACGATGTCTGAGGACAACATCGGCCGCAGTCAGAATTCCATATTTAAGCGCTCGAAGAATCGTCACCTTTTATCACGCCTCCATGCCGGATGGCTGAAGATGGAGAGTCAGGGGGACAAACGCAGGCTTTCCCTGATGGTCGACTACCTTTTCGGCCGGGGGGTGAGCAGGGCCCTCCCCAGGGAGGGGTTCCGCCTATACTACTCGCGCAGGTCGGGCAGGGTGAAGTCGATCTTCCACGACGGGAAGCTGTTCGCGACCGTCAAGCCCAACGGGGCCATGGCGCTCTCCATGGCGGGGGCGACCATCCTCTCGCGAAGTCCAAAGTTCCGGGAGAACTGCGTCCAGGTGTCAGACGATGTGGTCGAGTTTGTAAAGGGCGGGAAGTCGGTCTTCTGTAAGTTCGTGATATGGGCTGGGAAGAACGTCTACCCCAAGAGCGAGGTAGCCATAATCGACGGCAAGGGGAGGGTCCTTGGAGTAGGGATGGCGGTCCTGAATGGGGGAGTAATGTCACAGTTTAAGTCGGGGGCCGCCGTAAAGGTAAGAGCAGGCCTCAAGAAATGAAGATGGACAATAGGAACGCCCGAAGAATGATGGACCGCCTCGGCATCAACATGAAGGAGATACCGAACGTCCAGGAGGTAGTGATCAGGACCCCTGATAGGGAGCTGCACATAACCAACGCCTCAGTTTCGGAGGTGAACGCCCAGGGGAACAGGATGTTTCAGGTCGCCGGCGAGGTGGAGGAGGTCGAGGTCGAGAAGAAGACGTTCAGCGAGGAGGACATACTCCTGGTCCAGCAGCAGACGGGCGCCTCAAAAGAGAGGGCTGCGGCGGCCCTGGAGGAGTCTGACGGAGAGGTGGCCAGGGCCATCCTCAAGCTGAGCTCCTAGCCACGTGGCTCCCACCTCAGACCCGTTCTACTACCTAGCTTGATAAGCGACCGAGATTCTAACACAAACGTTGCTCCGCAAGAGAGAGCGGGGGAGGCGAGGGGTATCTGCGGCGGCCGTCCTAGCAGCCGTGATTATTCTCACCGCAGGAATCGCGGCAGTCTACCTCTACCCAGGTCTCGCAGGCGGGGCGAAGGGACAGACCAGCGCAACCTCGACCACATCCAGCCGCGGGGGAGTGGCGATCACGACGTCGTCTCACGCGAACACGACGACGGTGACGACGTTGTCCAACGTCACCATCTCTTACTTCACAACCTCCCAGACCACGTCGAACTCCACCTCCGGGGGGTGGCAGGAGTGGGCGGTCCTGAACGCCACGCTCGGCTACTACAAGACCCAGTGGTACATCCACAACGCATGGAACTACACGTTCAACGTTCTGCAGACAGGCTCGAACCCTGTCCTCCTCTCCGACCTCATAGGGGTCATCGGCCCTCTCACAGTCTCGGGCAACTGGACCACCGGGTATGTGCTCAACTACACTCGGCTCAGCGCGTTGAACGTCACAGTCCAATACTCCCCTCCAAGCACCTACTACCCTGTGATCGGGTTCTCCTCCCATAACAGCACCGGCATCGTCGAAACGATACAGTTCAACTCGACCCAGCAGAAGGCCATTTCGATTGCCGTCGAGAACAGCACTGTAAAGGCGTTCTTGGGCCAGTCCCCCACATTCGTCGACGCCGCATGGCTCTTCCCGGCGGGAAACAAGACCTTCGGCGGAGACTACGTGGTGTGGGTCTTCCAGGTCAACGGACCCAAAATACTGGTGGCGTTCGTAAACATGAACACGAACCAGGTGGTCTCGACCTACAACAGCACCAGGGCCAACAGGGTGTGCTTCTCAAATGGCCCGTGCTTCAGCAGCCCCTGGGGGAGCTGACGCCACCACAAACCAGAGGTGCCTGTGAGACCTTCATGGACAGCAATCTGATTACAGACTTATTAGACCGGCATTAAGAAACGCCGTAATGTCAGGTCGGGTCGCCGAACTCGTATCTGCAGCGCTTGGCAAAAGAAATCTGTCCATTCTGATTCGGAACGCATCGCTCCTGAACGTCTTTACGGGTGAGCTCTACGAGGCTTCGATAGGCATCTACGGCGACAGGATAGCCTACGTGGGCCCCGGTTCAGAGGCGCCTGCCGCGAAAAGGGCCATCGACGCTGCCGGCATGACTGCAATCCCAGGTCTGATAGACACGCACATGCACGTTGAGAGCAGCATGGTCACCCCTTCCAGGTTCGCCGAGGCCGCCCTCCCCCACGGTCTGACCACAGCATTTGCAGACCCCCATGAGATTGCGAACGTACTGGGAAAGCGCGGTGTGAAGGCCATGGTAGAGGATAGCAGAGGCCTTCCGCTGAAGCTGTACTTCTATGCCCCCACCTGCGTCCCCGAGTCGAAGGCAGTGACCCCAGGGGCCGAGCTAACGCCGGAAGACGTCGAGGAGATGCTGGGTTGGGATGGTGTCTGGGGTCTGGGGGAGGTGATGGACTACCCCGCCGTCCTGAAGGGGGACAAGAAGATGACACGCATCCTGGCGTCGGGGGAGAAGCGGGATGCTGTCATAGACGGTCATGCCCCCCTTCTTTCGGGACGGGAGCTAAACGCCTACATCGCGTCGGGGGCGGAAGCGGACCACGAGAACTTCACAGTGGAGACCACGCTGGAGAAGCTCAGGCTCGGTATGTACGTGAAGCTGAGGGGCCCCTACGTGCTCGACGCCAAGAAGTTCGCAGAAGCGTTGAAGAGCATCCCGCACCCCTACAACCTGATTTTCTGCACGGACGACGTCATGCCCGACAACCTCGCGCTACTGGGGCACCTCGACTATGCCTGCCGTGCTTTCATCGAGGCGGGAATGGACCCCGTTGAGGTTGTGCGGAGCGTTACCCTGAGGCCCGCGCAGCACATGAGGATGCCTCACCTGGGCGCCATAGCGCCTGGCAAGGTCGCAGACATCGTCCTCCTGAATGACCTCAAGAAATTCGCAATAGACCTCGTCATAGCCAATGGCGTGCCGGTGGCCCGGCGGGGTCAGATGCTAGTCAAAATCCCGAGGAGGGTTTTCGATGGCCCAGCCAGGGATACGATGAAGCTCCACCCGCTTAAGCTGGACGACTTCAGGATTGTCCCGCCAGTCAAAGACGGATTGGTCGAGGTCAACACCGTTGACTTCGGCGAATCGAACCACGGCGACAGAGGGGAGGCATTTGCCGAGATGATCTTGACGAAACTAAGCAGGGCGAAGCTGAAGGTGGTCGGAGGCAAGCCATCCCTCGGGAACATCGCCCTAGTGTTCGTGTTCGAAAGGCACGGGAAGAACGGTGGGAGGGCGTTCGGCTTCGTGAGGAACCTCATAAAGGACGGAGCCCTGGCGACCACGGTTGCCCACGATGCGCACAACCTCCTGGTGGTGGGGACGAACGCAGAAGACATGCGGACAGCGGCAAACCTGGTGATCAGAAGCAGGGGGGGCATCGCAGCCGTCCGCTCAGGAGAGACTCTCGCCTGGGTGAAGCTCCCCATAGCGGGACTTATGTCAGACCGCTCCCTTGCGGATGTGTCCAAGGAGATGGTTGTACTCCGAATGGCGTTCAAGGACATGGGGGTCCTCGACCACCCCTACATGCCCCTCCCCTGCCTCCTCGCCCTTTCCGTTATCCCACACGCCAGGATAACAGACAAGGGGATATTCGACGTGGACAGGCAGAGGTTCGTCCCGGCCTTCGTCAAATGAACGAATGCCCCAGGCTAACGCTGAGGGAACCTGCCCGACTCAGGACTGCCGCGGCGCCTGCATGAGCTTCATGCCCATCAGGACCTTCTCCGAAGTGACAGGCAGGTCGTCGACTGATACGCCAGTAGCGTTGAGGACCGCGTTGCGGACCGCAGGACCGGGCAGGACGATGGGGGGCTCGGCGATGATCTTCGCGCCAAAGGGACCCAGTGGCCCGGGGACTTCGACGATGAACGCCTTGAACTCGGCAGGGATGTCCATGGAAGTCGGTATGTAGTAGTCTCCGAGATTGGGGTTGACGACGGCGCCGTCCTTGTGTAGTAGTTCCTCCATCATCGCGTACCCCAGCCCCTGGACCGTTCCGCCGTAGATCTGCCCCAGCACCCCCCCGGGGTTGACAGCCTTGCCGACGTCGTAGGCTACATGGACACCGACCACCTTGTAGTAACCCGTCTCCATGTCTACCTCCACCTCGGTCACGAGCGCCCCCCAGGTGTACTGCACGTAGGGAGTGCCCTGCCCGACCTCCTGGTCCCAGGGAGCGGGAGGGGCCATGAAGAACCCGTCTTCCTTCAGGCTGATTCCTCTCCTGTACGCCTCTGTGACTAGCGAATCCCAGGTGAGCGTCTGTGAAGGCTTGCGTCTGTCGAAGGCGATGCCGTCCGCCAGGGCCACGTCATCTACCCGCGCCTTGAGCATCTCAGCGGCCAAGGGGAGGAGTTTCTCCCTGAGCTTCTCAGCGGCCTGCTTCGACGCGTTGCCCCCGATCACCACCACCCTCGAAGCTACGGTCGGCCCGCTCTCTCTGTGCTTCGACGTGTCAGGGCGCTCGAGCTTGAAGCGAGAAAGCGGCACGCCGAGGATGCTCGACGCCACCTGCATCATCCCCGATATGGCCCCGGTCCCATACTCGGTGAGCCCAGACCCCACCGACACGCTTCCATCAGAAAGGACCTCGATGTGGACGGCTCCGTAGTCGTTCCCTTCCGGGCCGAGGGAGTTTCCATGCATGAGCAGGGCAAGGCCCAGCCCCCTCCTGACGCTCCCCGTCTGGTTCCTGTAGCGGGCGGCCTTCTCCCTGTAGCCGCTCGACGCGACCACCTTCTCGAGGCACTGGGGGAGCCCGCAGCTTTCGTCCATCAGCGCGCTTGTCGCGTTCCTCTTCCCGGGGACGAGCATGTTCCTCATCCTAAACTCGAGCGGGTCCATGCCGAGTCTGCGGGCGAGCTCCTCCATCTGGCTCTCGATCGCGAATATTGCCTGCGGGCCTCCGAATCCCCTAAGGCTCCCCGTGTAGGTGTTGTCGGTGTACACCAGGAACGAGTCAGCCTTCACGTTGGGGACCTCGTAGGCCCCGACGGTGTGGAAGGTGGCCCGGACTATCACGAACACGCCAAGGGACGCATACGCACCCGTGTCCCCCACTATCTTCGACTCGTCAGCGATGAGCGTCCCATCTTTGCTCACGCCGGTCTTGTGGGTTATCACGAAGGGGTGACGCTTCGTGTGCATCACCATGGAATCCTCCCTGTCGAGCCCGCAGAACACAGGCCTGCGGTACTTCACCGCGGCTAGCGCCGCCGTGGAGCAGACGTCGTAGGGCGTCTCGTCGGACTTCGGCCCGAAGGCCCCGCCGGTGACCGCCTGGATGACCCTCACCTTCTGCGGAGGGAGCTTCAGGACCTTCGCCACTGCCGCCTGCGTGTGGTGGGGGCTCTGCATCGAACCGATCACCCTGACCCCGCCGTCCTCCGGGATTGCCAGCCCCATCTCGGGCTCCAGGGGGGTGGCGTCCTGGAACTGGGTCCTGTACGTCTTCTCGAGGATGATGTCTGACTTTGAGAACCCTTCCTCCACATCCCCTTTCCGGATTTTCATCTGCCTGGCTATGTTCCCCTTCGGGTGTATCTTGACTGCGTCCGGCTTCAGGGCCTCCAGGGGGTCGAAGATTGCGGGGAGGGGGTCGTACTCGACCCTGATCTTCGCCGCGGCGTCTGCCGCTGCGGGCGAACTCTCTGCTATGACGGCTCCCAGGATGTCTGCAGTCGAGCGGACGACCGGGTCAGCGAAGAGCTGCCTGTCGGGGAGCACGGCGGAAGACTCATTGAGCCCGGGGATGTCCCTCGATGTCAGCACCCCAAGCACCCCAGGATGCGCCTTCGCTCCTCCGAGATCCATCCCCCTGATCACTCCGTGCGGGACAGCCGAGTGGAAGAGCTTGGCATACACCGTCCCCCTGGGAATCAGATCCGCCGTATAGACGGGGTTGCCGAGGACCTTCTCCAGCGAATCCACCCTGACCACGTTCTCGCCGATGTAGAGCAGCTCCCCCCTCTCCGCCTTCGCCCTTAGGGAATCAATGAGCTGCGATACCTGCTCGCTCATCGCTCTCCCCCTCTGCACCCCTCGCGGACCGAGTCGATGATCTGGTAGTAGCCCGTGCACCTGCAAAGAATGCCGCTAATCGCGACCTTGATCTCCTCGGGGGATGGGTCTGAAGAGTGCCTCGCCAGGTCCCAGGACGCCATGAGCATGGCAGGGGTGCAGAATCCGCACTGGGCTGCGTTGTTCGCCATGAATGTTCCCTGGAGCCTCTTCATGGATGGGTCGTTCAGCAGCCCCTCAAGGGTCAGCACCCTCCTTCCATCGCACTGGGCGGCGAGCATCAGGCAGCTGTTCACGAGCCTACCGTCCACCAGGACGGCGCAGATGCCGCAGTCCCCTGTGCTGCACCCCTCCTTGACGGACTTCGTCCCCAGCTGGTCTCTGAGGACGTCGATGAGCCTGTCCGGGGCGTCCACCTGGACGGGGTGTTCGGTGCCGTTGACGTTCAGGGTGATGACCCGCTTCGTCATGTCAGGACGCGCCCCCTAGCATTCGAGAACAGCGCTGAAGCAGGCGCTTCAGAAACGCTTGGGCGATCTCTGTCCGATAGGAACCTGATCCCCTGAAGTCGCTTGTTAGCGAAAGCTCCGATGCGAGCACTTTCTGGGCCTGGCCGATCGTCTCCTCGGAGAGTTTGCGACCGCCGAGGAACTCATTCGTCCTCACAGCCAGTGCGGGGATCCGCCCCGACACCCTGTTGAGGGCAAACCTCGCTGAGCCGATCGTGCGCAAGTCGTCCTCCAGAGTAAGGGAGAGCGCCTCGTTGACAATCGATATGATCAACATGTTCCTGCGTCCCAGTTTCTCGTAGGCCGTCCAGCTGTGCCCCCCGGGGGCCGCGAAGCTGACCTCGGAAAGAATCTCTGACGGCCCGAGAGCTGTCTCCCTCTTGCCGACTATGAAATCCTTCAGGGGGAGGGCGCGTTCCCCCTTTGCGCTGATGAGCTTCACACTGGCGTCCAGCGCCATGAACACAGGGATGAGGTCCTCCGACGAAGCGGCCGAGCACACGTTCCCCCCGACCGTGGCGACGTTGCGAACCTGAGGGGCGCCAAACAGCTCTGCGGCCTCGCGTATGATCGAGAGATTGGCATGAAAGACCGGAGATTCCAGCAGGTCCGTCACCGTCGTGAGGGCACCGAGCCGCACGACTCCGTCTGTCTGGCGGATGTACCTGAGATCTTCCGTGAAGGAGGATATGTCCAGAAGTACTGAGGGGGCGATTTGCCTCTTCCTCATGCGCGGGAGGAGGTCCGTCCCGCTGGCGATCACAGCCGCATTTCTCCCTTCATGCTCGATGAACCTGAGGGCGTCAGCGAGGTCAGTGGGGGAGTAAAGTTCGAGGGACGACAAATCGAGGTGAACAAGGGAACCGCGTATTAATCAGGATTTCTGGGGATGTCCTGTCATGAAAGCACCACCCTATGTCGGTTCAATGGCAGGCAAGGACTTCCTGAATACGAATGACTATCCCCAGGAGAGGATAGCTGGGATTCTAAAGGCGGCCGAAGACCTGAAGGTAAGGTTCCGAAAGAGGGCCCCTACGCCGTATCTGCCGGGTGACACGCTATTCATGCTCTTCTACAACAGGTCCCTCAGGACCAGGAACTCGTTCGAGGCGGGGATCTACCAGCTGGGCGGGCACGCCCACTTCCTCAGCCCCAGCGACGTGTACACCCCGACCCTCCCTGAGGACATGGTCCCGTACCAGACCGAGGCCATCGCTGACGTAGGCCGGGTGCTTTCGAGGTACGGCGACTCGATAGCCATCAGGTGCTACGGGGATGCTGCCAAGTGGGTCATCGGGAGGGGCCATAGGATAATCCAGGAGTTCGCCAACTGGGCCGACATTCCGGTGCTGAACATGGAGGACGACATCTACCACCCATTCCAGGCCCTGGCGGACATGAAGGCAATCATAGACGTAGCGCCCAAGCCAAAGAAGAAGAAGTTCGTCGTTTCCTACGCCTATTCGGGAGGGTTGAAGCCTCTCGCCGTCCCGCAGAGCTGCGTCCTCATAGGCACACAGTTCGGGATGGACGTCGTCCTTGCGCACCCGAGGGGGTTCGAGCTCGAAGACAACGTCATCAAGGCGTGCGAGAATAACGCTGACAGGTACGGCGGGAGCTTCCAGGTCTCTGACAACATGAAGGAGGCGTTCGAGGGGGCAGACTTCGTCTACCCCAAGGCCTGGTCTCCAAAGGGCTTCGTTCCGCCCTACAGCAGCACTGTGAACAAGGATGGCGCGTCGGAGTACCAGAACAAGTTCACCGACTGGAAGTGCACCCAGGAGATGATGGACCTGACCAACAGGGGGAAGTACATGCACTGCGGCCCGGCGGACAGGGGCCAGGAGGCGACCGACGAGGTCATCGACAGCCCGAAGTACTCGCTCTACTTCGAGCAGGCGGAGAACAGGCTCCATGTCCAGAAGGCCGTGATGGCCATGGTCATGGGCTCCAAGCGCAGATAGGGCTGGGAGTGGAGCCTTTTGCTCGCCCAAGACAAGACAGTGCTCGACGTAATCGGGAACACGCCCACCGTCAGGCTCTCAAAGATACCCTCGGCTGAGAAGCTGAAGTCAGAGATCTTCGCGAAGCTGGAGTTCTTCAACCCCACCGAGAGCCTGAAGGACAGGATCTACAAGGAGATGATACAGGGGGCAATAAAGAGAGGAGACCTCAAGCCGGGGATGGAGATCCTCGAGGGCTCCACAGGAAACGCAGGGATTGCGTGCACTTTCATCGGCACGAAGCTGGGGTACAAGGTGACAATCGTCATGCCCGAAGGGATGAGCGACGAGCGCAAGAAGATGATTAGGGCGTTCGGCGGGGAGCTGATACTCACTCCCGGAGGCGAAAGCGACGTGGACCTTTGCCTAGTGAAGATAGAGGAGCTCCTGAAGAGGAACAAGGGAAAGTACTGGTTCCCCGACCAGTTCTCCAACCCCGACAACC
>Ga0187803_10000554_pt1 | contig 14779 bp, 11 predicted proteins | sample NC_wetland_sal_i_2_FD_132425 | JGI IMG/M metagenome (GOLD analysis project Ga0187803, IMG submission 132425) | Wetland sediment microbial communities from Neuse River Estuary, North Carolina, USA - Control_3 | ecosystem: Environmental > Aquatic > Freshwater > Wetlands > Sediment | place: USA...
ACGCTTCCCGAGGTGCGGCTGCACTACACGACGCTTGGAACGCCTCACCGCGACGCGAGCGGCCGCGTGACCAATGCGGTCCTGATTCTGCACGGCACCAATCGCGCCGGCCGCGTGTGGCTTGTTCCTTCGTTCGCGGGAGTGCTCTTTGGCCCAGGCCAGTTGCTCGACGCATCGAAATATTACCTCATTCTCCCCGATCAACTCGGCGCGGGCCTCGGAAAATCCACGAAGCCGAGCGACGGTTTGCGGGCGAAATTTCCGCATTACGATTATTCGGACATGGTCCGCGCATCCCAAATCCTTCTCGCGCAGGGATTGCAGGTAAATCATCTGCATCTGCTCGTCGGTGCCTCGATGGGCTGCATGGAGGGATTCATGTGGGGCGAATCGAACCCGGACGACATGGATGCCATGCTCCTGCTTTCTTGCCTGCCAGTGGAAGTCGCCAGCCGCAATCGCATGGTCCGAAAAATTATGGTGGACGACATTCGCAACGATCCCGGATGGAACAACGGGAATTACACGGAGCAGCCTTACGGTTTGCGCGCCGCGCTCGGCCATTTGTTGGTCGTGGGGAGCGTGCCGACACGCTGGCAGAAGCAATATCCGACTGCCGCGGCGGCCGACAAATATGTGAATGACTACATCGATCAAAACATGAAGACGACGGACGCGAACGATTTCATGTATCAATACGACGCGTCGCGAAATTACGATGCGTCGAAGGACCTCGACAAAATCCGCGCGAAAGTGCTGCTTGTCAATCCGCAGGAAGATTTCTGGAACCCGGCGGAGCTGGGAATCGCGGAAGAAGAAATCAAAAAAGTGAAAAACGGAAAATTTGTTTTGCTGTCGTTTCCGGAATCCTACGGACACTACACGTTTTTCCAGGCGGCTTCCTGGCAGAAATACTTCGCTGAATTTCTGCGGGATGTGGAGAAGTAAAGTAGCATAGGCTGAAGCCTGTGCTACTAAAGTCGAATCATTCGAATTGTTTGCGAAACGCCGCGAATTGCTGTTTCAAATCCGCGATTTCCGACTGAAGGGTTTCCACCTGAGCCTCGAGCCGCGCGATCCGGTCGCCGCCGCCCGCGCTGCTTGTCACTGCAACTCTCGCCGTTGAGTCCGGCGGCAATTCCACATCGCCACTCAGCAAGTGCGCGTAGCGCGCTTCCTTCGTGCCCGGCTGACGGGGAAGCACCTTGACGAGCGGCGGCTCGCGCTTCATCAACCGCTGCAGCGTGGACTGCACAATGCCCAGGTCATCGAATTTGTGCATGCGGTCGGCGCGGCTACGTAATTCGCCGGGCGTCTGCGGGCCCCGTAGCAGCAACTCGGCCAGGATGGCGATTTCGTGCCGTGTGAAGTTGTAGGCCTCCTGCAAGCGGTGCTCGTACTTGCTGACGCGGCTGACCATGTTGTCGGCGGGCCCGGCTAGGCCCGTTTTGTCCAGGGTGCGCACCGCCTCGCGCACCGCCTCTTCGTCCAAACTCATGACAGGATCACGATTGGATTTCTGGTTGCACGCGTTGACGAGCGCGTTCAGGGAAAGCGGGTAGTATTCGGGGGTGGTAAGTTCCTTTTCCACGAGTGAGCCGAGCACCCTGGTTTCCACATCACTCAAATGAATGTCCATTGGGCAAAATCATAGCGTATCGCGAACCGGTTCCCAAGTTTCGCGACCGTCAAGAACTGGCGCAGATACGTAAAAAATTCGGGTCGCGCGAGGTTTGGGCCAAGTCCGACAGTTACCCAGTCAGCTAATTCATTCAGGTTGAATAGATTACGAAAAGCAATTGCGACAAGACTTTGGTGACGAGCTTGCTCGCAAAAGTACTATGGCGCATCAAGGGACAGATTTTAAAGGTGTGAGAAAGGAGCGACCTATGTTGACAAAACCCGCAAACCTTAAACACGGTTGGATTGGCGTCCCGGCCCTCCTGGTTTCGTATTTCATTCTCAATCCGATGGTAACGCCCCTGCCGGCGCAAACTGCGATTCTTGGGGAATTGGAATTTAGAGGTGCGTCGAACGTGGAAAGATCGTCCGGCGTATGGATCGACGGCCAGTACGTCGGAGATTTGGGCGAATTGAAGGGCTCCAAGAGGGTCCTGCTGCTGCCTGGCGACCACGAGTTGGTCGTTCGGCAGGCGGGTTACCAGGACTTTGCAGAGAAACTTACCGTAGAACCCAAGATTTTACTCGCCGTTCCCGTCAAGATGATGAAAGCAACCAGTGAGACATACCCCACAGTGACTGCTCAGCTGAAAGTTAACATCCAGCCGGACCGCGCGGCCGTTTTCGTGGACGACAGGTTCCTGGGTCATGCGGGGGAACTGGGCGGAGCCTTTCACTCCATGCTGCTCAGTCCCGGAACGCACCGAATCAAGGTCGAATTGCCGGGATACCAGAGCTTCGAGACTGACGTGACCTTGGTTGCGGGCCAGAAGTCGGAAATTAAGACGAGTCTTACAAAGGGCAGCATCCATCAGGCGGATCCTCTGATCAATCAGGCCAACAATACCGTCCACGACAAGTAAGCGCATCGATTGAACCCGGGAACGCCAATCTCGCGATTGGCGTTCCCGGGTGGCCCACAGTAGTGCTGCCCGGTCATTTTGTCCTTTCGCTTCGCCCCCGAAATTGAATCTCGCAGGAAGTACGGTATGATCTTTCGCTTATGCCACTTCAAACGATCAAGCGCCGCTCGCGAGGCTTCATCTGTGTGAATGCCCACCCCGAGGGATGCCGTCGCAACGTCCAGCGGTGGGTTGCGGGAGTAAAAGGGAAGGTTTCCGCCGGCCAAAACGTTCCAAAAAACGTGCTCGTCATTGGCGCGTCCACCGGCTACGGGCTCGCCTCGCGCGTCGCGGCGGCCTGGGGATACGGGGCGAAAACGCTTGGCGTGTTCTTCGAGCGGCCGCCCGAAGGCGACAAGACCGCGACCGCGGGCCATTACAACACCGTCGCTTTTCATTCGATGGCGAAGCGCGACGGATTGTTTGCCGCGAGCGTCAACGGGGACGCATTTTCAGACGAAATAAAACGCGCCACTGCGAATACGATCCGCAAGGAAATGGCACCGGTCGACCTGGTGATCTACTCACTCGCGTCGCCCAAGCGCACCGATCCCCGCACGGGCCGGGTGCACAATTCCGTGTTGAAGCCGGTCGGACAGACATTTACGAATCGCACGATCGAGCTCGATTCGGAAAAAGTGATTAGCGTGACCTTGCAGCCCGCGAGCGAAGAGGAGATTGCGGATACCGTGGCGGTGATGGGCGGGGATGACTGGCGGCGCTGGATGACCATGCTGCTAGAGGAAAAGCTGCTGGCGCCGGGCGCGCGCACGCTGGCCTATTCCTACATCGGCCCGGAAATTACCTGGCCGATTTATCGCGATGGCACGATCGGACAAGCGAAGAAGGACCTGGAACGCGCCGCCAAGGATCTGGATGCCGCGCTCGCAAAACAATTGGGAGGCAATGCCTGGGTTTCCGTCAACAAAGCGGTTGTGACGCAGGCCTCGGCGGCGATTCCTGTGGTGCCGCTCTACTTGAGTCTGCTTCCCATCGCAATGAAAAAGAAAAATCTGGACGAAGGGCCGCTCGAACAGATGCGGCGCCTGTTTACGGATTTTCTTTGCACGGGACACGCGCCCAAGCTCGATGAGGCGCGGCGCTTGCGCCTGGACGACCGCGAAATGCGCAGCGACGTGCAAGCGGAAGTTGCGGCGCTGTGGCCGCAGGTCACCACGGAAAATCTTCGGACGGTCAGCGATTTTGCCGGGTTTCAGCGTGAGTTTCGCGGATTGTTCGGTTTTGAAGTGGAAGGCGTGGACTACGATCAGCCCACCGAAACGGATTTACGCTGGTAAGATCGGAGACAGCACCTGCAGATACGCTTCGATAATCGATTGTAATGAATAGACGCCTACCATTGCTCGTCCGCGACGCCCTGTACAGTCTTCGGGGCGGGTTCCTGGTGCGCCCCCTGATCATCGCGCTGGTGCTGGGTTTTTCCGGTGCGACGTTTTCCTGGTTGGAGGAAACTTACCCCGTTGTCAGCAGTTGGGTGCCGTCGACGCTTTTTCCCTCGCACACAGACCCGCAAGTCGTTCAGGTCATTCTCGCTGGCATTGCCGCCTCCATAATGACCGTCGTCTCCATCGTTTTCGCGATCCTGCTGATGACGTTGACGCTGGCGTCGATGCAATTCTCGCCGCGAATCATTGTCAGCTTCGCGAGAGATCACGTCACCCAGTGGACCCTCGGCATATTCCTGGGCACATTTCTATATTGCATGGCGGCCCTTCCGGCTGCGCGCACCCTGCCGCACCCCTTCGCGCCGGTAGGCACGGCCGTTGGCGCGATGTTGCTTGCCATTGCCTGCGTGGCATGGCTGCTATTCTTCATTCACCATATCTCGCAGGCAATCAGCGTCAGCCAAATTGTGGCACGGATCGCTGCGGAGACAGAAGTTATGATTGACGAGATCATGCCGCGGCCGCGCAGTCCGATGCGGCTGGAGGTCCCGGATCTGCACGAGCCGCAGACACAAGAGACCCCGGTTTTGAGCGATTTCTCCGGGTACATTCGCTACCTAGACACCAAACGGCTCATCTTCCTGGCGACCTCCTTTCGCGTCAAGGTCCGCATCCTTCGCCGCGTCGGCCAGTTCGTTCCAGCTGGGGTTCCTCTTTTGATGGTGTACAAAGCAGAGCGGCTGTCCCCCAAAGATTGCATTGAGTTTCTCGGCGCGTTCGACTTTGGCCCGGCCAGGACATTGCAACAAGATGTCGAATTCGGCGTTTTGCAAATTGTGGATATTGCGTTAAAAGCGATATCGCCCGCAGTGAACGATCCCACTACCGCCATCAACTGCGTGGACCAGCTGAGCCGAATCCTGATCCGGTTTGCCTCTAGAGATCTGCCGGATTCTCTCCTTTACGATCTCCACGCTGTCGCCCGGGTTAGCATTCCCTGGATCGATTTCGAACACTTGCTGGAATCCGCGTTTGAGCAGATTCGCATGTATTCCAAGACGGACGTTGCCGTTAGCCTGCGTCTGCTTCGCGCGCTGAGTGATATCGCCTCAGCAGTCCGCGACCCGGGCGTGTGCAAAATGGCTGGCGAATGGGGGAAGCGCATCGTCGAAGGGTGTGCCGAGGGCTTGCGCGAAGAAGAATTGAGGCCGATCCGGACCCGCCTAGTCGCGCTTCAGAAAACTCTAGCAGTTTCTTGAATTTGGAAAGAATCCTTCCCAGTCTTATTGCCCACGACCAGAAACCTTGAACTCAAAGGACTGATGTTTGGATTGAAGAACTTGATTTTGGAGGCTGCTCTTTGATTGCTTCCGACGGGCCCCTTTTGCGGCAGCCACACACAATTAATCTGAAGTTCAAGAGCATCTCACACTCGACGTTTACAGTTCTCCGCGCGGAAGGTCATCTCAGATTGCGGAGGAGAAAGTGAAAATTTCTCGTTTGATCGCACATGTGTGTCTCGTCGTGGTCATTAACGGTTCCGTCGCGCTGGCCGCCGACCAGACTATCCCGGGGGCCGGAAACGCCAACGCGGTCGCACTGGCCAAACAATCGCCAATGGTCCAATCAGCCTATGAATTCGTGCTCTCGCAGGCCCGGACGCTCAAGGATCACAAGCTGCGCAGTGAGACTCTCGACGCGCTGGAAAATCCCAAGACCTGCGTAACGCACCGCGCAAATTTGACCGACGCTCAGAAAGATTCGATCGTGCAAACCTTGATCGATCAGGGCCTGTTGAATGTGGCCGATGCCGCCAGCATTCAGGGCGGGGCGAAGGCCGGCGTTTTCCCTCCGGTTCTGAACGACGGCACATCGTGCCCGCAATTGCCGCAGCCTTTCTTCTCTGCCCCCGGCAGCACGTCCGTCTTCGGCCACCATTCGTATCCGGGCGGCCTGCCGATCCACGAATCGAACAACGATGTCGCCGACGTGCATCTGGCGGATGAATACCGCGCCGTGTACGGTCACGCAAAGTGGGATGGGTTTCCGACCCTGGACACGGACGATCTCGGACCCGTGACCCTCGAATCGGATCGCGACTACAATATTTTTATCGATCAGGACATCATCGTCGGAGCCCCGCTGTGGCACGACTGGGCCAAGAGCATTGTTTTTCAGTGGAACGCGGATGGAACTGAATTTATCGAGCTAAATTTTGGTGGCACCGGCGCGAATGACAATTTTGGCGCTGCGGGCGACTCCCGGACCGGCGCGCACCACATCATCACCATCGCGGAGGAAATGGAGCGGGGCCTGAGTCCGGCGTTCGTCATCAGCATGGCCTGCGCTCACTCGGCCCCTACAAGCGGCAACGAGTACAAGGTGGTGAATTGGCTCCGCGCTGGAGCCATCATCGCGCAGATCGACCCTGTGGCTGCAGGTTATCTCTACAAGGATTCGAAGGGAAATCTGCGCCTTCCCCCGCTCCGGCACTTAGACGACAACGTCAACCTGAATGCCGGCGGACAGACCAATGTCCTCGCGGAATACACATTGCATAACCTTTCGGATGCCGACTTCACGTATTCGGGACCCGCAATCGACGCGGTGAACGTCCTGTTGCAGTCCATTGCACCGCAATTCGGCACCAGCTCTGCGGACCCGAACTACCTCAACAAGTTCCGAAATCCTGTGCTGAGCTATTTCACCGGCGAGCGGCTGCTGATCATTTATTCGCGGGAGGGAATCGAAGGCGTCATCGACCAAGTGCAGAAACTCCGTAAGGCGCACATCATTTAGCCAATTCCAGGACCCGGGGCCCTGCTGTCATTGGTTGGAGCCGGGCCCTCTTTTCGTTTAGCGAGGAAGGAATTCGTCCGTGTGCGTCACGAATTCCGGATACGCGCCGGCGCCCAATTCGTGAAGGTCCATGCCCTGCCGCTCTCCCTCGACCGACACGCGGAACGGGTAGAAGCGGTTGAGAAGCCGATTCACGCCGTAGGTCAGTGGCAAAACAAATCCCACCAGCGTGGCCACGCCTATCAGCTGGGCCAGCCACTGCCCGGTAGCGATTCCATTGATTGCCGCGGGTAGAGAATCTCCGGCAACATTCAAAACGGGGCGCTGGAATTGGCCGAACACGCCAAGCGCGAGGAGCCCCCAAATGCCACCCACGGCGTGCACGGAAACAGATCCTCCCGGATCGTCGACTTCCATGCGCAACTCGAGCCAATCAATTGAAAATATGACGATGGCGCCGGCGATCGAGCCGATCACGACGGCTTCGGCGGGGCTCACGAACGCGCACGACGCGCTGCTGGCGACGAGTCCGCCAACCCAGCCGTTGGCAGTCAGCGAAGCATCGGGCTTGCCGAAGCGAATTTTCGTGATGAAGGCCGCGGTGAGCGCCGAGGCCGAAGCGGCCAGCATGGTATTGATCGCGATTAACGCGGCCCCGGATAGTTCGCTTCCCGCGAACAGGATCGCGCCCGCCGAATTCAGTCCAATCCAGCCGACGAGTGCCAACACGCAACCAAACAGGACTAGAACCGTATTGTGACCGGGGATTGCCGGCGCCATACCGTCCGCGGAATATTTCCCTCGCCGCGGGCCTAGGATCCACGTGACCGCGAGGGCTGTGAGGCCGCCCAAAACTTGAATCGAGCCGGCTCCCCCGACATCAAGAAATCCGCGGCCAATACCATAGATGACGCCGAGTTGCGCAAGCCATCCCCCACCCCAGACCCAGTGTGCGAATAGCGGATACGTCAAAGCGGCAAGTATTCCTGTGGAAAGGCAGCTGGCCCGAAGGCGCCACCGGTCCGCGCCGCTTCCGAGCGGAATCAAAGCGGCGAAGCCGACGCAAAAAATTTGAAACAACGCGGCAACGGAACCAGGGGAGCCATCGAATGAGAATTTGCGAAAGAAGAAAGGTTCCGCGGCAATCCAATTCCAACTCTTCCCGGAAATATTGAGGAGGTGAGCGGGACTGCCAATGAAGCCCTGCCACGAAAATCCGCAAACGAAGTAGGCCAAGGCGGCGACAGCAAGAGCGGAAAGCGAGGCCATCATCATGTGGCCGGCGCTGCGCGAGCGTCCCAGTCCGACGTTCATGAGGGCAAGACCAGCCGCCGCGAGGGGTACAAGAAAGATAAAGAAGAGGCAAGCAACCGTCGTTACTTCCGTGAGTCTTGGGGCGGGCATAGGAATTATTTTTTTTCCTCTCGCGGAATCAGATGCGATCGGAAAACGAGGACCAATCCTAACGTCTCCACGCCAATACCGGCCAGGACAAACGCTGCTCGCAAAGACGGCGACGCGAAAAGCACAATCGCGGCCAGCACAAGGAACCATCCTGCCAGCAGCATCAGGAAACCCACGGCCTTCATTCCGAAATCCCCCGGTTCATAGCAAAGAGACTTGCACGGACGTTTGCGACGCAGGCTAAAATATCACAATCGCACCGGAACCCAACGCGCCGCTCCAACAAAAATGAATACGGCCCGCGCAACGCGTCGCGCAAGACATTGGCCCTCAAGATCAAGGCTTTGGATGGAATCCTCCTGTCCGCTCTCATGAATCCTTATGCAAGCTATAAAAGAAGTGGATGGGTAAACCCAATTCTTGCGACGGGCCTGGCACGATCAAACGGGCGCTGAATTTGAATCAATAGTCACGTCATATTCGCAACTACATGCAAATAAACAAATTATAAGGATTGCTCTACCGGCCAGATAACAAAAGGACTTGCATGATTCGCTCCGACGCGATTCCAAGCAGCCCCTTTCAGGCATTCACAACAGCCATACGAATCCGTAATTTGGGACATCGAAACGTTGCATTTTACTACTCCATAGCACCCATCTAGTATCTCGGCCTCGGCACAACTTAGTACGCGCTGTTGATTTGCGGCACGACGATTCAGCAGCGAGATAAAGAATATATAAGGAGAATACATGGCGGAGAATACCGGCGAAGTCAAGATGACACCAACCTTAGGATTAACCGGGTTGACGATGAACGCCATGGCGCTCATCGCACCCGGTGCCTTCCTTTGGCTAACGTTTGCGCCCCAAGCCACGGAAGGTTCCACGGCGCCCTCGATGTGGATTGGCATCCTGTTCGCGCTTTTGCTGTGTCTTGCGACGGCAGTGTGTTATGCGGAAATGGCGAAGATCTATCCAGGCACCGGCAGTTCGTATTATTTCGCGGAGCAGTCCTTCCTGAATCACGATAAGGCCTGGAAATACGCCCGCCTGATGAAGTTCATCGTTGGCTGGGGTTCGCATCTTTACTACTGGATCTACCCCGGTGTGATGGTGGCGGTCACGGGAGTATTCTGCGGTTACATCACAGGCACCCTGTGGCCGAACTTCATGAGCGCATCGAACCCCGGTCCGATGTTCATGATGCTGATCGCGATCTTGTTTTCTTTCGCCGTTGCCTATATCGCGCACCGAGGAGTGAACGGGTCCACGGCGGTCAGCGTTGCCATCAACGTCATTCAAATCTCCGCGCTGATCGTTTTCTCTGTCATGGCCATCAGCTACCGGATGAGCCATCCCCCGGGAAGCGAAGCGTGGCAGTTTGATTCCGTTTCCGGCGAGGGCTATAACTACCAATTCGCGACGACCAGCCAGACGGTCAATGGAACAGCAACCGATGTCATCACCCGCGATGCGAACAATGTGCCGCAACCCAAGCTCGATGCGAGCGGGAAGCCTGTTCCTTATCTCGTAAGTTACGATATGTATGACACCAGCAACCCGCCGGTGTTTCAGGCCCATCCGAATGCTAAATCTGTAATTGGGATACACAATTTCAACTGGATGTTCGTGCAAGCCACGGTCGCCATCCTGATCTTGGTCGGATTCGAATCGGTCACCGCGCTGGGCGGCGAGGCGAAAAACGCCAAGCGGGACGTCCCGATCGCGGTCATCACTTCACTGCTCGTACAGGGGGCGTTCTGTTATCTGTTCGAGTATTTTGCCGCAAACTACTTCTTAAATAGCGGCTACCCGATGTCGACTGCAACCGGCTCGGCGGCCCCGATCGGCGACATGATGATCATGGTCGGCGATGCCCTGTTCCACGGCCATGGGCGAGCCTTCATGTTGATCGAGGCGGTCACGGTGTTCCTCGCCCTGATCGGCACCACGCTCTCCTGCATTAATACAGGGGCGCGGGTCACCTATGCCATGGGCAAAGACGCCGAGGTGCCGGAACACTTCGGCATACTGCATGAGAAGAACCTGAGCCCTCACCGCGCCATCTGGGCCTTGGCAGTGATATCGGCGATATTCGGCTGCCTCGCACTTACGATGCTGTTCGGCGATGCGGGCGCCCTCCCGGACGCCACGATCCAGGCCCTGCCTCATGGGTTCTGGTCGAGCTTCGGGTACGTGGCTCATGACACCATGGCGAAGTTCCCCAACAGCCTGCTCACGATTACGCTGGCTTCCAACTTCGGGACGTTCCTGCTCTACATGCTAAGCTGCGTAACTTGCATCTTTTGCTACAAGGGGCACCCGAACTACAGTTTCCTGAGACACACGCTCATCCCGTATTTCGGTATTGCTGCGAACCTCATTTGCATGGGAGCTTACATCGTGCTGCCGTTCATGGGGTATGGCACCAAGATGGAACCGTTCCTGGCCTTGGGGATTGCAGCCGTCTGGGCCATTTATGGAGGGATCTACTTCCTCCGGTCCAGCAAAGCCACGGGCCGTACAACACTGGTCACCAGCCGCACGTAATGGTGTAATATGAACTTAGCTCAGATAGCGAAGAAACTCGGACAGGTCCGCCTCGGCGGACCTGTCCGAATTTCCGTTTCAGATATCAACGAAATTCTTGGGGAACCCGCGGGAAACGCTCTCCAGAGCAACTCATCCTGGGTTGCTTCCGTAAGACGTTCCGCCTCCGGCCATATGCTTGACCTCGAATTCGTGGAGCGCACCGATGTCGGGCGGGTCCGCGACCACAACGAAGACTGCCTGGGTTACGCGTCGCCCGCAACTCCCGCGCAGGTGCGCACGCACGGGTGGTTGTTTGTCCTGGCGGACGGCGTGGGAGGACAGCAGAAAGGGGAAGTGGCTTCACGTATCGCGGTAGAAAGCATGGTCGCCGGTTTCCATAAAGCCAAGGACGGGGAATCCCACTCGGTGGTGCTGCAACGGTTGGTTCAGCAGGCGAACACATCCATTTTTGAGGCTGCTGTGACTGGTGGGCGTGCTTCGGCCGGCATGGCGACCACGATTGTGGCGTGCGCGTTGAGGTACGACCGGGTGTCCGTAGCGCATGTGGGTGATTCGCGCTGCTATCTGATCCGGAATGGCAAGGCGGCCCAGATCACTCGGGATCACACGGTTGCCGGCGAGCAAGTACGCATGGGCCTCGTCACCGCGCAAGAAGCCGCCGATGGCGAAACGAACCATATCCTCAGCCGTTCTCTCGGAACCGAATTGATTGCGAATATCGATACCAACGACCACCAGATCTTCTCCGGTGATGTTCTCCTGCTATGTTCGGACGGTTTGTACGGGTTGGTGGAAGCCTCGGAAATGGCCGCTATTTGCGGCCAAGGCCAGGATCTCCAACTCGCGGCGGAAAAATTGGTCGCTCTTGCCAATGATCGGGGCGGCGGCGATAATATCAGCGTTCAGTTGATCCGAATTCGGGGCGTCGAGCGAATGGGAATGTATCGCGGACGGCCCTACAAACTGTACTGATACAGGTTCGCTGCCGTTCTTTTTGTTTGCCGCCGACCTGCCTTCTCAATGAGCGAATTCCATCCCGGCGATCAGCTCGATCATTACCGCATCGACGGCTTGGTCGCCAGAAGCGGCATGGCCTCCATATTCCGCGGGACAGACGTGCGCGACGGCAAGGCCGTCGCGATCAAAGTTCCTCATGCCGAGATGGAAGCCGACCCGGTTTTATACGACCGGTTCAAGCGCGAAGAAGAAATCGGCAAAAAGCTTGTTCACCCCGGCGTCGTTCGCGTATTTAACGACGAGGACCGCAGCCGGCGCTATATGGTTCTGGAATGGGTGGACGGCCGCCTGTTGCGCCAGATCCTGAACGAACAGAAGAAGTTTCCGCAGGAACGCGCCATCCGAATTACTCTCGCCCTGTGCAAGGCCCTCGATTACATCCACAGCCAGGGGGTTGTCCATCGCGACCTGAAACCCGAAAACATCATGGTCGGCCCGGACGATCAAGTGAAGCTCATCGATTTCGGCATAGCTGCGAACGCCGGATCGCGCCGCCTGACCTTTGCCAAGCTGACCGAGGCGATGGGAACGCCGGATTATATTTCTCCCGAGCAAGTCAAGGGAAAGCGGGGCGATGCGAGGAGCGACGTCTATTCCCTGGGCATCATGTTTTACGAGATGCTGACGGGCAAAGTGCCCTTCACCGGGCCCAATCCCTTCGTCATCATGAACGAACGCTTGCTGAATAATCCGATCCCGCCGCGCGAGGTCAATCCCGAAATTTCACCCGAGCTGCAAGAAATTATTTACCGGGCCCTGGAGCGCGATCCCAACAAGCGCTATCCGAACGCCCATGAATTTGCCATGGATCTGGAGCACCCGGAAAAAGTAGGCGTAGCGGACCGACCCGAACTCACAAATTGGAAGCAGCGGCGCTCGCCCGTAATGCGGCGAATCTTGTTCTATATTATGCTGGCCTTAATTCCCGTGGTTGTTTTCGGTCTAATGCTGCTCATTGCGCACCAGAAATAGCGGCCTTTCCCGTCTGGTTCGATCCTGTTGAGACTTGCCTTTTTTTGTCACACTGGCTCTAGAGGTCCCGGTATCAGAAAGACGAAGGAATGACGCGCTTTCTCTCCCGCATATGGGACGATGCCGAATGTGGCGGCTTCAATAAAGATACGGACCGCCTCTTCGCCTATCATCAGGCAACCAAGCATACCTATCATTCCGTCCGCACAAATGCGCGCTATCTCGATTGGCACAATCAGCCGGATCCATTCCGCAGCTATGAAGGCGCTCCCATCATCGACCTTCCGTCCGAGCCCGGCTTCCCGGATATTGGAACATTCGCCGTGATGGCGGAGCTCGCGGAGAGCGAAGATGATTCTCGACACCGGGAAAAAACTGAGCTCGATCTGATTTGGCTGAGCCGTTTTCTGTGGCACTCGATGGCAGTGAGCGCCTGGAAGAAAGTTCCAGGCACAGGCGCTCGCTACAGCCTGCGCGTGAACCCTTCTTCCGGCAACCTCCACCCGACGGAAACGTACGTAGCCCTGCGCGCATTTGCAGGAATGGATGACGGCTTGTATCACTATCGCGCGGACCGGCACGCCATCGAACTTCGGAGCCGCGGCGATTGGACGCAGCATCTTGCCCGTGCCCTCGAGATTCCGTGGTTGTCGGAGTCGCCGCTGATCGTCGGACTGACTTCCATCTTTTGGCGCGAATCCTGGAAATACGGCGAGCGCGCGTATCGTTACTGCTGCCACGATTTGGGGCATGCCGTGATGAGCATGCTTCTTGCTGCGCGCGCTCTGGGACTGCCAGGCGGCGCTGTGGCTCACTTCAGCGACCTGCGCCTCGCTCGCGCGATGGGCCTGGCTGAAAGCGACGAAGCTCCTATGGCGTTTCTTGTCTTTCCTCCCCTGAAAAGTCCTACTGAATTTTCATCCACGCCGGTAGAACCGGTCGCGGGAATTCCGAACGACCTATCTGCGGAAGAAGTTCGCTACGAGCTGCTTCTCGGAATGCACGCCTCGACGGTCTTGCCTGACCCCGCGGGACCGCTGCCGCACGTCTCCACGGTCGATGAAGGCACTGCCGGCGGACACGCCCCTTTGCCCGTCCCGTGGCGCGACGCTCCACTTGGATCAACTGTGCGGAGGCGGCGCTCGGCGCTTGATTTTGATTCTCGCACGCCACCCATGGGCCGCGACGAGTTGGAACAGCTCCTGGACTTCGCGACGCGGGACTGGCGCGCGGATTGGCGAGGAAATTTTGGCGGCGAGAAAACGCCCGTCGAAAGCGGCGCCGATTTCGTCACGCTTTATCTCTACGTTCATCGTGTGCGGGATTGCGAGCCCGGCGTCTATCGCTGGGATCGCGCAAATCGGAAGCTCGAACGGCTACACCGCGGCAATGTGCAGCGCGTCGCGGCTTTTCTCAGCCTCGAACAACCCCTCGCGGGAAACTCATGTTTTACAGTCTCGATGATCGCGGATTTGCGCGAGGCGGCCGGCGTCTTCGGCAACCGCGGTTACCGCTACGTCTATTTTGAAGCGGGCGCAATCGGGCAACGGCTTTACGTCGGGGCGGAAGCGCTGGGCTGGAACGCCACCGGCATCGGGGCGTTCTACGACGACGATGTTCACCGCTACTTGGGTTTTCTCGAAGAGGAAGCGGATTCCATCGGCGCATCGGTCCGCGAAGCCGAAAAAGCGGCGCTGGTCATGCTCGGTTCACCAGCTTCCCGTGCAGCCTTGCAGGACCGCAACTCGCGCGAGTTCGCTCCCGTAATTTCCAAATCCGGCGAGGAGCGTCCCGCGAACACCGAACAACTTCAGGACAAAAAGAACGATGCTGCGCCGCGCAAGGATCCGCGCAAGCTCCCGCGCCAAGTTATCTATCACTTCGCCGTCGGCCGAGCCGTTCCCGATCCGCGGCTCGAGGCCTGAAACCGCATGATCGGGATTCTCGTATGCGGCGACAACCACTTCATCGTGCGGGGACCTCAGCCTGATCGAGAGACCGCAATGGCGCTGGCACGCCATTGGTCCATCATACAGATCGGGCA
>Ga0187803_10000556_pt1 | contig 14764 bp, 11 predicted proteins | sample NC_wetland_sal_i_2_FD_132425 | JGI IMG/M metagenome (GOLD analysis project Ga0187803, IMG submission 132425) | Wetland sediment microbial communities from Neuse River Estuary, North Carolina, USA - Control_3 | ecosystem: Environmental > Aquatic > Freshwater > Wetlands > Sediment | place: USA...
CGAGCGCGCGCAGAATTCGCTGCTGGGCGGCGTGCCGATGAACTGGATGAAGAAGTGGGCGGGTGCGTTTCCGGTATTTGTGAAGAGCGCGAAGGGCGCGCACTTTACCTGCGTGGACGGTCGGGATTACGTGGACCTGTGCCTGGGCGATACCGGCGCGATGACGGGACATTCGCCGGACGTGGTGGTGGAAACGCTGATGAAACGGGTGCGCGACGGCATCACGTTGATGCTGCCGTCGGAAGATTCGCTGTATGTGGGCGAGGATTTGAAAAAACGGTTTGGGCTGGCGTACTGGCAATTCACGCTGACAGCGACAGATGCAAACCGGTTTTCGATCCGCATCGCGAGAGAAATTACGCAGCGGCCGAAAATACTGGCGTTTCATTACTGCTATCACGGCACGGTGGATGAAACGTTCGCGGGGCTGAAGGAAGGCGTGGTCGGGCCGCGTCGGGGAAATATCGGGCCGCCAGTGAATCCGGCAGAGACGACGCGCGTGGTTGAGTTCAACGACTTGAACGCGCTCGAAGATGCGCTGAAGCATCATGATGTGGCGTGCATCCTTGCGGAACCGGCGATGACCAACGTGGGGATTATTCTACCGGGTGAGGATTACTGGAAACAGGCACGGGAATTGGCACGGAGATATGGCGCGCTGCTCATTGCAGACGAAACGCACACGATTTGCGCGGGGCCGGGCGGGTGCACGGCGGAATGGAATCTCAATCCGGACATGCTGGTATTTGGGAAGGCGATCGGAAGCGGGATTCCGGGCGCGGCGTACGGGTGCACAGAAGAAGTGGCGCAACGGATCGGCGCGCGGATTCACCTGGAAGATTGCGACGTGGGCGGAATCGGTGGAACGCTGGCGGGCAATGCGTTATCGCTGGCGGCGATGCGCGCGACGCTGGAACACGTGCTGACAGCGAAGAACTTCGAAAAGATGATTGCGCTGGCGGTGCGATTCAATGACGGAGTTTCGGCGGAGATTAAGACGCACGGACTGCCGTGGAACGTGCAGCGGCTGGGATGCCGGGCAGAGTACACCTTTTGCGAGAAGCCTCCGCGGAATGGCGGGGAATCGGCCGCGGCATCGGATTTTGAGCTGGAGCGATTTTTACATTTGTATGCATTGAACCGGGGAGTGTTGTTGACCCCGTTTCACAATATGGCGCTGATGTGCCCGGAGACGGCGGCGGCGGACATCGACCTGCATACGAAGATTTTTGCGGAAGCGGCGGAGGAGCTCACAAAGCGATGAACCGGGTTCCGAATTGGGATTCGGAGAAAAAATGATTTTGGGTTATGTGTTCATTCTGTTCGACTTAAGAAAGTTGGGGCTTGTAAGTGCGGAATCTGAAGGAGTTGTAGGTGCTTTGCGCTGATACAGATGCGCAAGTGTTGATTGCAATATAGTTATAGCCCTGTATTCGTGTAAGTGCAGATTCTAAAGGCTTTACATTCGGTAGCAGCAACTTTGCCTCCCATAATTCGTATATTAACATATAAGTAATTCAGTGTCAAGGGAAATCGGCGAGCGCGGCAACTTTTTCCCGGCATATTGATTTCGGACGGCAATCCATTAACATGCTTGCGCATGGACGCAACCAAGTACCAGAAAATCCTGTTCGGCCTCCTGGTCATTTTTTGCATGACGCTTGCGAGTTCTCCGGCTAGTGGACAGACCTCCGGGAATACGGACTGGCCCAACTACGGGAACGATCCGGGTGGAATGCGGTATTCTCCGCTCACGCAAATCAACCGGGAGAATGTGTCGAACCTGAGGGTGGCCTGGATATTTCGTACTGGGGACGTCTCGGACGGAAGCCATGACAGGCGGCGAAGCGGATTTGAGGCCACCCCGATACTCGTTGATGGAACATTGTATTTCACGACGCCGTTCAATCGGGTGATCGCGCTCGATCCAGAGACCGGCAAGCAGCGCTGGGCCTACGATCCCAAGATCGATCAGACCCTGGATTATGGAGATGGACTGATCAATCGCGGCGTGGCCACGTGGCTGGATGCAGCACGTCCGCCGGACCAGCCCTGCCGCCGGCGAATTTATGAAGCGACACAAGACGCCCGGTTGATTTCGCTCGATGCAGCCACAGGCAGACCATGTTTGGATTTCGGAGATTTGGGCCAGGTCAACCTCCGCGATGTGCCGGGATATCGCGCCGGCTGGTACCACATGACATCGCCTCCGACGGTGATTGATGATCTTGTCGTAGTGGGCTCGGCAATCGATGACAACCAGCGTGCGGTGATGCCGGCGGGAGTCGTGCGTGCATTTGACAGCCGTTCCGGTGCGCTGCGATGGAGTTGGGATCCGATACCGAGCGCGGCGCCCGCAAGTTCGGGTAAGAGCAAAGATGTGGAGTGGCGCACCGGGGCCGCAAACGCGTGGTCCATCATGACGGTGGATGTGCAGCGCGACCTCATCTTTATTCCGACAGGAAGCGCGAGCCCTGACTACTACGGCGGGCTGCGGCCCGGCGACAACAAGTGGGCGAATTCGGTGGTGGCCTTGCACGCGAAAACCGGCGAGGTGGCCTGGGGATTCCAACTCGTACACCACGACCTCTGGGATTACGACACGGCTTCGCCGCCGCTCCTGGCGACGCTGCGCTACCACGGAGAAGAAATTCCCGTGGTCATTCAGGGCAACAAGACCGGATTTCTGTACGTGCTGAATCGCAAAACAGGAAAGCCGGTGTTTCCCGTGGAGGAGCGCCCTGTGCCGCAGAGCGACGTGCCCGGCGAAGTCACGTCGCCAACGCAACCCTTTCCCGTGGCACCGCCGGCACTTGCACCTCAGAAAATGTCGGACGCGGACGCGTGGGGTCCAACAGCGGAAGATCGCGAGATTTGTGCGAACTGGATTCGCGGGCTGCGCAACGAAGGGATCTTTACTCCACCAAGCTTGAAGGGCAGTTTGGCAGTTCCAGGAAACCTGGGAGGCATGACGTGGAGCGGTTATGCGTTTGATCCGCAGCGCAGCCTGTTGGTGGTAAATACCAATAACCTGGTTGCGAAAGTAAAGTTGATTGCGCGCGCTGATTTCTGGAAGGATGAATTTCGAACCGAGGATGGCGATTATGCGCCGCAGGCCGGAGCCGCCTACGGATTGTTTCGCCGATTCCTGCAATCGCCATCGGATATGCCCTGTACCGCACCGCCTTGGGGCAAACTCATTGCGGTCGATTTGACCGAAGGGAAGATTCGCTGGCGGATTTCGCTCGGTTCGATGCAGGACTTTGGCCACAAACAGCCGCCCATCCCGCCAGGATCGATTAACCTGGGTGGTCCGATCGTCACGGCAGGAGGACTCGTATTCATCGCGGGGACGTTCGATCCCTTTGTGCGTGCGTTTGATGTTGAAACCGGCAAAGAGCTGTGGAAGGCGGAATTACTCGCTAGCGGACATGCGACGCCAATGACCTACCGCCTCGGCGGAAACGGGAAGCAGTATATAGTGATCGCAGCCGGCGGCCATCCCAAAATCACGGAAGAGCCACTGAGCGACGCGCTGGTCGCCTTCACGCTCCCCTGACAAACACAGATAAGAAACAGGGCAGAATCCATTGGATTTGGGAGAGTGAGAGGGAATGAGAGCGGAGAAGCCGGATTAGGGAGAGAAATGTGGCGGACTACTATTTGCTGAAAACAGAGCCAGCGGAATATTCGTTTGCGGACCTTTTGAAGGATAGCGAAACGGAGTGGGAAGGCGTATCGAATCCGACAGCGGTGAAGAACCTGCGTGAAATGAAGCCTGGTGCGCGGCTGATTATTTATGAGACGGGAGATACGAGGAGCGCGGTGGGAACGGCGACGGTAGTCTCGGTTGACGCGAAGGATCCGAAGAATCCGGTGGTGAAAATCAAAGCGGGGAAAGCGCTGGCGAGGCCGGTGGGCTTGGAAGAGATCAAGAAGAACAAACACTTTGCGGATTCGCCGCTGGTGAAGATCGGGAGATTGTCGGTAGTGCCGCTAACAAAGGAGCAGTACGAATATCTACTGAGAGGGTAGGAGCAGGCGAGACCCCAGGTGCAAAGCCGGCGCCTGGGGCACCCGCATCGTGTTTGAGGCTTTCAGGCGGTGGCGCCGCGTGCATGGGCCCCTTCAACTTCGACAAGTTTGCCGGTGTTCACGTCGTAGATGTGTCCGTGGATGGGAATGGATTTGGGCACGAGTTCATGATTGCGGATGCGGTTCACGTCATCGAGGACGGACTGCTTCTGGTCCTTGATGGTGAGCCACTCGATGTATTCGCCGGCGCGGGAACCCGGGCCTTTGCCGACATCGCGGAAGCCGTTGGGAGAGAGTTCGGCGGTTTCCAGGCTGGAATGGAGAAGATTGCGCATGACGTCGTTGGTGAAGAACTCCATTCCGCAGTTGGTGTGATGGATAACGAAAAATTCGCAGGTGCCGAGGAGTTTGTAGCTGATGACCAGGGAACGGATGGCGTCGTCGGTGGCACGGCCGCCCGCATTACGGATGACGTGGGCGTCGCCTTCGGCCAACCCCGCGAACTTGGCGGGATCGAGGCGCGCATCCATGCAGGTGAGGATGGCAAAGCGACGGACGGGCGGCATCGCGAGATTAGCCTTTTCGCCGAAGTTTGCTGCATATTTTTGGTTGGCCTCGAGGACTTCGTTAAGAATATTGCTCATGATGGACTCCTGTTTTGAAATGAGTTCCCAAATTCACCGGTTCTGCAGCCGCTCATTACGCCCTGAAACAAAAAGGCCCACGATGGGAATCATGGGCCGCGGGAGGTTGCGTCTATTTGAGTTTGAGACTAAGCGCTGGAGTCCTCCCGCCCACGGATGAAACAGCACGGACAGGCGCAACAGATGTGGGTGGAGGGATGAGAGCAGGAGTAGGAGCGATTGTCGAAACGGTGAAACATGGAAAAACAGGGTACGCCAGGGGAAGAGGGGAGTCAACCGAAGTTTGAGGGAAGCCGGCGAGGCCTGCTTGTGGGGTTTAGAGCACCCGCCCTATAATTGAATGTTCCCAAGCAAGGAGGAAGACCAGTATGGCGACGGCAGACACGAAATTGCATGTAACGGAATTCACGAACGAGCCATTTATCGATTTTTCGAATCCAGAGAATCGAAAAAAGATGGAAGCGGCGCTGGCGAAGGTGAAATCGGAATTTGGACACGAGTACCCGATGTGGATAGCGGGGAAAAAGGTGGTAACGGCGGGGAAAAGGAAGTCGACAAACCCGTCGCGCCCGTCGGAAGTGATTGGTGTGTTCCAGGATGCGTCGAAGGAACAGGCCATCGAGGCGATCGAGGCGGCGAACAGGTATTTTGACGTGTGGAAGAAAGTGCCGGCACAGGAGCGCGTGAAATGTCTGTTCAAGGCGGCGGCGATTGTGCGCGAGCGGAAGTACGAGCTGGCGGCGCTGGTCTGCTATGAAGTCGGCAAATCGTGGTTTGAAGCCGATGCGGACATCGCGGAGACCATCGATTTTTGCGAGTTTTACGGGCGCGAGATGTTGCGGCTGGGCGAGCCGCAGAAGCTGACGCCGATGCGGGGCGAGCGCAATTACCTGGTGTACATCCCGCTGGGCGTGGGGGCGATCATTCCGCCGTGGAATTTCCCGTGCGCGATCATGGCGGGATTGGTGGTGGCGTCGCTGGTTACGGGGAATACTGTGGTGCTGAAGCCGGCTTCGGATTCGCCGACGATTGCGGCCAAGTTTGTAGACATTCTGTTTGAGGCGGGAATTCCGAAGGAAGCAGTGCAGTTTGTGAGCGGGGCCGGCGGAGCAGTCGGCGACACGATCGTGCAGCACCCGAAGACGCGGTATATCGGGTTCACGGGCTCAAAGGAAGTGGGCTTGCGAATCGCGGAACTAGCGGCAAAACCTTCGCCGGGGCAGATCTGGATCAAACGAACGGTGCTGGAAATGGGCGGCAAGGACGGCATGGTGGTGGACGAAGAAGCGGATATTGATGCCGCCGTGGAAGGCACGGTGCAAGCATCGTTCGGGTACCAGGGGCAGAAGTGCTCGGCGTGCTCGCGGGTGATCGTGAGCGAGAAGGTGTATGACACGTTCGTGAACAAATTGGTGGAGCGGACGAAGAAGATCAAGGTGGGACCAAGCGACGACCCGAACAACTACATGGGTCCAGTGATCAACGAATCCGCGATGAAGGGCATTCTGAACTACATTGAGGTCGGGAAGAAGGAAGGGCGGCTGGTGGCGGGCGGCGGACGCGCAGCGGGCGATGGATACTTTATCGAGCCGACGATTATCGCGGACGTCGATCCGAAAGCGCGGCTGGCGCAGGAAGAAGTATTTGGCCCGGTGCTGGCGGTGATCAAGGCGAAAAACTTCGATCACGCGATGGAGATTGCGAATAACACCGAGTTTGGATTGACGGGCGCGGTGTATTCGAAGAATCCGGAAAAAATTCGCCGGGCAGAGGCAGATTTCCACGTCGGGAATTTGTACCTGAACCGGAAGTGCACGGGAGCGATGGTGGGCGCGCATCCGTTCGGCGGATTCAACATGAGCGGAACGGATTCGAAGACCGGAGGCAAAGATTATTTGCTGCTGTTCCTGCAGGCAAAGGCCGTGGCGGAGAAAGTCAGTTAGAAATTAGAAAATCGAAATTCGAAAAGCGAAAACGAAGACTTTAACGCAGGAAACACAGAGGTCACGGAGAAATCGAGAGGGGCGGAGGAAACTCCGCCCCTCTTCTCATAGGATGGGTTGAAGTGGTAGAAGGCGTAATCGAATACGATCGGCGTCAATGGTCAGCAGAGCGCCTGCTTTAAGTTCTGTCGCCGAGTGCCGCAGGGCGGCAATGATCGTGGCTCCCACTGCTTCAGGCTTGATGTTCTGCGCGCGGATCTGAACTACGCTTGGTTTCCTACCCTTTGTGGCTGCGAGAATGGCGCTGAAATCGAGGTCGTGAGTCAAGACGACGAAATCTTGACTCGCCGCGTAACTCATAATTTCTTCGTCAGCAGCTTCTGCTCGTCCAACTTGTGACCAATGAAAAACTTCAAATCCCGCTGTCTCAAGAAACTGCACCCAACGGGGTGTCAGGTTCATGTCCAGCAATATTTTCATGTGCCGGGTAGCACTGCCTCACGCTCGTCAGCTAACCAGGCTGCATAGCGGAGGGACTGAAGAATATCTTCTCGTTCGAGGTAGGGATAATCATTTAGCAGATCTTCGATTGTACGCCCTGCCCCAATCTGGCCGACAATCATGCCGACCGTGACGCGCATTCCCCGGACACAGGCTTTGCCCCCCATAACGCCAGGTTGTTGAGTAATGCGATCAAATTGGTTCATTGTGGGCTTCCCCGCTGGAAACTAATTTTAGCACGCGATAGGCGGGATAGCTGCAAGCGAGGGCGACGAGGGTGAGGAGGCTATTGGTGCGGTCTTCACGGACGGCTTCGACGAGGAAGCCGATGGAGCCGAGGAGAGCGAAGGCGGTGGTCCAGGGGTAGCCCCAGGCGCGGTAGGGGCGGGCCATAGAGGGCTCGCGGCGACGGAGGAGGAAGAGGGAGACGAAGGAGAGGAGGTAATTGGTGACAAAGAAAAAGGCGAGCATGGCAATGACGCGCTCGAAACTGAAGATGGCAAAGGCTACGCCGACGATGGCGCTGAGGAGCAGGCCGACGGTGGGAGTTCCGCCTTTATTGACACGGGAGACGGCGCGAAAGAAGAGGCCGTCGCGGCTCATGGCGTAAATGACGCGGGCGCCCATCAGGTGCAGGGCGTTGATGGAACTGAGAAGCGCGAGGACCATGATGGAGCGGAAGATGAAGTCGCCGTGGCGCCCAAGGACACGTTCGGCGGCGAGGCCGAGGGAGAAATTGTTGCCGGCAATTTCGTGCATGGGGAGAACGTGGAGAACCGCTGCGTTGACAAGCAAATAGATGAAGACGATGGAGAAGAGACTGGCGAAAATGGCGCGGGGAACCAGGTGGCCAGGGTTTTTGATTTCGTCGCCGAAGTAGATGACGCCGTCCCAGCCGTCGTAAGTGTAGATGGTGGCTTGAACGCCGAAGAGGAGAGCGGTAATGAGAGCGGCTCCGGCGGGAATGACGATAGAAGCGGCGGGCTGTGCGAGCGGGGCGGCTTCGGCGGCATGGCGCAGATGGCCACCCAGGGTGAAGCAAGCGACGACAATGACGAAGAAGGCCAAGCCTTTGAGTAAGGTGGTGATGTTCTGGACCTTGCTGCCCATGCTGATGCTTTTCCATTGCAGCAGGGCGAAAAGAACGATGACGGAGACGGCGGTGATTTTGATTTTCAAGACGCCGTCGAAGGCAGGGAAGAGGCGCGCCATGTACTCGCCAATGACAATGCCAACCAGGCCGGTGGTGCCCGCGGTGGAGAGCCAATCGCTCCAGCCCACGATGAAACCGGCGAAATCGCCGATCGCGCGGCGGGAGAAATTGTACTGGCCACCGCTTTTGGGGATGGCGGCGCCGAGTTCGGCGAGTTGAAACGCGCTGACCAGGGCGTAGAGTGCGCCACCAAACCACACGCTGAAAAAGAGCCAATGATTAGGAAGGCGCGCGGCGATGCTGCCCGGAGTGCGCACAATGCCGGCGGAAATGGTGTTGCCGACGGCAACGGCAATGCCGAAACCAACGCCGAGAACCTGCAAGAGCTTGCCTTTTTGCTTGCGCGGATGGGCGGATCGCGGTGCTTGGTCAGAGGGGAGCGCGTCAGTGCTAGGAGACAAAGGGCAATCTCATAGGAAAAGTGAGGTACGCGCCATCATACGTTTGTGACGGAGAAATGCAAGCCGGATTGTGGCGCCAGCGGCAGGCGAAGTTCAGCGAATGAATTCGACTTCGGAATCTTCGGTTTGGCGCAATGCGGTCTTTTTCTTGGGTTGATTCTCGATGAAATCGGTCAGCTCCAAGCGGAGATTGCCGGGATTGGTCGCGTAGGTTAAGGCAGTGTCCAAATCGATTACGCCGGCGCGAATCAACTTCTCGATTTCACCGTCGAAGTGCTGCATGCCGTCGTTGTCGCCATCTCGCATGGCGTCCAGAAGCGATTTCCCTTCGGATTCGCCTTTTTCGACGTACTCGCGCGTGCGCATGGTGGATTTCAGGATTTCGACGACAGCGATACGGCCCTTGCCGTCCATGCGTGGAAGAAGCCGCTGCGAAACAATGTACCGGAAAGCCTTGGAAAGGCGGTTGCGGATGCCCTGCTGATCCTCCATAGGAAACGCGCCGATGATGCGCTCAACGGTTTTGGCGGCGTCCGTGGTGTGGAGCGTGGAAAGGACCAGGTGGCCGGTTTCCGAAGCTTCCAGAGCAATTTCCATGGTCTCGCGGTCGCGCATTTCGCCGACGAGGATGACTTTGGGAGCTTGCCGCAGCGCGGCGCGCAAGGCGGCGGAAAACGTGGGCGTGTCGCTGTGCAGCTCGCGCTGGTGAATGGTGGCTTTTTTGTGACGGTGCAGGAATTCGATAGGGTCTTCGATGGTGAGGATGTGAATGGCTTTTTCCTGGTTCATTTTGTCGACCACGGCGGCCAAAGTGGAGGATTTTCCGGAACCCGTGGGGCCAGTTACCAGGACAATGCCATTGCGCAAGAGGCAGATTTCCGCGAGCTGCGGAGGCAGACTCAAGTCGTCGAAGCTGGGGATGTGGTTGGGAATGACGCGCATCACGATCGCATGGCTGCCGCGCTGGCGAAAAATATTCACGCGGAAACGCGCGGCGCCTTCGAGGCCGTATGAGAGATCCGTGGAGCCTTCGGTTTCCAGCTTGCGGGCGGCATGGTCATTCGTGCCGATGATGGACCGAGCGATGTGGCCGATGTCCGCGGGGGCCATGCGCTCGAGACCCTTGAACATCAGTTCGACAAGCTCGCCATTGACTTCGATCTGCGGGGCGCGCCCTGGGGAAAAGATCAGGTCGCTGACATGCCCGTGCGATTTCAGCATGGCGAGGATCAACTGCGGCACAGGAAAAGTTCTCGGTGCAGATGGCTGCGCCGGCGTAAGTGTCGAACTCATGGTTCTCCTGAAAGGCCCTGTTGGAAGCCCTGAAGTGGAGCGACTGGCAGGCAATCACTCTTTGAAATTTACTCCTCTATTTTACCGTGAACAGGGAAGAAGCAAACGGGTATCGAAGTACAGGTATTGTTGGATGGTTACTAGCGCATTTTGGGCGTGCGGCTGCTGGGAGCATCGAGGATTTCGAAGAGAAGTTTGCCGGGAGAGGGATTTGGCAGGATGCAGAGAGAAGAGCAATCGTTAGCCATCCAATCGGCGCCTGCAGCGAGGAGCGGTTCATCGGCGGTGGTGGTGCGAATGGCAAGGACGCGGGCGCCGGCGGATTTCCCGGAACGGGTGCCGGAGGGCGCGTCTTCGATGACCACGCAATCTTGCGGGGGAAGATGAATCGCGGCTGCGCCTTTTAGATAGGGCTCGGGATCGGGCTTGCCGCGTTGGATATCGCTGGCGGTGACGAGATGAGTGACATGTTGCCAAAGGCCAGCGGCGCGCAGGCGCACTTCGGCAAGAGGACGCGTGGCGGAAGTGACGACGGCGAGTTGCCCGCGGGGGACAGCGGCGAGGAGTTCTTCTGCGCCTGGAAGGGCGACAACATCGGCGACATCTTCGATTTCGCCACGCTCCATCCAACGGTCTTCTTGGAGATGCACAGCGGAATCGGCGTGAGGGAGGAGTTCCTGGATCGAGGCGAGGCTGGTGCGGCCGCGGGAGAAGTGGACAACATACTCGGGGTCCATGTTGTGCTTGAGGGCCCAGCGGGTCCAGACGCGAGCAACGGCGGGAGTGGAATCGACAAGGACGCCATCCATGTCAACGAGCAGGCCGCGGCAGTCGATTTGAGTCACTGGACTCCTGGATCTCAAGGATTTCCCCGCTATGATTAAACTAGCTTAGAATGAAGCCATGAAAAAGCGACTAGAAAAGCCCGAGAAGAAAAAACTTCCCCTCCGTCGCGCAAACCGAGGAGGAAACTCGGCATTTATGGGGACAGGATCAAAATCGCGGATGACTTCGATGCACCGCTTCCTGACGAGATTTTGGATCTCTTCGAAGGAAAGACGAAAGCGGAAGCCGGAAAACGCGGCTCCAATTGAGGGTGTTTGTGGTACCTGACTTGACGGAGTTTGAAATTTCGGGTCTTGACCGTGCTTTGGCGTTCAAGCGATTCCTTCAGCGGTTTAGTTCCAGCGCGGGTCATTGACCCTCAACAGTGTTAACGGGGTAATCCTCAAGCTCAAATCTGCTGCAAGACAGACGCATCCGCGCAATCCGAACCGTCTCAGCATAGCCCTGCATGGCCTGAAGAACTTCGCTAACTGATGTTTTGCATGTAGCACCCAAGATTACATCCTGCAAGACTAGCTCAGGTCCAAAGTCCGCGAAGTATAACATCCGCCCTGCACCTTCGTTCCAAACACTGTCTTTAAGCTCCAGAAATACCCGCCACTCTTTTTCATACGCCCAGTCCTTAGATTTTGTACTAAGCAGGTTCCATGAAAAACCCACGTCCGGTTTCTCTGGGAAAGGGAATCTAGTTGTCCTGTACTTCACCCGTCCGAACTTTCCTTGGCTTCCAGAGACATCGAATCCCAAACAGATTCCCTTGTGACGGTCTGCGTAGTGTGCCCATTGCAGGACATCCGTCTTTTCTTCAGTGAAACAAAGTACGCCCCAGTGCTGTGCGACCGTTGCCTTGAAACCTTCAAAATTTTTCTTCTCTATGCCATCAAATGCCTGTGCATGTACGGGGTTACAGAGATTCACGGATTTCAATTCAAACGGGTCATTCAAATCGTCAAACTGTGCGATTTTCAGCCGCCTATTGCGCAGGTCATCCAAGGCGTGCTTTGCCATAGTGAAGTGGTAAAGGCGGTCTGGTTTATTCACGGTGGGGCTACCAGAAAAAGCACTATATTGCAATACAGTACAGTGGTCCACCGGTCCCCGTACAGTGGATACCGGGACGTGTTTTTGAACTGCGCACACCCGTCCATTTCCTTGAGTGCGTAACACCTCCCGATGGTACGTTGTCGTTACGTGGGGAAAAGGCACATGACAACTCGCTTCGGCTTTGCGCTTCTACTGCTGGTGACACTGGGCACCCGGCTGGGACAAGGGCAATCATCAAAAGAACCGGACAACGGCTTCTGGTGGGTCAATCAATCTGAGACGTTCAAGCTGGGTTTTGTCAGCGGATATGCTTCCGCTATGAGCAACGCGGCAGACGAAATAGGCTTCAGGTGCATCGCGGCCAAGAACGGCGGGGTGCTTCCTGAAAAGGTTCCAACCGATGCGGTACTCACGGAATGCATGGAAAGCCCCACATACATCCATTTTTCTTTCGGCGGTATTCGCGTTGGTCAGCTAGAAGAAGGCATGGATGACTTCTACAAAGACTTCCGAAACAAAGGTGTGTACGTGACAGCGGCGATGTTTTATGTGAGAGATGAACTGAAGGGAAAGTCAGCGAAGGAACTAGAAGATGAACTAAATGTTTATCGTCACGGCGTACCTGCCAAGAACTGAAGGCAAAGCAGCCCGGCACTCCGAAGAGCAGCCGGGCCGTTGTGTTGCTATCTGCCGTCCCGCTGGAAGCCGCGCTTTGCAGCCATGCCCATTGCAGAACTGATTTGAGCAGACATGTAAGTCGCGGGAATTACGTGGAATTGGGGTGGGAGATGGGATTTGAACCCACGACATTCGGTGCCACAGACCGACGCTCTACCAACTGAGCTACTCCCACCGCTGCGGTTAGTTTAGCATGCTCGCGGGGAGTGAAAAAGCGTTGGTGGGAGGATTGTGGGAGAAGAACAGACCCAAGAACCAACCTGAAGGTTGGCCACTACAAATCCAGGACAATGCGCCCGCCCCGCAACCCCTCCGGGGCGCAAAAAACGCGCCTCGGAAGGCGGCCGCTACAAGCCCAAGAAGGCGACGAAAAGCCACAAGGCTCCTGCCAGGGAGGCGGCGGGCAGGCTCGCACCGCGCTACAGGCTGCGTCCCCGCAAGATGCTCGATTAGGTGATAGCAAGGTGGAAACGCGGGGTGGGGCTCGGGGCGGGACGGGGGCAGCGAGTTGTTAGACTAGGGTAGGGATGTGTGTCCACGCACATGAGCCCGCAAACTTCGGATCGACTTCATTTCGAAATGCAGATCGCGTACACGCGGCCGGTGGTCGCGGTGCTGGCGATTACGTCCCTGCTGGAATTGCAAACCGTGAGGGAAGCGGAGCGCGCGCTGGCGCTGCTGACGGCGTACCTCGTGGCGGGCGCGGTGGTGGCGGTGCTGGAGCAGGTGCTGCGAGCGTACAAGTGGCACCTGCCGGTGGTGTGCGACGTTCTGGTTGTGGGACTGTACCTGTACTTTTGTCCGCAGATGCTGGCTGCGTGGTTCCTGGTTTTTTTTGTGGCGTTTGCGGCGAGCTACCGCTGGAACCTGAAGCTGGCCATGTCCCTGTCGTTCGGACTGCTGCTTCTGGCCGTGGCGCTGCGCCTGAACCGGGCTACGCCAGGAGGCCCGGGACAGGTGGCGTTTTACTACCTGCCGATTTTCGCAGCGACGTTGCTGGGCGCGTGGGGAATGGCGTTCCTGGGAGATCGCAACCGGAAGTTCACGGAGCAACAGGAATTCCTGAACCGTGTGACCGACACGATGCACGTGGAATTGGGGCTGTCCGAATCCTTGCGGCTGCTGCTGGAGGATTTGTGCAGCGAGTTCAAAACCGAGGCAGCGCTGCTGGCTTACCGGGATGCCGACCTGGAGCGGATTTTCCTGTGGTTATTAAAATCCGGCGAGAGCGAGCGGCTGACGCCGGATAACCTGCCTCTGGCACGCGCCGATGGCTTCCTGCTGGATGACCTGGACGCGTCGCTGTGTTGGAATGTGCTGGAAGGGCGCGGGGCGGGGTTTGGGTGGGACCGCCGCAACGGGCAGGCGCTGAAAATCCTGCCAAGAATTCCGGGACCAACGCAGCAAGAGTTCCGGATCAAGAATTTCCTGTCGGTTGCGTTCGATCAGAACAATCACCCGGTAGGGCGGCTATTCCTGTTGAACCGGCGAGGCGGCGGCGACGCATTCAGTAAAGAGGAACTGGCGTGGTTTGAGAAGATTTCGGGGCACGTAAGCGGTACGCTGGAAAACGTATTCCTGCTGCGTCATTTACGGGTGCGCGCCATCGAGGCGGAACGATCACGGATCTCGCGCGACCTGCACGACGGGATTCTGCAGACCCTCCTGAGCATTGAAATCCAACTGGATGTGCTGCGGCGAAAGGTGGCCACCCAGCCGGAACAACTGGAGACAGGGCTGGCGTCGCTGCAACAAACGGTAAAGAACGAAGGCGCGGAATTGCGGAACCTGGTGACCGACCTAAAGCCTTTGAGGGTGCAGTCGGCGGACATGGTAGACCTAATGCGCGGCTTCGCGGAGCGCTTCCGGAACGAATCGGGGGTGGCGCTGGATTTACTGATCGATTCGGTGGAGTTGCAGGCGCCGGACCGGGTTTGCCGGGAGATTTTCCAGATTTACCGTGAAGCACTCAACAACATAAAAAAGCATGCCAAGGCTTCCCATGTCGTGGTAAAACTGTCGCAGGATGACAGCCGTCTGTCCCTGGTGGTAGACGATAACGGCGAAGGGTTCAGCTTCGCCGGGCGCTTCACGGGGGATGAGCTGGACCGCCTGCGGTTGGGTCCGATTTCCATCAAGGAACGTACACGCACGGTCGGGGGAGTA
>Ga0187803_10000557_pt1 | contig 14755 bp, 13 predicted proteins | sample NC_wetland_sal_i_2_FD_132425 | JGI IMG/M metagenome (GOLD analysis project Ga0187803, IMG submission 132425) | Wetland sediment microbial communities from Neuse River Estuary, North Carolina, USA - Control_3 | ecosystem: Environmental > Aquatic > Freshwater > Wetlands > Sediment | place: USA...
AGCCGCTTCAAGGCCAAGCGGTACGAACAGCGCCGCAGCGAGCAACGCGAGCAACACACCTGGTTTCTTCCATGACGCAATCCGTCCCGCAAAACAGCCAAACGTATCCTGGTGTTGATCGCGGCTCTTCATAATGTTTTTCTCCATACTTGTGCCATTGGCGTGGTCCATCTTCTTGCGAAGCGTGATCCGAGAGGATTCTCGCTCAACAGCCCGCGCACGCCGTGGAAATTCCCGCCCCTCATTCCGGACGCACGCACGCTCATCGCGTTGGCGGGCAACTTACTCCCCCGCCTGGTGTCGAGTCAAGTTCGGCGGGATTGGCCCTTCCACCTGAATATGGCCCATGATTCTGCTCACGCTTCCCGAACTCGTCTTTCGGACGAGGAAAAAGATGCAATCAAAGGTCGAGCGGGCCAGCCATCGTTGTTTTTGCTGGAACCGGGAGAACAAACTGTCCTCTTGATTCCAATCGTTGCCCACCAAATAGCGTGAACTGGTGTCACGGTGCATGCTGTTGGAAGCACGCTCATCTCGACAATGACGCGGACTAAAGATGGCATACGAATAGTTAAGATTACGTACGTACTTTACGGCACCAGGTTCCTCTACTAAGTGATTGCCTTTACGGTAAATCTGGTGTAGGAAGTGGAGCATTATACAGTCCCCGGCGGTTTCCGGCGAAGAAGCACTCAAAATAACCCATGGATTCTGGCGCACCTACCAGGGGGCGACTAGGTGATTTCGTATGTTCAACTACTGAGGCTGGGCGTCGCGCCATTTCCGGGCGAAACGTTGATCTTTCGAGAAAAGCGATACCTGATTTTTTTGAACACTGAAATCGCCAGCCTGCCCGCTCTTTTTGAGATGCCGCACCAGGGCTCCCGAATTCTTGTTTTGCCCCTCGAAAATGATCTTTTGGGAGGATTGCAATGAACACGCTCAGCGGATGGCTGTTTTCGAACGGACTGATGCCGCATGGGTTCTGTTATCAGTGGAAACCAGGTCTCGTTTGGCTGCACGCCATCTCCGACACTCTGATCGCTCTTGCATATTTTTCTATTCCGGTTGTTCTAATCTACTTCGTTCGAAGAAGGCGAGATATTCCATTTAGTTGGATGTTCGTCTGTTTTGGCATATTCATCGCCGCTTGTGGTGCGACACACTTGATGGAAGTGTGGACACTTTGGGTTCCTACTTATTGGTTTTCAGGAGGGGTCAAGGTGATTACTGTCTTGGCCTCAGTACCGACGGCAATATTCCTTATCCGGATTTTACCCACGGCATTGACCCTCCCCAGTCCCGACGAAATGCAAGCAACCATCGAACAACTTAAACAGCAAAAAGCCACCTTGAAAGCTAGCGAGGAACGCTTTCAAAGAATGGCCGAGAACATTCGAGAAATATTCTGGACAGTGGACCCGAAAACGAAGGAAGCGACCTATGTAAGCCCCGCCTTTGAACAGATCTTTGAACTTCCTTTGGACACGCTCTATGCCAATCCAACCTCTTACCTTGAGCTCATACATCCCGAAGACCGGCAACGCGTCGGTACGGGACTTGAAAAGCTCGAGGAGACCAACCGGTTTGACGAGGAATTTCGCATTCTGTGTCGAAGCGGGAAAACAAAATGGTTAAGAGGAATCGGATGCGTTGCCAGGGATTCGGCGGGCAAAGTCACAACACTTTTGGGTTCCTCCCAGGAGATCACTGCTCGTAAAGAAATGGAAATTCATCTGCGGGAAAATGAAGACCGTTACCGCGATCTGGTTGAGAACTCCACGGACCTGATCTGCACCTACAATCTTCGGGGGCGACTCCTTTCTCTCAACGAGTTGCCGGCCAAAGTTCTTGGATACACCCGGGAAGAGCTGCTGAACATGCCCCTGCGGAACATCGTCATACCAGAAGCACGCGCTCAGTTTGACCAGTCTCTCCTGACCATCCAGAAAGACGGATTCGTGAAGGGTTCAATGGTTGTGATTACAAAAACCGGAGAACGGAGGATCTGGGAGTATCACAATACCCTTCGAACGGAGGGGGTGACCGAACCTGTCGTTCGGGGGATGGCCCATGACATTACTGACCGAAAGCTTCTGGAGAGGGCACTTCGGCTTTCGGAAGAAAAATTCGCGAAGGCATTTCACTCGTCCCCTGTCGAGATCGTGATTGCCACGCTTGAGGAAGATCTATTCTTGGATGTCAACGCATCGTTTGAGCGGAACAGCGGTTTTACCCGGGACGAGGTCCTCGGTCATACGTCAATTGAGCTCGGGATGTGGAACAATCCTGAAGATAGAGCACAGTTAATTAAGGACATTGCGAAGCATGGAAGACTGCAAGACCGGGAGATTAGCTTTCGAACAAAATCCGGCAAAACAAGGGTCACACTCTACTCGGCGGAGCAAATCAAGATAGGTGACAAGCAATGTCTGCTAACTGTCGCCCAGGACATCACTGAACGCAAAAGGGCGCAGGATGCACTCCGCAAGACTGAAGAACAGTTCAGCGCGATTCTGAAGCACAGCCCAAACTTACTTTTTCTCAAGGATGTGGAAGGACGCTACCTGCTCATAAATAAAGAATACAGAAAGACTTTTCAGTTTAAGCGAGACCAAATTATCGGCAAGAAGGACATCGAAGTTTTCCCGCCCGATCAGGCCGCCATTTTTCGCGGAAGTGATCTCCAGGTTCTCGAGGCCCGCGCTCCAATGGAGTTTGAGGAGGTGGCTATTCACGGCGATGGCCCGCATACGAGCATCGTTCAAAAGTTTCCGCTGTTCGACGAAGGCGGCGAAATCTACGCCATTTGCGGTTTTGTCACGGACATTACTGAGCGTAAAAGAGCTGAAGACAATCTGCGTCGTCTTTCAGGGCGGCTTCTGCGCCTGCAGGACGACGAGCGGAGGAGGATCTCACGGGACTTGCACGACTCTACGGGGCAAAATCTCGTTGCATTGGCAACCATGATTGGTCAACTCAGTCGTTCAGGTCGTTTGGATGGATTCAAATCGCGCACGCTTCTTTCCGAATGTAAGACATTGGCGGACCAATGTATCCGTGAAGTCCGCACGCTTTCCTACACATTGTACCCAGCGGTATTGGACGGAGTTGGTCTAGCAGGGGCAATTCGAGACTTTGTAAAAGGCTTTAGTAAACGAAGTGGAATCCACGTCGATTTGGAAATGTCATCGAGTCTCCGACGGATGGCACGAAATATCGAGCTTGCCTTATTCAGAGTAGTGCAAGAGGCGCTTACAAACATCCAGCGCCATTCGGGAAGTCAGAAAGCCAAGCTACGGATTGATGGCGACTCGATGCTCACGTTGGAAATTAGCGACTTTGGTCGGGGTATCAATGCAAATCAAGAAGAGAAAGCTGGACCCAGTATCGAATTTGGTGTCGGTATTTCCAGCATGCGCGAGCGAGTGAAATTGATTGGCGGTCGCCTCGAAATCGACTCCAGCGGTAAAGGCACAACACTACTCGTGACGGTCCCTCTCGGGGAGGCACGATCATAAGAGCGCTTCGCTATATGGCCCGAACCCAGAATGCTGTTCCTAGTCCTTGGAGGTCCTATTATCGGAATGTGGCCCTCGAGTCGGCGCACGATTCAGGGACGTGTCTCTCCGGCGATGGGATCGATACAGCTAGTGCAAAACCGGTCCGGCAATCGCTGCATTCGCGGAAGCCGGGGGAGCAGATCGCCCTTCCGCTTCGAGGTGCCGCCCGCCAAACAGCGTGAAGCAAACACGCATCAGCGCAAAGCTGGCGATTGCACCGACGGCCATCGGTGCAACCGGAACAAGGAAGAGGCGCTGCAGCGGCAGATGTCTTCCGATCAGCCAGCCTCCAATCATGGGACCCGCAATCGCACCGAACCGGCCGATCGCATTCGCCCAGCCAACGCCATTTGAGCGAATCGCCGTCGGATACAGCAAACCCGACACTGCGTTCAGACCGAGCTGATTGCCCAGGATGCAGAACCCCGTGAAGAAAACGGCGATCATCAGCAAGTTGTGGGAAATCCCAGGCGTGCCGATTGCGGCGATGACGGGGCAACCGAGCAAGAAAGAAACTCCGATCGCCGCGAGCCCGCGCTTATCGAGCAGCCTGCTAATCGTGATGCCACCCGCGATGCCGCCGAAATAAAACATGGTCATGGTCAGGGCGCTTTGCCGGACCGACAAACCCGAGTCCTGAAATAGCGTGGGCATCCAACTGTTCAGAAAAAAGTTGGCCATGAGGTTCGAGAAAAAAACGATCCAGAGCAGCGGCGTCATCCAGGCGCGTCCGTCAGCAAAGATCAGGCGAATCGAAAATCCGCTTCGGGGTTTTTCATCGATCAGGAACTTCGCGTCGGGAGAGATCGAAATGCCGGGAGCCAACTTCTTCGCCAGCTTGGCCACCTTGTCACGGGCATTGCGCAACACCAGAAACTTGATCGATTCGGGCAAGAAGAAAAATGCGGCGACCGCAACGGCAATCGGGAATGCGCCTCCGATAAAGAAAAGTCCCTGCCATCCATACTGGGGCAGATAGGCGGTGACGGCGCCGGGCGCAATGCCGCCGACGGTGATTCCCATGAACATGAAGACAATCATCGTCGCTCGCGCTCGCTTCGGGGCAAACTCGGCGTTGAGAGCGATGGTATTCGGGGGCAATCCGCCCAGGCCAATGCCGGAAACAAATCGGAGCGCGATTAGCTGCTGCAGAGTGTGCGATTCGACGATGGCCAGCGATGAAATCCCATACAGCAGGCAACCGAAGAGGATGGCACCTTTACGCCCAAATCGATCCCCGAGATAACCAAGGATCGGCGCTCCGAACAGCATGCCCAAGAGGCTGGCGCTGAATACGGGACCCATCACCGCGCGGCTCAAGTGCCAGAGCCGCACAATTGAAGGCGCCGCGTAGGCCGCCGCGGCCAGCGCGTAGCCATCGGAAAACATCACCAGGAACGAGAGAAAGATGATGCCAAGGCCAAAGAGATTGATCCTCTGCTCGTCCACGAGACGTGTGATGTTGATGGTCTGGCGGTCTTCCATCTATTTCCCTTGGCGCTCCATAGCGAAATCCAAAACCCAGTTCACGAGCCAGGCTTGTACGGAATGCCGGCGCGACGGCACCAATATTCCCACGATCGGTTGAACCCTTCTCCGGGATTCGCTCGGCCCAATCGCAAGTTGACCTTTTCAATTTCGCCCGGCGTAAGAAACTTAGCCTTACCCAAACAACTGGCCTTCCACTGCAGCTCGGCATTGACCTCCAAATACACCGCGGTGTAAACAGCCTCACGGATGGATTTGCCCACCACCGTCGAACCGTGCCCTCGCATCAGGACGCAATTTCCAGCGCCGACGGCGCGGGCCAGATCAAGTCCCATGGACATGTCCGACACCAGCAAGTCCGTGTCTCCGAAGTTGGTCTGAGCATCCCACACCGGAACCTCTGCTCCCAATGTCGCGCAGCTGTGCACCACGGGCCGGAGCTTTTCTCCGGTCAAGCCAAATGGGATGGGGCCGCGGCTGTGGCTGTGGACAACACATTGAATATCCGACCGCGTTTGATAAAGCGCTGCATGAATGAATCGTTCGAGGTATGGCTTGCCTGGAACCCGGTCGGTGGCCACGCCGTCAAGCGTGAACTCCATGATGTCGCCCGATTCAACGAGTTCGGGAGATCTTGCGCGCGACAGCAAGAACAGGCTGGAATCATCCGGGTGGCGCGCGCTGACGTGTCCAAATGCGTCAACGATACCCTCGCATGCCAGGATGCGATTGGCGGCGACGAGGTCCTCAATCAGCGGGTCGAGATTGGCCATGCCCTTCCTCTCCGGAAAAGACAATCACGGTTGTTTTGTAATCTTCAGAAATGTTCAGACATGGGCGAAGCGCTTAGAGAATATGCCACGCTCATCAATAACTTCCAAAAACAATTCGGAAGCTCGGAACGAGTCGCTCCAACCGACGTTCCCTCTCGGGCTCGAGCCCAAGAATATCCGCTGGCAGGTCAGATTGATGAAGATGATTTACACGGTAAGATGATGGCAAGTCAGCGACAATAGCGCAAATCCGTCAAAGGTCATGCCACTATTGTATTTTGCGCAGATACCCTTCGCACATTTTGATATTCCCGCTTTTCGGGAGTTGATTCGTCCTTCGGGGGCAGGGTGGACGAATTGAGAGTTACCTTGCGTTTGCCGCCATTGGTCCGTGCCATCTTCTGGACAACAAAGAGCAACAGACGATGATCTTGCGGTTCCATCCGGCCGAGGAGGATGCGAAACCGGGTCAAAAAACGCGCATCTTCACCTGAACTTCCCCACGGCTCGGCGGCCCGGCTTCGATGAATCCTTGGAGCTTGGGGTGGTTCCTCACCGTCGTAGAAAAGCCGATAAAGCGGAGCTTCGAGGGCCCGAGCAATCTTTTCAAGCGTTTCAACCCCCGGGACGGTATGACCGTTCTCGACGCGAGAAAGATAACAACGCAGTAGTCCGCTGCGTTTCTGGATGTCACCTTGGGATAGATTCTTCTGCTTCCGCAATTCACGCAAGCGCTTGCCGACAATCATAGATCAGAGTCCTCCAAGAGTCGCCAAGAACGATGTAAAAGACTAATGCCGTCCCAATACCTCTGTTATTCGCTGCTGCAGCTGCGCCCGCGTGAATGGCTTGCCGAGACAGGGAAACCGCTGATCCCTGACGGTGAGCGTGTCGTTGAGACCAAGACCGGCACGACCGGAAATGACCAGAACTTTTAGAGAGGGCTTCGTGATCCCGAGCAATACTGCCAAGTCTGTCCCCAAATTGCTTCCGAGATCCAAGTCGGTCAGCAACAGGTCGATTTGGCCCCGGAATTCAGCAGATGCCAGAGCCGCTTCGAAGGCGCTTTGTGCTTCCAGCACGGTGTACCCGAAATCTCTGAGAAAGGTGCCAGTCATTCGCAGTACATCGATATCATCGTCCACGACCAAGATCGTGGCAGGGATAGCAGGAAGCTGGTTTGGCAAAGCCATCTGTCCGGTCAAAGTTGGGGCCTCCATTTAGCTCCATAAGTGCGTTCTGAGATTCAGCACAAAATTCTTGGATGGTGCCTGGTTGCCATACCGCCATTGGCTGAATTCATGAAAAAGAAAATGCCCAGCGTGCGCAGTGGACAGACCCCGTGCGATTTCACATCGCTGCGGCCTTACGATCCTGCGCAGTTCGAATTTCTCAGGAGCCGCGCCGGATCGTCAATCCGCTTTGCGCAATTGAGTCTTTGGCGGGGAATAAATGCATTGACGTGTCCGGGACAGCAATCAATAATGAGCTCCAACTGAGTCCCGTCGGATTCCAGAATGCGTCTCAAGCCACGAAACCCCATCCTCAGCCGTTATGTGTGTCTGGAGACGAAAGATGTCGGTGAGGTGTCCGAAAAAATTTCTTGGGCAAGGGCTCACCAAATCGAACTTTTGCCCCGTTACGATGCTGATCTTTCCAGGCTGAGCTACGCTCCTCTTCGCGAATCCTCGTTCGGTTACATCGCTTCCAACGCCAGGTTCCGGGACCGTATGGGAGCAACGGACTCTGCGTCTTGCATCTTGATCGCCTTTGAGGGGGCTGGGGAACATTCCGTTGCAGGCGAACGCCTGCTGCTCAACCGCCGATGGGCCGCAGTGCATTCGTCGGGTCGGACAGCCGAAGTCAGAACCAGCGGCTATTCTGAGGTGCTGAGCTTCAGCGTTAATCAATCCGCAATCGTGAGGGAACTTGAAAATTTTCTTGGGCGCGTGATTCGAGCACCTATCGAATTTGCGCCAAGCTTGGATATGGAAAGCTTTGGAGGAATCATGCTTAGGCGCATTGTGTTGCGCCTTTGCCAGGTTCTCGACCAAAATCCAGGAAACTCGCAAAAGCTCCTGGGTGTACAGCAGATGGAACGCTGGTTGGTGTCCCACCTGATCGAGTCTCATCGTCATAACTACACTCGTCTTTTGCACCGGGCCCCGGCGGCTGGGCCGTGGCAGGTGCGCGCCGTCGAAGAATTTATTCGCGCAAACGCCGCAACGCCATTGTCGCTGGGTGACCTCGCTTCTGTGGCAGGAGTGAGCGCGCGGACTCTGCAGTACAGCTTTCGGCGCCACCGCGGGATGCGCCCAATGGAATTTCTTCGCCAGATTCGCTTAGCGTATGTGCGCGATGAACTGCTGTCGCCAGACGAGCCGACGACAGTATCGCAAGCGGCTGCGCGCTGGGGTTTTTTCCATTTCGGTCGTTTCGCTGCGGCATATCGGAAAAACTTTGGCGAGACGCCGTCCGCAACCTTGCATCGAAGAAAGTAACGCAGCCAATTGAGCTACTCGACAAAGCGCCAGACTTCAACCGTGAAGCTGCAATACGATTACGAATGCCAGGAACTGTCGAGCGCGGTCGCGTGCCTGTGAGTTCCAAAAATCTCAACTTTTGATCTCCCAAACTCTGAAAAATCCGATATCGGAATGTGTCCCGTGAGTCGCATCAGCAATTCTCCCACTTTCTGGGAATATTGTTTGTCTGGCTCTATCCGCATTTTTCTAGCTATGATCCGCAGACATGAGAATCGAATATCTGCCTGACGACCAGCAAACCATACAGCAAGTTGCTACCTGGCTTTACAGCGAATGGGGCCACTTGAGTCGAGCGAGCACACTGGAAAGAGCAATTCGGAGAATATCGCGGAGGGCCCAGGCCCGCACCATGCCTTTGACTCTCGTCGCGCGCGACAACGGGACCCCTGTGGGAACAGCTAGTCTGGTCACTCATGGCATGCGAACCCGTTTGGACCTAACCCCTTGGCTCGGTGCAGTCTATTTTCTTCCAAAGTATCGCGGCCGCGGAATCGGCACTGCACTCTGTCGGCGCGCAGTGCGAGAAGCTCGCAGGCTTGGTTACGAGCGAGTTTATCTTTTCACGCCCGACAAATCGGAATTCTACAAAGCTCTTGGCTGGAAGAAGATTCACCGGGCGAAATATCGCAACCAAAACGTTACGGTCATGGCCTTCGGATAGTGACAGATTCCGTTAACCCGTCTCTCAGGACTTGACGGACAGAAACTTGCGACTCCACGGAAACGGGCCCTGCTTGCAAATTTATTGTGTCCAAATCGGAAGAGGCGTACGATGCGCGCTGCTTGACGCATTATTCAGGGAGGCAGGACGATGAGCCCACTTTCCAGCTCCAAGCTTTCTGATAATTTTTCGCGTCGGGATTTGCTCCTCGGCGCATCTTCCGGTCTGGCGATGTCGCTAGCTGGGGCACCGCTTCCGGCTTGGGGCCAACCGCCTCAGATCGGTGCAGCCGCCGATCACGCCGCGCCGAAGCTTTCAATCTCTCCCGCATCCATGCCGAAAGCGTGGTCTGCCGAGGAGTTTCGGCGCCGTTGGCAGGGCGTCCGCCAGGGAATGAAGGAGAGCCATTTCGACTGCCTGATCGTGCCGCAACACAGCACACAGGCTATGATTCACGATCGGCAAGACGGCGACGCGGACGTCCAATACCTCGTGGGCATACCGGCCGGATGGGTAATTGTGCCTGCGGAAGGCAAGATCACGGCGATTTCCAACCGTATCGGGTCGTTGCTCGCGGAAAAGCATCCGATACCCGGACTCGTGATGACCACGATGTTCGCCGACAACGCTCCCGACATCGAAGTCCGCTTTTCGGATGAAGAGGGGCTATGGTCGCCTGCCATCATCGATTGCCTGAAGGAACGAAAGATGGATCAGGCGCGCATTGGAATCGGGTCTCTTGCGAATCTTTTTCGCAATTCTGAAGGGTCCGTTACCTATACAACTTTTGACCGTGTGCGAAAAGCGTTCCCGCAAGCTCAATTTGAGTCGGCCGCGGACATCTTATGGCGCGTCAAACTCGTGCATAGCGCCGAAGAGATCGCCGTGCTTGAGAAAGCCACCGAAGTCAGCGAGGCTGGGGTGCAGGCAATGATGGAGACGGCCCGCCCCGGGTCCATTCATCGCGACGTGTGGCTCAAGATGTACAGCAGTATGGTCCAAGCCTCGGGCGAACGCCCGTGGCGGCTGAGCATCAGCACACGAGGTTCGGGGAACGCCAGCTTCGGATTTCCGTTGGACGATGTTTTTGACGCCGGACAGATTCTCGGGCAGGAGTGTTCAGGGTCGGTTCTGGGATATGGCTCGCAGGTGAACCACTCCGTGTTGCTCGGCTTGCCAGCGCCAGCAGATTGGGCTGCGGCTGGCCAATATTGTCTCGACCTCTTTCACGAACTCCTGGACCGCGTCAGCCCCGGGAAAAGTGTCAAGGAATTCTGCGATTTCTGCGGAGAGAAACTGAAAGCCCGCGGCGTCGCCAGACCCGGCGGTGTCCTGATCCATTCCGGCGGCCTGGCTGATCTGCCGCGTTGCGGTCCTGGCCGCATGGAAGGCGGCGACGATCTGGTGTTTCAGACCGGGATGGTGTTTGACTTGAAACCAAGCGTGCCCGTAAAGCAAACCCCGACACCTGCCGAATTCGGCGATTCAATTGTAGTGACGGAGAAGGGTGCTCGGCGGCTCGGCAAACGCAAAATGGAACTGATTACTCTGGGAGCTTAATCACACGTCAAAGGTTCAACGCAGCAGAGCGCGCGGGAGAATTTTGCAATTCACAGGGCAGGAGAAAAACGAGAGGCGCCTGGCAGAAACACAAGCGCCTCCCTACAACTCAATATAAACTGTACCTCACTGGATCACCTCCTTCTCGGCATGGATGCCGATATCGACAGGATGTCGACTGGCCCCATTATAAAAGCATTCTTCCGAATTTCCAAAGTCGACTTTTGGATCGTTGCGATATCTAAGATGAATCGAAACGAGGCGCAAGGGTCAATTTGATTTAAAATTGGTACTATGCACAATGCCATCGTGAGGCACGCACCAGCTGGAATTTTTGTTGAAACAATTCGCGGCTTGAGAACGTATAACTTGTGCGGGTGCAAGGCCCGCAATGCGCGGTCAAGACCTTAATGTCGAGAGGTGTCAAAGTGAAAGCTAAAATCGTTTCGCTCCTCGCGGTGCTTGCCGCTTCCCTTCTGATTTCCGCGCCGGCGTTTGCGCACCACTCGATGTCGATGTACGACCGCGGCCAAGACACCACGTTCAAGGCCATCATCACAGAATTCAATTGGGCGAATCCGCACTCGCAGATCATCTTCACCGTTACCGACGAGCACGGCAACATCCAGAAATGGGTGGCGGAGGGGCCAGGTCCGAACCGGCTGGCGAATCACGGCTGGAGCAAGGACTCGCTCAAACCGGGCGATCAGGTAACGATCGTCGGCAATCGCAACAAGGATGGCTCGCCCACCATGCGCTTCGAGAAAGTGATTTTCCCGAACGGCCAGGAGCTTGTGGCGCTCTCGCGATTTTTCTAGGGAAGAATGAACGGCTCCCGTGGCGAAGACCGGCATTCTTCCGACCGTGTCTGTGCCCCACCCAATCAATGGCTTGTCGGAATGCGCTCCGGGAGTCAGATTGAAAGATTTTCCAAATCCCGACAAGACTGCTTGTCAGAATGTGACCCTGATACCTAATGCACGCCAAACACAATAACAAGGGTGGCCGACTTTTCGCGCTTCGGAGGACACAAAAAACGGCAGTTTGCCAGCCTACTGTAGACTGAGTCTTTGCAGTTCCTTAGTATTTCTCTCTATACCGATTGGGTGCCCGTCACAAGGGGACGTCCATCTGGTAATTTGTTCGTACACCAGGGACGGACCGCGAAGGCCGAGGTAAAGCGTGTTCACTCCCGGGTTGTCGTAATTGTAGCCCGGCTTCTGGAATTGTGGCGCGCACCCTTGAGGGCGCGACTGTATGGCTCTACCTTCAATAATGTTAGCCGTAAGGAAAGCGTTACCGAACACCTGGGTATAGCTCATGTAGGCGGTTATCTGGGCTCCACTCTGGACAACTTTCATCCGCAGCGGGTGCGCCGGATCTTGAGGATTGATTTCCGCCCAAGTGCCAGCAAGGTTTGGAATGGCACCTGCTGGACGATTTACTGGCCCAGTCGGTTCGGGCGCAGGGTCGTTCACTATCACCTCTTGAATGGCGCCATCACTGCCAACTTTGTTCGTGGCACTGATCTTATACAGCGTGGTCTGTTTCGGCTGGTCGAAAACGCTGCCAACCGCGCTGACTTGTCCGAAAGGCTGCAACTCCACGTCATCGGCATTCGAGACTTTCCAGCTAATTGTTACCTTGCCGCCCCTGGTCACTGTCGTCGGCGAAACAACAAAAGACTCAATTGCCGGTTTAGGCATCGGTGACGGCCTCGGAGGTCGAGGAACTTCTGCCGGTTTAGGCACGGGTACGGGCTGCGGGGTTACAGTACCTTCTGCAGGCTTAGGCACAGGCGCCGGCTGCGGTGGTCGAGGAGCTTCCGCCGTTTGCGTTGCCTCCTGAATTGGGGGCGGTCCTTGGGTTGAAGCGTTCTTTTCGGAAGAGTCATTTTGGATGTGAACTGACAATCCGACAATTAGCAGTACAAGTCCTAATAAACCCGCCATTATCCGGCCGATCTTGTCCGGCTCAATTTTCCCGGCGACCTTACCTACGGCACCGATGCCTAGAAAGAACAGACCAGCAAGGATGAGAATATTGGCTAAAGGGGCGTCGAGGAGATGATTGAGGAAGGACACCAACACCCTCCTTCTTCGCAGCTTTGGGACCCTAATCAGACAGCGACTGTCGAATCGGCACTTCGAATTTGGACCAATGGCCCCAGATCTTATGCTTCTCCGTCCCTTGACGCAACAATAATTATATGTCGGGATGTGGCCTCGCGCCATCAACCTGCGGATTTCCACATTCCGAACATGCGGAGTATCGGACGCCATCCACGTTAGGCCCCAGATAATCTGAACTTGACACCGCAGCTCACCTGCCGTAAGGTCGTCCGCACGGACGTAAGAAATCTCGGAATCTGCCCTAGCCCACATCCGAAGCTGAGACGCCTATGAACCTGGTCGATACGGTTCGGTTAGTCTTGAAACAGAAAGGCCAGAACGTTTGGCACGTTTCGCCGGATGCGTGTGTCTACGACGCGATAGAAATTATGGCGGAAAAGTTTGTGGGAGCCCTGATGGTCGTGTCTGAAGGCCAGTTGGTTGGCGTCGTTTCCGAGCGCGATTATGCGCGAAAAGTTATTCTGCAAGGAAAGGCTTCCAGGGAAACCCAGGTGAAGGAAATCATGACAAGTCCGGCGATTTTCATAACGCCGGAACAGACGGTCGAAGATGGCATGAGAATCATGACCGATAAACACATCCGCCACCTCCCGGTTGTTGAAGATGGAAAAGTAGTGGGCGTGGTTTCAATCGGTGATTTGGTGAAGTGGATGATCTCAGCTCAGCAGCAGACCATATCCCAGTTGCACAACTACATTACCAGCCAGTATCCGGGTTGAGCCTGGCCAACCGAAGATCCTACCCAATCTGCCCGGCTTCTCCCTTGCCTGAGCCGGTATTACTAAAAGAAATTTCGTTCCGTCGGGCCGTTTCTTAATTCCCAGTGTGTTTGCTTATGCCCCCGCCAGCATCATTGCCTGGATCCACATCAAGTTCCATCAACCGTAACTGGACCCCTTGCTCCCATTCGGCAGATTCGTCCGATTCCTTTTCCATGGTTCTTTGCGTTGCCACGACAACCACCATCTCAGAAATTTCACTCTCGCGACTCTTACTCGCTGTTTCGGAAACGATAGAGGACGTCTTTGCTACAACTACTGGCGTGGGTCCTGCCGGACGAGGGGCTTCCTTTTCGCGATTCTGATTCGCCGTTTGGGGAACGATAGCGGGCCCCTTAGCCGCTGCCGCCGGCGCCGGATGTGCCGCCGGTCGAGGTGCCTCTTCCGCAGCGATATCGAGCCTCGCCTTCAGCAATTCCTCCGCGCGAGCGAAGAAATCTTCCTTGGAGATCTTCCCCGCTTCCACATCAGCCAAGATAGCGCGCTGAGCCTTATATTCTTTGTTCTCGATCCCCGCCTTGCTCTGCAGCATGCGCCAGGCCTTGCGACGCTCCACGCAGAACATCACCAACTGCCGCGAAAGCGAGCGGTACTCCACATCGCCCTTGGGCCCCTGCACTTTGATGTAGACGCCGAAATCGGGGATGTAGGATCGGTGATCAGGAATCAGATAGCGGCGGTAGACCACGTCCTGCTGTGTGACACGGACGAGCATGTTTTCGAGCGGAATCAACTTGGCCGCGTCTTCTATTTTGATTTTCTTCAGGTGGTTTCGGAAACGCGCTTCCGTCGCGCACCAATGAGCCACCGTATACCGGTACGGCTCGTTTGTAGCTTTGAATTTCGTTTCATACCAATCCCTCTCAAGCGACGGGTTGCCCTTCAGATCGAGGGCCTCCTGGTACGTTTCGCCAAGCCGAGGGTTGAAAATAAACTCGGGCGCCCCGCGGGAATCGCGGACGCGCTGTGCCTGCGTGAGGGCCATGTCATCGGCTACGCCGTGTTCTGGCTGGCAGGTGGTGAAGCACTGCAGGAAGGCCGTACCGCGATACTCGATCCCATCCAGGATGGCCCGGAAAAGCTTCGGGGCATTCGCGATCGAGACTTGCGCGATGAAAGGCGAACCGTGGCCCGCCAGGAAAGTTTCGGCCACTGTTTTCTTCTCGACGTTTTTCCCCTGCGTGGCCGCGCCAAACACGTTCATGTCGTTTCCGCCCAGCATCGGCGTCGAATCGGAATTCTGGCCGCCAGTG
>Ga0187803_10000558_pt1 | contig 14751 bp, 9 predicted proteins | sample NC_wetland_sal_i_2_FD_132425 | JGI IMG/M metagenome (GOLD analysis project Ga0187803, IMG submission 132425) | Wetland sediment microbial communities from Neuse River Estuary, North Carolina, USA - Control_3 | ecosystem: Environmental > Aquatic > Freshwater > Wetlands > Sediment | place: USA...
CCATCCTCACCAACGGCGGCGGCCCCGGCGTGCTGGCCGCCGATGCCATCATCAGCGCCGGCGGTGAGCTCGCCCAGCTTTCGCCCGCAACCCTCGATCAGCTCAACCAGGCGCTGCCTCCGCACTGGAGCCACAACAACCCCGTGGATATCCTCGGCGACGCTTTGCCCGACAAGTATGCCAAGGTGGCCGAAACCGTGGCCGCCGACCCGAACAACGACGGCCTGCTGGTGGTGACTTGCCCGCAGGGCATGTCGCATCCCACCATCACCGCCGAGAAGCTCGCGCCGCTGGCCAAAGGCACGGGCAAGCCCGTACTCGCCTGTTGGATGGGCGGTTCCGAAATGACGGCAGGCATCGAAATCTTCAATCGCGCCGGCATTCCTACCTTCCCGTATCCCGATACCGCCGCGCGCATTTTTTATAACATGTGGCGTTACAGCTATTTGTTGCGCGGAATCTATGAGACTCCCATCCTCCCGCATGGCGAGGAAGGTCCCGACCGCGCCGGCGCCGAAGCCATCGTCGAGGCCGTTCGCCAGAGCGGCCGTACTCTGCTCACCGAACCCGAGTCAAAACTGTTGCTTGCTTGTTACCGGATTCCGACCGCTCCCACCCTGGAAGCCCACAGCGCGGATGAAGCCGCCGCCAAAGCGGATGAGCTGGGCTATCCCGTCGTCGTCAAACTGCTTTCGCACACGATCACGCACAAGAGCGACGTGGGCGGCGTCAAACTCAATCTCAGCAGTCCCGAGGCGGTGCGCAGCGCCTGGCGTGAGATTGAAGCCTCCGTCCGCGAAAAAGCCGGCCCTGAACACTTCCTCGGCGTGACCGTACAGCCCTTCTTCCGCGCCGAAGGTTACGAGCTCATTCTTGGCAGCATGGTCGATGCCCAGTTTGGCCCCGTGATGCTGTTTGGAACAGGAGGCCAGCTCGTCGAAGTCTTCGGCGACCGCGCGCTCGCACTGCCCCCGCTCAACACCACGCTCGCCCGCCGCACCATGGAGCGGACCAAAATCTTCAAGGCGCTGCAGGGCGTTCGCGGGCGCAAGCCTGTGGATATCGCCGCGCTGCAGGAACTGCTGGTCCGCTTCAGCCAGTTGGTCGTCGAACAGCGCTGGATCAAGGAGATTGACATCAATCCCTTGCTCGCTTCCCCGGATCGGCTGATTGCCCTCGACGCGCGCATCGTCGTTTACCCGCAGACCACCGCAAAAGAGGAACTTCCGCGCCTCGCCATCCGTCCCTATCCCACGCAGTACGTGCGCCCGGGCACCATGAAAAACGGCGAGAAGATCCTCGTCCGCCCGATTCGTCCCGAAGACGAACCCCTGCTTATTAAACTGCACCAGGCCTTATCGGAACGCACCGTTTACCTGCGCTACTTCCAGCCGCTCAAGCTGAGCCAGCGCACCGCACACGAACGCCTGACGCGCATCTGCTTCATTGACTACGACCGCGAGATGGCGCTGGTCGCTGAGCATAAGAGCGATCATGGCGAACCCGAGATCATCGCCATCGGCCGGCTGAGCCGTATCCGCGGCAAAGACGAGGCCGAGATGGCGGTTCTGGTGGACGACCGCTTCCAGCATCAGGGTCTGGGCACCGAACTGTTTCGCCGTCTGATCGAGGTCGCGCGCTACGAACATTTAACCAAGGTGCATTCCACCATCCTCTCCGAGAATCGCGAAATGCAAGCTATCTGCCGCAAACTCGGATTCCATCTCGAAACCGACTTTGAGGATGCGACCATCTCGGCGGTTCTGACGTTGTAGAGCAATCCTCGATCGGTTGGGGCGTGGGAACTTACCTGAGCTTCGTGTCCCGTTGATTTGCAGCATAAGTCCGCCTTGGGTTTTCGAGACAAGGCGAGGCGTTCTGTGCAAACTCAATCCACAGATCCCGTCGGCTTCGCTCAAAACGTGTGATAGAGCATTTCTCACATTGCTGAAGAGCGAGAATCGAAAACGGGAAGGGCACGACTTTAGTCGTGCCACTTACGCCGCAAACAATTTGCGGCTTCAGCCGCTGAGGGCAAGCACTCTCTGCCATCAAGAGAAATGCTCTAAAGGTACTCTCTATCATCCTGAGCGGAGCGAAGGACCGGTGTATCTGACGGGCTACCGGTGGCGCTAATCAAACGCTTAGATCCTTCGCTTCGCTCAGGACGACTCGGCACAAAAAGTCACGGCCTCTCAGGATGGCTCCACGAAAGAATCACCGACTCTGAGGATGACTCGTAAAAACTCAGGTTGTATAACGACTGCGATATTCTCTTAGAGAGCAGCTTCCCCCGGAGCAATGACCGAAGGCGAGCCCAGCGCGATTGGCGGTTCGAAGAAGACTTCACTCCTCCATGCCTGGACGCGGCTGCGGGAGCGTGAGGAGCAGGTCTTTCTTGTCCTGGCTCTGATTATCGGGGCTCTCACGGGCCTCACCGTTGTCGCTTTCATCGTGTTGACCGAGCGCATGGGCATGCGCCTCTATCCGCCCGGCGGCGCGCCCTGGCGGCGTGTGCTGTTCCCGGTCGCCGGCTCGCTGGGCATCGGCTATCTTCTCTACCGCTACTTTCCTTACGCACGCGGCAGCGGAGTCCCGCAGACCAAGGCCGCCCTTTATGCCCGCGAAGGCCGCATCCTGTTCCGCACCGTGCTCGGAAAATTCTTTTGCACTTCGGCGACCCTCGCCAGCGGCATCCCCCTCGGACGCGAAGGGCCTGCGGTGCAGGTCGGCGCGGGCATTGCCTCCGTGCTCGGCCGTTCTCTGGGATTGCGGCCCGAGAAGGTAAAGGCCCTCATCCCGGTGGGCGCGGCGGCCGCCATCGCCGCCGCCTTCAACACGCCACTTGCCGCCGTGCTCTTTGCGCTCGAGGAAATTGTCGGAGACCTGCACGCTCCCGTGCTTGGTTCGGTCGTGCTGGCCTCGGCCACTTCCTGGATGGTTCTTCGGCTGCTTCTGGGCGACCATCCGCTATTTCGCGTGCCGCGTTATGAACTTGGACATCCAGTTGATCTCGCCATCTATGCGGTGCTGGGCGTGGCCGGCGGACTGGTTTCTGCCGCTTTCACGAAGCTCCTGCTGGGCATGCGCGCCCGCTTTCTCCGCTTTCCGCCAAACACGGTCTGGTTCCATCCCGTGGTTGGCGGCCTTCTTGTCGGCATCATGGGATGGTTTGTCCCGCAGGTCCTCGGAGTCGGCTACGGCTATGTCGGCGACGCGCTCAACGAACATATGGCGCTCAAGCTCATGCTCGCGCTCACCTTGCTGAAGCTGCTGGCCGTCACCATCAGTTACGCTTCCGGCAACGCGGGCGGCATTTTCGGCCCTTCGCTTTTCATCGGCGCCATGCTCGGAGGCTCCATCGGCACCATCGCCCACCGTTTCCTGCCCGCCTATACCTCGACTCCTGGCGCTTACGCGCTCGTCGGCATGGGCGCTGCCTTCGCCGGCATCGTCCGCGCTCCCATGACCTCGGTGCTGATGATTTTCGAGATGACGCAGGACTATGCCGTCATCGTTCCGTTGATGATCTCGAATCTCGTCAGCCTGTTCATAGCTTCTCGGCTCCAGCGCAAGCCGATCTACGAGGAACTCGCGATTCAGGATGGGATCCATCTGCCCGGCGTGGAAGCGCGGCGTCGAGTTGCCATGTGGCGGATCGGGCGAATCATGCGCCCAGCCCCGGCCTCCTTGCCCGCAGAACTGACGGTTCGCGAAGCGCTCGCACGCGTGCGCTCCTCCGAAGTTCGAACCTGGCTGGTCGTCGCTAGTCGTGGGGTTATGGGCGTTGTCAACCTGGCGCAACTGGAAGAGGCGGCGCAACTGGAGGAGGACATGGAAGAGGGTGCAAACCGCACCCTCGGCGACCTCGTCGGCACGCCGGATTTCCCTCACGTCCACGCCGATCAGGGACTCGATCTCGCCCTGGAGCGCATGGGAGCCAACCAGTTCGAAATCCTGCCCGTCGTCAGCCGCGCCGACGTTCACGAACTGCTCGGCGTCGTCACCCTGCCCGATGTCCTGGCCGCCTACGGCGTCAGCCGGCCAGACGACGCATAAGCAGTTGCCAAGTTCGCGCAGGGGCGGACGCCTTGGTTCCCTTGCGGGCTGGTTTTGTTGACAACTGCTAGAATCTCCCTCCGGATTCTTTTCCTCGTGAGGGGGTAGGATGAAAACTCTGGGAGCTTTTCTCCTGATGGTTCTCGCGACTTCTCTGGTTGCGGCCCAGCAGGATCAATCCACGGAAACCACCGATAGCGGCAAGCAGTCGGCGTCGCAGAAAAACAAGAACAAGAAAGAGTCGGCTGGGGCTCCGGATAAGTCCGCCGAAAATGCCAAGCCCCCGGAAAGCGCCAAGCCTGGCGAGGCTTCGAAACCCGAAGAAGCAACTGACAAGGAAGAGCACTACGACGTCGCGGAAGTGCCGCCGGTGGTCACGCATCACCAGATCTCGCTAAACGGCAAGACGCTCAATTACACGGCGACTGCGGGCAGGCTCCCGATCAAGCGCGGCGATGGCAAAATCGAAGCCGAGATGTTCTTCGTCGCCTATACGCTCGACGGCCAGGACGCCGGCAAACGCCCGCTGACGTTCGCTTTCAACGGCGGCCCGGGTTCGGCTTCCGTGTGGCTGCACATGGGAGCGCTCGGACCGAAGCGCGTGGTGCTTGAACAGAATGGCTTCATGCCGGCGGCTCCCTACCGTACCGAGGACAATCCCGACACGCTGCTTGATCGCAGCGACATCGTGATGGTGGATGCCATCAGCACGGGCTACTCGCGCGCGGCGACTGCCGAACTCACGAAGAAATTTCTCGGCGTGAAGGGCGACGTGCAGGCGTTCGGAGAGTTTATCCGCCTTTACCTCTCGCGATACGAACGCTGGAGCTCTCCGCTATTCCTGCTGGGCGAAAGCTACGGCACGACAAGAGCCGCCGGCATCGCGGGCTATCTTGCCGACCATGGCATCTCCTTCAATGGCGTCACCTTGCTTTCGATGGCCTTGGACTTTCAAACGCTCGAGTGGAACAAGTCGAACGACCTGCCCTATTTCCTGCTGGTGCCGACCTTCAGCATGATCGCCTCCTATCACCACAAACTGCCAGCCGACTTGGCCGCGGACATGTCGAAAACTCGCGAAGAAGTCGTGCGCTGGTCCATGAACGACTACGCGCTCGCGCTCGCCAAAGGCGATGCTATGACGGCCGATGAGCGGCGCAGGATGGTCGAGCAACTGGCGCGCTACACCGGGCTCCGGCCCGAGGTCGTCGATGCGCACAACCTGCGCATTGACGTTCCGACCTTCACGCACGAATTGCTGCTCGATCAGAAACTGGTCACCGGACGCCTGGATGGTCGCTTCACCAGCCCCAGTCCCGACGGCGAGCGCATGTACGATCCGACCAGCGCCGCCATCCTGCCGCCCTACACCTCGGCTTTCAACAACTATCTGCGCACCGAACTGAACTACAAGAGCGACATGCCCTACCGGGTTTTCGCCTACGACGACGTGAGTTTCCGGACGTGGGAGTGGGGCAACGCGGTCGAGGGTTTCCCGAGCACCGCGGGCGGCCTGCGCTCGGCTATGATCAAGAATCCGTACCTGAAGATTCTGGTGATGGAAGGCTATTACGATCTGGCCACGCCCTTCGCCGCCGCCAACTGGACCATGGATCACCTGAACCTGGACGCGAAGTATCGCCAGAATGTTTCCTACGCGACTTATAACTCGGGACACATGGTGTACATCGACCGCGCCGAACATAACAAGATGAAGAAGGACCTGGTCGAGTTTATGGAGAAGTGTTTGAAGTGAAGGCGGCTTTCGGCTCTCGGCTTCCGGCTCTTGGCTCTCGGCTTTAGGCCTTTGGCCCGGTTCTTGGCTCTACTTCTTGGGGCTGAGCATTGCGGCGGAAGAAGGCCAAAGTCCGGCAACTCTAATCCTGAGAGCTACCTCCAAGGCCCGAAGGCCGAAAGCCGAGAGCCCAAGGGCGAAAGCCCAAAGCCGAAAGCCGAGCATGCGCGCCGCAGCCATCCTGGGATTGGGAACATCGCCGGCAGACTTAGAGCCATTTCAGAACGGCTCGCCGACATCGTGGGTCGAGGGGCTGCCCGCTTCGGCCAGCGATGCCGATGCAGTCGTGATCTTTGGCGGCGACGGAACTATTCACCGCCATCTCGGGGCGTTGGTGCGACTGGGGCTCCCGGTGCTGGTTGTGCCGTCCGGAAGCGGAAATGATTTTGCGCGGGCGCTCCATTTGCGCTCCCCGCGCGATTCGCTGAAGGCGTGGCGCAACTTCGAATCGGGAAAGGCGCGGCCCCGGGCCATTGATCTGGGATTGATTCGCCGCCATCAATCTCCCGAAGCGCAGCGTTATTTCTGCTGCGTTGCCGGATGTGGACTCGACTCGCTCACCGCCCAGCGAGCGAATCGGATGCCGCGCTGGCTGCGCGGGCACGGAGGGTATGCGCTGGCGCTGCTGCCTGCGCTGTTCAAACTCCCCGCCTATCCCATCCGCCTGACGCGCTGGGACGGCGCCGGCGAGCATCGTGAGGAAAAACCGCGGCTGACCTTGATGGCCGCTTTCGCTAATACGCAGTTTTACGGAGACGGCATGCGCATCGCGCCGCAAGCCGATACCTCCGACGGCCAGCTTGACATCTGCCGTATCTGGACAATGAATCCGTTTGAGCTGTTTTGCATGTTCCCGACCGTGTACTTCGGCCGCCACCTGCTCTCGCCGAAAGTCGAGTACTCGAAAGCGGAACGGGCGCTGGTCGAGACGGATACGCCGCTAGAGGTCTATGCGGACGGCGAATTTGTGTGCAAAACTCCGGCTGAGATTTCAGCGGCCTCGGGCGCGCTGCGGGTGATTGATGGAACCGACTAAGCGGAACCCAACCCAACATTTATCCGACCGGTTCTGATCCCTGGCGAAGGCGACGGCCGAGGCTACTGATGTGCTCGGCGGTGCATGGGGAAGCGTTCATCAAGTGCGAGGTTCAGTTCAAGCACGTTGACCCGTGGCTCGCCCAGAAATCCCCACTGCCGACCCTCGGTGTGCTCGGAAACCAGCTTCTCGATTTCGGCTTCCGCGACCTCGCGCTCCACAGCCACGCGCCAAATCTGGAATTTCGCTGCCGCCGGAGTGATGTGGGGATCCAGCCCCGATGCCGACGCTGTCACCAGGTCGATCGGAACCGGCGTCCCCGGATTGCCCGCTTGGGCGTTGGCAACATCGGCCTTCACGCGATCAATGAGCTTTTGATTAGTGGGTCCATATTGCGAGCCATTGGAATTGGCAGCGTCATAACCATTGCCTGCAGCCGACGGTCTAGGATGAAAGTAGGCCGATCCCGAGAACCCCTGAGCGATGATCGCCGAACCGATGAGCTTTCCGTCTTTGTGGATCAGTTGTCCGTTGGCCTGGTGGGGGAAGATAAGTTGCGCGAGTCCAGTGACTACCAATGGATAAATGATCCCCAGGAGAATGGTCGTCGCAACCGTCATCAGCACTGCGGTAATCAGATTTCTTTTCATAGAAGCTCCACTATGCGAGCCCAATCGCGGTAATGAACATGTCAATCAGCTTGATTCCGATGAAGGGCACGATGATTCCGCCCACGCCGTAAATCCACAGGTTATTGCGAAGCAGTGCCGCTGCGGCCATAGCACGATACTTGACCCCACGCAGAGCCAGCGGAATCAGGGCAACGATGATCAAAGCGTTGAAGATCACTGCCGACAAGATAGCGGATTCAGGGGTCTTGAGACGCATGATGTTCAACGCATTCAGCACAGGGAAGGTTCCAGCAAACATCGCGGGGATAATGGCGAAGTACTTAGCCACGTCGTTGGCGATGGAGAACGTAGTCAGAGCTCCGCGCGTCATCAGTAACTGTTTGCCGATTTCTACGATCTCGATGAGCTTGGTAGGATTCGAATCGAGGTCGACCATGTTGCCAGCCTCTTTGGCTGCCTGGGTTCCGGTGTTCATAGCGACCCCAACGTCAGCTTGCGCGAGCGCGGGGGCATCATTAGTGCCGTCGCCCGTCATGGCCACGAGTTTGCCGTCGCCCTGTTCGCGGCGGATTAGATCCATTTTGTCTTTCGGAGTTGCTTCGGCGAGAAAGTCGTCCACCCCGGCCTCGCGAGCGATGGCCGCAGCAGTTAGCGGATTGTCGCCGGTGATCATCACTGTCTTAATGCCCATGGCGCGCAGTTGCTTAAAGCGGTCGCTCATGCCGCCCTTGACGATATCTTTCAGATAAATAACGCCCAGAGCGCGCTGGTTCTCGGCCACTACCAGCGGCGTGCCACCGGAACGCGAGATTTGTTCGACGCTGGCTTGAATTTCGCGCGGCAGCGAGGTGCCGAACTGATTCAGATACTTGGAAATGGAATCCACGGCGCCTTTGCGAATCTCGCGCCCGTCGAGGTTCACGCCCGACATGCGGGTTTGCGCGGTGAAGGGAACGAAGACAGCCTCGTGCGACGCCAATTCGCGGCCGCGCAGCCCGTAGCGCTCCTTGGCCAGCACAACAATGGACCGGCCTTCGGGAGTTTCGTCGGCCAGCGACGACAGTTGTGCGGCGTCGGCCATTTCGGCATCGGTGATGCCGGGGGCGGGAATGAACTCGGCGGCCTGGCGATTGCCGAGCGTAATGGTGCCGGTCTTGTCGAGCAGAAGCGTATTCACGTCGCCAGCGGCTTCAACCGCGCGTCCCGACATGGCAAGCACGTTGTGCTGCACCAGTCGATCCATGCCGGCGATACCGATGGCGGAAAGCAGGCCGCCAATGGTGGTGGGAATCAGGCAGACCAGCAGCGAGACTAGTACGAATACGGTTTGCGGCGACCCTGAGTAAATTGCGAACGGCTGCAGCGTGACCACCGCGAGCAGGAAAATGATCGTCAGGCCGGCGAGCAGAATGTTGAGCGCGATTTCGTTCGGAGTCTTCTGCCGCTCGGCGCCTTCGACTAATGCGATCATGCGGTCGAGAAAAGTTTCGCCGGGATTGGAGGTGATCTTGATTTTGATTTTGTCCGACAACACACGCGTGCCACCGGTTACGGCCGAGCGATCGCCACCGGCTTCGCGGATGACGGGCGCCGATTCGCCGGTAATGGCCGACTCATCCACCGACGCGACTCCTTCGATAATCTCGCCATCGGAGGGAATGAGCTCTCCTGCGGATACGAACACCAGATCGCCGGTCCTAAGTTTCGAGCTGGGCACTTGCTCGACCGTGGTACCGTCCCCGAGGATCCGATTCGCGACCGTTTCGGACCTTGCCTTGCGCAGCGTCTCTGCCTGGGCTTTGCCGCGGCCTTCCGCCATCGCTTCGGCGAAGTTCGCGAACAGGACCGTGAACCAAAGCCACAGCGTGATCTGCAGGTTGAACTTGAAGGCAGCGCCGCCTTTGAACAGCAAGACGGTGGTGATGACGCTGCCGACCTCCACCACGAACATGACGGGATTGCCCATCATGGTGCGAGGATTCAACTTCAGAACGGAGTCCAGGAGCGCACGGCTGACAATCTTCCACTCCCAAATCGCTCTCTTGCGGGATTGTTTCCTGGGGGAGTGTCCAAGGCGGACCGTCTTCGTCTCCAAAACATCTTTGATTTCAGGTGTGGTTGCCATCGTGAAATCCTCTAGAAGGTCTTGCCCGCAGCCATGAGCAAGTGCTCAAGGATCGGCCCCAAACTCAAGGCGGGAAAGAACGTAAGCGCGCCGACAATCAGAATGACGCCGACCAAGAGCACCGTGAACAACGGCGTCGTCACTGGAAACGTGCCCAGCGAAGGTGGAACATATTTCTTGCCCGCGAGGTTTCCGGCGATGGCGAGCATGGGGATGATCATCAGAAAACGCCCCGCCAGCATGTCCAGAGCTATGGTGTTGTCGTACCAAGGTGTGTTTGCGGTTAATCCACCAAAGGCTGAGCCGTTGTTAGCGGCACCGGAGACGAAGGCGTACAGGATCTGGGAAAATCCGTGCGGGCCGGGATTCGAAATGCTGGACGTGCCGAACCCATTCACAACCGAAACCCCGGTGAAGCACAAAATCACCAGCGGGAATACGAGTACGACGAGCATGGCCATCTTGACGTCGTAGGCTTCGATCTTCTTGCCAAGATATTCGGGTGTTCGTCCTACCATCAGTCCGGCGATGAAGACCGCCAGTACGATGTAGATGAGCATGCCGTACATGCCGGCGCCGACCCCGCCGAAAATCACTTCGCTCAACATCATGTTGACCAGCGGCACCATGCCGCCCAGGGGCATATAGGAATCGTGCCAGCCATTGATGGCGCCGCAACTGGCGTCGGTAGTCACGGTCGCGAACAAGGTACTGCTGGCAATGCCGAAGCGGACTTCCTTGCCCTCCATGTTGCCGCCCGATTGCGTGGCGCTTACTTGCTGATTGGTTCCCGCAAACAGCGGGTTACCCCGCGCTTCGGCCCAGTACGCGACCGTTACGCCGGCCAGAAACAGAATGGCCATAGCAGCCCATACTGCCCAGCCGTGCCGCGGAGAGCCAGTCATCCGGCCCAGGGCGTAGGTGAGTCCGGCCCCAATGGCGAAGATCGCCACCAGCTCAATCAGGTTCGACAACGGCGTTGGGTTTTCGAAAGGATGAGAGCTGTTCGCGTTGAAGAATCCGCCGCCGTTGGTGCCAAATTCCTTGATGATCTCCTGCGACGCGACTGGCCCTTGCGCGATAGTCTGGTCGGTGACCGTGTCCATGACCGGCTTGCCTTGTGCGTCCACCACCGGCTTGCCATTGGCGTCGACTCTCTGCACCTGCATTGGCTCAACCAGTTTGGCGGTGTCATACGGTTTCAGGTTTTGCACAACACCCTGTGAAACCAGCACCAGCGCACCGACGATGCTGACTGGCAACAGAATCCACAAGCAACTCCGGACCAAGTCAACCCAGAAGTTGCCGATAGTTTGCATTTGGCGGCGGGCGATCCCTCGGATAAACGCGATTGCCAACGCGATGCCGGTCGCGGCAGAGACGAAGTTGTGATAGGCAAGGCCCGCCATCTGCGTGAAGTAGCTCATCGTTGTCTCACCGGAATAAGCCTGCCAGTTAGTATTCGTGGTGAACGATGCGGCGGTGTTAAAAGCCACATGAACAGGAGTGACTGCGCCGAACTTCTGGGGGTTGAACGGGAGATACCCCTGCACGCGCTGGATCAGGTACAGCAGCAACATCGACACGCCGCTGAACAGGAGCATAGCAAAGGCATACTCGGTCCAGCGCATCTCGTGCTTTTCATCGACGCCCGTGACGCGATAGAGCAGCCGTTCAACCGGCCGAGCCACGGGGTCGAAAAATGTGCGCTCTCTATTGAAGGCCCTGGCCATGTACACGCCCAGCGGCTTCGTGACCGCCAGGATCAAGGCGAGAAAGAGAATAATCTGAAACCAGCCATTGGCAGTCATGTTAAAATTTCTCCGGGCTAAGCAGCGCATACAACAAATAGACCATGAGGCCTGCGCTGACGATAAGCATGATGACCGATTCAGCACTCATAACTGTTTCCTCTCATCGAATGCGGTCGCAGAAATGCACGTAGGCAAGCGACAGCACAAAGAATGCGATTGTAACTGCGACATAGATCAGGTCCTGCAAGCAGCCACCTCCAAGTGCGGGTTATACTCCTGTCGCGATCGCAACTTACCCATCGGAACTCTAACCATTAGAACTTAACCATGATATCGAGGTCGATCAGCGCCTCGCTGCGGCGAAGATCGGGAAACCATACACTGCTAGCTCCGCCGCCGCAGGCTATCTGCGCGGCGCTGAGGCTCGTTGTCATCGATGAATTTCCGTTCATGCAAGCGTAGTACTGCGGATATCCGTTGTTGGTATAAGGCACTCCACCAGAGCCCGGCGGAGTAATTCCACCGTGACCAGTCCAATACGGTACACTCGCGTGGCGGTAGTCGTACTCCCAGCGGAAGGTGATCCACTGCTTGGGCATGTAATCGTACGTGAGCGACACATCCCAGGCCTTGAATGGGTCGCCGGGATTTCCCGTAAAGTAGGGTGCGTTGATGGCCGCGGAGGGGGCGGTCTCACCGTTGATGGGCGGAAGCAGGACGAGGTAGCGCCCAGGATTGTTAATCTGGCCGCCGCCGATGGTCAATCCATAAGTGTCTCTCTTGAACCATGCCCGGTTGTAAAGCATGTAGCCGACGAAGCTCTGCTTGGGGCCACCCGACTTATTGCCATAGCAGCTCACACCGCCGCCAAATTCACAACCCATATCACCGGTAAAGGAAAACGCCATCTTGTCGAGGCGATTTCCCGGTTTGTCAAAATACTTGATCTCGATGCTGTCGTCAGTGTGAATGCGGCCGCGCTTCGGTATGTACAAATCGTCATGACCTAGGCCGTAATTGTTGGAAATGATGTTCACCCAAGGCCGCGGAGTCCACTTGATCTGTCCACCCAGTCCCTTTCTCGAATTGGCAGAAGCGTACGATTGCCATCCATTGATAAGCCACGGCTCGATCTTCAGGTGTGGGTTGGGGAAAATCTGCACTCGCAGACCCTCGAAAAACCAGGGCGTATTGGAGGAAACGTACGAGGGCTGGTAGGCCCAGTTATCGAAGTTGTAATAGCTGAACAGACCGATGTACGACAAGAAAATTCCCGCGTCGATGTTGATTCCGTTCAACGCGTTGATGTGGTAGCCGCCGTAGGCCTCTGCCAGGTAGCGGTGCGCTTCGTTGATATTCCATTGTCCCTTGGCATAACTGGGGTCATTGCGCACCGTGGTTGTGGAGTACATGCCAAACTGAGTCATGAATCGGGCGCGAACATTGTCGTAGTGAAAATCGCCTCCAAGGCCGAGTTGTTCCAACTGGATTTCGTTGGAGCGGAATATTTCGCTCGACCCGCCTATTGAGTTATCGATTGGCTTGTTGAAATCGTAGTTGTACGTAATATCGGCCCGGATTTCCGGGGTGAAGAATTTTGAGTCGAAGGCCGTGTCCCTGTTGCGCGGGTTGCCGTTCAGCCAGGTCCAGTCCCAATCCGAAAAAGGTGCGATCTTTTCTGTTTTCCCTGGCTCGGCAGCCGTGGTAGAGGTCAGCGTTTGCACTACAGTTGCCTGAACCGGCGCGGTCGCCTTTGCAGATTGCACCACCGTAGTCGGTTGCCCGGCGGCCTCGTGCTCTTTCAATTGTTTTTCGAGTTGTTCCACCCGCTCTCTCAGTTCCTGGAGTTGCTTCATTACATCTGGAGGAACCGCTGGAGCCGCTTTCGTTTCCTGTGCGTGTATGGGAAGAGCGAAGAACAACACGCTACCCAGGATCAGCACAGCATTCTTGGGCGTTTTGCCCTTCTGTCTGTCATTGCTTGCTTTAGAAGACATAGATAGAAATTCTCCATTTTCAGTCGAGTGTCCTCGGCGCCGGAGGCTAAGATCCCACTCGCGAGGCGGCGCGTCACGGTTCTCCCGCGCCAGCGCCAGAAAGAAGCGGAGCAGGAAGAGCTCGCAGAGCACACACACCACGATGAACAGGAAAGTCATTACGGCCTGCTAGATAGGTTTTCCGGTTCCCGACGCTGATTAAACAGGCGCGGTCGTAAAGGAAGGATAAGTGGTTCGTAAAGAAGTCATAAGGGTAGATCTAAATACATGACTTCGGGTTAGCTCAGCACCCCCATTCGGCTTCGCCGGGCTTGGCAAAATATCGTCGCGATTTGCGCTCAGTGGGAAGAAGTTCCACCTCAAGCAGTGCGAGCCGCGCGGCGGCAATCATTAAGTTCTTTTGCGGAGCCGGCACGTCGGCCCAGGCGCCCTTCCCGCGAATGCTGGCGCCGCCATTGGACTCATTGGCCAGCGCCTGCTGGAACTGGTGAAAGAGTTGGGCGAATCTTTCCGCAGATACATCCTGAATCGTCATGGGCTTGTTCCCCTCGTGCCAGGCCACATCCCGCCAGGCATCCAGCACATTGGACTCGAAACGACGTAAAGCCGGCATAAATTCAAAATAAGGGATTCGTAAAAATTGGGGGTCGTAGGAGGGAGAAACGAGACCGCCGACTACGCGCCCGGCTCGAACCGGTAGCCAACCCACGGGTCGGTCACTATATAACGGGGCGAATCGGGCGACGGCTCCAGCTTTCTGCGCAACTGTGCTACGAATACGCGCAGATATTCCACCTGCTCGGTGCTCTCGCCGCCCCAAACCGCACCCAGCAGGGTGCGGTGCGTAATCACCTTGCTGGGATGGCGGGCAAGGTAGACGAGTAAGTCAAACTCCTTTGGCGTAAGGTGTACGGCGCGCTCCTTGACAAGAACGCTGCGCGCTCCAGGGTCAATTCTGAAATCGCCCGCCACGATTGGCGACAGCGCCGCATCGTCTTCATTCGCGCGCCTTCGGCGCAAGTTGGCCCGCACGCGCGCCAGCAGTTCTTCCATGCCAAAAGGTTTGGTTACATAGTCGTCGGCCCCGGCGTCGAGCGCTTTCACCTTGGTCCGCTCCTCGCCGCGCACCGAAAGCACGATAATCGGGACCTGCGTCTTCACGCGCAGGCGCCGGCACAACTCCAGGCCGTCCATGTTGGGCATGGCCAGGTCGGTGATGACGAGGTCCGGAGTCCAGTCTTTCATGATCTCCAGCGCCGTCTCGCCGTCGTTGGCGACGCGAATATCGTAGCCGTGCGTGGAAAGAGACGTCCGCAGTACGCGCGTGATCTGCGACTCGTCGTCCACCACCAG
>Ga0187803_10000559_pt1 | contig 14749 bp, 13 predicted proteins | sample NC_wetland_sal_i_2_FD_132425 | JGI IMG/M metagenome (GOLD analysis project Ga0187803, IMG submission 132425) | Wetland sediment microbial communities from Neuse River Estuary, North Carolina, USA - Control_3 | ecosystem: Environmental > Aquatic > Freshwater > Wetlands > Sediment | place: USA...
ATCAGCTGGCGCATCCACAAAATGCGCTGATCGTCCGCGTCGGAGACGTCCTTGCCATCTTTGTACCGCCAGTGCGCGGCGACTCCTTGTTCGGCGATGCGGTGCATTTCCTGCGTGCGGATCTGCACTTCAAACGTCTGCCCGGAATAGATCACCGTCGTATGCAGCGACTGGTAGAGGTTTGGCCGCGGCATGGCGATGTAATCCTTGAACCGGCCGGGGACGGGCCTCCACACCTGATGGATCACGCCGAGCGCCGCATAGCAGTTGCGAATGGTGTCGGTAATGACGCGCACGGCGAGCAGATCGTAAATCTGATCGACCGTGCGGTGCTGCCGCAAGCTCTTTTGGTGAATGGAATAGAGGCGCTTCACGCGGCCGTCGACTTCGGCGGAAATTCCGTTTTCCTCGAGCCGCTTGCGAATCGTGTCCTTCAATTCCGAGAGAAACACCTCGAATTCTTTTCGCTTGGCAACGACGGTATTCTGCAGTTCCTGGTAAGCCTCGGGTTCGAGGTAGCTGAAGGCGATGTCCTCGAGCTCTCCGCGGATCAAACCCATTCCCAGGCGGTGCGCGATCGGGGAATAAATATCGAGTGTCTCGCGCGCGATGCGCTGCTGCTTTTCAGGGGAAAGGTAGCCGAGCGTGCGCATGTTGTGCAGCCGGTCGGCAAGCTTCACCACGACGACGCGCACGTCGTTCACCATGGCCAGCAGCATCTTGCGAACGTTTTCGGCCTGGCGCGCTTCTGGAGCGAGGAGATCCAGCCGGTTGATTTTCGTGACGCCTTCGACGAGCGTGGCTATGTCCGGCCCAAAGCGCTCGGCGATGCGCTGCGTGGAAACGCGCGTGTCCTCGACCACATCGTGCAACAGCGCTGCGCAGAGCGTCGTGATGTCCAGCTTCATGTCCGCCAGGATGTGCGCAACTTCCAGGGGATGCGAAAGGTAAGGGTCGCCCGACTTGCGCAGCTGTGTGCGGTGCTGCTCAGCGGCAAAATCAAACGCCCGCCGCAAGAGCTCAATGTCGCTTGCCGGCCGTGTTTGCCTGACTTTTTCGACCAACTCGAGAAAGCGCACCTGCAGGGCCCGCGTCGTGCGCTCCGTCCTGCCACCGACGCTGACGAGCGAAGAGAGTCCTACCGGCTTTTCGAGCGATGACATGTCCTTGTATTTTATGTCTATTTGATGCCCCAGGGGAGAAAAGAGTTCCGGGCGTGCCCTACGGGTGCCCGGCGCGGAGTAGGACAGGCTTTTTGTCCTGATTGCCGCGAAGGACACTCAGTCGCTCTTGTAAGCAGAATAATTCGGACAACAAAAACGAAAAGCGGCCCGGGAATGGGCCGCTTCGGTAAACAAACCTAATAAATCCAGCCTGGCATTTGCTAGGGCTTGGCCGGAGCTTCCATTTTTTTCTGCTTGATTTCCTTGGCCTTCTCGACGTAGTCGTCGGCCTCTTTCAGAAGGGACGCGCGCTCGTCGGGTGTGGCGGCCTCGTCGGCCTTGCGGCGGAGGAGGAGGTTCAGATAGGCCATGGCATCGTCGTAATCGGGGCGCAGCTCGAGGGCCTTCCTGAGGTCGGTGATGCCCTCATCGATCATCTGGCCGTTTTCCTTGATGTATGCGTCGCGAACGTCGGGCGGCATCGGATCATCATCCTTGAGCGGCTTGCCGGCGTGCGCGAGGCGCCAGGCTCCGCGCGTGACGAGGTTTGAGCGATAGCTGAGCGTCCAGTCAATTACGCCGATCCAGTAGTACGGCTCGGGATCTTCCGGTTTGAGGGTGATGTGCTTCAGGTGGTACGTCTTGGATTCCTCAAAGCGCGACGGCGTATAGGGAGTCCCGGCCATGTTGAAGAGGATAGAGCCGATCCCGTCGATTGCAGAGATGTTGTTGGGATCTGCGGTGAGCACATCCTGGAATTCCTTCACCGCCGCCTCGCCCATGCGAATGTTTTCGTCTGAGGGCGCCCCGGGAATGTACTGCGTCGCGTAAGCCGTTGCGAGATACAGGCGGGCGTTGGTCAGCGTAGGATCGTTTTCCTTCGCATCCTTGAAGAACTCGATGGCTTGGTCATACTTGCCATCGCGATAGGCGGCGACACCCTTGTTCAATTCGTCGCGAGCCTTCAGCTTGGCGCAGCCAGACGCGCCGAAGCCGGCCGCAATCATGGCAACCGCGAACAGCGCTATGGAGTTTTTATTTTTGGAGTGGCGAAAAAGCGCAAAAGGATTCATGGCAAACAATCCGTCCCCGCGAATATTTTGTATTCCCCCGAGAGGGCAATGAAGTTACCGACGCATGTACCGGTCGAACTACGATGCACAAAACTGCTCAACATTGCGGCTGGCTCCAGGTCCCGCCCAGGCCGGGATATTCAGCGTCAAAAGGAGCCGCACCCACATTCTCGCGCCACACATTTCCTTGGAGGCACATGCCACAGCCGCACACTCTACACCAGCAAGGCCCTGGATCAAAGCAACTTTATTTTTTGAGGGCAAAAATAACCGGCATTCTCCGAACGCAGGCCGGGCTGGCGACTGCCAGTAAACTACTTCCCCGCTTCGAGATTGGCGGTGATCAAACCAACCTTGTCGATTCCGGAACCCCGCATGATGTCGATCGCTCTCGCGACATCGGCGAACCGGACCGCGTCATCACCCTTGACGAAGGCGACTTTCTCGGCGCGCTCCTTGAAGACGTCGGTGAGGCGCGGCCCAAGCGAGTCCCAGGTGGCGTCCTCATCGTTGATCTTCAATTTCCCGGTGTCGAGAATTTGAACGACGATCGTCTTCTGAAGAGTCTGCGGTTGCTGCTGCTGGTTTGGCGGCGCGGGCTGTGGTACCAGCGCGTTCAAACCTTTCGGCGTCAGCGGCGTGATCACCATGAAAATGATGATCAAAACCAGGAGAATATCGATCAGGGGGACGACGTTCATCGTCGCCATGGAACCGCCCTGTTTTCCTCCAACGTCCATTCCCATTGTCGTGGCTCCCTAATTCAAATTCCGCGTCGCGGTGCAATCACCAGGACGGATGTATTGGCAAAGACGAAAACCGGGAAGCGGGGACGAGCGCCTCGCTTCCCAGCGAAGATTAACCTGCCGGCGGTGGCGGAGCTGCCCGCCGCTGTTCGGACTTGTCCGTGATCAAGCCGACGTTATCGACGCCCGCGGAACGAATTTCATCCACGATCTTAACCACGTCGCCGTACTTGGCGCGACCATCGCTCTTGACGAACACGGTCTTGTCCAGCTTGTTGGAAATACGGTCCCGAACCTGATCGGCAATCTGGGTAATATCCGACTTGGCGCTGCCGAGGTAGACGTCCCCGCTCGCCGAGATGCCGACGATGATCGCGTCATCTTTGTCGGCATCGGGCATGTCGGAGGGATTGCTGACTTTCGCCAACTCCACCGACAAGCCCTTGGAGAGCATGGGCGTGACCACCATGAAGATGATCAACAGCACCAGCATGATGTCAGCCATCGGAATGACGTTCGGCGCAGACATCTGCGCGCCGACGCTTGGCTTGTATGCCATGGGTTACTTCTTTCCGCCCGCCCGGCGCGTAATGAAGTAGTTCACCAGCTCCATCGAGGAGTTGTCCATTTCGACGTCGAACGCCTCAACCTTGTTGGTGAAGTAGTTGTACGCCCACACGGCGGGCACGGCCACGAGCAGCCCGAGCGCGGTGGTAACGAGCGCTTCGGAAATACCGCCGGCGACCGCCGACAACCCGGTTGCCTTCGTGGTTTCAATGCCTTTGAACGCGTTGATGATGCCGACCACGGTGCCGAACAGTCCGACGAACGGCGCGGTCGAGCCGATGGTGGCGAGGCCGGAGAGGCCGCGCTTCATTTCGGCGTGCACGATCGCGACCGAGCGATCCAGGCCGCGCTTGGCGGCTTCGATCACTTCCGCGTCAGCGACCTGTGAGGAAGCGGATTGAAATTCGGAAAGGCCGGTGGCCACCACCTTGGCGATGTGGCTCTTCTTGTTGCGCTCGGCGATGGAGATGGCTTCGTCGAGTTTGCCTTCCCGCAATGCGCCCGCTACCTGCTGGACGAATACGCGGGATTGTTTGCGTGCCGCGCTATACATCAGCACGCGATCGATCATGACGCCGAGTGACCATGCGGACAGAAGAAACAGAATGCCCACAACGACCTTGGCGATAATACTCATGCTGCCCCACATGGCCCTCAGATCCCACTGGCCCTGCAGGACGACCATATTCATTGCCCAAACTGCTAGAGTGCTAAGCATCTGATTTGCTCCTTTTTATGTCGTTCGAAACTTGCGGACCGGAACCGGTGTTGCCGGTTCCGGCCGACTCCCTGATTGGCGGCCCCAATTCGCGGACTTCACTACTGTATGAAGACCGATCCCCCAGGCTGCCGTCCTGCACAAAGCCTAACCACCCATCGTAAACGTGACTGTAATCGTCGTGTCGACTTCCACCGGGTCGCCGTTCAACAGGGTCGGTTTGTAGCGCCACTGTTTCACGGCGTCCAGCGCTGATTGCACCAAGAGCGGGTGACCGGAGATCACTTCGAGTTGGGCAACCTTGCCGTCCTTGTCAATAATCGCGTGCAGAACAACGCTGCCTTGAATGCGGGCCTGCCGCGCCAGGGGTGGATAGAGCGGACGAGTCTGGGTAAGGATCGATGCCGCTGTCACGTTGCCGCCCTGCTTGACGCGCTGAGGCGCAGCCGGTTTCGGCGGAGGCGGAGCCACGGCGCTGACCATGCCCTGTCCGGGAATGCCGCCGAACACGCCGCCTACCGGACCGGCATTGTTAATCACGTCCGGAGGAAGCTCGGCTTCCTTGAACACCGCCACTTCCTTCGGGATCGCGCGCGGCTGCATAAGTTTTCCGGACTGGATCAAGCGAGCAACCGGCTTGACGATGGTCTTCACGGGTTGCGGCGGAGGAGGCGGCGGAGGAGGCGGCGGCGGGGCGATGAGCAAAGTCGAGAGCATCGCCTTCGGGAGCGCCTCAGTGTAAATCAAAGGAATCAAGATGAGTATGCCGAGGATGGCGGCCTGCACAACGCCGGAGAGTATGAATCCCCAACCCTTATTTGTTTTCTTTTTTTCGTTTGTAGATTCGAGCAGATCATCAAACATCGTGCGTCCCTCCTGCCGGAAAGCCCGAGGATATTTTCGGAGCGGGCCCCCAAAATAAAGCCCGCGCCGTCCTTAGGTCTTCCGGAGTTTAGTACCGGCTGCGGTTCCGGATACAACCACCGCCCCGCCCTGGCCTCTCCAATTATTCCAGGCCACAACCAAAGGCGCGGCAATGCCAAAACTGGAGTACGTTCCTACCAGAATTCCAACCACCAATGCAAAGGAAAAAGCGCGCAACACCTGGCCGCCCATGAGGAACAGAACCAGCACAGTCAGAAACGTCAGGCCGCTGGTCAGGATCGTGCGCGAAAGAGTTTGGTTGATGGAACGATTCACGATGACCTTAAATGGCTCGCGGCGCATGAGCCGCGCGTTTTCACGAATCCGGTCGAAGATCACGATCGTGTCGTTCATCGAATAACCAACTAGAGTCAGCAACGCCGCAATCACCGTTAGGGAAATCTCAAAGTGAAAGATGGAAAAAAGACCCAGGGTAATTAGAACGTCGTGAAACACTGCCAATACCGCCGCAGCACCGTACACCCACTCGAACCGAAATGCAATATAAACCAGCATTCCGCCCAGGGCGTACAGGGTCACCACCACGGCCTGGCGGCGCAATTCGGAGCCGACCTTCGGACCAACGATCTCAACATTGATGATGGCGAACGTGCTCGTATAGAACGAATCGCGCAGCGCGGCAATCACATTTGTGTTGGCGCCCGAAGCGGAAAGTTCGCCCAGGTCGGTCACGATTCCTCGGCGGTCACGGTCGCGAAACTGGGTAAGCTGGCGAGCGAGTTGATTGTAGCGATCACCGGCGGCTGTCCCCAACCCTAGCGGATCTTTGCGCGTCAAAGTTTCGGCGATGATGTCCGCACCAGCCGCGTTGAAATCCTGCTTGTCGGCCTCGCCCGCGCCCAGAGTGGCGTGAAGGGCATTGAGGATGGCCGTCTTCCCGGCGTCAAGCGCCTCAGCTCCCTGGCCTTTTTCCTCAAGGTTGATCAACACTTCGTTTCCGTTCGCCGCGGTGATGTCGCTAACCGGGACAATGGTGCTATTTCCAATCCCCTGCTGCGCAAGCCCAGCGCGAAGGGTATCGATCGGCGGGGGACCCGCAAAGCGTACGTCGACAACCGTACCCCCTTTAAAATCAATTCCGTAGAAGAGCCCGCCATGGGTCACGATCGAAGCCATACCGGCCGCGAGCAGCAGAAATGACAAGCCAAAGAAGTACTTGGCTTTGCCCATCCAATCCAGATCAACCTGTTTGAAGAAATTCATGCTCACTCTGACCCGTTAGAGTTGGACACCAACGATCGTAGATTTGTTCCCGAAATCGAACTTTTCCTAAAAAATTACCTGGACCCCGAACTGGCGAGCACTTTCTTACGCTAGGCTCCCCCAAAATACTTACGGCAAACTACTAGTACTCGCACTTTGATCCAGGAACCTCCAAGCCGCCGGCACCCGCCCCAAGCGGGCTTAGGCTACGGCACGTGGAGCCCGCTCTCGCTAAATGCTTAGTTCTGCCTCGCGAGGCATCTTCGCTAAGTGCCAGTCAAAAATGACGCGCGATACGTAAACCGAAGTAAACAGGTTCGCCAGCAACCCGACTGCGAGGCTGACCGCAAACCCTCGGATCGGACCCGTCCCGAACAAAAACAAAAATGCGGCGGAAACGATGGTAGTCACGTGTGTGTCGATGATCGTCAGGAAGGCGCGCTTGAATCCAATGTCGACTGCGGAAACCGGCGCTTTCGCCGCGCGCAACTCTTCGCGAATGCGCTCGAAAATCAGCACGTTGGAATCGACGCCCATACCGATTGTCAAGATGACGCCCGCGATGCCGGGCAAAGTCAGCACGGCGCCGAAATACGCCAGCGCCGCGAGCAGCAGGACGAGGTTAAAGATTAGGGCCACCACCGCGTTGATGCCGGACAAGCGGTAGTAAACGACCATGAACAGCATCACCACAATCAGGCTGATAATCGAAGCCTGAACGCCGTGCCGGATGGAATCCGCTCCGAGCGAGGGACCGACGGTGCGCTCTTCAAGATACTTGATCGACGCGGGCAGCGCACCGGAACGAAGAACCAGACCCAGATCGTTCGCTTCCTGCTCGCCGAACTGGCCTTCGATTACGCCCGTATCGTCAATGCGGCCGTTAATGACGGGCGCCGTTTGAAGCCTATGCTCGAGAACAATCCCCAGCTGCTTGCCGATATTCTGCTCGGTGAAGGGACCGAACCGGCGGCCCGCTTCGGTCGAGAGCGTGAAATCGACATCGTAGAAGCCAATATTTTTCGTGCTGCGCACTGCGGTCGCGCTGCGTAGGTCGCGGCCCGTAACCACAGGCACGCGATCGATCACGTACCAACTTTCTCCCGGGGCCTGGCTGGAACCTGAAGCCGAACTCTTTCCCTGAACGATTTGCGCGTTCGGCGGCAAGACGCCCCCGTGCGCAGCTAGCGCCGCCACTTCGGACTGGTATGCGGTCGGGTCCAGAACCAGGTGCAATTCCAACTGTCCGCCTGCTTGAATCACGCTCTTGGCGCGGTTGGGATCGCCTTCTCCGGGGAGCTCGACAATGATTTCGTTATCTCCCTGGCCGTATGGAGCGACCAAAGGCTCGGTCAAACCCAGCGCGTCAATGCGGCGCCGAATCGTTTCTTCGGCCTGGTCCATGGTCTGCTGCTGGATGTTTACTATTCGCGACTGTTTCATCGTCGCGAGGTAGCCGGAGGCTTCGCCGGGAGCGGGAGAAACATCCCAATCCGGAAACTGATCGTTGATCAGATTGCGGGCGGTGCCAGCTTGCTCGGGAGCGATGTTGTGCACCAGGACTTGCGTGTCGCCCAGCTTGCGTATCTCATCGTAGCGGATGGCCTTGTCCCGAAACAGCGTTGTGAGGTGGTCGAGCGTCTGATCGGTCTCCTGGCTGATGGCTTCCTGCACTTGCACCTGCAGGATCCAGTGCGTGCAGCCCTGCAAATCCAGGCCCAGCTTGATGCTGTCCGAAAAATTCGACTTGATCCCGGCCCAGGACTTGGGCGGGAAATCCGGCCGCCCCACAAGACCTATGATGCATGCGAGGATGACGGCTGCGATGAACAATGCTTTCCACTTGAGATTTGAATTCATGGCTTGAACTGGCTCAGGACTCCACGAGTGCGAGCTTTATTGCTAGCCCGTCAGAATAAACAAATGGAGCGGATTGTTACCCCGGCCCTACGACTCCTCCTTACCATCTGGTTGCAGGCCGGTTACCGCGGAACGCAGGACCTTTACTTTAACCTGATCAGCGATGCGAAGCTGGATGGAATCGCCCTCAATCCCCACAATCGTTCCGAACAGTCCCCCGCTGGTGATAACCTTGTCGCCATTCTTCAAGGCGTTGATCATTTCCTGCGTCTTTTTCTGGCGGCGCTGTGCGGGGAGGATCAGCAACACATAAAAAATGCCCATGATGATGATCAAGGGCAAGAAGGCCATCAGGCCTCCGGTGCCCCCGGCCTGGGCCATCAAGTACAGATTTTCCGGTGAAGACAACAAAGACATCGCCGCGACCCCATCCTCCCGTAACGATCATTCCCTGCGCGAACTGCTGTGGACAAAAATAGGTCCCGTCGTTTCCATCCTTAATGGAAGGCAGGACCGAGGCATCCTTAGCCGGATGATCCCCTGACACCCACAGCACAAGCTGTGCCACCAGCCTGCTTCAGGGTTCACCCGCTGCGATGCGCGCTTGGAACTCCGAGGAGAATTCCGCCAGTTCCCCGAACGCGATAGCCTGTCGAATCTTGCCCATAATGTCAAGGAAAAATGCAACGTTGTGGTGGGAGTTCAGGATGGATGCCAGAATTTCATTGGCGTGAAATAAATGTCGCAAGTAGGCGCGCGAGTACGTGCGGCAGACCATGCAGGAACATCGGTCATCGAGCGGCCGCGGATCATCGGCGTAAATCGCGTTCCTGATGTTCAGTCTGCCCGCGCTGGTGAAGAGGCATCCGTTCCGCGCGTTCCGCGTCGGCAGCACGCAATCCATCATGTCGACGCCGCAACGGACGTAGTCGGCAATCTGCTCGGGGAACCCCACACCCATGACGTAGCGAGGGCGGTCCTTGGGAAGTTCAGTGGTGGCCACGGCCACCATCTCGCACGAAAGCGAGTGAGGCTCGCCGACGGCGATGCCTCCCACGGCGTAGCCGGGAAAGTCGAGGTCCACAAGTTGGCGCGCGCTCTCACGGCGCAGATCGGCGTGCGCGCCTCCCTGCACAATGCCGAACAGCGCTTGGCCCGGGTTAGTCGGGGCTTCCGCGTTCGTGCGTCCCTCCTTCCTCGGGGCTCGCCCTTCGTTCCTCAGGGTAAACGCATAGTCGCGGCAGCGGCGCGCCCACGCCGTCGTGCGTTTTACTGCGCCGGCCGCGCGAGCGTGATCGGCGGGATATTCGATGCACTCATCGAAAACCATGGCAATGTCCGATCCGAGCGCCTGTTGAATCTCGATCGATTTCTCGGGGGTAAGAAAATGCTCGGAGCCGTCCAGGTGCGAGCGGAAAACCACGCCCTCGTCCGTAACATTACGCAGATCGGCGAGGCTGAACACTTGAAAGCCGCCCGAATCGGTGAGGATCGGTCCCGGCCAGGACATGAATCGATGCAGCCCGCCGAGCTGGCGAATCCGTTCGTGGCCGGGACGAAGATACAAGTGATACGTGTTGCCAAGCAGAATCTGCACGCCAAGCTCGGTGAGCGCCTGCTGCGTGAGACCCTTCACCGTTCCGGCCGTGCCAACCGGCATGAACGCTGGGGTGTCGATCACACCATGCGGCGTCGTCAGCCGCCCAAGCCGCGCGCCGGAAGGGTCGGTTTTCAAAACCTCGAAGTGAAAATCCATATTGCTTAAGTCTATCAGGACGGTGCGGCGATTGCCGAGGGACGCGGGGAATGTGGCGCGGCCTCCAGCCTGTGGGTTTTGGGCCTTGCAAGGATGAACCGCCACAGGCTGAAGCCTGCGCCACTGATTTCTACCCCACAGAGGGCAATGCCGGAATCGCGGCGATGAGCGATTGCGTGTAGGGGTGCGCGGGCGCGCTGAGGATTTGCTCGGCGGGGCCCGTTTCCACGATGCGTCCGCCCTGCATGACGGCGATGCGCGTGGCGAGTTGCGCGACGACGGGCAGGCTGTGCGAGATCAGCAAGTAGGTGAGCGCGAAATCGCGCTGCAAATTCTGCAAGAGTTCGAGAATCTGCGCGCCAACGGAAACGTCGAGCGCGGAAACCGGCTCGTCGGCCACGACGAGCCGCGGACGCAGAACCAGCGCGCGCGCGATGCCGATGCGCTGCCGCTGACCGCCGGAAAATTCGTGCGGGTAGCGGGCGAGCGCGTCTTCTCCGAGGCCGGCGGCGCGCAAAATTTCGACGACACGCGCGCGGCGCTCGGCGCGGGCAAGCTGCGGCTCGTGAATTTCGAGCGGCTCACCGACGATCGCGCCCACGCGCATTCTCGGATCGAGCGACGCGAATGGATCCTGAAACACCATTTGCATCTCGCGGCGCAGGGCCCGCAATTCCGCGCCGCGCGCGGCGAGAAAATCGCGGCCGTCGATCAGCAACTCGCCGGAGTCCGGTTCGATCAAGCGCAAGAGCATGCGCGCGAGCGTCGTTTTTCCGCTGCCGGATTCGCCGACAATCGCGAGCGTTTCGCCCGCGGCAAGTTCGATGCTTACATCGTCGACGGCTGTGACTCCGGCGCCCGCCGGAGCGACAAAAGTCTTCCGCAAATGGCGCGCTTCGAGTAGCGGTGGAGGCATCAGCGTGCGCCACCCATCGGAATGCAATCTCGGCTCATTCCGGCTTTTCCGCGATCAGCAGCAAAACCGTGTGCATGAATTCGAGGCCGCTCGGAACTTTATCCGTGCGGCGCGGGTGAAACCCGGAACGGTCGTCGCCGATGCAACTCTCCATCAAGCTGCGAGTCTGCGCATAGACCGGATCGCCAGGGGTCTTGCAGGCATTCCCCATCCAGACATCGAAATCGTGCCAGTTGTCGTGCTGATGTTCGGACACCACGCGCAGCCCCAATTTCCGGATCATGGCTCGGAAATTCGCGGCGCTTTGCGTGATCGTATGCGAAGGATCGCGCACTTGCTCCACATGGTTCTGGAATGCGCCATCGCAGCCCTCGGGCACGATGATGTCGGTGACCGCCAGGCGGCCTCCGGGCTGCAACACGCGACTCATTTCGGCCAGCGCGCGCGCCGGATCGGTCATGTGGTGAAACGCGTAGCCGCAGGAAACGATCCCGGCGGCGCCGTCGGCAAAGGGCAGCGCATAAATATCGGCGCAGACGAATTCAATATTGGTAATGCCGTCGCGCGCGGCTTCGGCGCGCGCCTTTTCGACCATCGCTGGAGTCAGGTCGGCGCCAATCGCCTGGCGAACGCGCGCCGCCAGCGGGCGCGTGTACGTGCCGGGGCCGCAGGCCAGATCGATGGCCAGCATCTTCTTCGCATTGGCGAGGCCGGCCGTGGCGCGTTCGGCGAGTTCCTCGGCTTCCTCGGATCGCGTGCGGCGAACTGTGCGGGCAAAAACGTCCGCGGTTTCCGTGAAGCGTTCGCGGATTTTGTCCAGGTGACTCGAGTCAGGGCTCATATTTTTCAATGGTTCATCCAGTATTGGCGATGCTCGGATTTGGGGTTTTAGTGGCGCAGACTTTAGCCCGTGGGTTTTGGACTCTGCGGCTACTTCCCCGCACAGGCTGAACAGATTACGGAAAAATTCCAGATCTGTCATTCCGGGGGCGGGGTTCCCGAGGAATCTGCTTTTTTCTTGCGATTGACGAAAAAGCAGATCCCTCGGTCGCCGCGGCGACCTCGGGATGACAATAACACCTCCCTTTTCCGCAACTTCTGAGGCCTGCGTTACCAGAAACTCCACTCGAATTCATTTTGCGGTTTTCTCGATACTTTCCGCAACCAGAATACACCGCGCGCGATGCTCCGGGCTGGCGGCGCGCAGGCCCGGCATGGCCGCGGCACATTCAGGGACGCGCAGCGGGCAGCGCGGCTCGAACGCGCACCCGGGAGGCAGCGCCGTGAGTGACGGCACCGCGCCGGGAATCGGCTCGAGTTTGTGCCGCACGAGTTGCGGCGAAGCGCGCAGCAGGCCCACCGTATAAGGATGGCGGGGCCGCTCGAGCACTTCGCGCGACGGTCCTTCTTCCACAATGCGCCCCGCATAGGTGACCGCGATATGATCGGCCACCTGCGCGACTACGCCGAGATCGTGCGTGATAAACAGAAGCGCGAGGCCGAGATCCCGCCGCAGTTGCGCGAGTAATTCGAGGATTTGTTTTTGCACCGTGACGTCGAGCGCAGTCGTCGGCTCATCGGCGATAAGCAGACGAGGTGCTTTCCCATCGTCTCCAGCCAGAGCCATGGCAATCATCGCGCGCTGGCGCAGTCCGCCCGAAAGCTGGTGCGGATACTGGCGCGCGCGCATCGCGGGCTCAGGCACGGCAGCGCGTTCGAGCGCCGCGAGAACATGACGATCGACTTCCTCGCGCGAAAGTCCCGCATGATGCGCGCGAATCGCTTCGGCAATTTGCGCGCCTATGCGCATCACAGGGTTGAGCGCGGTCATCGGCTCTTGAAAAATCATGGCGATGTCGCGGCCGCGCACGGCGATTCGTTCGCGTTCGGCGAGCGTTAACAAATTCGCGCGCGACCTGCCGGAGCCATTCGCACCGGAAAACCACGCTTCGCCGCCAACGCGCGCGCCCGGCGGCAGCAAGCCCATCAGCGCCAGCGCCAGCATCGATTTCCCGCTCCCCGATTCGCCCACAAGTCCGAGCGATTCGCCCGCTTCGAGCGCAAACGAAACGTCGTCCACCGGACGAATCCATCCCGCCGGAGTAGGAATCTCGACGGTGAGCCCGCGCAGCTCGATTAGTGGAGGCATTGCTACATCATAAGGCGGATTACGCTCAGTGGCGGGACAGAAACGTATGATACTTATTCATGCGGGGTTGTCGCCCTTCTCCGCAAATTATCAAGAAACGATATCACTCGCCGCTCATATTCCGCGGGCGCTGCTCCGATCGCGGAGGCGTGGTCTGCTCCTCTTACCTCCCATAGTTCCTTCGGTCCCGCGGCGGCTCTGAAAATCCGAAGAGTATGTCGGCACGGAATAATGTGGTCGGATTCATCGCAAATTAGCAATACCGGGAAAGGGCGGATGCTGACAGATTTTTCCGGTGATACTTCATCGACAGTAAAGCCGCCTTCCTTTTGTGCCGTGGATATGACAGTCAATGTACCGGGAAGGAAAAATGTCTTGCCCAACCACGGCGACCAATGCAGCCCGGCATAGTCGTAAGTAACCTCGCGCAGATCGCTGAACGAACTCTCCGCCACAACCCCGGTAATTCGCGGTTCAACAGCCGCCGATTGCAAGGCAATCGCGGCACCCATCGACGAGCCCAGTGCAAAGAGATTGCGAGGTGTCTCCGTTGAACTGAGTGCATCGACAATGGCGCGCGTGTCACGGCGCTCGAGCCAGCCGAATGTGGCCATGTCGCCCCCGCTCTCACCATGTGCGCGCGCGTCCATCATCACGACGCCGTAGCCATGACGTAACAAAAGCGCCGCTTGTCCTGTCATTCCCGTCCGATTGTCCGATACGCCGTGAAAGAGCAGAACCCAATCCGCACTGGAGCGGTGTGGACGAACCTTCCAGCCGCGCATCAGGATGCCGTCTGGTGCCCTAACGTTAAAATCCTCAGGGATCGCAGCAACCGTTTGTAAAACCTGTTCGCTTGCCTGGATCGATTGTGGGGTCAACTGCCGTACCATGGGATGCAACACCCCGCGACCCATCATTTCACCGACAACTGCGGAACCCAAGAATGCGATCAGCGTAACGGCGCAAATAACCAGATAGATTGTGCGCTTCATTCAGTGGCAATTGTAACCGGGCATCGGACTCGCCGCGAGATACCTAGCGTTGAATGTCCACAAAGATAATCGGTGCGGCTACGACTTCCCGAAATCCAGAGAATGAGGCAAAATCCTGCCGGACTGCTTTTTCCACTAAACCCGAGCCGACTTAATGTATAGATAAGTCCAACCGTATCCGAAGCAGCCTGAAAAATATTTCCGAGGAGACCGCTAAATGCAAATACCAAGAATCGCCTTGAACGTTTTGGTCCTGAGCGCTGCAATCGCCGTGTTCCCCGTGCTCGCGCAGGAAGTGGAACCGAAGCCTACGTGCAATCACTGTTCGGCTGTGTATGTTCCCAAGAGCGAGTTGGACACCTATAACCAGCGGGCCATCGAGCACAAACTCGTGGATCAGCAAGTGCGTTCGGTGGACGTCGGGAAGGTGCAAGTGGGCATCGGGAGCATTTATCGCGGGAAGCTAGGTCAGGCTACGGGGCTGGAAAACCAGGTGGCAGAAGCGGTGGCTGAGCACGAGCAGGTCAGCGAGGTCTATTACGTCATCGAAGGCTCGGCGACGCTTTTGACGGGGCCGGATCTTGTGGACCCGAAACCGCGGCCCAGCACGCTAAAAACCGTGCGCGAACAGAATGGCCCCGGGTTCAGCGCCGCATCG
>Ga0187803_10000560_pt1 | contig 14741 bp, 13 predicted proteins | sample NC_wetland_sal_i_2_FD_132425 | JGI IMG/M metagenome (GOLD analysis project Ga0187803, IMG submission 132425) | Wetland sediment microbial communities from Neuse River Estuary, North Carolina, USA - Control_3 | ecosystem: Environmental > Aquatic > Freshwater > Wetlands > Sediment | place: USA...
ACCGTCGGCATAACGCAGACGAACCTGCAAATAAAAACGATTCTAATGGAGGCGGAATCGGACAAGATGCGGGCGGAACTAGATCAGCTGGGGGATCAATTACAATGTGCCGAGTGATTGACTCTCTGCACCTTCCGGCCCGCGATCAAATCATCCTGGCGCATTTACGATGCGCCACCCAGCGGTTGGTGTGACATGAATTTTGGTTTGGTCCAATTGGACAGTGACTGACTGGGCGAAGACGAGCTTTTTTTGCTAAATGTCGCCGGAGGCATGGGCTAAATTAAGGGGTAAGACGGCGGCGGAGGAGATGGAAGGAGATCCGATGCGGCGCTTGCACTTTTTGGTGTTTTTGCTGCTGTGTAGCGGCGTTGTGGCGTGCAGTGGGTTGAAGAACGGTGGCGGCCTTGGCGGGGGAGGGAACCCACCGCCGAATGCGACGATCAAGTTTGTGCAATCGGCAAGTTTTACGCCCCAGCAGACGAATTCAGTTGCGACGTACACGGCGACGTTCAGCAGCAAGGTCACGACTGGCGATTTGATTGTAGTGGCCTTTTGGTGGAACTACCCGCCGGGATCGGGCATTCTTTCCATAACAGATTCCGGAGGCAACTCCTACCAGCAGGCAGTTGTCACACCGCCCAGCAACAACAATAGTAATGCGTGGATTTATTATTCGGCGTCCGTGACCGGCGGCACCCCAATCACCGTCACGGTGCAGGTCAGCCAAGTGAACAGCAACGCGTTTTCGATGGCCGTGTTGGAGTACAAGGGCGTGACGAGCCTGGATGCCACCAGCGGCAACTCCGGGAGCATGACCAGCAATAGCACAAAGAGCAGCTCTGGGAACGCGATTACGCATACAGCCAACGAACTCATCGTGGGAGTGTCGCTCAGCGACGAGCTAAACACCACGATGGCGGGTACGGGTTTCACGAAGCGATTCAGCTCGAATTATTTCTTGGTAGAGGACAAAACCGTATCCGCCACAGGGAGCTACGACGCGGAGTTTCTCCTCCCGACCGGATGTGCAGGGTGCACATGGGAAGCGGGAGTGGCCACATTCCAGTGAGATGGATGAGGTGAGGCCCGCGAGGAGAAACCCAAGCGGGCACAATGTATCGTACCCCTGCAAGAAAGAACCGGTCTGAAGACCGGCCACTACAAGAGCAAGAGAAATGCCGCAGGACTCGCGGACCTGCCTGCGGCAGGCAGGCTCGCCCCACTAGAAGCATGAAAGCAGCGACCCGGCCGAAGGGACAGGTAGCGCTTAGGAATCTTAAGACACTGTTGGATGTCCTTGCGGAGAGGGGCGTTTAAACTGTACATATGGCGTCCCTGCAGAAAACAGAAGCCCGGCAGGTCAGTCTCCTGGTGTGGGAAGACGACCAGCGCAGCGCCTTGGCAATGAAGCAGATTCTGGACAGCGAAGGGTGTCGCGTGCGCATCGTGGACGACTTGCAGATGCTGCACATGGAGCTGAAAACGGGTGAGTATTCCCTGCTGATCGCGAACATCGCGCTGGTGGGGCTGGAGTCGGCCACCTTTCATGTGTTAAGGGAGCTGGCGTCGGTATCTCCGGAAGAAGGCGGGCGGATCCGAGTAATGTACGTGGTGCCGGAAATGGCGGAAAGCCATTTTGTGTCGACGTTGGAAACGGAGAAGCTGCCGTACGCGGTGCGGCCGTTCCACTTGCACGATTTCCTGGAAAAAGTGAGCGATTTGCTGGTCGAGGTAAAGGCCATCGACGCGCCACTGCGCATGACGCGGTACGAATTTGGGGCCGCGCGGAAGAAAAAGAAACAGGCCGCTCGCACGAATGCAATGTTTGCGTCTCGGGATTCGTATTCGTACTCGGAAGAAGAGCTGGCTGAGTACGAGAAATTGGAAGCCGAGCTTTCAAAGAACAAGCGGTTGAAGTCACGGCTGGACCTGGGGAATCCGCGAGGATAAGCAAAAGCAACGAAGCAAAGAGGCAAGGAAACAACGAAGTAAAGAAGAACCGCCCCCCATCCTTTGACCTGCAAGAAATTCCCACCTGATCGTTCCAACTCCGAGGCGTGCGCTGAATGCACGCGGAGGAGGATGAGATGGAACGTTCCATGCACACGATGTTGGGCAGTTCCCTTTTTGGATTGGCAACGTTTGGTATGGCGGCCCTGGGATTCCTGTGGGCTTCGCCTAGTACGCCGGGAGCTCCAGGAAAGCCGGATGGAGAGTGGCGTCTACTGGAGCCGATCAGCTACGAAAATTTGACGGTGTTTCCTGTAGTGGCTTCGTCGGGATACGACACGAGAGCGTTTTTGACGCTGGAGGAGGGACTATCCAGCGGCGACATCATTGTGCGGGAACAAGGCACGGAGACGATGGTGCGGGATCGGGATGGGCGGCGACCCGTGGTGCAGAACTATGGCGGGGCATCGGTGAACCAGTTGGTGCTGGTCAACCGGAGCAAGCGGCCGCTGCTGTTGCTGGCGGGGGAGTTGGTAAGCGGAGGGAAGCAGGACCGGGTGATTGCGAAGGACCGGATTGTGGCGCCGGGAGGCGAGCCACTGCCGCTGGATGTGTTTTGCGTGGAGCACGGGCGGTGGTCGGCGGGAGCACAATTCACGGCGGCGAAAACGATCGTGCATCCAAGCGTGCGGGAACAGGCAGCCGTGGAACAGAAACAAGCAGATGTGTGGGCATCGGTGACGGCAGGCACAACTGCGCGAAGCGAGGCGGCAGGTATGGCGGGAGCCGCGCCGGCGAGGGTTCCCTCGACAGCGATCTCAGAGGCAGTGACGGTGGAAGCGCCGACGCAGTCCTATGCCAAGATTTACGAGTCGCGGAGAGTGGCGCCTTCCGTGGATGCGTTGGTGGATGAAGTGCAGCGGCGGTTCCGGAAGGAGACGGCGGGACTGAAAGGCGAAAGAGTCGTAGGTGTGGTGATCGCGTATGGAGGAGAGGTGGCGTGGAGCGACATCTTCGCGTCGGGAGAGCTGTTCGAGCAGTATTGGAACAAGCTGCTGCGGAGTTACGCGGTGGAAGCGGTGGCGCGGCCGTCGTTGAGAGAAAGAGCTTCGGCGGACGAGGCGCGGGAATTTCTGCAGCGGCTGAGGGGGCGTGAACAGGCGGAGACCGAGCCGGGCGTGTACCGGTGGAGCGAAATCAATGAAGGCAAGCTTTCGCAGATCGAGTTGGACGCGTTGCAGCCGAAAGTGATGACGTTGCACCGGTTGGTGGTGCGGCGGACGAGTTAGAAGAGGTTGGTCAATCTATTGAGATGTAGGGGCACGATCTATCGTGCCCCTACGAAGAGAAAACCAAGACCCACGTGCAAAACCGGCACATGGGGCACCCGCGCACAATTCGCGCCCTCAGGATGACGAGTTTTTTTTGTTAATTGACGAATGCGCGCGGACGACGCTGGGATCGGAAGAGCGGGAGAGGAGTTCAGCGGCAGCCGCGCGCCAGGAGGGGTGGTGGAGCGCGGGAGCGATTTCGGCAAGAGGGACGAGAACGAAATTTCGCAGAAGCATGCGCGGATGAGGGACCTGAAGGTCAGGTGTGGAGATGGTTTCATTGCCATAGAGAAGGATGTCGAGATCGATTAGGCGAGGGCCTTTGGCGAAGGCTTTCTTGCTGCCCATTTGAGACTCAATGTTGCGGAGCGTGGTGAGGAGTTGAGCGGCAGAAAGTTCGGTTTGCGCCGCGAGGGCGGCATTGAGGAACCAGGCTTGGTCGAGAAAGTCGACGGGCTCGGTTTCATAGATGCTGGAGATTTTTTCGATGTGAATGCCGGATTCGGAGAGGAGCCGGATGGCATCGCGCAAGTTTTTCTCGCGGTCGCCAATGTTGGAGCCCAGCCCAAGGTAAACGGTAGGCATGTTCGCTACCTATTTTATGCCAGCGCGGCGGCGAACAAGGCTGAGCATCGAGTTGGCTTCGGGTAAGCGCAGGGCGAGGCTGACGGCGAAGAAGACGATCCCGTACAAGCTGAGGACAAGAGCGGCAAGAAGGATGTGTCCGCGCGGGCCGAGGGCGTAGAGAAGGCCGCGGGCCGCGGCGGAGGCAAGGAGCGCAGCGATCCAGACCTGAATGAGAAAGGAGATGGGTAGACCAACGTGGCCGGTGCGGCGGCGGAGAGCGCGCTGTAGGAGTGTGAACTCGACCCAGGAAGCGATGCCCGCGGAAATCGTGAGACCGGCGACGCCCCAGCGAGGCTCGATGCCAAGGAGTCGCGGAAGGGGCAGAGCGGCGAGATAGCCGAGGGCGGTGGTGAGAACGACGCGGACGATGGCGAAGCGCAGAGGAGTGCGCGTGTCGCGAAGAGCGTAGAAGCCGGAGGAGTAGAGGCGGCCGAGAGTGGAAGCGAGAAGGCCGACGGTGGAGCCTGCAAGAATTCCCCAGACGTAGATAACGTCGGCGTGAACGAACCGGCCGGATTGATAGATGGCCGCAACGATGACATCGCCGAGGGCGAGGAAGCCGACGACCGAGGGCACGACGAGAAAGGTAATTTGGCGAAGACCGTTGTTGAGGCGGGAACGGAGAAGGCCGGCAACTTCATCGGCGTCACCGACAGCGCCGCTCATGACGGGAAGTTCGGCAGCGGAAACGGACATGCCGAAAAGGCTGACGGGGAGAGTGTAGAGCGTTTGGGCGTAGGCGAGCGCGGCGACTGCACCGGTGGGAAGCCAACTGGCGAGGAACGCGTCGATGTAAGCGCTGATCTGGACGACGCCGCGACTGATGAAAACGGGAAAGAAATTGCGAAGGACCGTGCGAACGTTTTCGGCTTCATGGGCAAGGGAGAGTTTTAGGCCGCCGAGAAGCTTGAGGACCATGGGCAGTTGCACGGAAACTTGAAGCGCGCTGCCGACGACGGAGGCCCAGGCGGTGATGACGACCAGCGAATTTTGCGCGCGGCCCGCGCCGAAAGCGATCATGCCGGCGATCATGGCGATGTTCCAGAGGACAGGAGCGGTGTAAGAGATGAAGAATTTGCGGTGACTGTTGAGTACGCCGAGGCACCAGGCGGAGCCAACGAGAAGGCCTGCGCCTGGGAAAAGGATGCGAACGAGGAGGATGGTGAGTTCGCGCTTTTCGCCGTGGAAGCCAGGGGCGATGGCTTCGATGAGCCACGGGGCGGTGAGAACACCGAGAAGGACGAGGAGCGAGGTGCTGAGAGCGAGAAGTGCCGCGACGGCGCCGGCAGTTTTGCGGGCTTCTTCCTTGTCGTCGCGAGCCAGAAGGTTGGCGTAGACGGGAATGAAGGAGGCGGAGAGAACACCTTCACCGAAAAGATTTTGCAGGAAGTTGGGGATACGGAAGGCGGCTTTGAAAACGTCGGCAGCGTCGGAATTGCCGAAGTAGTGAGCGAAAACACGATCGCGAATGAGCCCGGCAAGACGGCTGAGGAAAATGCCGGCGGCGACAAGAAATGCAAAGCGCTTGGAGCTGGGCGGTTGAGATTTGGTGGCGGATTCGGTCACAAGAGATTCCAAGCGAGTCTAAAACAAGCGGGGCTGGCGTTTGGGAAGTTCGCGGCCGAAGTATTCATAGGCGCGGGCAGTGGCGACGCGTCCGCGCGGGGTGCGGTCCAGCATGCCGATTTGCATGAGATAGGGCTCGTACATTTCCTCGATGGCGTCTTCTTCTTCGCTAAGAGCGGCGGCGAGAGTGCCAAGGCCGACGGGCCCGCCCGCATATTTGTCCAGGAGAGCAACCATGAGATTGCGGTCGACTTCGTCAAGGCCGTGCTCGTCAACACCGAGCATGTGCAGGGCTTCGCGCGCGACTTCGCGAGTGATGCGGCCGCCGGCGCGAACTTCAGCGAAGTCGCGGGCGCGGCGGAGAAGACGGTTGGCGACGCGCGGCGTGCCACGGCAGCGTCCGGAGATTTCTTGCGCACCGGCATCGTCCATCTGGATGTTCAGAATCTTCGCGGAGCGGTGCAGGATGATCAGGAGATCCTCCGGCTCGTAGAAATCAAGGCGATGAACAATGCCGAAGCGCGAGCGAAGAGGAGCGGTGATCAGACCGGCGCGGGTGGTGGCGCCGATGAGGGTGAAATGGTTGAGGTGGAACGGGTGGATGCGCGCGCCCGGGCCTTGGCCGATGACAAGATCCACGCGAAAGTCTTCCATGGCAGGATAAAGAACTTCTTCAACAGCGGGCTGGAGACGATGGATTTCGTCGAGTAAGAAGACTTCCTTGGCTTCGAGGGAAGTGAGGATAGCGGTAAGGTCGCCCTTGCGTTCGAGGAGCGGGCCGGCGCTGGTCTTGATGGGAACGTTCAGCTCGTTGGCGATGATTTGGGCGAGGGTGGTCTTGCCGAGACCCGGCGGGCCGTAAAGCAGCACATGGTCGAGAGCTTCGCCACGATTGCGGGCCGCTTCGAGAGCGATGGCAATATTTTCCTTCACGCGTTTCTGGCCAATGTATTCGGAGAGCGTTTTCGGGCGAACGGTGGCATCGAGGCGCGCGTCGTCGTCCCAGGCCGCGCCGGAGACGATGCGGGAGGGGCTGGCTGGAACTTTTTTGGAGCCGAAGGTCGTCATTTTATTTGCCGCATTTCGTCCATTTGCCGTTTAAAGGCGCCCGCCTCAGAAGGCGGCCGCTACAAAGGCTTCTCCTATCATCGATTTTGCGGGGCGCTCAACGTCGTAAGCGTCACACGCAATAATTTTTCAAAACTCGCGGTGCCCGCTTCGCGCTTGGCTTCGGCGACCGCAGAATCCGCTGTGCGTTCGTCGTAACCGAGATTAATGAGAGCCGATTTCACATCGGATTCGATGCCTGCGGGAGAAGCAGGGGCGGGCTTTTCGGCTTCGACGGCCACGGCATCAAGTTTGTCCTTGAGTTCAACGACCATGCGCTCGGCAGTCTTGCGGCCAACACCAGGAATTTTTGTGAGACGAGCAAGATCGCCAGTGCGGATGGCGGGCACGAGTTCCTCAACGTTCATGCCAGAAAGAATTTTTAGGGCGAGAGTGGGGCCTACGCCCGAAGCGCCCAGGAGAAGCTCGAAGAGATGCTTTTCGCGCTGGGAGAGAAAGCCGTAAAGAGAAAGCGCGTCTTCGCGGACGTGCGTGTGGATCAACAAGGTGACTTCGGCGTGGAGTTCGCCGAGGGCGGCGAAGGTGGAGAGGGGAACGGCAACGAGATAGCCGACACCGGCAACATCGAGGATGACTTGATTGGGGCGTTTTTCGAGGAGGCGGCCGCGAAGGAGTCCGATCATCGAATGCCAGTATTGCCGCTTTTCCTTCGCCCGTCAACGCGAACCGCAAGGCCGGTGGCGGGGCAATTTCCGAGTGCCCGTCATCCGTCCAGTAAGAACTTGACTAATGGCCTACGTATAATTGGGCGTGAGCGTCAGCCAGTCGTGATGGAAGGCAAGCAACCCTCTGAGGCCTTGGATGCGCTCGCGCAGATCGCGATAGTCGAGATACGAAAGAGGCTCAGGATAATAAGTGAGAGTTCGGCAAAGCGGTGTGCATGCCGTCACTGACTTCTTTCTTCACACCAGTAGAGAATCGTGGGGGAGTAATTTGTTATGAAACGATGCCTCGTAGGGATAGGTCTGTTTTTGAGCGTTTACTGCTGGTCGGCCAGTGCGCAGGATGCGGCGATGTTTCATGGCGATCCGGCGCACACGGGTATTTATTCTACGTACGGCAAGGCCCAAGTACAGAAGGAGCGGTGGCGTTACAGAACTGGCAACGTGAATCGCTCCACGCCAGTAGTCATCGGAGGCCTGGTCTATGTTGGCAGCCAGACCGGCTATCTATATGCCCTCGAGGCGGCATCGGGAAATCTGAAGTGGAAGTTCGCCGCGCCCAGCGAGATTACGTCGTCGCCCGCGGTCGCCGAGGGCTTGGTGTACCTCAATTCTGATTCCGGATTTTTCGCGGTGGACGCGGCCAGCGGTCGCCAGGCATGGCAGATCAAAACCAGCGAGCCCGTGACCTTCGATCATCGCTGGGACTACTTTCAGTCTTCGCCCGTCTACGCCGACGGCACCGTTTATTTCGGCAGCGCCGACAGTTTCGTTTATGCGGTAGAAGCCAAATCGGGCAAGGAGCTTTGGAAATACAAGACTCTGGGACGCGTCCGCTCGTCGCCCGCAGTGACGGGAGGAGTCGTCTATGTTGGCAGCATGGACGGCAACCTTTACGCACTTGAAGCCCGAACGGGCCAACTTAGATGGAAGTTCAAGACAGCGGGAGACGCCTTTTTCCCGGCCGGCGAGGTGCAGTCATCGCCTGCCGTGGCCGACGGGTTGGTCTTCTTCGGCAGCCGCGACGGTAACCTTTACGCCCTGGATGCGGCGACGGGTCAGAAGAAGTGGGCCTTCTCGCACGAGGGCTCGTGGTGCATCTCGACGCCGGTCGTTTGGGACGGACTAGTTTTCGCCGGCAGCTCCGACGGCATGTTCGTGAATGCCGTGGACGAGCGAACGGGGAAGGAGAAGTGGCGCACCAAAACCTCGGCACGAGTGTTTACCTCCGGCGCCATCGCTGCCGGAAACGTTTACTTTGGGACTTGGGGCGGAGACGTGAACTGGTACGATGCCGTTACCGGAAAACAGGTGGGCGCAACCATGGCCGAGGCCGCGGTTAACGCGTCGCCAGTCATCGCCGATGGTGTGCTGTACTTCGGAAGCGACGACGGCTATATCTACGCTGTCGAGCTCCCGGTGCCACGCCACACGATGGCCTCGCCTCTCGACCCGAGTCTGCTTCAGGCCTATACCGGTGACTTCGCATTCGGCTCGGGCTCCAAGATCACAATCACGCATGAAGGTGGAACGCTTTTCATCGATTTGCCTGGCGTGGGGAAAACGGAGTTGCATCCGCAATCGGAATCAATATTCGCCATAGGCGACTCACCTGCCGACCTCGAATTCATCCGTCAGGCCGACGGTTCTTGCAAGCAGATCGTACTTCATCAATCCGGTTTTGATGTGAAAATAGCCCGGGCGCAGTAGGTGGGCTCCCGTTTTGTCGAAAGCCAGCGCGCATTCCCTCATACATCTCGGGCCCCCGAATGCGCGGTCCGCTTGCTGGGTGCGAGAAGCTGGTCCACGGCTTCACGGATTACTCCCGCCTTGTCGGCATGCGTCTACCAATCCGGAGGATATACACGCCTGGCACTTTGACGTAAACGCCAGTCTCCTCGGAAGTGCCCCGAACTCAGCCCTCCGCTACTCTGACAACTCAGCTGTCGGGCACTTTCGATAGAGTCTTCCTAACGGCTAGTGTTTATCGGCGCAGATCGCCAGTGAGCAAATCGTCGGTTACTCGGAAATGAACCTACAACCGGAGATGTCAGCGGGAGAAGCGGCCCATGTATTCGCCCTGGGCGAGGATATGGCCCTGCATGGCGCCTTCGACTTCTTTTTTGCTGGCGCCGGGCTTGAGATTCAATTTGGTGTCGAGAGCGTAGAGCTTGAAGTGGTAGCGATGTGCTTTGCCGGGGGGAGGACAGGGCCCGCCATAACCAATTTTTCCAAAATCATTGCGGCCCTGACGCGAACCGTCAGCGGACTGCTGGTTCTTGGGAAAATTTTGTGGCAGAGAGCGTAGGTCGGCGGGCAGGTCGAAAATGACCCAATGCACCCAGGTCCCCACCGGTGCGTCGGGGTCGTCGGCAATCAGAGTGAAACTCTGCGTGGCCGGCGGCGGAGCGTTCCATTCGAGCGCAGGTGAAATATCGGCACCCTTGCAAGTGAATCTCTCCGGAATGGTCCCTCCGGCGGAGAAATCGGGGCTCTTTAATTCCAGTGACATGGCAGCACCTCCTGGTAGCGACGCGGTGCAGGTGAGCGCCGCAACAAGAAAAATCAAAACGGTAAAATGGCATAGAGCGAACGGATGTTGATTGCGAGACATGCGCAGGAACCTCAGGAAGATTCTAGTGCTGCCAGCACGTAGTTTCCAGGCATAAGGTCTTGCTTCAGGGGTTAAAGCCCGGTTCATTTCGGTCCAATTGCGTGGGGGCTGAAGCCCCCACCTCCTAAAGAAGGACAGACCCTGCGACAACACGCCCACATGAGTTGAAGGCACTATTCGGCGGAAGCGCCGCTGTTGCGAAGGAAGTCGGCAACGAAGGAATGGTTGCGTTCGGTGGCGAGGGCCAGGGCGGATTTGCCATCGTTGGTGGTGGCGTGGAGGTCGGCGCCATGGGCCAGGAGGAGTTTGACAATTTCGAGGTGGCCATTGGCGGCAGCGGTGAGGAGCGGAGAGTAGCCGGGACCGTAGCGGTAATTCGGATCGGCTCCATTATTGAGAAGCCATTGGACAATATCGGTGCGGCCGCTGGCGACGGCGCCGGTCAGGGCGTTGTACCCGGAGCCGTTGGTGGCCGAAGCATTGAGGTCAGCGCCGTGCTCGGCGAGGTAGCGGGCAACGTCGAGATGGCCGAAGACCGCGGCAAGAGCGACGACGGGAAAGCCGTCAGGGGAAAAAGAGCCGGAGAGCGAGGGATTTTTCCCGACGAGTTGTTTGACGCGATCGAGATTGCCGACGGCGGTCGCGTCATGGAGTTCGAGCGAAGCGCCGCGAGCGAGGAGGAGATCGCGGATTTCGCGGCGACCGGTGTAGACGGACATGAGGACAGCAGAGACGCCGGAATCATTTTTGGCAGAGGCGACGGAGGGGTCGGCGTCGAGAAGAGATTGGATCGCAGCCAGATCGCCGGAGCGGATGGCATCAAAGAGGCCGGCGGCGGACATGGGGACCCTCCAAGGAAAAGATGCGGCACTAGCGTTTGAAGAGAAGCAGCCACAAGCGCCAAGGCTGGGTGCTCCAGGAGATTAGCACAAGGAAGAGGATTTGCATCGGGATGCGCAGCCAGAGAGCGGTGGCGGGCCTGCCCGCGATGGTGACCCGCTCGCGTGCGGCCTTGATGTTCGCGGGCAGGATAGCGAGGAGAAAAACAAGAAGGCAGAAGCCGGCGAGAGGGCGCGTCTGCGGAAGCAAAATGCCAATGGCCCCGAGAATTTCGCAGACTCCCGTGAGATAAACCAACGGCATGGGATTGGGGAATACCGCAGGCATCATGCGAACAAGGTCGTGGCGCACTTTATTGAAATGGGCAGTGCTGGTGAAGAGGAACATTGCGGACAAGGCAAAGCGGGTGGAGGCCATCCACGTGTCGAAGGTGGAGAGGCCGAGGGCACCGAGCCCCCGGAAAACGAGCAGCGCAATAACGAGGACGAGAAGAACAAGCATAGAAGATTGTGACAGACCGATGACCCAAGAGCACAGACAGGAATGTCTGTGCCACAAAAAGCAAGAGAACCCAAGGACGGACCGCCCAGGAAGGCGGTCCCTACGAAACCCAAGAAGAAATTAGCGGCGGGCGCGATCTTTCCGAACGGCCTCGTCGACGAGAGCGTCGAGCTCCGAACGGGTGAGCGTTACCTGCTCGGTGGGGCTTTCACGGCCGTCGCTGGTTTCGGGAAGCTCGGCGCCACCGCCCGGAGGAGGAGTGACGTGATAGCGGGCGCGTGCGGCCATGAGCTTGGCGACTTCGCGCGTAGAGAGAAGTTGCGGCTGGCCGGCGAGGCGCGCGGCGAGCATGATTCTCGCAAAGTGCTCGACGATTTCCATGCGGTAGAAAGCGGTGAGGAGATCCGGGCCGCAGGTAACCGCGCCATGATTGGCAAGCAGTAGGGCGTCGTAATGCGGCACGTAGGGTTCGAGAACGGCGCTGAGATCGGTGGTGCCTGGAGTAGCGTAGCGCATAAGTGGGACTTTGCCGAGGCCTACAACGACTTCGGGGAGGAGGGCCTGATCGAGACCCTGGCCGACAGCCGCGAAACCGGTGGCAGTGGGCGGATGCGCGTGGCAGACCGCTTGGACATCGGCACGCATTTGATAGAAAAGGAGGTGCATGCCGGCTTCGGAGGAAACGCTCCGACCACCCTGGAGGTGACGTCCCTCCATGTCCATGATCACGAGGTCGTCGGGAGTCATCATGCCCTTGTTGAGGCAAGTGGGAGTGGTGAGGATGCGCTCGGCATCGAGACGGATGGAGAGATTGCCTTCGGCGGCGACAATGTGGCCGCGCTCGTATAACCAACGTCCCACCATGCAGATGTCATGGCGGTGCTGCTCTTCGGAGCGAGGTTGATATTCGTGAGACAGGTCCGAGGGCACGGTGCGGACTCCTTCCTGGGACTTCCAGTGATCCCAGCCGGATCAGACGAGCAGTCGTGCGGTAAAGCTTGGAGAAAGAGTACGCTCGACTGCCCAGAAAGCCAAGAAAAAATCAGGCGTAAATCCCGCGAAGTTTCAGAGCCGTGGCGACACGGTCAATGGCCAGCATGTAGGCGGCGATGCGGTTGTTGACCTTGTGCGTCTCGGCGTAGCGGACCACTTCGTCGAAGGCGCGGTCCATGACGTCAAAGAGCCGCTCATTGACTTCACTTTCGCGCCAGAAGAAGCCTTGGCGGTCTTGAACCCATTCAAAATAGCTGACAGTGACCCCGCCGGCATTGCCGAGGATATCAGGAACAGTGAAGATGCCCTTCGAATCGATGATGGCGTCAGCCTGCCAAGTGGTGGGACCGTTGGCACCTTCGCAAAGGATTTTGGCCTGAACCTGATGAGCGTTCTGCTCGGTGATCTGGTTTTCGATGGCCGCGGGGATGAGAACGTCGCAGGGCCGGAAGAGAACGTCGCGGGCGCTCATCTTGGCACCGCCCCCGGGGAAATCCTGGAGCGGCTTCTTGTGGTTGTAGACCCAATCGATGACTTTAGGAACATCGAAGCCGTTTTCGTTGTATAGGCCGCCACCGATATCAGCGAGTCCGATGATCTTGTAGCCGGCTTTCTGCATGAGTTCCGCAGCGAGAGAACCGACGTTGCCAAAACCCTGAACGACGACGCGAGTATTTTCCTTGCGCAAGCCAAGCTTGGTGATGGCTTTGTCAACGCAGATCATCACGCCGCGGCCGGTGGCTTCGCGGCGTCCGCGGGAACCGCCAAGCTCGATGGGCTTACCGGTAACGACGGCGTTGGTGGCTTGGCGGACGTGCATCGCGTACGTGTCCATGACCCACGCCATGGTCTGTTCGTTGGTACCAACGTCCGGCGCCGGAACATCGCGTTCGGGGCCAAGCCAATCAAAAAGTTCAGCTGTGTACCGGCGGGTGAGGCGCTCCAGTTCACCACGTGACATTTTGCGGGGATCGCAAATGATTCCGCCTTTGGCGCCACCGAAGGGGATGTCGACGACCGCGCACTTCCAGGTCATCCACGCGGAAAGGGCGCGGACTTCATCGAGGGAGACGTCCGGGGCAAAACGGATTCCTCCTTTGCCGGGACCACGTATGATGGAATGGAGCACACGATAGCCGGTGAAAACTTCAAGCTGCCCATTGTCCATGCCGACGGGGATGTAGAGAGTGATTTCCTTGTCGGGATACTTAAGATAGCGATAAACGCCCTGCTCGAGGCCAAGCTTGGTGGCGGCGACTTCAAAACGCGCCTCAGCGTTCTGGTAAACATTCATTTCTTCCGGGACAGGCGTGTGGGGCATGCAAAAGTCTCCTTTGCGCGAACAGCCGTGGAACGGAAGGCTGTACAGCTCATTCGGCCTGTGAGAGACGAGCAGGCGCGAAAAAAAGGCCTGGAGGAAAGAAACGCAGTGGGCTACCCACCCACTGGACCTGCCACAAGGCCGGGTAGCCAGTATATGGAGGGGAATGGCAGAGAGCAAGGTTGCGGGGCACAAAAGGCATTAGAGGAAGGTGTATGAGCGGAGAGAGGGTGGTTGTAGACTACGGGAGAAGCCGAAATAAGTGACAAGGGGAAAAGCTGGAAAGCGAAGCAATGGAATCCAAGTTCAGTCTATCGGTACTGGTGCCAGTTTTTAACGAACAGTACCTGGTTGAGGCGAGCCTGAACCGCCTGGGAGCACTAGCGGAATCCCGGTGGCTGGAGAGGGTGCGCGTCATCGTGGTCAATGATGCGTCCAAAGACGAGACTGGAGAGGCATTGAAGCAGTTCCAGGAAGGATTGGGGCAAACGGGCCTGTCGCGGTTCGAATGGATATTCCTGGAACATGAGAAGAACCAGGGGAAAGGCGCGGCGATCCGGACGGCGCTTCAACATGTGGATACGGACTTGGTGGTCATTCACGATGCGGACCTGGAATATCATCCGGAAGATTTATTGAGGATGATCCCGCTGTTCGCGAGCGAAGAGGCGGACGCGGTGTACGGCTCTCGTTTTCTGGCCAGCGATTACCGGCGGGTGCTGTTTTTCCGGCACAGCCTGGGAAACAAGCTGCTCACATTGCTGACAAATTTCGTTACGGACCTGAACCTGACGGATATGGAGACGTGCTACAAGCTGGTGCGGTCGGAGTTGTTGAGAAGCATTCCGCTGGAGAGCAACCGATTCGGGTTCGAGCCGGAAATCACCATCAAACTGGCGAAACGGGAGGCCAGAATTTTCGAGGTACCGATCCGCTATTCCGGACGCACGTACTCCGAAGGAAAGAAGATAACGTGGAAGGATGGCGTGAGGGCACTGGGCGCATTGGTGAAATATGGGATTTCGGACCGGATTTACGTGGCTGATGAGCATGGGAGTGAAATCCTGGCACGGCTCAATCGGGCGCCGCGATTCACGAAATGGATGGCGGACACGATCCGGCCGTACCTGGGCGAGCGAATTCTGGAGATTGGAGCAGGGATCGGAAACCTGACGTCGAATCTGGTGCCGCGAAAAGTGTACTGG
>Ga0187803_10000561_pt1 | contig 14732 bp, 7 predicted proteins | sample NC_wetland_sal_i_2_FD_132425 | JGI IMG/M metagenome (GOLD analysis project Ga0187803, IMG submission 132425) | Wetland sediment microbial communities from Neuse River Estuary, North Carolina, USA - Control_3 | ecosystem: Environmental > Aquatic > Freshwater > Wetlands > Sediment | place: USA...
ACTTCCAACTCGCCTCGGCCCTCCAGCTTGTCGGAGGAGAGCCTCTGGTCACGGTCCAAAGAACGATGGGCGTGCTCGTCGTAATCTCTCCTTTCATGGTCTACGCGGCGTCCAGACGGATTCTAGCCAGCTCCAAGGCGGGACTGATCACCACGGGGATCTATGTGCTCTCTGGCACGATTTGGTTCGACAGCGTCTTTGACGCAGGCCTCTACGCAAACTTCTTCGGGATACTCGCGACCCTCTTCTTCTCGGTCGCCTTCCTGCAGATGGCGCAGGGGATACGGAATCTCAGGAACTGGCTGGTCTTCTCTTTGGCCCTTGTCATGGTCTACCTCTCTCACTACTCCTCGTTCACAATCTTTCCCGCTCTGCTCATCCTCCCGCTGGTCGTGTTCGCATACGAAGGCAGAGACGTCATGCGCTACATCATTCCAGGGGTGGCGGCACTCGTGCCCGCGACGGTCGCTCTGGAGGCCTACCGCAACTTCCCACTCATCTTGAAACTTGCGCTAAGCGGACCCGGAGCGCAGACCCTACTCGGTCATACGACGCTTTCCGACGTCTTGTCAGGTGTCCCCGTGCTTGGTTTCATTGGGCTCCTCATCTCGAACGATGTCGCCTTCGTCCTCCTGCTGGTCTTGGCGGGCATCTCAGTGCGCACCAGTATCGTCTCGAGGAGGAGTCCGTCGCTGCTGCCATTCCTGTGGTTCCTCTCGCTTGTAGTCGTTGCCCCTCTCAACGAGAACGCGTGGCGCTTCTCATACGAAGCTCTCGTACCGCTCACCATCATGGCAGGATATGGAGTCTCCTCGCTCCTCACGTGGGGGAGCATTGGCCCAGGCCGCAGGCAGAATCTCAAGGTCGCCCTCGTCCTCGTCCTGCTGCTCTCGCCAATCGCCGTGGGGTCGTGGGGACAGAAGGAGGTCACGGACGCACTCACCGACACCAGCACATGGGCACAGACCCAGCAGCAAGTCTACTCCGCAATGTACTGGTTGAAGAACAACACGCCGGCAGATTCCAGGTATCTTTCCGTGACGGACTGGCGTTTCGTGTACACGGGCCTCATCTTTGGAAGGGCAACCAACTACTCGTACACGCCGCGACCGATTGACGGACTGAACCTCGCGCAGCAGGATGGTGACCAATTCGTAGTAGTCGCGTATCACGTGACCCCTCCCAGCAACCTCTCCAACAACCCCTTTCAGCTGTACACGCTTTTCTCATATGAATATCAAGGGTCCCCACACATGTCGTTAGTCTACAGCAGCGACGACGTCAGGGTCTTCGAGGTCGTCAATTAGGGTCGTCGCTTCAAATCCTCAGATTGCTCGCGATCTCCACCTGTATCAACGCAGCTCGGTTCAATTCCTGAAGGTCGGTGGTTTGAGCCAACTTCGGGACTCGGCGATGAGAATAGCTATTTGACGGTCAGCGTCGCCGTCCCGGAACTTCCCTGGTTGTTCGGGTCTCCGCTGTATGTTGCCTGCAATGTGACTTGACCTGCAGTCGTACCCGTCATGGACACGGAACACGCTCCTTTGGCGAGGGTGCAAGCCGTCGAGCTAAGAGAGACCGAACCCGGTGCGGTCTGGGACCAGCTCACCGTCCCGGTCGGCGAGTAGCCTGTCACCTTGGCCCTGCAGGTGACGATCTCTGTTGAGGCTGAAGACGCGCTACCTGGCGCACAGGAGACGGTGGTCTTTGAGGCCTTCGCTGTCGCTGTCAGCGCAAATGCACCCGTGAAAGGGGGCTCAGAAGGTGCCCGCAGGTAGCTCGCGACGATTGTCGAGGGTCCGGCGGAAGTCGCGGTAAACTGCACAGAGCAGGCTCCTTTCGAAAGCTTGCAGGTGAGCCCGGAGAATCCACGCGTGTTATTGCCGGACCAAGTGACGACACCTTTCGGAAAAGGACTGGACCCCTGGACAGAAGCCTTGCAGGTGGTCCTCGAACCAACGACGAGGGAATCAGGGTGGCATGATACAGTAACGGAGAGGAGAGGACTGTTGTAGACGACCAGCTGTCTACACCCGCTCGTTGCATTGTCGTTGATGCCATCTCCGCTGTACACGGCGTTCCAGCTGTAATAGCCGGCGGAGTCGATGGTCTGTGGTGAGGAGGCCGGGACCTTGCCCACGGTCACATTCACCGGGGAGCCCACTACTCTGGGCGAACCGGAACACGTGCTCCCTACGAAGAACTCGTAGGTGACGGCGCCTCCGACATCGGCATGGACACCTGTCAGCGTTGCTGAGCCAGTCACCGACCCTCCTACTGCAAGTGTCGAGGGGGATACTTGGACAGCCAACGCGGGGCGCGGCGTTTGAACCGAAAGGGTAGTCGAACCCGAGCTGGACAGATGAAACGGGTCGCCGCCTTCGTCAGCACCACGATAGGAGGCGCTTATCGTTGTCACTCCAGGCGCGGTGGGCGTGGTCGTCACGCTGCAAAAGCCGCCGGACATCTCGGATGTCAGGGAGCAAGTCTCGTTGAAAGCGGGCCCGTCCCAACTCACGTTGCCGGAGGTGGTTCCGTCGAACCCTGTCGGGGGCGTTTGACTCGTCACCGTTGCCGTGAGCGTGACCGCATCACCGTTTATGATTCTGGCTGGGTCCGGTGTAATCTTCGTGGTCGTCGCGAGACATACTCTCACCGCCGGGTTGAGGAGGACGGCGTTGCCTAGCACTTCGCCATTGCATGAGGCCCAGAGGTTGCCGTAGTTGTTTATTGTCCCATAGTTATTCAGGACAGCGTCGGTAAAGAATCCACTCGGAGACATGGGGGCGGCAAAGAAACCGTTGAGAGGGCCAGGGTAGTTGTCTATCGTCCCGTAGTTGTTCAGGGGTACTTCGTTGCCTAGGGCAAAGACATCGATAGTCCCATAGTTGTTTATTGCGTCTTCATGATTGTCCGTGCAAGTCTTGACATTCTCGAACACCATCTTTCCGTAATTGGTGATGTCCCCGCCCACAACACACAACGACAGGTCGAGCGTGAGAGTGAAGGCCTTAGGAATCTCCAACCCACGACTGGTGACGCAGACATCGTCATGGCTAAGGTTCCCCCCCACATCTCCGCAGGTATCCGCATCCCGAAGCGTCACATTTGTCCTAAGAGTGTAGTCTGACGAGTTGGGGGTCATCCCGTTCGCTGCTAGGACCTGGATCGAGACAAGTGGAACAAAGGAGGATGCCGTGAGCAAGGCTACGAGGAGAGCGGCTGCCTTTGGCCCGAACCGGATGGCGTTGTTCAACCTGCTTCGGAACCTATTAGTTGATGTCACATCGTAATATCGGTTGCGGAAGTCGACGGTTGGCGCGCCTCAAGCTTCAGCTCACGCGCCTTGAAACACTGGAGGAAACGAAAGACAGTAATCAAGTCGCTCGAGAGGTCATGAGGACGCCACACCCAAATTTGAGCTCACGATAGCCCTCCCGATAGGCACCTGGGTTATCAGGCCTTGACCGTCAGTTTCGCGGTCCCTGAACTACCTTGGTCGTCTGGGTCTCCGATGTACGCCGCGCGCAGTATGACCTGGCCGGCCGATGCCCCCACAATCGTTACCGAGCATGCCGCCTGGTTAGGATTCTTTAGGCTGTTGAGAGAACAAGACGTCGAGTTGATAGAGATCGAGCCTGTGCCACTCAGTGACCACCTCACCGTCCCCCTTGGCGAGTAGCCGGTCACCTTTGCGTTGCAGATGACGGATTTCATTGATACTACCGAAGTGGTAGCCGACGTGCATGAGACAGAGGTCTGCGAAGCCTTCGCTGTTACCGTCAACGCAGATGTCCCAGTGAAAGGGGGCTCCGAGGGCGTGCGCTGATAGCTTGCTATGATCGTCGAGGAAGGCCCAGCAGAAGCCGTTGTGAAACGCACAGAACAGGCCCCCTTCGAAAGCTTGCAGCTGGGCTTGATGAATCTTCCTTGTCCGTCACTGGACCAGGCGATGGTGCCAACCGGGGTTGTGCCTGTTCCCTGGACCCTTGCCTTGCATGTGGTCGTAGATCCTACGACAACGGAGGCCGGTTTGCAGGACAACGCAAGGGTCAAGAGGGGGCCGTCGTAGACCGACAGCACTTCGCACCCACTCGAGAACCCCTTGTTGTACTGGTCTCCGCTGTAGGTAGACCTCCAACTGTAGGAACCGGCGACGTTGAAGGTCTGTGACGGGGAAGGGGGGACGATACCAGCGGTAACATTCACTGGTGGACCCACCTCAGTGGGCGGCCCGGAACAAGTGTTGCCTGAAAAATAGTCGTAGCTGACGGTGCCGCCTGCGTCGCTCGTCACGCCCGTCAAGGTCGAGGAATCTGTGACCGACCCTCCTGCGACTGCCTCCGAAGAGGACAGCGTTGAGGCAAGCAACGACGCGACGGGCATGATTCCGCCCGGGGGAACCGCCCTCACCCTGGCCCATTCCACCCTGATGGAGCTCTTCCCTGCGACGAACCCTGCGGAGAGGGGATACCCTGGCGGGTGAGCAAACATCGGCTGCACGCTGTTTCCTTCGCTGTAGTTGAGGTACTGCGTGGATCCCTGGTCGTAGAGGAGGTTCACCGAGTATACGCCGGACGCTCTGAGGGAGTGCACGAAGTACCCGTAGGGAGGCTGCTCATCGAAGACCGCCCTGGCCGTCCTGTAGTTCGCCTCGCCGTGACCTGAAAAGTCCCACTGGTCAGGATAGGTGTAGCTGCCGAACGCCCTGATGAAAGCCCCAGTGAAGGTTAGGCCGTCGGTGGGTACGCCCAAGTTGAAGAAACCGATGCTGTCGAAGCCACCATCTGCAGTCACGTAGGAATCAAAAGCGGACCCTGTCGAATACGTCCTAACCGTGGCAACGTAGCCCTGAGTAGTAGGATAGGACCCCAGCGTCAACCCATCCTTCATGGTGTAGGAGCCGTTGCCTCCCGTTTGGGATTCGGGTAGATTCGTCGTCCACGAGCTGCTCAGATTTCCGCCCGTGAAGTTGTCATAGAAAGGGAAGACATTCCCACCGTCATCAAACTGGCCGTAGACGGCACTGAGTTGAGGTGCCTCTCCTATTGTGTTGCCATTGAACAGGTTGGTTCCAAGGGTGGCGAAACCCATGTAGATCGTCAGGCTCGAGTCTGCAGGTATTCCGTCAGCGAGCTTCAACCAATAGATTGTGTTCGTCGCGGTATTCGAATTCCCGCTCTCCAACCAGCTGGGTATCACGGTTCCATTGGCATCAAAGAACTCCACGTTCTGGAGGTTCGGCGATTCATACGAAGAAAACAGGGAGCTATCGACCTGCACCATCTGCTGGAACGGCGCCGCCGTGGGCGAGGTTTGACCGTTCGTGACAGTGATTGGGACGACGGTGACAAAGTAGTTGGGCAAGGTCGCCACCTGAACAAGCGAGACGTCATCAAACCAAGCCGTCCCGGTGCCCATGTTGAAATCGAAGAGGAACCATAGCGCTTGGGTGTCGGAGGGCATCTTCGGCAGAATGAACGGCGAGCTTTGGAAGAACGTCCAATCCTGAGTCCCAGTGACCTTGCCTATCTCCATCACATGTCCATCGGGAGGGGTCCGCCCGTCGGCCCCCACGTAATCTAGTCCAATGACCGCACCTCTCGTGGCGTGGTCGGTCTTGATCCAACCGCTGATCTGATAATGATTGCCTGGCGAGGTGACACCTGTCACGTCTTGATACAAGCGCCCGAGCGTCTCTTGGCCAATCTCTATCCCTTCCGCAGAACAGCAGCCAGAATGCCTTGTCGTCAGGTCGGTCACGTATGCTGCAGTGCCCTCGGAGGCGCTCCAGCCATTGAGGCGGTTCTCGAACCCGGGGTTAACGATCAGGTTCGGAGCAGTCGAAGTCAAGGCCGAGGCGTTTGGGGAAAATTGCAGCAGCGGGAGGCCGGACAGAATTAATGACAGCGAAACGAACACGGACAAAGTCGATCGCTCCAGCCGACGCGAACTCGAGGTGCGAATCCTATCACATCGGGGCCTGCGTCTTTTTCCCGGCGGTCGGGCTCGATGACGGCTTCCCTCGTCCCTCCCTTGAAGTCCGGGCAGATTGGTTCGCCATCCGGCAGCTGGATCCAAGAGGGAATTGACCATATGCGAAGTACACTTCCTCATTTTAATAGATTTGGAGCCGCAGTAGGCTGAGCGCGCGTGGCCGTCTCAGGCAACGTCAGCCCTCATGACCAGTTTAGCGGTTACCGAGCTGCCCTGAAGGTTCTGGTCCCCCGACTCAGGCCTCCTGCAGCGCGACGGTGCCCGCGTCAACTTTGCCACTGCCACGGTAAAGCCTCCCAGTGTAGGCAAGGCCTCTTGAGAACCCAGACAGCCAAGGGGTGCCGATATGCAGATTAGGCAGTAATCGTCCCTTGGTTTTCAGGCAGATTTCCAAGTGGCAAGGCTTACAAGTCGCGGAACTCCAGTTAGAGACAATAGGAAAGGAATGCAATTGGCCAAAAGGAGCTGTTGCCCCCTCAGGCGCGTCTTGGGGTGGAGCAGTTCGGTCGGAGACTGCATCGAAGACAAGGTGCTCAAAGTAGCATGACATCAACAAGCAGACTAGGTTCCGTCTGCGTGCTCTTGCTGTTGGGTCTTACGGGAACGATATCCGCAGTGGCTGTTCCGGTATCTTCTGCATGTCCCTTTGGTCAGACCTTCGAGTTTGACGGTTGTGTGCCGTCTCCCTTCCTGTACACTTGGGACAGCACCTCTCCCACCGCGACGGAGGCACCGCATAGCTGCATCTGGGACATGCCCTGGGGGCGCGTCAGCCTGCCATGCAACCTAATGAATTGCCAGACGATAATCTACCCGCAAGGTTACTCATTACACTCTCAGCCCGTGTCCTGCTCCAGTTTGACTGTCAGCCTAATGAGAGATGTCAATTATGTTCCAGTTCCGATCAGGAATCATGACGTGCTTGTCACTGCCAATCTTACTTGTACCGGAGCAGTAGCGGAGCTTGTGCCTCCTGCTTACATAAATGTCAACATGATCGGAAAGACGAACTCCAATGGGACGGCAACATTCCCGATACCTAGCAGTCTTGGAAACAACGGCCCTCAGAGCTCCAGCGTGAATTGCTATACCACGGACTGGTTTGAACTCCCACGGGGAGGCGGCCTGACAGCTCGTGACTTGGATTCCGGAGCTGTTTCCATCGGTGTTCTGTGGCCGGGTCAACTAAGGAACCTAACAATCTGGTTGCCACCCATCTCCACAATAATACACTGTGGACCCGGTAGAGGATGGTATATTCTTTGAACGGCCGCGACTAGAATTGCACCTCAGCGGCATGGCCGGTCGGGTTCCGACCCCTCCATCACAGAAGTGCTTCGTAAACTTGAGTTACAACCATGAGAGGCAGACGTCCGGCCTCGCCGGTCTTCATCCGCTCTTTTCAGTAGTTTTCGTCCTTACGGTCAAGGAGTTCCTTGAGAGCCAGACGGAGGCTTCAAAGGAGGCGGACCTCAGGGAACATCCTAGGACCGAGAAGAAGAGCAAACAGGCTCAAGACAGCATGATGACATGACTGCGACGTCAACGGCGCCTGTGGGCCGTTCTTGGTGACGTCAAGCTCTTACTACCAATTTGGCCATTCCCGAACTGCCCTTATCATTCGTGTCCCCGCCATATGTTGCCAGCAGCTTGACAGTACCCGCCGCGGACCCCTTCATCGATACTGAGCATGTCCCTTGCGAAAGGGTGCATGATGTGTCCGAGAAGGAGACCGAACCCCTGCCGGTCTGGGACCAGCTCACTAATCCGGTCGGCAGATAACCTGTCACATTTACCGTGCACGTGATGGTCGCCGGCGAGCCGGCGACAGTGGATTGCGGGGTGCAGGAGACTGTCGTCTTAGTGGCTTTCATCGTCGCTGTCAAGCGGTATGCTCCAGCAGAGGGAGCGTTCTTGGAGTCTCCGAGATAGCTAGCAGTGAGGCTCAAGGAGGAGCCTGCAGCGGTCGGCGTGAACTTTACAGAGCAAGTAATGTGAAAGCCGCGGCGAGAGAGCGTGCAGGATCCGCTCGAGAATGTACCAGGCCCGCTGCTCGACCAGGCGACGTTACCGGTCGGCGCCGAAGAGCTTTTCCCTTTTACCGTCGCACTGCATGTGATAGTTGTTCCTACGGCCACGGAAGCTTGGCTGCAAGATGGAGTGAGAGTAGAGACAGGGAGAGTGCTAACGGTGACAAGTTCGGCCGATGAGTTAGCCGAAACAGGGGGGGTCTCGGAGTCGGTCGCGACATAGCAGTAGTAAGTGCTGGCCTTGGGCGACGGCGAGTAGGCTGGGCCCGTCGACACTTGAACGTCCAAAGTCGAGCAGTTCCCAGGTCCTCCCGCAACATACCAGACGAAGATGTAGGGCGGGGCACCTCCCGATGGATTGGCGTTGAGTTGAATCGACTCCCCAACGCCTACGGTCGGGTCTAAGGATGTGATCGCCCCCGCGGTGAGGACAGGGTTGACTGTGAGATCAGATGCTCCCAGGCTGCCGGCGTTGCTCTGGTCGCCTTCGTACGCTGCCGTGATCGTGACAGACGAAGCGGTGAGTTGAGGTGTGTATGAGGCGGAGCACACCCCTAATGAGAGTACGCAGGAGGGGGGTGAAAACGCACCAGCGCTGCCGCTGGCCCAGGTGACGACCCCGGTGGGGGAGTCTCCCTTCACCGTTGCGGTGCAAGCCGCAGTCGAACCGAAGACCACGGTCGAAGGGGAACAGACCACAGAGGTCGTAGTGGCCGGAACGAAGTCAGCCTCAACGCTCGCCGTGTCATAGACGGCGAGTTCCAAATTGGCTGACGTCGCATTGATCCGCGTTCCAAGCGAGGGACACAACGAGCGTGATGGATTCTGTCCCTCGCAAACCGTTTCGCCCTCTATCCCGCCAGAGGCAGTCCAACCCGAGAAAGCGAACCCTTGGTCAGGAAACGCGGCGAGGTAAGGGCTGTCGAATGCTGCCACTTCGAGCGTGACCGAAGCTCCGAGGTGTGCGCTTCCATTGAGCGTGTTCCCGCGCGCCTGGTATGTCACATGGCCTCCTTTCCCTGCCGTGATGGTCAAGGGAACACAGCTAGTGGGGGTGCTGGTCGGAACGGTAACGGCCTGGATGGCGGACGCGCTAGTCCCGTCGAAGAAGGAAGCAGTCACAGTGATGACATACGTGCCGGCAGTGGCGTAAATGTGACCCACGGAAGAGGACCAATGGTTGTAATTCTCGTTGAGAGCATGTCCGTCCCCCCAGCTCACAACAAACGTAGAACCCGGCATGTACCCCGGTGGTTGGGGAACAAACAGAAAGCCAACAGCCATTCCGTCCACGCATGCCTTGTACAGGTTGATGTTGTCATCCCAATCCTGGGCCCGGACCCTTGGGGCAAGGTTTGCCATGAATGGAAGGGACGAAGTCGATAGAAGGACAAGGGCAAGTATGGCTGAAGATTGGAGGCGATTCATGGTCAGATGAAGGATGCCTTTCGACACGATGCCCCTAATACGGTTTTTCCCAATTGCAAAACGCATGCAAGAACGGCACCTCCGCCCACGGCGAAGCCCAATGTCGTCTGTCGTCAGGAGGGACAGATGAAGCTAGAAGAGGCCCTATCGAGACTCGCGCTTACCAAGCCTGGCTGCGTGGTTTTTGTCGACCATCCTGCCGTCGAGGAGGCGTACACCGTGCTGCTGGCTTTTTGCCATCAGAATCACAGCATGAGGAGCACCCTTCCGCCATATCTCCGATGAGTGACACCCTCAAGCTGATTCCTTTAGCTTCACTATGTGGTCGTTGATGTCGACGTAATAGTGACCGTGGTGGTGTAGGTGGTAACCGGAGTCGTGGCTGTGGTGACGTAAGTCGTAGTTGAAGTCCCGGTCTGAGTCACCGTCGTCGTAGCGGTGGAAGTCGCAGTCGTTGTGGCTGTCGACGTGACGGGCAGAGTCTCGGTCGTGGTGGTGGTGGAGGTCGAGGCTGGGAGCGAGAGCGCGCGCGAGCTCGAGACAGAGAACTCAGCACACCCTGAGGGTCGTCAGGCCTTGACCGTCAACTTGGCCGTCTGGGAACTGCCCCGGTTGTCGGGATCTCCCGCGTAGGTCGCCGTGATGGCTACGTGTCCGCCTGTGGACGCTGTCATTGTCACGGAGCACGTTCCCTGCACGATGGTACAGGATGTCGATGCGAAGGAGACCAAGCCCTTGCCTCCCTGGGTCCAGGTCACCGTTCCACTCGTGTCGTAGCCGGTCACCTTGGCCGTGCAGGTGATCACAGTCGACAGGCCGGTGGCAGAATTGGGCGTGCATGAGACGGTTGTCTTCGTGGCCCTCGCCGTAACGCCAAGACTGAACGTTCCCGCAGACGGGAGGTTCTTGGAGTCCCCGCCGTATGTAGCAACGATGGTCACGGAGGGGGAACCTGGATAGGTCGGCGTGAACTTCACCGAACAGGCACCCGAAGCCTTTTGCTTCGAGAGGTTACACGTCGCGCCCGAGAACAGGCCGGCGCCGCTGCTGGACCAGGCGACGCTGCCGGTCGGCGCCGAGGAGCCGGGTCCCCGGACCGTCGCCTTGCACGTGATCGTCGCGCCCACGACCACCGATGCGTGGTTGCAGGACAGCGCGAAAGTCATCGGAGAGGTGTTGACTATCAACGCGTCGCACCCGCCCGTCGCCGCAAAATTGTTCGAGTCGCCGCTGTAGACCGCGTTCCAGCTGTAATATCCTGGAGCGCTGAAGCTCTGAGGGGCGGAGGCGGGGTTCAGACTGTCGGTCACCGTCACGGGGGAGCCGACCGTCGTGGGGGTGCCTGAGCATCCGCTCCCGGAGAAGTACTGGTACGTCACCGTCCCACTGGCGTTCGCGAAGCCTTCCATGGTGGCGGAGTCGGTCACAGACTGCCCGACTGATATGATGGCGTGCGACAGTGTCGTCGAGATCGTCTGTGATGTGTTTGCCGAAACAGTCGAAGCGGGGTCGCCCGTGCAGATGCTGGCCCCGGGAGTTCCATAGCTGCTGTCGGTGATCATCACCGAGTAGGTCGTGTCGGTCGAAATGACTCCCGTGTTGTACGTGTTGCTATAGGTCGGTGGCGGGCCAGCATTGTAGGTGCCGAGACCACCAGCGGGGGGAGTCGGGGTTATGGCGTCAGCGGGGTTGCACGTAGGGCCGAGGAACCACTGGAAGTAGTCAGGTCCTAGCCCGATTGCCACCGAGGTCGCCGTAATCTGCGTTGCAGTGCCCGCTGCGATTTCGAATCCTGGGGGCCCCGTTATCGTGACAGTCGGCGGCGGGTTGACAGTCCATACAGCCCCTGTGACACTCGAGCCGATAGACGGGGGTGTTGAGGCGTCCGCGATTCCAGCGCAGAAGTACGAGGTAGCGGGGGGTGAAGTGAAGACGAAGGTCGCCGGAGACGTGTACAAATCGGATTGCGGATCGGACCCGGACGTCACGACCACGACCGAGGTATCGAGCGCACAGTTGCTTGAGGGACCGTCCGAGAGGGTGACTTTGTAGGGCGAGCTGCCGCCTGTCCAAGTTACGGTTGCCGTGACGCTCTCCGTCTGGCCCACGTCGGTTGCATCAGGACCCTTGGGAAAGAGGGTAGGCACGAGAGTCACTGTGACTGAGCCCAAGGGAGGGCTTACGACAAGCGTCGAGTAGAAGGCTGGACCCCCGACCGTGTTGCCATTGACGTCAGTAATAATCGCATAGTAGCAGTAGGCCCCTTGAACGTTGGGCGCCAAAAACGAGAACGTCGCGCTCGCCCCTTGGACACCCGTCAGCGGGTTGAATCCAGGAGACAGGGCTGAGAGAGTGCCGCCGACGCAACTCGCGCCAGACACCGTTCCCGCATAGAAAGACACGTCATATGGCCCGGATCCTCCGGACCATGTGACGGTCGCTGTCACTGTGTTGCCCTCGTACATTGGGTTCGTGACCTCCACGTTGGTCGCAGAAAGAGTAGGGGAGTCGACTGCGAAGAGCGACTCAATTGTGGTTGGGTCGCTCGACGACTCTGTTACGGAGGAGGGAATCGAGCTGTCGTAGATGACTGCGCAGTAGTACGTGCTGGACGCAGGGGACGTGAAGGTGAACTGCACGGTCGAAAGCGTCGTCGGCCCAAAGACGAAGTATGTGCGCGTGAGGGAGATCGGTGTGGTCGGGGGCGTCAGGGGGTCGACCGGTTGGTCATCAAGGGCGCAGTTCTGCTGGGAGCCGCTCACGAGGTAGACGAAGTACGGCGAGGTGCCTCCCGACCATGACGCGGTAGCCTTGACGGTGACAGGGGGCTGGCCGAAGTCTCTCGCGTTCGGTGTGATTGCAAATGTTGGTGCGCTGAGCGCCGGGCTGGTATCGATCTGGATGGGGCCAAGGACAGCAGAGGTCGTCGGCGACCCGGAGGAGCTGTCGGCCAGGACAGCGCAGTAGTAGGTGACAGAGCTGGGCGCAGAAGGCGCAGGGAACGTAAGGAGCGCTTGCGTCCCGTTTATGTCGTCAAGGGAAACGACCTTCGTTGTATCTTTGGAACACACTGAGTCAGTGCCACTGTAGATGGTTACCGCGTACCATGGTCCGGAGCCACCAGAGAAGGCGACGACTGCGCTCAGAGGCCCTTCGCCGAGCTGTTGGTTGATCGTTCCCGTAAGTCCGTCGATCGTGAACGAGCCGCCGAAGGCTGGGTGGTCCCATACAAGGACGTCTTCACAGATTTGGTTTTGAGTCAATTGGATGGTGGTGTCGGTAACCATGACCGAGTAGTACTCAGCCGTCTTGACAAGAACTGTCGGGAGGATTGGTGAGTAGGACACGCCCGTCCCTACAACCGGTCCAGAAGGAGACGGGCAACCAGGTGTAAGGGAGGGCCCGTACCATGCGAAGCTGTACGGCGGATTGCCTCCAGACGGATAGTCCGTCAAAGCGACCGGCTGGCCGGAGTCGCCGGGCAAGTGGTTCTCGTCGTTCGTGTTGTAAGATGACATGGGAGTATCAATCGAATAACTAGTGACTCCTGACGTCAGCGTCGTGCCCGTGCCGTAGTCCTCCACTACAGCGCACAGGTGGGTATCCGAGCTAGTTGCAGCAAACGCCTTGGTCCACGTAGTGATTGTGATGAGGCCAGACTGGCTCACCAGCCCCGGGCTTCCAAGAGCTCCGATGCAGCTGGCGGTCGGCACAGAGTAGAGCCAGACCTGATAGTCAGGCCCGGTGCCCACGCCCCACGTCACCGTCACTGAGATGGTCTGACCTGGAAGGAAAAATCCAGACTGAGGGGATATCGTCGGTGCGGTCAAAGTGGGGTCTCCCCCCGCCACTGAACGAGGGGTGAAGGCCAGTGTAGAACCCAGCATGATCAAAAGAAGAAAGATGGCGAGCCGGACTGTTGTAGCTCCGCTGTCCCTCAAGGCGGACTATCAAGTAGGATCGGGATATATACGCCTGAGGGACAGATTCCAGCCAACCGTCAAGAGATTCCTTTGTTTGACGGGGCAACCGAGTCGAGATGGTAATCCCGGCTCTTGCACCAAGACGACGGCATCAGGAGTGAAGCGGGGCGATCGCGGGACCGAGACCATGTCGTAACAGATGACAACTACGCCATGGGAGGTCTGCCCACGGATTCATCAGAGCCAAGTTCCTTACCCGGAGGCCTAGGTTATCTTCAGGGTGAGCGTTCCCGAGCTCTTGAGGTCACTTGAATCTCCACCGTAGGACGCCTTGATTTTGACGCTACCGGCCCCGGTCGCCGTGATCGTTACCGAGCAGCTCCCTGACGACAGCGCACAGGTCGTGGAAGAGAAGGTCACCTTCCCGCTTCCCGAGACCTTCGACCAGGTGACAGTTCCGGTCAGGGACGGGTATCCCCCAGCCACCTTCGCCGTGCAGGTGACCTGCGTGCCTCGGCCGAAGGACGTCTGCGCGCAAGATAACGTGACAGTCGTAGGCGCCTTCATGATCGTCAGTTTGGCGGTTTTCGAGCCGCCCTTATTGTTGGAGTCTCCCAGGTAATTCGCCGTAATCGCGACCTTCCCACTCGTCGTCCCTGAGATCGTCACAGAGCAGGTCCCTTGCGAAAGGGCACAGCTCGCTGAGTTGAATGAGACGGAGCCCGTCCCGCTTTGTGACCAGCTCACTATTCCGGTCGGCGACCTGCCGGTCACCGTGGCCGCGCAAGTGATGGTCGTCGCGGGGGTGGTGGCTGCGGAATTAGGCGTGCAGGAGACACTTGTCTTCGGGTTCATCGCCAAGGCGGTCAAGACATAGGTTCCAGCAGACGGAGTGATCTGGAGGTTCCCTTCGAATTGGGCGAAGACAAGGACTGGGGAGCCTGAGGCGGTAGGCGTGAACTTCACTGAGCAGGTCCCCTTCGTCAGCTTGCAGCTGGCTTTGGAGAAGGTGCCCTGGCCGCTGCTGGACCAAGCGACGCTGCCGGTCGGGGTCGGGCCGGAGCCAGCGACCGTCGCCTTGCAGGTGACGGTCGAGCCTACGACCAAAGATGCAGGACTGCACGACACCGCCGTGAAGGTGTTGATGGAAAGAACGCCGTTGTAGTTGATCTTGTGGATGAGCGATTGGTCGTACGACAGGACGTTTGCGGGCAGTGAGGGATAGCCGAGCCCAGGCCCGTACGCCTGGCCTTGGTCCACAACCCATTCTAAGAACTGGGCCACGTCGTAACCGTGTTGCGGGTCGGGCTGGTTCTGCCAGACGAGTATGTAGGTGAATGTCGCTATCGGGTAG
>Ga0187803_10000562_pt1 | contig 14729 bp, 11 predicted proteins | sample NC_wetland_sal_i_2_FD_132425 | JGI IMG/M metagenome (GOLD analysis project Ga0187803, IMG submission 132425) | Wetland sediment microbial communities from Neuse River Estuary, North Carolina, USA - Control_3 | ecosystem: Environmental > Aquatic > Freshwater > Wetlands > Sediment | place: USA...
CAATCTCTATTTGGGCACCGGGCAGCAAGGCAAAGTCTTTCGAGTCGACTCGCAGTTGAAGGGTTCGCTGTTTTTCACGGCGCCAGAAGCGCAAGTCTTCGCCTTGGCCTTCGGACCCGACGGGGCTCTCTATGCGGGCAGCTCGCCGGAAGGAAAAATCTACCGCGTGACCAGCGATGGGAAGTCCACCGTCTACTTTAATCCGAAATCAAAGTACATCTGGGCGCTGGCATTCGACCAGCAGGGACGCCTGTACGCGGGCACCGGTGATCGCGGCCTGATTTATCGCATTGACGCGAGCGGGAAGGGCGAGGTGTTTTTCGACAGCAAGCAGACGCATGTGATGTGCCTGGCGCTGGATCCGACAGGTAATGTAGTAGCGGGCAGCGTCCCCAACGGCTTGCTGTACCGGATCACACCGGAAGGCAAAGCCTTCGTCATTTACCAGGCCAGCTATCCGGAAATTCACGATGTGGCGATCGATTCTCAGGGTCACATCTACGCCGCGGCGTTAGGCAGCGCCACCAGCGGCGCACCGCCAGGCGTGTGGGGACCTCAGAACCCCACCGTTCCCACCACCACCGTCACAACGGTGACAGTTCAAGCCTCAACCGACGAGGCGGCCAAGGGTGCAGGCGAGAAAGCGCAGACTCCATCTCCCGCCCCACCCAGCTTTAATCACGCAGCGCCTGCCCCGCAGACTTTCGCTCCGCCGCCGCCCGGGCAGGGTCGCGGCTCGCTGATCGACGTTTATCCCGATGGCTCCGCAGAGACTCTGTGGACGTCAAATAACGAGAGCATCTTTGGCTTGGCCGTTCGTGGGAAAGACGTGATGTTTTCCACCGATTCGAACGGACGCATCTTCGTACTGAAACCCTCGACGGACAGCGATGAGTTGACGTTGCTGACCGAGACCCATGAGGCACTGGCCACACGCCTGCTCTTCCAGGGGAAGGACCTCTACGCCACCACGAGCAACATCGCCGAGTTGGTCCGCGTCGGCGACGCGCCCGCCAGCGAGGGCAGTTACATCTCGCCCGTGAAGGACACGAAGTTCGTTTCGCATTGGGGCGCGCTGGCCTGGCGAGGTGACGTGCCGGCCGGGTCGTCAATCGAATTCTATTCGCGCTCCGGAAATTCTGACCGGCCCGACCAAACCTGGAGCGATTGGGCCGGACCTTATGCGGACTCCAATGGCAGCGCTATCCAGAGTCCTCCGGCGCGATACATCCAGTGGAAGGCAGTTTTTCACGCCAAGCAAGGCGCGGGGCCGACCCTGGATGATGTGACGGTCGCGTATCTCAATCAGAATCTGCCGCCCCAGATTCATTCTCTGAACGTGTCCACCAGCGGCGAACGCACGGGGCCAACCGGCACGTCAACATTTCCTCCACCCGGGGTTACGGTCACCATTCCCTCATCCTCTCCTGCCCCGTCCAGCGGCGCTATCACACCCAAGCCGCTGACTACAATCAGTTGGCAGGCCGACGATCCCAACGGAGACCAGTTGGTTTATGCGCTCTATGTGAAAGCGGAGGACGAACAGGAGTGGCATTTGGTGAAGGACAAACTTCACCAGGCGTTCTACTCCCTCGACCCGGATTCGCTTGCCGACGGCAAGTACCTGGCGCGCCTCGTGGCGTCCGATGAGGAATCTAACCCGCCCAGTACGGCCCGGAAGACCGAACTGCTGAGCGCGCCATTCTGGATCGACAATACGCCACCGGAGATCCGGATCTTGAAGCAAGCGGTCACGGGCAACTCGGTGGACGTTCAGTTTCAAGCCGAGGACGCCATCTCTCCTTTGCGCGCCGCCCAAACCACCACGGATGACAAGGACTGGGACAATCTCTTGTCCGATGACGGCGTGGTCGATTCGCGGGTTGAGACTTTCACGGTTCGGGTTCATAATCTGGCACCGGGAGAGCACGTCATCGCCCTGCGCGTTTCGGACACAGCGGGCAACGTGGGAGTGGGAAAAGCAGTGGTGCGGATTCCTGCTGCCGCCCATTGAAGCAGGTGGCGATTGATTTTCGATTGCCGATTGTCGATTGCCGATTGTGAGGAACCGAAACTCGAAAATCGAAGCTCGTAAAAACGGGCGCGTCGGCGGGGTATTCCAATTTCGATTTTCGAGTTTCGATTTTCGCCTCTCCGGCAATCAGCAATCGTCAATCGAAAATCGGCAATGAATGATGGACAACTCACTTGATATGCTGAGCATCTCACCAGCGAGTTGAGATGCGGCCTGAATTGCAACGCATTTGAGCTCCGAGAAGAACGTAACGACGAAGGCCGCTTCGGATTCTCAACTGATCGCCCGGGCCCAAAGTGGGGACGAACAGGCGTTCGCCGCGCTCTTTGAGGCCCACAAGCGCCGCGTTTATTCGCTGTGCCTGCGGATGACCGGCAACGTTGCGGAAGCGGAAGATCTGACGCAGGAAGCATTCCTTCAGCTCTTCCGCAAGATCGGAACATTTCGTGGTGAGTCCGCGTTCTCCACTTGGCTGCACCGGCTGGTGGTGAATGTGGTTCTGATGCACTTGCGCAAGAAGGGCCTTCAGCAAGTTTCGCTCGACGAGACGGATACTTCGCTGGAGGAACCCGTCAAGCGCGACTACGGCGACGAGGATCGAAGGTTGATCGGTTCCATCGACCGCATCACGCTGGCGCGGGCCATTGGGAAACTTCCGCCCGGATATCGCGCGGTTTTTGTATTGCACGACATGGAAGGGTACGAACATAACGAGATCGCTGGAATTCTGAATTGTTCCGTCGGCAATTCCAAGTCGCAGCTCCATAAAGCGAGAATGAAGTTGCGGGAGGCTTTGCGCGAAAGTCGGGCGCCGGGAGATCTTGCCGAAGGGCCGCCGGGCGCTGCCCTCGCTGAAACCTCGTCGCACCACGAGGAAAGGTAAAGGCCATGTCAGAAGTGAATTTCGAGCTGAATTCGGCGCGCGCCGGGTGTACGCAATTTGACGTGGATCTGCCGGCGTATCTGGAGGGCGAGGACCGGCCCGGCATCGCCCGCCATGCCAGCGAGTGCGGTTTTTGCGCTGCCGTGCTCGGGGATCTGGAACTGATCCGTTCGCAGTCGCACGATTTTCTTTTCGACGACCCTCCGGCCAGGGTTTGGGCGAATGTGCGCGCGACGCTGGTTGCGGAGGGATTTTTTCGAACGCCGAAAGTGGGCTGGCTGAAACGGCTGCCCTCCTGGGGCCAAATTGATTGGGTGCGCCAGGCGGTGCCGCTGGGCGCCACGGCTTGCCTGGCCCTGATCGCTGCTGCCCTGATGGTCTCTCCCGGCTCCATCAACCAAAACCGGATTTCCCAGTCGTACTCGGAAGAAGCTGCTGTATCGGCCGCCGGTCTGCCGTTAAACGAGTCGATGGACGTGGATCCGAGCCTGGCGCAGAGCGTCAGCGCTATGGAGAAGAGCTATCGCGAACACGAGAAGTTCCTTGACCCCGCGGTACAGGCAAGTTACCGGAAGGGCCTGCAGTCTCTGGACGATTCGATTCGCCAATGCCGCGATTCGGTCCGGAAGGAGCCAACGGATACCGTGGCGCGCGAATACTTAACCTCCGCCTACGAACAAAAGGCGTCGGTGTTGTTTGCTGCGTTGGAATATGATGGGCGATAATCTGTTCTCTCGTGAGAAAAAGGATAAACCCGGTGCTTAAGTTGTCTGCAGATCCAGTCATTTGCAGGAAGGGTATAGTTCTGGAACGCTTGGTAAAGTGGGGCGCGGTTTCGCTTCTACTTTCTCCCCTGGTCATCGCCCACGCTGCGGGATTATTGCGGCAAGAGAGAACCTTCGACACCACGGCCAATCCCCGCATCGTGCTCTCCAACCTGATGGGGCAGGTAGTGATTAAAGGATGGGACCGGCAGCAGGCCCACGTAATTTACAGCACGACTTCCCCGCTGGTGAGCGTCGACATTGACCAACTGCCTCTCGACGGCGCGGCGGAAAAGCTGCACCTCACCACCCGCGTTTTGTCCCCGCAAGCGACTGGAGTGGATAAGACCGTGTCTTACAGCCTGGACGTGCCCATGGACGCGAGCGTGGAAATTCGAAATAACGAAGGGCGAGTGGAAATTGAGAAGCTGCAGGGCGACGCCCTCCTGGATTCGTCGGGCGGAGCCATTTCGGTGGCCGATATAGCCGGACGCGTGGTGGCGAATTCCATCGACGGCTCCATCGAAATACTTCGCTCTACGGGAAAAATCGAAGCCACCTCGATCTGCGGCGACCTGCGCTTTGTGGGCGCGAAGGGATCTGCTCTCAGGGCGCAGACGACTTCCGGAAAAATTGTTTACGAGGGCGATTTCATGGCCGACGGCGAGTACAGCTTCCGCAACTACAGCGGCAACATCGACCTATTCCTGCCGCCCTCGGCCTCGTTCGAGCTCAACAGAACTCTGGTGCGTGGGAACTTTGTGAGTGACATTCCCATTTCCAGCCACCCGCGGCGGCGTTATTCCCCTTCCGGGCCGCACGTTCACACGTTTCTTGGTACCAACGTGTCGAGCACCGCGGCGGTCAAGCTCTCATCGTACAGCGGCAACGTCCGCATTCACCGTCAAAATTAGGGATTAGGAATTAGGAGTTAGGAATTAGGGATTAGGAGCTTGAAGCAACCGCCTTCAGACCGGAAGGCTGGCGGCGAGGAGAGTTGAAGAACTTCCTGAGTCAGACCTCAATTCATAACTGTTCGCCAGCTTATTCCTAATTTCTAATCCCTAATTCCTGCTTTTATGGCTCGTCATCGGCGCAAGTTGATTTATCTCGTCGGGTTCATGGGCAGCGGGAAATCCACGGTTGGCGCATTGGTGGCGTGCAAGCTGGGCTGGCCCTTCATCGATCTCGATACGACAATCGAGGCTGGCCAAGCGATGACCATCCGAGAGATCTTCGAGCAGGCGGGCGAGCCATTCTTCCGCGAGCTGGAGCGTGCGGCTCTCACGGAGGTTTCCAAGACCGAGCCCGCCGTCATTGCCTTGGGCGGCGGCACGTTCGTCCAGGAATCCAATTTGCAATTCATTCGTGACATGGGCGGAGCGACTATCTGGCTCGACACGCCGTTTGAAGAACTGCTGCGGCGCTGCGAAACCATGGATGACCGGCCGCTCTTTCGCGATACCGGGACGTTTCGCGAGCTCCTCGAGCAGCGCTTGCCTTATTATCGCCTGGCCGAGTATCGTGTGCCCGCCGGAAATCGGACTCCGGAGGAAGTGGCCGAGCAAATTCTCCGCTTGAAGGTGTTTTGACGTGGCGAGGTCCAAACTGGCTCTCATTCGACTCACGGCGGCGATCCTCGCGTCTGTAGTTCTAGTCTCCACCGACAGAGTAGGCGCGGCGCCCTCAGGCATCGGACAAAGCGCGGCCGCGCCCGCGCCGAATATCGATGATCGTGGAACCTTCGTGATTTCGGTCAACGGGCGAAACATCGGCACGGAGAAGTTCGCCGTCAGCTCCTCGCCGGGGCGAATCGACGCCCAAGCTGACATCCAATTGCGCAGCGCACAAGACGGGCGGAGCGTCTCTTTGCGGAGCACGCCCCAGTTGGTCCTGAATTCCCAGTTTGAGCCGCAGACCTACGCCGTGAATCAGAAAGGTGGGCAGGAATTTCATCTCGAGGTCAATTTTCTCGCCTCACCTGCTGTCAGCCGGCTGCGGCTTGCCGGCCAGAAAACGGATGATGAGCGCGACTTCGCGTTGCCCAAGGATGTGGTTGTCCTGGATGACAACGTTGTCCATCACTATCAAATCCTCGTCGATCGCTTCGCGCTGAAGCCCGAAAAAAAACAGACCTTCAACGCCTACATTCCGCAAGAAGCTGTGCCTGGTGCTTTAACCGTCGAAGAAATTGGCAATGAAGAAGTGGACCTCAGCGGACACAAAGTCACGCTGCGGCATCTGGTGCTGACCACTGAACTCGCCCAGATCGACCTCTGGGTCGACAGCCAGCAGCATCTCCAGCGGCTTTACAATTCGAGTCAGCGAATCGAAGCGGTACGCAAAAAATAGGCCGGCCACCGCCTCGGCCACTTCTCCACCTATGTTCTCGCGGTGCCCGCGGCAGCGTCCCAGACCACCTTTTTGCCCGAACGGTACGAGATATTCACCATATGACCCGCTGATGCGGCATAGTGGCCGACCTCGGCGTTCTCGGAGCATTCCTGGCGCGAGCGAACACAGTTGAAGAACTCCAGCATGTGAATGGGCACAGCGTCAGTCGGATCGTTGACTGAAGACGGTTCAAACTTCGTGGTGGCTTGCGTTTCGGCGCGATGGTTGCCTTCGTTCATGAATTGATCCTGCATCGCCTTCGGCCAGCTATCGATCGAGTACTGATATCCCTCGCGGTGTTTCTCCGGCGCCAGGCTCAGCGCGTTGCCGCCTAGCACCAGCGAGCCATCCGTGCCGAGGAACTGTACGCCCTGTTCCGGCGTGCTGGCGTTGTTGAACGTCGCGGCCATATTCACGCAGAAGCCGTCGTATTCAAACAACGCGTCCAGCGTGTCGGGGACCTCGCGGCCGTCCTTGCGCACCAGGATGCCGCCCATCGCCGAGACGCTCTTCGGCATCTTCACGTCCATGATGTAGTGAATGGAAGTAATCAGGTGAACGAACAGGTCGGTGGTGATACCGCCGCTATAGTCCCAATATTTCCGATAACGAAAAACGCGCTCGGCGTCATACGGCCGCTTCGGCGCGTTCCCGAGCCATTCCTTCCAATTGAAATTGACGCCATCCTGGAGGTCTGGCGGAATGGGATAATTCCACGCCCCGGTCGAACTGTTGCGGTTATAGGACGCGACGATCTTGGTGACCTGGCCGAGTTGGCCGGAGGCAACGACTTCCCGCGCCTTCTTCTGTATGGCCGACGATCGCCCTTGGCTGCCGGCCTGCACCACCCGCTTCGTGCGCCGTGCCGCCTCAATCATCTTCGGCCCATCTTCAATCCGATGCGTCATCGGTTTCTCGATGTACACGTCCTTGCCCGCGTCCAGCGCGTCGAGCACCATGGGCAAGTGCCAGTGGTCAGGTGTGGCGATGACTACGGCATCGATATCCTTGCGCTCGAGCACTTTCTTGTACTGCGCGAAATTCGTCTCAATGCTGCCGTCGGTGCGCTCCTTGGCGCGGTCGAGATGGCCCTGATAGCAATCGCAAGCCAGCACCAGATTGGCCTGGCCCGTAGTCTTGGCAGCCTCCATCAAGATGTTTCCGCGGATGCCCACGCCGATAAAGGCGAGATTGACGCGATCATTCGGACCGGCGGGCTTAGGCATTCCCGGTAATGCCTCGAGCGGCTTCCACTCGCCATTCAGAAAGTAACCAAGTCCTGCGGCGCCCGCTGCGCCTCGACGAATGAATTCACGTCTTGTGAATTTCGACATATAGATCCCTCCCCTATTGAAAAACTCGGATTGATTGCTGAGTGCTAAGACAAACTCAAACCTCGCTTCTGAGAATCATCACATAAATGTCCGTCGAATCCCAGATGCCGCGCTTGACTTTCTTGCTTACCGCCGCCCATGCCTTGAAGAGCCCGCCGGAATCCGTGCGTTCACGAAGCTTTCCTTTCCTCGACCGGCAGGCTTTGCTCGGAAGGTTCAGCACGCACAGGCGCGGCAAACTTGGCCAGCATTTCCGCTCGTCGCTTGATACCCAAGAGCATTTTTCGCTCCATGATGAAACTTACCGGCTCGAGAATCGCGCGATTCGCCAAGGTATCTTTCCAGCCCTCGCTCCAGTCCAAGCGAAAGCGTTCGATTAAGCGGGTTGCTTTGCCATTAACAGGCTGAAGGAAAAAGACCCAGCTACACGTCATGTAAGATTCGGGATTTTTGTCTCGGAGATCAAATGGGCTTCCGCTGCTACCGACTCCGCCTCTCAGTTCTCCGCCCAGCACCAGCGCGCGGTCCGGCCATATCGCAACCACGGGCGGTCCGGTGCCGCCCGGCTCGAGCGGAATCACATCGCCGACCTTCAGCCTTTGGTACTCGGGCAGAATGTGATCGGCGCTGTGAATGTCGAGGCCGAGCAGGTTTTCCAGCCAATCGTAGCTGTAAAGTCCGCCGCGCCCCTGTCCCATCTGGACCAGCCACGGCCATATCTTCTCCGCCGTCGCATGGATGGTGATCGCGTGTGTGGCCTGCAACTTGGGCAGCAGGACCATGTCGTCTCCTGGCAATGGCCGCTTCGTCTCTTCGTCCGTCGCGCCCCACCGCAGATGCCACGGCCGGATCGCCTCCAGATACGCGACGAGTGCAACTACTGCGAAGGCCATGACTGCGGCGAGAGTCAGGAAAATGTGAGACATTTCAGTCACCTTAGCGCTTCGTATTCTTCACTTCGCGCCGAAACAAGCTCGGTTATTTCCCTCCGCCTGCCGGCTCCAGTCCGGTGATCGCGTCACGAACCTCCTCATGGGAGGGCAGCGGGCTGCTAATCTCAGCCACCACTTCTGGGGGCAGATCATTGAAAACCGAGCGCCCCACCACCCGCCTGAACTGGCCCGGTGTTTCAGTCGCCTGATAGCATGCCAGGGAGAGGTTCGGATGGGCGGCCACGTAATGACCGGCGTGCTCAGGACCCATCACGAAGAAGGCGGTGGACAACGCCTCGCTTTCCGTCGCGCTCAGCGCCAGCACCGCGGCCGAGAGCATGCCCTCCACCGGCCGGCCCGTCACCGGGTCCAGGATATGCGAATAGATCTTTCCATTTTCCTCGAAGAAGTTTTCGTAATTCCCCGATGTCGAAAGCGAGCAATTCTTCAGATGAATCACGTCGGCGGCCTTTTGGGCGTCAAAGGGATCGCGCAGAGTGATGTCCCAAGTCCGGGCATCGGGAGGCGCCCCCAGCGCGAAGATACTGCTGGTGCCGCTGGAGACGAGCGCGCGCGTCACGCCGCTGGAGCGGAGGATCTCCACTGTTCGATCCACTGCAAAGCCTTTTCCGATTCCGCCCAGGTCAAGCTGAACTCCCAACTCGTCGAACCACAGCGTGCGGGCCGCCGCGTTCAGCTTCACATGCGCGTAGCCTACTGTCTTCAGCATTTGCGCGATCTCCGCGGCCTCGGGCACGCGTCCCTTTTTTTGAACGAATCCCCACGCTTTCAGAAGAGGGCCAATGGTGATATCGAAAGCGCCGGCCGTTTCCGAACTGTATCGAATGGCGTCGCGAATCAACCCAAAGAGCCCCGGTTCGACCACCACCGGGTGGTGAGCAGCAGCGCGATTGATATAGGAAACTTCGCTGTCAGGGCGGTAGTTGCTCAACTGCGCTTCCAGACGGTCGATCTCCTCAAATACTTCGTTCACCACGGCGGCGAGGTAATCGCGGTTCGCGCCGTACGCGGCCACTTCGAACGTGGTAGCCATGGCTTCATGCGAAGAGCGGTACAAAATGTAGGTTGGCCCCGGCGTCGACGGGCGATCCCGAGACTCCGAGTCAAAGCTCATAGGCATGATTCAATTCCGTCGAGGACAGCTTCAAGAGATCTGCGAGCAAGCGCTGGCTGGAAACTCTTCATGGAAAGGAAGGGTGGGCTAGGGCGTGATGAGGCGGTTGGCGTCGGGCACATAGCCCACCCTTCCGGCAAGGTCGAGACGTTTAATTCTTATGTCACAACGTCCTTCTTCGGCCAGAGGACTTTCTGGCCCGTATCGATGGCTCGGTTCGCGTAAATCACCGCCAAGGCGTCGGCCACCCCCACTTCCAGCGGCGCGGCCACCGGCTTGCCGTCGCGAATGCTCGCAAAGAAATTATTCAGTTCGGACCAATTCGGATCGTGCGGTTCTTCGTAATCGTAGATACCGATTGAGGCCAACCAGTGCTTGGCATAGCGGAACTCGCGGTCGACGAATCCATGGTCCGCAGTCTCCTGGTCGGGATAAATCGGAAAACCTACGTCGGCAGCGCTCTTGGTCACGGTCGCGCCGGCCCACCAGTTTTCCTTCGCCGTCGCCGTAGCCTTCGCCACTGCCTCACGGTAGTACATTCCTTTGCCAATGGTGATTACCAGCGTGCCGCCGTCACCCATAATCTGCTCGTTGTAATCGTAGTGGGCGTTGCAGAGGATGGAGCTGTAGAGCAGCTTCTGGCCTCCCGGATACTCGAAGATCGCCTGCACGTTGTCGTTCACCTCTCGGCCGTCTCTCCAGTGATTGATTCCTCCGTTGCCCATCACGGAAATGGGCTCGGCGCCCAGCGCCCAGTTGGCCACATCAATCTGATGGGAGCCTAGCTCCGCCATCAGTCCACCCGAGTAATCGCGGTACATTCGCCAGTTGATTTGTCGCTCCAGCTTGGGATCAGCCACAGGCCGGCGCCAGTTGTTGTTGCGATGCCACTGGGCGCGAATGAACGTCAAGTTGCCGAGCGCGCCCTTCTGGATCATGTGCTGGGCAATTCGATAGAGCACGCTGGACCGTCGCTGCAAGCCCACCTGGAGCACTTGCTTGGGATGCGCCGCCGCTGCCTGCCGAATGGGCGCAGCCTCTTCCTCCTTGAAGAACATGCTCTTCTCGACGAACACGTGCTTGCCCGCGTCGAGTGCGTCAATCAGCATTTGCGCGTGCAGGTAAAGAGGCGTGGTGACCAAAACGGCATCGACGTCTTTCTGGGCCAATAGCTCTTTATAATCGACGTAGGGTCGAGGATTGCCGCCGACCGCTTCAGCGCCCTTCTTCAGGTTCACCGGATAAATGTCGCAGGTCGCGACGCACTTGCCTTCCGGAATGGTGCTCAGCGCCTTAATCAGTTCGAGCGCGCGGCTTCCCGTGCCAATAATCCCGTACCGAACTGGGTTGCTGACCACCGGCGCCGCCAACAGCGCAGGAGCGCCCATGCCAGGCAACGTGGTGGCAGCCGCAGCCACTGCCGCCGTCTTCAAGAAATCGCGTCTCGTAACGTCCTGCTCTTTCTCCATGTCCTGGATCGCGCCCTCCCGAATTCAAACTGACTGTCGGCCCTTACGCCTTTAACTGAGCGCAGCATAGGCCACGCAAAAACCGAATGCTGTGATGTGAATCACACATCATGGTGACTGAATCACAGGCAGAAACCGGAAAATGGAAACTAGAAATTGGAAAATGGAAAATGGTTTCCCGTTTTCGATTTTCGACGCCCAGCTTCCAATTTCCATTTTCCATTTTCCAATTTCCAGTTTCGGCTTTGAGGCGGGCCTGCGGACTGTGTTACCTTATAAGTTAACAATGGCGGCGCATTTGGGAACCAGAAGGATCGAGCTCCGTCCAACAACTGCCTTAATTTTCATTTACATTCCCGGAAAAATAGAATAACCATCGTGTTTGCTTTGGCATGCAAAGGTTTCGAGCGGCAGTCAACGAGCAACCCGCTTTAGTTTCATATACATTCCCGGAAAATCAAATAAGTGCTTTTGTTTTCTAGCACATTACCGGTTACGCGATTTCCTTCAAACTTGCTATCCTTTGTTTTCATAAAGATAATCGGTTCGTTCCTCCCCCAAAACTTTCACGCCTTTGGGGGCCTGGTCCGGAGATTATTTCGAGCTTGATATTACATACTGGTAAACAGAACCTCACGCCAACACCCCGCTCTCCCGTCCAGTGGAATCCTCAGCACGCCTATCATACCAACTCATGGTATAACGACGCTTCCCACTTGTCAAGCACCATTTTCGACAAAACTCCTCTGGAGTGCAGCAGCTTGCTGCCGCTTTCTTCGCGCACAGACCTTGCTCCGAGTGTTAAAACGATCGGCACGGCGATTCCGTTGACAGGGAGGTCGCTGTAATCGTGTTGTCGGCGGAATGCAAGTGTGGTGGGCAACTCTTACCAACCTGCGAAGTGGAGCCCTTCATTTGGCTCAACGAGCGTCACCAGCGGAGTCCCAGCGCGATCTGCGATGGCAGCGTAGACTTCCTGCGCAGAGTCGCCGGCTGCAAGCAGCCTGTTCCCGTCCAGCGCGACCCAGCGGCCTGCATATCCTTCCCGGTTCTCGGCCAACCATTCAAATTCCAAACGAGTGCGCTCGCGACCATCGCTTCAGGCCCGCTCAGGGCTCGCGATACCACGCAGCACAGCCACCGGCTGGGCGTCGTGCTCGATGACTATCTCATCGCCAGCACTCACCTGCTCCAAGAGCGATTTGAGATCGCTCGCCGCTTGAGCATCAGACATATGGATTACGCGGTGCCCCATGGCTGTGATTATACACTGCCGCCCGGCCAAAATCTGCGAGAGGCTGTTCACGTAGCTGTGATTCGGGCGTTTTTCACCAGGGGCAGAAACAACGGATTGCAAATTTTCAGTTGACGGCCTGCCCTGACGTCAGCTATGCTACGATTTGGTTATGGCAGTCCTCCTCCAACACGGCATGGCGATGTGTTGTTGTCAACTCACAGCGCCGACGTGTGGAGGGAACCCAGTGTAGTAAGTAAGCGGCAAAGTTCTTAGGTTTCATCCCAACCCACCGTCGGACCAGAACCGGCGGTGGGTTTTTTGTTTTTAGCAGTCGATGGACCCCCGCCTTCGCGGGGGTGACAGCGTAGCGGCGGTCTCTGATCGCTGTCATTCCCGCGCAAGCGGGAATGCGGGGGCCTTAGCAATGGCCGCGACCGGCGGCACTTTGTCATTCCCGCGCAAGCGGGAATCCAGGCTCTTTTCGGGAGCCTGTTCCAGGAGGAATGTGATGGTGACGGCAGTCGTCGAAGCGCGGCACTCTCGCGAAGCGATCGAAGATGAAATCAGTCTATTTGCCGAGCGAGCCGGGCAATGGCAGCGGGGTGAGATTACTGACGATCAGTTTCGCCCTTTCCGCCTCAAGCACGGCATTTACGGCCAGCGGCAGCCGGGCTTTCAGATGGTGCGGGTGAAGATTCCCTCCGGTGTGTTGAATCCCGATCAACTCCGCATGCTCGCCGACCTGGCCGACCAATTCTCCACTGGCCGCGGGCACGTGACCACTCGCGAGAACGTGCAATTCCATTTCGTGAAGATGGAAAACGTCCCCACCATCATGCGCATGATCGCTGATTCGGGCCTGACCACGCGCGAGGCTTGCGGCAACACGGTGCGAAACATCACTAGTTGCCCGCTCGCCGGCATCTGCCCCACCGAATCTTTTGACGTAACGCCGTACGCACTGGCCACCACGCGCTTCTTCCTGCGGCATCCCGAATTTCACGACTTGCCGCGCAAGTTCAAGATCGCTTTTTCGGGCTGCGAGGACGACGGCAATTGCGCCGTGGCGGGCATCCACGATGTGGGCCTGATTGCGCGAGTGCGCGGCCTGAATGGCACGGGGCGGCGCGGCTTCAAGGTGCTGGTGGGCGGTGGGCTAGGAAGCCTGCCCACCGAAGCCGCGACACTCACCGAGTTTCTGCCCGAGGAAGAACTGATTCCTACCATCGAGGCAATCCTTCGAGTGTTCAAGGAGCACGGGAACTACAAAAACAAGCTCAAGGCTCGGATGAAATTTGTTCTGCGTGCCAAGGGAATTGAAGAATTCCGAAAACTGGTGGCCGAAAAGCGCGGGCAGGTCACCACGCCCGCTGAGGCCATGACGGTGCCCAGCCCGGCCTCTTCACCATTGATCCCGCTTAATGCGATCGCCAGAAGTGGCACGGGACGGGGACCCCTCTGGGGCTCGCCCGTGGGGGTACATGGGCAAGATGCCTATGCCACCGAGTATCAGCGCTGGGCGCAGCATAACCTCCAGCCGCAGCGGCAATCGGGCTTCGGCCTGATTTGGCTCAAGCTGGCGGCGGGCAATATTTTTTCCAAGCAACTGCGCGGTCTGGCCGACGTGCTCGACAAATTCAGACTGCCCGTTGCGCGCATCGCCATTTCACAGGACTTGGTCATTCCCTGGGCGCCGCTGCCGCGCGCCAAGGAAATCTTCCACGATCTCCGGGCGCTTGAGCTCGCGACGCCCGGCGCGCGAACCATCGCCGACGTCACGGGATGCCCCGGCGCCACGACCTGCAATCTGGGCATCACGCGTTCGCTGACTCTGGCTGAGGTTCTGGCCGAGGAATTCGCGAACTACACCGATCCCGAAATCAAAAAGCTGCGCATCAAGATTAGCGGTTGCCCGAATTCCTGCGGCCAGCACCACATCGCCGACATCGGCCTCTATGGCAACGCCCGCAGGGTGGGCGAGCAACAGGTTCCTTATTACCAACTGATGCTTGGGGGCGAAGTGTCAGATCGCGGCGTGCGATTCGCTCGGCAGGTGATTCCCCTCCCCGCCAAGCGCATCCCGCAAGCCTTGCGCGCGCTTCTCGAACTTTATCAGCGCGACCGGCAACCTCTCGAGTCCTTCCGCGCCTGGGTGCTGCGCACGCCGGATGCGGCCATCACCGACCACTTGCAGCCGTTTATCGACACGGCGGACGAGCCGGATGATCTCTTTATCGATTGGGGCGATCGGGAGATTTATTCCCTCAAGCTTGGCCGGGGCGAGTGCGCGGCGTAACGCGGCTCAGTAGGGCCGACCCTTGGGTCGGCCTCCGAGTCACGACATGCCAGAGGCCGGGGCAAGCCCCTGCCCTACTCGTCACGCTGGCATTTCCAGCGCGCTTATATTATCGTATCCATCTTTACAGGACTCTCAAGCAGCACCGCGAGAATTGCTAAACCAATCCAAGACCGGAGGGCTCCGAATGAAACGGCTTACCTTAATCGCTGCTGTATTGCTGTGCGCGAATACTGCACTTGCCCAGGAC
>Ga0187803_10000563_pt1 | contig 14720 bp, 10 predicted proteins | sample NC_wetland_sal_i_2_FD_132425 | JGI IMG/M metagenome (GOLD analysis project Ga0187803, IMG submission 132425) | Wetland sediment microbial communities from Neuse River Estuary, North Carolina, USA - Control_3 | ecosystem: Environmental > Aquatic > Freshwater > Wetlands > Sediment | place: USA...
GAGACAAAGACAGGTGCCAATATTAAAAGGAGAAAAACATGGCTTTTAGTATTTTGAACAACATCTCATCGCTCGAAGCCCAGAACAACTTGGCCGAAACGCAGGCATCGCTGCAAACGACCCTGTTCCGCCTATCGTCCGGGTCACGGCTTAACACCGGCGCAGACGATCCGGCGGGCCTCCAGATTGCCGACCAGTTGCACGCCAACGTCGTCGCCCTGCAGCAGTCGGCGCTGAACGCCAATACGGGCATCGGCCTGGCGCAGACTGCCGACGGCAGCTTCGCCCAAGTCACCAACCTGCTGGACCGCGCCGTTACCATAGCCACCCAAGCGGCTAACGGCGGAAACAGTGCCGCCCAGTTTACTGCTCTGAACAACGAGTTCACCTCGATCAAGGCCGAAATCGACCGGATCGGAACCAGCACCACCTTCAACGGGACCTCGGTGTTCGCAGCCGGTACCACGAGCGTCTTCCTCAGCGACGGTGGTTCAAACAGTGCCATCGGCGTCTCGGTTGGGACGCTGAGCTCCACCGGATTGGGTCTCAGCGCGGCCGGCGTTGACCTCTCGAACGCGGCCGACGCCGCCACCGCCCTGGCTGCTATCAACACGGCCGTTTCGACGGTCGCGGGTTATCGAGGTGCCCTCGGTGCGTCGCTCAACCGGCTTACAGACGCGCAGAACGTGATCAACACCGAGGTTCAGAACCTGACCTCGGCCGAAGACTCGGTTCGCGCCGCCAATATTCCGCAGGAGGTGACAAACCTGTCCAAGTTCACGGTGCTGAACCAGGAAGGCATCGCGTCGTTGACCCAGGCCAACAATACGCTGCAAAGCATCCTGGCCTTGTTCAGGTAACGGTTGACCTCCGGTGAAACTGCGAGAGACGGGGCGCATCCCCGCCCCGTCTTCTCGATTTTCAGTACGGAGTGGTTTGTATGTCCGTCAATCCCATACCCGCGCTCGCGGACACGGCTCAAGGCAGCGGTGGCGTTGACCTCGTCCGTTCAGAAAACGCGAATGAGGCGACCCAGGGGAAGACGCAGCCCCAGCCTTCCGCTGCAACGACTCAGGCCGCTAATGACAAGGACCAGGTTGAACTCTCGTCGCACCCCTCAACGCTCCCCGCGGCTGCTCAATACGCTCTTGCCTATCATTTCGATGATCGCACTCACAGATTTTATTTCCAGGTGGTCGACGAGACGTCCGGCGAGGTGATCCTTCAAGTGCCTCCACAAGACGTCTTAGACTACCAAGCGCGCCTCGCGGAGTACCTCGAGATTCGAGTGAAATCATCCGAAAAACCAACTGGGAAGACAGAAGAAGGGGGATAAATGGGCGGCATATTTGGAGTGAACCTGAACACCACCGGCTTTGGGCTGGGCACCGGTATCGACGTCCAAAGTACCGTGGCCACATTGATTGCTGCCGCTCGCGCGCCCGAACAGGCGATGATCCAGGAGCAGCAGCTCTTCCAAAGCCAGACCTCGGCGATCAACAACCTGAACACGCTGCTGACTACCCTGCAAAACGCAGTCAACGGGTTGAAGGACCAGTCCGGCCAGCTCGCCAACCGAGTTGCCAACTCCTCGAATACGAACGTCCTGACGGCGGGAGCCGCGGCGGCGGCGAACCTGGGCAGTCATACGATCGCCGTCAGCGCACTCGCCACAACCTCCTCCTACGTTACGACGGCGCTTGCGGATGGCAACACCGCGTTTGGCACCGGCCAGTTTACGCTGCAAGTAGGGACCAACGCACCTGTGACCGTCACCGTCGACAGTACTCGCAACACGCTCAATGGGCTCGCTGCCTACATCAACAGCCAGAACTACGGGGTGACGGCGAACGTGATTACGGATGCCAGCGGAGCTCGATTATCGATTGTCAGCAACAATAGCGGCGCGCCCGGCGACCTGACGGTTTCGGGAAACACCACTGGCTTGACCCTTAACAAAGCCGTTACGGGCACGAATGCTTCGCTAGTAGTGGACGGCATTGCGGTCTCCAGCGCCAGCAATACGGTGACGAGCGCGATCAATGGTGTGACGCTGAATCTGGTGGGAACGTCGGCCTCTCCCGTCACCCTGACCGTAAACCCTGACACTACTCAAGCTACGGCGGCCATTAATACTTTCGTCTCAGCTTACAATGCCGTCGCCCAGGCCATCAATACCCAGTTCACGTTTACCCAAGGCGCGTCGGCGCAGCCTCCACTCTTTTCGGACAGCTCACTCCAGCAAGTGCAGCAGACTCTTAACACTGACTTGAACTATTCCATCACCGGGAACAACGGCATCATATCCCTCACATCGATCGGCGTAAACGTTCAGCAGGACGGCACGCTCCAGGTCGATAGCGGCACTCTGGCTTCCGCGCTCAGCAACAACTTCAGTAACGTTCAATCGTTCTTTCAACAGGTCACCGGCCCGAACGGATTCGCAGTACAGTTCTCCACAGATCTCGCCAACCTGACCGATCCGGTGAAAGGCCCGCTCTACACCGATCTCCAAGGCGTCCAGCAAAGCCTGACCTCCGTCACCAATGACATCAGCAACTTTGAGGCTAATATCGCCACCCAGCAGCAGACGCTGACGCAGGAATTCAGCCAGGTCAATGCGACCTTGCAAATGTTGCCCTCGCTGATTGCTCAGATTACAGGTCAACTGAATAGTTCCGGAGGAACCAGTGGACTCTAACCCAGGCCGCGCCTATCGCCAACTCGCCGCCCAAGGCACCACTCTTCTCGGGTTGGTCGTTCAATCCTACGACCAAATCCTGAACGCCATTTACTCCGCGGTTCGGGCCATCGAGACAAATGATGTCGAGAAGAAAACGGCGGAGCTGAACCAGGCGTTCACCCTGCTCAGCCACCTTCAGAGCGCGCTCGATTTTGAGAAGGGGGGCGAGGTCGCCCGCTCACTCGCCCGGTTCTACGACCAGCAGCGCGCTCGGATGCTTGAGGCCAGCCGCAAGCAATCGGTTCAGATCCTGAACGAGGTCGCAGAGTATTTTGTCTCGCTCCGTGAAGCGTGGCACCAAATCGAACAATCGGCCAACTCGTCCGCACAGGCGGATCACTCTGCCGCCCCACCCCGTTCCGCAAATACCGGGCCGGACGCCACATATTCTCACCCATCGCTCGATTGGACGGCTTAAATCCCGTGTCGCAGAAGGTGCCGCTCAACTTGCATGGCCACTGAAGAAGTGGAGTCAGGAGTCAGGAGTCAGGAGTCAGCAGGCAGGAGTCAAAATGAAGAGAGTCGGAAGGGGACCTCGCTTCCCAATAGTGGCGACAGATTTAGCCCGTGCGCGCGGGTTTCGAATTTCGATTTCCGAATGGAGATGGCCGCTCGCCCACTAGCCCGCAGCGGTGGCAAATCCAAGGCTCAGGTTCAGCGCGAAATTAGGGCTAACGCGAAACGGCTGGGAATTCCGAAATTTGAGCCACCAAAGCCTCGGATGATGGCGTAGTTAATCCCGATTACTCTCCCCTGAGGATTGAACAAGGGTCCGCCCGAGCCGCCGGAGGTGGTCTGTGCGTCGTAGATGATTTTGTCCTGAAGCACATCGCCCAGATGCCCTTGGGTGATGACAGGATGGATTAGATTCCTCTTCGCCAACTCGGTTACCACCTGGTTCAGATCTCCATGGCTGGTGGCGGCGATCTCCCGGACCGTGGAATCATTGGCGCGAGCCAAGACAGCGTCGATACCGGTCGGATAACCCATCAAGACGACGGGCTCGCCGCCGATCGATCCCGTTCTGCTGGCATCAATGATCAGAGCGACGCGTTTCAAATCGCCCAGTTCGGCATGTACGAGCGCCAGGTCAGCGTCCGGTGAAATTCTCTCGGTGCTGAGGGCGAAGGTGCGCGGCGAACCGGGGAAATACGCTTCCATTTTTTCCATCACGGGCTCGAGGCCTTGCGATGTCACTGAGCTCAAATCATCGTTGTCCCACCACGGCTCGGCCACGTGGTGATTGGTAAGAATCTGGCCACGGGCGCCAACCAGGAATCCGGTGCCGAAGGAATGGACCAGCACGTCGGGGCCTAATCCTTCCAACGAAAGCTCCGGGTTGCCCTGATCGTCAATCATCGGTCCGCCGTCGGGATTCAGGCCCACGTAACGCAGCCGTTGCCGGGTCGCTTTATCGCGAAATGCCACGACAGCGTGAATAAGACAAACGCTGTCGGCATAGGAGTGAATGATTTGTTGCGCGACCGACGCTTCCGATGGGCTTGGGCGGAGGCGGGCGGTTTCAGTCTCCGCCCCCTGGTCACGTGAGGTTCCGCCTTCCTCCCCAGGCCGAGCTCGATGTTGTTGGTGAAGCGGTTGCGACTGCTTCGCAATCCGCTCCTTATCAGCTTGCGCGGACTCGGCTGCCGCGCGCGCTATGGCGGCACTGGCTTTGTGGGCTTGCGCGATCAAGTCTTCCTGGCGCATCAATCCCAGGTTGAGCCGAGCAATCATAGCCGAGGTGCGCCGCGCTTCGGTGTTCACGCGGCGAGAGAAGCGGAGGTAAATCACTCCCATGACTCCCGCCATCACCAGGAGGGCCGCGACACCTATTTTCAATCCGCGTCCGATTGTGTAGGCATCGCGCTTCATTTTTTCCGTAACCGCTAGAGCGTGGAACGCCGTCCGCGACAGCTCCTGCCCTTGTTCGGCGATCAGAGTTCGCTCGCGGAGTTCATCGTGGACTTTTTTGGCGCGCAACTGATGCCGCACTCGCGAGAGCATCTCGATCGAATCCCAGGGCCGAGACACAACGTCGTCGGCGCCCAGATCCAAGGCGCGCGCGCGTTCCTGTGCGCCGCCTGTCTCGAGGACTATGACGCGGGTGCCTTCGGTCAACGACGCGCCTTTCAATTCAGCAAGGACGTCGCCGCAGATGACGCCTGGCAGGCCGGAATCGAGCAAGAACAAATCGACTTTACGGTTGCGAGTCAATTCGAGTCCCTCATGGCAGACTTCGGTAGTGGATACGTCATAGCCGGCTCCGCGCAGCACTTCCTCGAGAGTGCCGCGGGAGGATACGTCTCCATCCATCACCAGGATCTTTTCGTGTTCAGGCGTCACGATCTCTCCTCAGTTGCGAACTTCCAGCTACGAATGGTTCTCCTCATCCGACGGCGGCGCAATTCGTTGCCGCTGTGCCTCCCGATTATCTCAGGACCGTCCGGCTGCCGTATTTCATATTTCCACAACGTCCTGCCGGCTGATTTCGGCCGGTCAGCGAAGGCGTTTTGCCTTCTTGCCGCGCGCGATTTTCGCCAGCGCCCGCGTGTAGGCTGCTGTGGTTTCGGGGACGGCCTCGCTGTAGACGAACTGCCCGTCGCGCCGGCAGGCGATCAGCCCGGCTTCGCTCAGTACTTTGAGATGGTGAGAGACGGTGGCGGGGGTCACGCCGCGCATGGAGACGATCTGGCTGCAGCTCATGCGGTCTCTTGCCGAGATGGCCTCGAACATCCTGAGACGAGTCTGGTCTGCAAGGGCCTTGGATATTTTTTCAATCTCAGACCGCTTCATGGCTCCCTCCCAAAGTGTAGCGAAGTCACCGCCTTACCGCCAGAGGGAACTTGACAGTTCCCCAGGATGTTTCACGAATGCTGCAACCAAGCACTTCGACAGTCATCTAAATATCGAAGTCATACCGGCCGCCAGGAGAGCGGCGGCGGACGGAAAAATCGGTGATATCAGGAGGCTGATATGAAGCGACTGGAAGGAAAGGTGGCGGTGGTGACCGGCGGGAACAGCGGCATCGGGCTGGCAACGGCCAAACGCCTGCAGGAAGAAGGAGCGCGGGTAGCCATCTCCGGCCGAAGCAAGAAAACGCTGGATGAGGCGGTGAGAACGATCGGCAATGGCGTGGTCGCGGTACAGTCGGACATCTCGAAGCCCGCGGACGTCGACAGATTGTATGCGGAAGTGTCCGGGAAGCTGGGCAAAATCGACGTGTTGTTCGTGAACGCGGGAGTGGCGAAGTTCGCGTCCCTCGCCGAAACATCTGAAAGCCTCTACGACGAACAGTTCGACATCAACATCAAGGGAGCGTACTTCACCCTCCAGAAGGCGCTGCCTTTGCTCAATGACGGTGCATCGATCATCCTGAATACCAGTGTTGTAGACAGCAAAGGTACGGCGGGAACCAGCGCGTATGCGGCAACCAAAGCAGCCCTACGCTCTCTGGCCAGAACGGCGGCGGCAGAACTGGCGGGGCGCGGCATCCGCGTAAATGCCGTTGCGCCGGGACCAATTGTTACGCCGATCTTTCGCAGGACTGGTCTGCCGAAGGAAGCCATCGACGAATTCGCGAAGGAAGCGGTTGCGAAGGTCCCGATGAAGCGCTTTGGACAGCCCGAGGAAGTGGCAGCTACGGTAGCGTTCTTGGCCTCGCAAGATGCATCGTACATCACGGGAGTGGAAATCAACGTGGACGGCGGGTTGGGACAAGTCTAAAACGCACCTGCCGAGTAAGACACAGAGGGGCGGGCGGCAGCCCGCCCTTTGACGATCCCTCGGTTTTAGTGTCCGCCTCGCCGCAGAGCTGGCAACCGCGAGAGCAGATTTCGTCATAAGACTTCGCCGCACAAAGTCGTTGCCTCGGTCAATTGTGGGTAAGTTTCCGATAAGGCGCCCTTCACGCCGCAATCCAGCCGCCCGCAATGCGCTGTCCCAGTTGACGGCTAGGCCACTCTTCAGGCCGAATCTCCAGCAACCGCAGAACCTCCTGACCGACAGGAACTTGCAGGAGAACTGCGAATAGATTCTTGTGCTAGCAAATGAGAATATTCTCCGAGCGGCCAATGATCCAGGAGTTGAGGAGTTTTCGGTCGACCCAGCGGCATAACAAAGTAGCTATCCACCGCCTATGCCTGAATACATGCTGGCTTCGACGAATCGGTCGAAGGCAGGATTGAGAGGGATCCATTGAAAGAGTTTTTTCACTTGCTCGTTGATGGCACACGGCGCTTCAGCTCTTCAAACCAATTCAATACCACGTTGATTTGCGTCGGCGCATCTACGCCCCCCTCCACGGACTTCAGCATCAGGAAGCGCTGGCCGTCTTGGGACACATCGTAATTGGGAAAGGTGAGTGGGGTCGGCAGGTAATGTCCCTCGAATAGTACCTTGGGCTTGCCCGCGGAAAAGCCCGGTTGCGTGACAATGTCCACGGCCATCAACTTGTCGCCATTGCGGTAGAACAACTCCCGGCCATTTGGGTTCCACACTGCCTCCGTGCCGCCCTCCGTCGAGATTTCCCACTTGCCGCCGGGTCCGGGAAAGGGTTGCACGTAGACTTCATAGTGGCCGGATTCGTCCGAGACATAAGCCAGCCAGTGCCCGTCGGGCGAAAAACGCGGAGAGGTCTCGTTGAACTGCGTTTGGAGGAAGGGCTGCGCCTTGCGGTCGCTGAGCCGCAGCACCCAGATGTCATATCCCGTCATGGGGGAGGGTTCAATATAAGCGAGGAATTTTCCGTCTGGCGTCCACGAACTCGGAACCTGAGTAACATCCTGGGTGGTCAGGCGCTCCATCCCGCCGCTGCCGTCCGCTGGTTGCCAATAAATGTTCGCAGGGCCTGTCTTGTTAGATTGAAACGATATTCGCTTGCCATCCGGCGTCCAAGCCGGGGTAATGTTGGTATTCCCCTCAAACGTCAACCGGGCCAACGTCGCGCGGTGAAGATCGTAGAGCCAGACTTGGGATTCCTGATCGTCAATCGTCGTAGCCACCTGACGGCCATTGGGAGACACGCGCGGGAAACGGTATGAGCGCACCGGTGCGCCCGTGGGTTGCTCCACTCCCTTTCGATCGACCCACACCAATTGGCGTTGAGCCGCCCGAACGTTCCCCGTCACATAGACCAGCGACCCGGTATCGGAAATGCTGTACTGGGCGTCTCCAGTGGCTGGAGATTGGAGGATGCCCTCCACCACAGGGGCCGCGGCGCCCGTCACTTCCAGCCGCTGGGCATCGAACGGCACGGCCATCAGGGTTCCGCTCTGCGCGAAAATCAAGTGCCCGGAGGCAACATAGCGGGGCTGCGTCCCCACTTGGGCCAGAACCCGCCTGACGCCCGTCTCCATCGACTGGACTACGATATGTGCATTGGTCCAATTGCCTGCATTCTCGCTGGAAGCAAAGACCATCGCCTTGCTGCCGGACAAGAGATCCGGCCAGGCGTTGATCATCTCCCCTTTCTCGAAATGAGTCACTGGCTGCGGCGTGCCTCCAGCTTCCGACACTTGGTCGATAGCTCCGAACCCCGTGGGGCAGAAGACAATCATGCCCTGGCTGCCCCAACTGGCCCCGCGAGGAGACTTGGCATCGGCGAGGCTCTGCGCCGTGCCCCCACCCACCGAAACCCTTTTCATCTTGCCGCCTGCAAAGAAGCCCAGCGACTGGCTGTCCGGTGAGAAAAAGGGAGTGGTAGCTCCCTCACTGCCAGAAACGGGTGTTGCTTCCAGGCTGGCCATCGCCCGCAGATAAAGCTGCTGGACAGCGCCTTGAATGGCAACATAAGTGAGCCGGGATCCGTCAGGAGAAAGAGCTACGGCAGGTTGATCCATGTTCGCAAGCCGCTGGCCGGGAGGCAGCGTAATCACGGTGCGGCTGACGGGCTGTGGCGCAGGCGCGGGCTTCAAATTCCAGCTCACAAGTCCGGCGATGGCTGCGAGGAGCAACGACAGGACGCTCCACATCAGTTGGCGTCGCCAGTCGGCGCTGGCGCCCTTCGCTGCGGCAGCCCGCGCCATCGCGACCGGTGAGCCGCCTTCGGCGATCCACGTGAGCGCCAGCCTCACGTCATGGGCCGACTGGAATCGCTCATCCGGGTTTTTCGCCAGGCATGTACTCACCACGCGCTCGAAGGCCGGCGACGTGAGTGGTTGAACGGCCGAGATCGGTTCCGGGTCCTTTTCCAAAATCGCGCTGGCCATGCTGTCGCGGCTTTTGCCCTCGAACGGCCGTTTGCCCGTTACCATTTCATACAGGACCACGCCTAGCGCAAACAGGTCGGATCGCGCGTCGGCCTCCTGACCCTCAATTTGCTCTGGCGACATATACTGGAGCGTGCCGACCCACGTGCCTTCCCTTGTGAGAGGTGAACCGGGAACGGCTCCGCTCGCAGTGGGAGCGGCCGTCAAAGGTGGCGCGTTCGATGGCGCCGCATCCCAGTCCGCCACCCTGGCCTTCGCCAAGCCAAAGTCCATCAGCTTGACGCCGCCATGGGTCAACATGATGCTCCCCGGCTTCAAATCGCGGTGAACAATTCCCGCCCGGTGCGCCGCCTCCAGCGCTTCGCATACCTCCATCCCAATCTCCAGGGCCTTTTTCAGCGGCAGCGGACCGTTTTCCAATCGCTCTGCCAGCGACTCTCCCTGCAAATACTCCATCACCAAGAAGTCGACACCGTCTTGGCGCCCAACGTCGTGCAGAGTGCAGATGCGGGGGTGATTCAGCGACGAAATGGCCCGGGCCTCGCGCTCGAAACGTTGGCGCGACTCGGGGGTGTCGGCGAGGTGCTGCGGCAAAATCTTGATGGCAACCGTGCGGTCCAGTCGTGTGTCCCGCGCGCGATACACTTCTCCCATCCCGCCCGCGCCGAGCGGCGCGACGATTTCGTAGGGACCTAGCTTCGCGCCAGAACTGAGTGGCATCCGTGAAAGGAATTATACACGACATCCAGGTGAACCGTTCGGCGGCGGTTGAGAGAGTCGTGAGAAATCGGACAGCTCCCCGGAGGTTATCCCGAAACGTTATTGCTGTGTCGGAAGCACCCTGCTAAACAGGGTTCAGGGAAATGGGTCTTGCCTTCTCGCCTAATGTTTCCCGATGAATCTGAAGATCATTAATGGGGAACTCGGAAACCACGCTGAGTAGGTTTTTCTCCGGATTGCGTCCGACGGGCACTCGGAAACTGACCCCGCGCCAGAAGTCCTTCGCTCGCCGCATGCCGCTTGCCGCACGCCACTTGCGCTGGTTTTAGCTTGCCGCTTGCCACTTCCTGCGCACCCGGCCGGTGGCAGTGAGGAAGAAGAAGTCCTCAGTTTCCGTGAAGGCGACGATCCAAGCGGAACAATGCATTCGCGCCGATTCGCTCATCGCACCCCATGCCACGGCTTTGCCAATTGACTTGCCCTTAGCTGAACCCTAAGATGGTCGGGTCGATACAATCCAAAATTGGCCATGCTTGGCAAGACGATATCGCACTACCAGATCCTGGATAAGCTGGGCGGCGGCGGAATGGGAGTTGTCTACCGGGCCGAGGACACGAGCCTTGGCCGCCACGTCGCCCTGAAGTTTCTCGCCGACCCAGCAGCGGCTGAGCCGCTGGCCATCGAGCGTTTCCGCCGCGAAGCTCGCGCCGCAGCAGCCCTCAATCACCCGAATATCTGCAGCATTTACGAGATCGGCGAGCACGAAGGCCGCTGGTTTATGGTCATGGAGTTGTTGGAGGGCCAGACGTTGAAACACCGCCTGGGCAGCGGCCGAATCGACACAGCTGAGGTGCTGGACTTGGCGATTCAGATCGCCGACGCGCTCGACGCGGCGCATCAGAAAGGCATCGTCCATCGCGACATCAAGCCAGCCAATATTTTCGTAACCAGCCGCGGAGTAGCGAAGGTTCTGGATTTTGGGTTGGCAAAGCTCGCTTCACCTGTAGCGGCGGCTTCCGACCGCCGAGCGGAAGAAGGCGCTCAGAGAGCGCCGCTACAACCGAAAGACGCCCCCCAGAGAGCGCCGGTACAACACGACATGCCCACCGCGGCCCTCGAACTCGACCATCTCACCAGCCCCGGCACGACCATGGGCACGGTGGCCTACATGTCGCCGGAGCAGGCCCGCGGCGAGGAGATCGACACGCGCACGGATGTGTTCAGTTTCGGCGCGGTACTCTATGAGATGGCGACCGGCCAGCAGGCGTTCCGCGGAACCACGGCGGCCGTCATTTATGACGCGATTCTGAATCGAGCCCTGGCGCCCGCCACCAGCGTGAATCCAGAGTTGCCTGGGGAGTTTGACCGGATCGTCACTAAGGCGCTGGAGAAGGATCGCAACCGGCGCTACCAGAGTGCAGCAGAAATCCGCACCGATTTGCAGCGACTAAAGCGCGATAGCGAGTCGGGCCGGACAGACCGCGCGGCAACCGAGACTGCGTTAAAGCCGGCTTCAAAATCCACAGGGTTTCGAAGGGCGGCGCTCATTGGCGACGCAGTTCTGGTCATCGGACTAACCGTGGGCGGTTGGTGGTTCTACCACCGCGGGGCACACACCCTGACCGACAAAGACACCATTGTTCTCGCCGATTTTGCCAACAATACGGGCGATGCGATCCTCGACGACACACTGAAGACCGCGCTCAGCGTTTCCTTGCGACAATCGCCTTTCCTCAATGTGCTCCCGGAGAGCCAAATCGCAAAGACCTTGCAGCAGATGACCCGCCGCGCTAACACGAAACTGACGCCCGAGGTAGCCCGCGAGCTCTGTCAGCGGGCGGGCGGCAAGGCTTACGTTGCCGGATCCATTGTCAGTCTGGGCAGCGAGTATGTGGTGGAATTGAAGGCGGTGAATTGCCAGAGTGGAGACACGCTGGCCCAAGAGCAGGTGACATCGGCATCCAAGGAGAAGGTCCTGGGCGCGGTGGGCGAGGCGGCGTCAAAGCTGCGCAGCGAACTGGGCGAATCGCTGGCTACCGTGCAGAAGTTTGATGTTCCACTCGAACAAGCCACGACGTCTTCGCTTGAAGCTTTGAAAGCGTATAGCCTCGCCAGAAAAGCCTCCGGGGAGAAAGGCCATGCCGCAGCCGTCCCTTACGATCAACACGCCATCGAGCTTGATCCGAACTTTGCTATGGGTTACCACGCACTGGGCGACGACTACTCGAGCATCGAACAGCTTGGGCGGGCCAGCGAGTACTACACCAAGGCATTCCAATTGCGGGAGCACGCCAGCGAGCGGGAAAAGCTGGCGATCACAGCCGACTACTATGCGAATGTGACCGGCGAACTGGACAAAGCGGCCCAGACGTATCAGCAGGAGGCTGAGACCTACCCTCGGGATAGCAAACCATATGACGATTTGGCCTTTGTGTATGCCGCCAAGGGCCAGTATGAGAAAGCTGTGGAGGCCGACAGCCAAACGCTGCGCCTGTCCCCGAATGAGGTCAGTTCGTACGAGAATCTCGCCAACTATGTCCTCGCCTTGCAGCGCTTCGACGAAGCGAGGCAGATCCTGCGCCAGGCCCCGGCGCAACGAATGGACCATTACCTGTACCACGCGGGTGTCTACGCTCTTGCCTTTCTTGGGGCGGACTCGGCCGCGATGGCGGAAGAGGAAAGGTGGTTTGCGGGCAAGCCCCAGCATGAGAATGTGGGACTGGCGCTCACATCTGACACCGAGGCTTACGTGGGCCATCTCGGCAAGGCACGAGAACTGATCAAGAGGGCTGTGGACTCCGCCATCCAGGCTGACAGCAAGGAAAATGGGGCAATCTGGCAGGCGAATGCAGCTCTCGAACAAGCGGCTTATGGTTATCCTGCGCAGGCGCGGCAGGCAGCGGCAGTAGCTCTAAAGCTTGCTCCCGCGAGTCAGGGCGCCGAGGTCGAAGCCGCACTTGCATTTGCCATGGCGGGCGATACCGGGCGAGCGGAGTCCCTGGCGCGGGATTTGGCGAAACGCTTCCCGCTGGACACGCAGGTGCAGGAGCTCTGGCTGCCTGCGATTCGGGTGCAATTGGCGCTGGATAGAAAAACCCGGCCTTCTGTCCTGAATGCTCTGGAAGCGAGTACGCCCATCGATTCCTCGATCGAGTTGGGGCAACTCCTGTTCGTCAACAATCTTTCTTGCCTCTATCCGGTGTATGTGCGCGGAGAGGCATGGCTCGAAACTGGACACAGCACCGCCGCTGGCGCCGAATTTCAGAAGATCCTCGACCACAGCGGCATTGTCTGGAACTGCTGGACGGGGGCTTTGGCGCATCTGGGAGTAGCTCGCGCCAACGCCTTGCAATCGAGAGCCACGCAGGGAGCCGATGCCGATGCCGCCCGCGTTAGAGCGCTGGCCGCTTATAAGGATTTCCTCACGCTCTGGAAAGATGCCGACCCCGATATCCCCATCCTGAAGCAAGCCAAAGCGGAGTACGCGAAGTTGCAGTAGTTTCGGCGATTGAGAGAAATTCGTCCATTTTTCAGTTGACGGCAAATCGCACCGCTTATAGATTTACCCTCTCTTCCGCGGCAAGTGGCACGGGCTTCCAGCCCGTGGTTTTTTCGCGGTTCCAGCTCGTGACGTTTTTCGCAATCATGGCCTGGAAGGCCATGCCACAAGATCGCGGTTCATTCCGGCGCCAATAACGCGGGGGCACGCCATGGCGTGGCCTTACCGCGCGCCCACAAAGGGAGCACTGCCATGAAAGTCGGAGTCTTCACTGCCCTGTTCGCCAAACTCAGCCTGGACGAGGTGATCAAGAAGATCAAGCCGCTCGGCATTCGAACGGTTGAATTGGGCACGGGCAACTATCCTGGCGACCCGCACGTGAAGCTCGATTGGCTGAGCGCGCCCGCCAAGATCAAGGAGTTCAAACAGAAGCTCGACGATCACGGCATTACCATCAGCGCCTTGAGCTGCCACGGCAATCCGCTGCATCCTAACAAGAAATTCGCACAGGCCAATGCGGAAGTGAGTCGCAAGACGATCCTGCTGGCCGAAAAGCTGGGCGTGACGCGCGTCATCGATTTCTCCGGCTGCCCGGGCGACTCCGACAAAGCCAAATTCCCGAGCTGGTCGCCCACTCCCTGGCCGCCCGATTTCCAGGAACTGTGGAAGTGGCAGTGGGAACAAAAAGTGATTCCTTATTGGAAGAAGCGCGCCAAGTTTGCGGAAGACCACGGCGTGCGAGTGGCCATCGAGATGCATCCGGGATTCAGCGTCTACAATCCCGAAACCATGCTGCGGTTGCGCGCTGAGGCGGGCACGGCCATCGGGTGCAACTTCGATCCCAGCCACATGTTTTGGCAGGGGATCGATCCCTGCGCCGCCATACGCGCCCTGGGTGAGGCCGTGTTCCACGTCCACGCCAAGGACACGCGAATGTACGACGCGAATTACAAAGTGAACGGCGTGCTCGATACCAAACCCTATAGCGACGAGATTCATCGTGCGTATATCTTTCGCACTTGCGGCTACGGCCACGATGCGGATTTCTGGTGCGACCTGGTCTCGACGCTTGAAATGGTGGGCTACGACGACGTGCTGTCCATCGAACACGAAGATAGCCTGATGTCCGTGGATGAGGGATTCACCAAAGCGGCGAATTTTCTAAACCAGATTGTGATTAAGGAAAAGTTGAAGGAGATGTGGTGGGCGTGAAGTGCAGTGACGAGTGACCGGTCACAACCGGGTGATTGCCGATTTTCAATTGACGATTGAAAGACAGATATGCGTTCATTGCTCTCAATCGGCAAGCAGCAATCGAAAATCGGCAATCGGATAGTATTCGTCGCAATGATCGCGAGGAGACCGCAAATATGAAGGACGTTAACGTTGCAATTATAGGGCATCGTTTTATGGGCAAGGCGCACTCGAACGCGTGGCGGCAGGTGCGCCGCTTTTTTCCTGGAGACATCTGGCCGCGCATGAAGGTGCTGTGTGGGAAAGCCTGCACTGAAGAACTGGAAGCGACGGCGGCGCAGTTCGGCTGGGAAGAATC
>Ga0187803_10000564_pt1 | contig 14714 bp, 9 predicted proteins | sample NC_wetland_sal_i_2_FD_132425 | JGI IMG/M metagenome (GOLD analysis project Ga0187803, IMG submission 132425) | Wetland sediment microbial communities from Neuse River Estuary, North Carolina, USA - Control_3 | ecosystem: Environmental > Aquatic > Freshwater > Wetlands > Sediment | place: USA...
AGCGCGAGTCAACTGGTCATGATTAAGGTGACAGGCAAAGCAGCTCAGAGCTTCGTGCACTCCGATGGGAGTGCGATCGTCGCCTGATGCAACTTGCCGGGTTGCGAGCGGAGCGTGGCACAGGTAGCAAAGCCCCTGCCGCGGATCAGAACTGACTTTCACCAAGCGATTGCCGTCTTTCATTTCTGGCAGGCTCATACGGCTGACAGGAACGGGTTGCATTTCCCGGCGGTCGAATAGAGCCAGGGAGGGCAGCATGATCTTCTGCTCCGGACCAGGCGTTCGTACACCCAGCTTTGACTTTTGAAGCGGCACTCCCTCCTTGTGAGTTTGGTGGCAGGTGAGGCACGGAATTACGGGGTGATCGGCGAGCGAAGGATCCTTTAACGACCACGGGCCAGTGGTGGAAATGGGTTGCACAAGCTCGCGAATCGATCCACCAAAATGCATGCCGTGACACCGCAAGCAGTCGTCCATCAAGAGATTTTTCTGGTTGAATGTCTTGTCAAGGAAAATGTCCCGATACGAGACGCTATGCGGTCCGGCTTGCCAATCGGAGTACTCCTGCTGGTGGCATCTCTGGCAATTGGCCATGATCTTGGGAATATCCCGCTCCTTGATGCGAACCTGTTCCGGGGCATCACCTCGCAGGTGCGCGAAAACGCGTCGCATGTTGTTCAGGTGGAATCCGGCATCCAGGGTGAAGACGTCTCCGTGGCATTCCGTACATTTGATATTGCGGTGTGCGGACGTATGCCAATCCGTGTAAGGCTGCCAGATTTCGTGGCAGCGCGCGCACGCCCTGCCACCGGAAGCTTCGTAGTACAGGCTCGCTCCAGGCACACAAAGAATGACAAGTGCTCCAATCGCAAGCGCAATGTACACACGAGCCGAGCGTGAGGAAACAATTCTCATATCAGTTCCGTTGTGGTCTGAAAACCTCGCACGGCAGTGTCTCTATCGGAACTTCGTTCCTTTCCAGTTCCTGACCAGCATGTCGGAGGCGCGGTATGCGTTCGCCATGATGGTGAGTACAGGATTGAATCCGCCGTTGGTGACATGGACACTCGCATCAATCACAAACAAGTTGTCCACGTCATGGACCTGGCAATTCTTGTTCACTACAGAAATCTTTGGATCGTTTCCCATACGGCAGGTCCCGGCCTGGTGTTGGCCGCCGCTCAAACCCAAACCGGGCAACTGTCGCCAGGTTTTAAGGGCTCCAGCTTCCTTAAGCCACTCTTCCGCTTTGGCGGACAGGAACTCAGCGACATGAATATCGTTGCTGTGCCTGCCCCCTGAAAGGCGACAGACCGGAATGCCCCAATGATCTCTTACGACGGGGTCCACTTGTACCCGTGAGTCAAACACAGGCATTTCCTGCACAGGTCCCATGACGATGATGCTCCGCTTGAACCATTGGCGCATAAAACCTTTGTGCTCCCGCCCCCATTCCTTCGTAGCCGGCGGGTTATGGCCGACGAACTCGATCGGGAGCCGGATGAACTCATTCGCAAGCAATCCGCCGCCGACCAGGCCAGGGTTGCCATGGTTGAAATCACAAATTGCGATGGAAGCGCCAGGCCCAACGTCGTCGTAAACCTCGGACTCAAACAACCCGCAAGCGCCCGTGTACGCATGGCCTTGCAAGTTCCTCCCAACCCAGTCATAGCGATTGCCCAATCCATTAGGGAACAGACGGCTCTTAGAATTCAGCAGGAGACGCGCAGACTCGTTAGCCCCGCACGACACCACAACAATGTCCGCGCTCTGTTCGTTGAGATGATCGTGTTCGTCATAGTAGGCGACTCCTGTCACGCGGCCTGTGGAGTCAGTCAAAATCTCTTTCGTCATGCACTCCGTTTTGAGCTCGCAGTTGCCCGTCGCCGACGCCTTGGGGATAACGGTATTGTGCGTCCCGTTCTTGGCATTTACTTCGCACGCGAACCCCACACACCAACGGCAGCGCATGCAGGGCGCTCTTCCTCCGTAGGGGACGGAGTTTCGCAACATCGGAATGTCAAAGGGATGGAGACCGAGCCGTTGGGCTGCGGGCTTTAGAATTGTGTATTCGCGATTCGGTGGAAGAGCGGGCATGGGAAGCGGGCGCTTTCTCGGGGCGCGAAAGATGTTGTTGGAATCATCCCCCGAAACGCCAATTTCCCATTCGGCTCTCTCGTAATAAGGTTCGAGATCCTGGTAACTGATAGGCCAGTCATCGAGCGTGCTGCCTGCGACCGCCCCGTAGGTGGAACGCATGCGAAAATCCTGTTCCATGAACCGCCAGGCCATGGCTCCATAGGAAACCGTGCCTCCGCCTACACAAGCAGCATTGTTGTTGTATTCCCCGTCGCTTGGAAGAACGATGCGCTCCCGGCCCGGTGCATCAACCACGACCCGTGGATTTCGTTCGTCATCAGGGCCAAACGGAGCGCCTAATACGGAAACTCGCTGGTTCCTCAAATCGTCTTTCAGATCATCGAAGGGGGTGTTCCATTTTCCCCTCTCCAAAAGCAGAACGGTCAAACCGGCTTCGGCGAGTTCTTTCGCGACAATGCCGCCGCCGGCACCCGCGCCGATCACAACCGCATTTACTTTCTTCGGAGCCACAAAACCAATTTCTCCTCAGCTCACACTCGATTTTTTCGTTGCGCTGGCGTCCTCGTGAAATCTTCCGCGGATCGGCGGATATTTCAGCTTGAGCATGGCCCAGCTCGCCCGGTTCCGGTTGCCGCCGTGGCGGGGATCGCCGTAAAAGCCCTGCATGGTGTGTTCAACCACGATCCGGAAGAATTTGTATAACGAGGCATCCGTGGATGTCTTGGCGCCATCAATCGTCGTCAGAAACTCCATCTGTTGTTGATCCGATAAGCCAGCGAATTTTTTACCGTACCTTTCGGAGGAGAGGTTGTTGAGTTGAGCGAGGCCCACGCGATAAATCTTCTTCATTCTCTTGAGGCGGCTGGAGAGTTGCACGTCGATGTAGTTCACGACGCCTGCTGACACTGCTCCGGGATCCTGATCTTCAGGGATGATCTGGTTGCAGAGGCTCGCGAGGGTGTCAGCCTCATCGGCAGTGAGTGCTCGCCAGGGACTCACCACCTTCCCGCAGGAAGCACTCGACCCAACTGCAACAGCGCTCGCGGCCAAGCGGATGAATTCCCGCCGTTTGAGTTTATTCTTTTCGAGTTTGCTCATCAGTGTGCCTGCGGCGAATTGTTCACGGAACCAATCATAGACCATTTGAACCTGCGGATAGTTCACGGATTTGAAGATTTCAGTCGCGATCGTGGCCGCCCGAAAGCAAAAGGCTCGGCTGCGGGATTGGTGCCGCGTATAATGTGGATATACTTTTTGCATCACCTGGTTTAGCAGGAGGACACCATGAATCGAGAACGCGCAGGGAAGATTCTATGCTGCACGTTCGCATGTTGTATGGTTACCTCGTCCGTAGCCGCAGAGCCAAAGAACTCCAAGACTTTGCCGCCCCCGGACGCAAAACAACAGGTGCTGGACCTAGGTAAGGAATGGGTCGCCGCCGAAGTCAAACACGACGCGAGTACGCTTCGGCGTATTCTTGATGACAAATTCGTCGCCAGCTTCGGTGCCCAAAAGCCATACGATAAAGAAGCTTTCATCAAGCAAATAGTTACCGGCGATGTCGATCCTACCGAATCTCAAACGCTAAGCGACGAGACCGTGATCATTGACCAGGACACGGCAGTTGTCGTTGGCACCGACACTGTGCGCGGGACAGAGAGCGGCGCGGCGTACACTGTGGTCTATCGATATACGGTGACCTACATCCGTCGCCACGGACAATGGGTCGCGCTAGCCGAGCACTTAGTCGAAGTGCCGCAGGCAAAGTAGTGCTACGCGAGGCAAAATTCGGGGCCTTCCATCTCAAGTCGCTGCTACATTTCCTACCTGTGATTTCCTATCTGTATCGCGGGCCAAACAATCTGGAAGACGGTCCTCTCTACGTCTCTGCGTCGTGAGTTGTTGTATTTTGTAATGGTGGTAGGTTCAGATTGTTTAAAGGGCAATTTGCTAATGAACTGCGGCTGTGATCCGGGGCATGACGAAGTCGAAGAATCGGTCCGAATCCGAGTGCAGACAGACCTCGGTATTCGGAGGGCCAGCTTCGGGCTTGGTGTTTCCGCGGTCATCGACCCGGAGTTTCATGGGTGTCGCGGGGCACAGCTGTGGATTCAAGGCAAAGGACACCGCCATCACATCGAACAACGTTGGCGTGCGAGTTGTGTCCCCGGCCCACAATTGGGTAAGCAAAGCCAGGTTATTCGTTAAGGGTGTCCCGGCCGCGAAGATTTCGCCTCTCCTCAACTCCTCAAGCTTCATCTGTGTGGAGTCCAACGGCATGACGAAAAGAGGCACTCCGGAGGCAAAGAGTTTCTGAGCGGCCGGTGGGTCCACAGCAAGGTTGTACTCGGTGTCCGGCGTGTTTTTTACCACGTGTCCGAATGGGTTATAACCGCGGTAAACCGATCCACCCATGATGACTACCCGCTTCAGCTTGCGGAAGGTTGCCGCGTCACGGTCGATTGCTTCACCGATATTCGTCTCCGGTCCGATCGCGATCAAAGTGATCTCGCCTGGGTGCAGCCTGATCTGGTCCAGAAGAAAATCTACGGCGTTCGGATACGTTTGGTTGGTCGGGCCGCCCTCCGCGTATCGCGCTTGACTCACGAATTGCCGCCGCTTGGGCAGATGTTTTTCTTTTCCAACAGCCACGGGAATATCCGCCCTCCCGACATCCTTCAAGAGGCGACTGAGGAGCCGGGCTTTGAGCAGGGTGTCGGTGGGATCGGTAATATCTCCAGATTCTGTCGTGAACCCCAAGATTTTGAATTCGGGACTTTGTAGCGCCAGTCCAACCGCATAGGCATCGTCGATGTCACCGCCGATGTCAGTATCGATGATTATTTTCTGGGCTGCTATTTCGGGTTTTGAAGAGGCATTTGATTGTGCACCGGCGGAAACCGGTAGGGAAGCAATGAAGCAAATCATGATCCATCGGCACCACCGTGTGCGGCCAAGAGTGGGAAGTTTAAAGTCCGAGCATTCCAACAGGGCCAGTCTGGGTTTCCCCATTTTCATCTTTCCTCTTCGAGTGGCTCAGGCAGACCGTCTGTTTCAATTTCGTTTTTTATCCTTTGAACGGGGCGGGTAGCGAAATTCGCTGAGAAGTTCCCGCGCGGCCTGGTACGACGTCACGCGACCTGCTCTTAGCCGCGCCTCGATGTCCGGAAGCCTGCGCGCGATATTGGGATCGCGCCGCAGTGCCGTTTCCAATTCTCCGGAAACGAGCTGGCGCATGGAGGCGAGAGATTGCTCCCGGCGAACTTGCGAGCGCAGTCCCTTCTCGAGTTGAATTCGCTCATGGCGCAGGATGCATTCCCAAAGTTCGGGAATTCCGTCGCCGGTGCGGGCGCTGCAAAGCATGACCGGAAGTGCCCATCCACCGGCGCCAGGGGCAAACAGGTGCAGCGCGCTCTCATAATCAGTCTTGGTCAAGCGCGCGCGGTCCAGGAGCGGTCCGTCCGCCTTGTTGACGGCGAGAGCGTCGACCAGTTCGAGAATGCCGCGCTTGATACCTTGCAATTCGTCGCCGGCGCCCGGCAGCAGGAGAAGCAAAACAAAGTCTGTCATAGAGCGCACCGCGATTTCCGACTGGCCTACGCCCACGGTTTCGATCCAAATGTTTTGGAAGCCGGCGGCTTCGCAAAGCAACACGGTTTCGCGGGTGCCTCTGGTGACACCGCCGAGAGTGCCGCGGGAAGGGGAAGGCCGGATGAACGCGTTTGGCTCGGCGGAAAGTTTCTCCATGCGAGTCTTATCACCCAAGATGCTGCCACCGGTGACGGGACTGGAGGGATCCACGCTGAGCACGGTAAGTTTTTCGCCGCGCTCCCGGATCAAGTACAAACCGATGGTGTCGAGGAAGGTGCTCTTGCCGACACCGGGCGCACCCGTGATGCCGATGCGCCGTGATTTACCTGTGTGGGGAAGGAGGGCGTCCAGAATTTCTGCGGCTAGTTCGCGGTCGGAGGGAAGATCGCTTTCGATGACTGTAATGGTTCTTGCAAGTGTGGCAACGTCGCCTGCAAGCACTCCGGAAACATATCGTTCGGGGGCCAGACGGCGTGTCCGCAAAGATTACTCCTGCAATGAGTGCAAAATTTCCTGGGCGGAAACGGGAATGCGCGTGCCCGGACCGAAGACCCCTGCTGCGCCCGCCTTGCGAAGCGCTTCGAAGTCCTGCGGCGGAATCACGCCGCCCACGACCACAAGAATATCCTGACGGCCGAGCCTCTTCGATTCCTGAATAACTTCCGGAACCAAAGTCATGTGTCCACCGGCCAGAGTGGACACTCCGAGAACGTGAACATCGTTTTCCACGGCCATGCGCGCCACTTCCTCGGGAGTCTGAAACAGCGGTCCGAGGTCGACGTCGAAGCCCAGATCGGCGAAAGCGGTAGCAACCACCTTGGCGCCACGGTCGTGCCCATCTTGGCCCATCTTGGCAACCAGGATGCGCGGTCGCCGGCCTTCGGCGTGGGCGAACTCGTCGGCCAATTTGCGGGCCGTAGTAAACTCGCTATCCTGGCGGCTTTCCGCAGAATAGACACCGGAAATGGTGTGATGAACGGCCTGGTAGCGCCCAAAGACTTTTTCCAGGGCTGAAGAGATTTCACCCAAAGTGGCCCGTTTGCGCGCGGCGTTGACCGCCAAATCCAACAGATTGCCTTCACCGGTTTCCGCGCAACGAGTAAGCGCGCGCAAGGCCGCGCCTACTTCCTGGGAATTGCGGCGGGCGCGAAGTTCGGCGAGGCGCGTAAATTGTTTTTCGCGCACGGCGGCGTTGTCCACCACCAACACATCGATCGGTTGTTCGTCCGCAACCATATATTTGTTCACGCCAACAATCGTTTCGCGGCCGGAATCGATGCGCGCCTGGCGGCGTGCCGCGGCCTCTTCAATGCGCATTTTGGGCAGTCCGGTTTCGATGGCGCGAGTCATGCCACCGAGTTTCTCCACTTCCTCGATCAGTGCCCAAGCCTTCCGCGCCACTTGATCCGTCAAGGATTCCACGTAATAGCTGCCGCCCCACGGATCCACTACTCGGCAGATACCGGTTTCTTGCTGCAAAAGAATTTGTGTATTCCTGGCGATGCGCGCCGAAAAATCTGTCGGTAAGGCCAACGCCTCATCGAGGGCATTAGTATGCAGCGATTGCGTGCCGGCCATTGCCGCCGCCATAGCTTCAATCGTCGTCCGGATCACATTGTTAAAGACATCCTGGGCCGTCAGGCTCCATCCAGACGTTTGGGAATGGGTGCGCAAAGCCATCGATCTTGGATTTTTGGGGTGAAACTGTTTCACGATCTTTGCCCACAGAAGTCGCGCGGCGCGCATCTTCGCGATTTCCATGAAGTGATTCATTCCGATCGCCCAGAAAAAACTAAGCCGCGGCGCGAAACTGTCGATGTCCAGGCCCGCGCGCAGCCCCGTCCGCAAGTACTCCATGCCATCCGCAAGCGTGTAAGCGAGTTCGAGGTCCGCGGTCGCTCCGGCTTCCTGCATGTGATACCCGGAAATCGAGATGCAATTGAACTTCGGCATGTTCACGGAGCAGTAGCGGAAGATGTCTCCGATGATGCGCATGGAATGTGAAGGAGGGTAGATGTAGGTGTTGCGCACCATGAATTCCTTCAGAATATCGTTCTGAATGGTGCCGGTGAGTTTTGATGGCGGCACGCCCTGCTCTTCGGCGGCGACAATGTAGAACGCCATCACCGGCAGCACTGCGCCGTTCATGGTCATGGACACTGACATTTGATCCAGCGGAATCTGGTCGAACAGAATTTTCATGTCCTCGACACTATCGATGGCCACGCCCGCCTTGCCAACATCGCCCTTTACGCGCGCGTGGTCGGAGTCGTATCCGCGGTGCGTCGCCAGATCAAACGCGACGCTCAAACCTTTTTGGCCGACCGCGAGATTCCTCCGGTAGAAAGCGTTGGAATCTTCCGCGGTCGAAAAACCGGCATACTGTCGAATCGTCCACGGATGCACGGCGTACATAGTGCTGTAGGGTCCACGCAGATAGGGTGGCAGCCCGGCGGCAAAGTCCAGATGCTCGAGGCTCTCGAGATCAGCGGCGGTGTACAGCGGCTTAACTTCAATTCCTTCCGGAGTGACCCACGCGTTGCGGCTCATGCGAGTGCCTCTTGCCAGCGCGAAAGCACTTCCACGGCATTCACACCGAGGTAAACAAAGTCGCGCACTCCCAAGGCCCTCAATGTTTCGATCTGTTCTTTTGGATTGCCCGCAACCACCACCGGCGAACTCGTTTGCGGGCAAATTTCTCGCGCCAGCGCCGTGTACTCCGGGTCCGAACTGCACAGCACCACCAGGTTCGCCGGCTCCAACGATTCCGACATGCGCACGTCGAATCCCGCGCACCCAAAGAGATTGAGGCAGAAATTCGCGCGCGCCATGCGCATCTTGCGATCGCCGCGCAGAAGCAACAAAACTCGTGGCCGCTTTCCTGACTTTTCAACTTTCTTGCGAATGGCCTCGAAGGGCTGCGCCATTCTCCAGGGAGTTGGCGGCAACGTCGCGTCTGGGGGAAGAACTTCGGTCAAATCGGGGTAATTGTTGACGCCGACCAAGGTTCTTTTTCTCAGGGCCACTCTCTTTTCTTTCATTGCGCGGGACGCGGCAATCTCCGCATCGCGCGAGGCGAGGCCTGATTCGTAAACCTTCCAAGCCTCGTTGGCAATCGAGGCTGTCAGCGTTTCGATGTAATACGAACCTCCTCCCGGATCGGAGACTTGATCGAAGTGAGACTCTTCGTGCAGGATTCGCACTAGGCTGTCGGCCAGATGAGCGGGAAAGCGCGCTGCGTCGACCAGGAGCACATCGCATCCACCAAAAACGGCGCTCATCGCTTCGGTTGTGCAGCGGATCAGATTTGCCGAAGGGTCGTAGAGGCCTTTATTTGCCAGGGAGGTGCGCGACCAGATCACCATGGGAACGGAGGAAATCTTCGCCCACATTTGCCGCGCGGCGCGAAGCTTCGCAATTTCAAAGAAATAATTGCTGCCGGTGGCAAAAACGAATGTGTTTCGCTTTCCAGCGGATTCGGCAAAGGCATGGCCGACTTCCAGCACCGCTGTTGCACCCTGCTCGTGCAACAAATCGCCGCGCACTGCATCTTTCGGTATCTCCGCTATAGTTGCTGTTCGCCACTCGCCGGTAAAACGCGCCTGTCCCGTTGTTGCCGGCAAATCTTCGCGCCGGTAAAAGGGACGGACCTCGATTCCTTCTTCTGTATGCCAGATCAGTTTCTTCTCGTAGTCCGCGCCCTTTAACTCCGTGCGGATGGCAGCCTTCCATTCTGCGGTCGAGATTGGCGGGAATTCCTCCCACATGGTTATCGGGTCTCCTGTACCACTTCGAGCAAGTAGCCGAGGGCGGCCGCTTCCGTCGTCTTCGGGTGCACAAAAAACACAGTTGTGCCGCGCGAACCGGGCCGCGGGGCAGCATCGATAATTTGAAATCCTTTTGCTTTCAAGACTGCGAATGCCTTCTGTATGTCGGCGACCCGCAAGGCGACATGCGAGAGGCCGCCGCGCTCGCCATTTTTCTCGATCTGTTTCGCCACCGGCGAGTCGGGCGAAAGTGGCTCCAGCAACTGAATCAGGTTCGGTCCTGCGCCGACCTGCAGCAACACTTCACGCACCTGATCCATGCCGAGAACATCTTCACGGTGAATTTCCTCAAAGCCCAGAGCTTTGTAAGCGGCTACCTGTTTTTCCAGGTCGCCCTGCTTCACGGAGACCGCAACATGATCGAAAAAAAGAAATCCCGGAATCTCCTCTGGATTTATGTCCATATCAGCTCCACCTGCCCACTGTTCACGCTATCATGGACGACCACTTTTGTTTTGCTTACCTTGGCGGCGATTGCGACGGCTGCTAATTCTTTGAAGATCTGACAATCTCCTCCGCTTTCTGTTCTTCCCTGCGCGCCAGCTCGGTGTGGCCGGTGCGCTTGTAAATCACCGCCATGCGCTGGTGCGGTTCCGGGTCATTTGAGGCGAGTGAGGCGGCCTCCTGCAAATAACGGAGGGCGTCGGAATCTGCCGCAGCCACTTCCAAGCGGCGGGCCAATTCCAGCGTGGACTGGTAAAGCAGGGCAGTTGAGCCGGCGTCCTGGGAATTGAGTTGGTGGGCGTGATGAAGCGCTTGATAGGCGGGAAGTACCTCGCCAAGGTTCCACAAAACTGCGCCATAGAGTGCGTTTAAGGAAAACAGGTCGGGCCACCGCTGTACGGATTTCTCAAGAGGCCTGCGAGCCTCTTCGAAGCGCTTGAGTTGAAAATAAGTGAATGCCAGGTTGTACTGCATTTGTGGGGATCGTGGAGCCAACTCCGCGGCTTTCTGGAGGGGTTTCAGCGCTCTATCCAGGTCGCCGTGCTGGCCATAGAGAATTCCGAGCGCGGCCAGTTTTTCGGCGTCGTTTGGATCGTCGAGTTGTTCACAGATGGAAATTGCCTTTTCGCTCGGGCCACGGTCCAGTTCCTGGGCGCATTCGAATTTCAATTGGCTTTGCTTGTCGCTCCGCGCCTTTTTTTCCTTAGACTGCCGAAAGGCTTGGTTTGCTTCCTCCTGGCGGTCTTCCTTCCGGTACAAAGTGGCCAGTTCGTATTCCGCGCGGGAATCGTCGGGATTCACTTCGATTGCTTTTTTCAGCCACCTTTCGGCGTCCGCGTTCAAACCCTGTTTCAGATAGGCAATGCCGAGATAGAATGCCGTGTCGGGAAAGGGTGGATGAGAGCTGGCTTTGCCGAGGTTTGCAACAGCACTTTTGTATTTGCGTTCCTCGAGATCAATTCTTCCCAAGTAGTACAAAACTCCCGGTTGTTCGCCGACTGCTTTGCGCACGGTTTCAAATTCGTTGCGAGATTCGACGGATTTGTGTTGCTCGAAAAGCGCAACTGCCAGGGGAAACCGTACCCGCATAACCAGACTTGGGTCGATTGCCAGAGCCGCACGAAGCTCTTTTTCAGCCAGCTCATACTGTTCTTGCTTGAGCGCTTCGTAGCCATTGCCAATGTGTGCTTCGAGCGAATCACTTGTAAGAGTTTGTTTGGATTCAACACCCTGCCCGGCAGCCTGCGACCAGAGAGAGGTCGCAGAGAGCATGATCAGTAACAGGAGGAAGTGTCGTCGCCAATTTCGCAAACTTATCATGTCCGTTTCAGTGCGTTGCACACTCCAGTGCAAGATTATCATAGCCACATTCCGCGTTCCGGAAAGACGGTGGGACACAAACTTGACGCTTCCTGACCCCAATGCTACATTGCCGTTTCCGCAGAAGCACACCAGGGAGCATCTGTCTGAGCAGGTCTTGGAAGAAACACCGTCCCGCCGATCTTAGCCGCCGCGAATTTCTCCAATACTGCCAGGGAGCCTCGTTGGCTTTCTTTCCCGCGGGGATACCCTTTCCTTCGTTTACCCACTTTTTCCCCGGTGAGAAACGCGAAATGCCGGCCGAGTTGCAACTCCATCCGGAATACCGCGTCAAAAGAGGCATTGAAACGGTATTACGAAAAGTTCCCGCCGGCTTCGACGAATTCGTCACCGAGAAATATCAGGATCAAATTGAGGCGATTTTCCGGGAGTGGAGTGCACAATTGCGGCAGTCGCCACGGGATACGGCCGCATTGAGCAAGGTAATGGCCGCCGGATTTATGGGCAGTTCAGTGAAATCCGGCCAGTTGCGGAGTGTGAACGAATCTTCTCCTTTCCAAGTGTGGCGGGTCCACTACCCGCTAGAAACCACACTTGGGAGTGAAGCATTTGTTTCCGAACTGCGTTCTTCATTTGACACCTTTTCAAAGCTGGAGACGGCGGAGTTTCAGGTGATCAGTATCCACCCTGAATCTTCTTCGGCTTCTGCAGCAAATGAATCTGCTGTGCTTTCGACCGTGGTCCGTTTTGAATTGGTTGGCTCAGGCGCTGGCTTTCACCGTGAGCAACGAGTCGGGAACTGGGAACTTCGTTGGGGACGGCTTGCTTCGGGCGAAATGCGGCTGCGGAAATGGCAGGTTCTGGACGAGGAGCGCAGCCGCGCTTCGACGCCTATCTTTGCAGATATTACTTCAGCCGCATTTGGCGGCGATCGTTCCTACGTGGCCCAACTTATTCCCGGGACAGACCATTGGCGAACTGTACTTGACGGCGCCAGCGGCATCGATATTTATGGGCACAGTGGGGTCTCCGTCGGCGACATTGACGGGGACGGCCTTGACGACTTGTACGTCTGTCAGCCTGCCGGGCTCCCCAACCGCCTGTTCCGGAATCGCGGAGATGGCACCTTTGAGGACATCACGGAGTCTTCTGGCGCGGGCGTTCTGGAGAACACGGCCTGCGCGTTGTTCGCCGATATCGACAACGACGGCCGGCAGGATCTGATTGTAGTTCGTACCGAGGGCCCGCTTCTATTCCTCAATCAAGGAGATGGAAAATTCCGCCTGAAGCCGGACGCATTTCAGTTTGCGAATGCGCCCCAAGGCACTTTCACCGGCGCAGCGATGGCCGATTATGACCGCGATGGTTGGCTGGATATTTATTTTTGCCTCTACTCTTATTACCAGGGCGCCGATCAATACCGCTACCCGATGCCGTACTGCGTCGCAGAGAATGGCCCGCCGAACTTCCTGATGCGGAATAACCGGGACGGCACTTTTCGCGACGTCACAAAACAATCCGGCCTCGATCAGAACAACACCCGCTACAGTTTCTGCTGCAGTTGGGGCGACTACAACGGCGATCTCTGGCCAGATCTCTATGTGGTCAACGATTTCGGGCGCAAGAACCTCTATCGAAACAACGGCAACGGCACCTTTACCGACGTCGCACCCGAGGCCGGAGTGGAGGATGTGGGCGCCGGAATGGGCGTTGCGTGGCTCGATTTCGACAATGACGGCAAGGAAGACCTTTACGTCGCCAATATGTGGACGGCGGCCGGCATCCGCGTTTCGGAACAATATATTTTTCAGAAAGAGGCGGATCAGGGGGTCCGCGCGCTCTACCGGCAACACGCTATGGGGAGCTGCCTGTTTCAGAATAACGGCGATGGCCATTTCAAGGATGTCAGTATGCGCTCTGGGACGACCATGGGGCGCTGGTCGTGGATGAGCGACGCCTGGGATTTCAATCACGACGGCTTTCCGGACATTTATATTGCCAACGGAATGGTTACGGGAAGCGCGCGGGAGGACCTCAACAGCTTTTTCTGGCGCCAGGTGGTGGCCAATTCGCCGAATGAGTCCAGACCAAACCACGAGTATGAACAGGGTTGGAACGCCATCAACGAGTTGATCCGGTCTGACGGTACCTGGAGCGGTTTCGAGCGTAATGTTTTCTACCTCAACAATCGGGACGGAAGCTTCTCCGATGTTTCCGGAATCGTTGGAATGGACTTTGTGGAAGACAGCCGGACATTTGCACTGGGCGATTTTGATCAGGACGGCCGACTGGAAGTTATCCTGAAGAATCGCAACAGCCCACAGTTGCGCTACCTGAAAAATGTGATAGCGGAACTTCCTCCCGCCATCTCCTTTCGCCTAACGGGGAAGAAGAGCAATCGCGACGCGATTGGCGCGAGGATTACCGTGGACACGGAGTCGGGGCAACAGAGTCGCAGCGTGCGAATTGGCTCCGGCTTTCTCGCGCAACACACGAAAGAAATGTTCTTTGGCTTGGCAACTGCGAAGGCGCCGCTGAAAGCCACCATTCAATGGCCCAGCGGGCTTGTCCAGAACTTGCACGACCTGCCCATCAATCACCGGATTTGGGTTGAGGAAGGAGTTCCCCCATCGCGAATAGAGCCTTTTAACAAGTTTTCACACGTGACGGCGGCCGCTCTAGCCTCTCCTATTGCAGAGGCTTTGCCAAAGCAGGTGGAGACTTGGCTGCTCGTGCCGGTGCTCGCTCCTAATTTTTCGCTTCCCAACCTTGCAGGAGGACTCGAAACTCTCGCTGCTCATCGAGGCAAGCCAGTACTCCTCCATTTCTGGGCCGCGTCCGTGGCGGGCTCTGAGAAAAATCTGGAAGAATTTGAGCGGTCGCATGAAGGGTGGGCACGGAATGGCTTGCAACTGCTCACGATCAATGTCGATAGCGCGCAAACCGAAAGTGGAAGCCAATCTCCAGCGCCCTATCCCCACTATTCTTTCTCGATTCTAAAGTCCTCGTCGGATGTTCTCGCCACGTACAATCTTCTCCACGGGCAATTGTTTGACCGGCATCGTGACATGAGAGTTCCGATTTCGTTCCTGGTCGAACCGGCGGGAAACATCGTGAAAATCTACCAGGGGCCAGTTCTGAAGGAACACGTCGAGGCCGATTTTCGCAATATTCCGCAGAACGATGAGGAGCGCTTGGCTAAAGCACTTCCATTCGCTGGACTGCGGGGAGCCTACGACTATGCGCGAAATTACCTGTCCCTCGGCTTCGTCTTTTTCGAACGCGGCTATTTCGAACAGGCGGAGGCCTTTTTTCAGCAGGGTGCGAAGGAGGATCCCGATAGCGCAGAGGCTCTTTACGGTCTCGGCAGCGCGTACCTGGAGCAGCAGAAAACGAATGAGGCTCGCGAATGTTTTCAGCGCGTTCTTCAAC
>Ga0187803_10000565_pt1 | contig 14685 bp, 13 predicted proteins | sample NC_wetland_sal_i_2_FD_132425 | JGI IMG/M metagenome (GOLD analysis project Ga0187803, IMG submission 132425) | Wetland sediment microbial communities from Neuse River Estuary, North Carolina, USA - Control_3 | ecosystem: Environmental > Aquatic > Freshwater > Wetlands > Sediment | place: USA...
CCCTAGGGAACCTCGACCCGACCGAGTTCGTTCTCCCCAAAAAGGGGGGCAGGCTGGAGCTTGAGATAGAGGGGATCGGGCGGCTCGCGAATCCCGTCTCATTCGGACCTTGAATGCACCCATCACCTCGAATCAATTAAGATTCAGAGGACACTGAGTTGAACTCAGCCTGGGGCCTGAAAAAGATTCAATTAGAGAACCTGTGGTACGAGGACGTTCTCTAGTTTGGGGGCCATAGACGGGAAACAGTTCCTCCAGAGGCTGGACTCGACCCCTCGGGAACTCTGGTATGGAGATGAGAAGATCACGGGCTCGGTCTCGAGCCACCCAGCCTTCAAGGGAGTCGCGAAGTCAATTGCCGCGCTGTACGACATGCAGCTGAAAGATCGGCTGAGAGAAACAATGACCTACGAGTCGCCGACGACAGGGGAGAGGGTGGGGGTCAGCTTCATGCAACCCCGCACGAGGGAGGACCTCGCAAAGAGGACTAAGATGATGAAGGCCTGGGCGGATTTCTCGGGGGGGATAATGGGGAGGACAGCCGACTACCTCAACAGTTCGATAATGGCGCTGGCCGCCGCTAAGGATTTTTTTGGAAGCGAGGGGAAGGATTTCGCTTCGAACATTCAACACTTCTACGAGCACGTGAGGGAGAATGACCTAGTCCTGACGCACACCCTGATCAACCCGCAGACGAACAGGGGAGTCGGTCCTTCCAAGCAGGCGGACCCGTTTACGGCGGCGCGGGTCGTGGAGAAGAATTCGGCGGGGGTGGTGGTCAGGGGAGCTCGCATGCTTGCGACGCTTCCGATCGCAGACGAGATCATGGTGTTTCCCTCCACTGTCATACGATCGGGACAGGACGACATCCCCTACTCTATCGCATTCGCGCTCCCCGTCAGCGAGAAAGGCCTCAAGTTCATCTGCAGAGAGTCGTTCGCATCGGACTCCTCCTACGATCACCCCCTGGCTTCCAGGTTCGACGAACAGGACGCGGTGGTCGTCTTCGACGACGTCATCGTGCCCTGGGAAAGGGTGTTCATTCTCGAAGACCCGGAGAGGGCGAACAGGGTGAACGAAGCGACAGACGCGATAGTTTTCATGGCCCACCAGGCGACCATCAGGGAGGCGGCGAAGGTCGAATTCGTCGTGGGATTGGTGACGCTCCTCGCCGAGACCATTGGCGTGGACCAATTCCCCCAGGTGCAGGAGAAAATCTCCGAAGTGCTGCTGACGGCCGAGACGATGAAGGCATTCATTTCTGCAAGCGAAGCAAACGCCAAGATCAACAGGTGGGGCCTGATGACGCCCGATTACGTTCCGATCAACACCGCCAGGAACCTCTGGCCCCGGGTTGCCCCAGCACTTTCTGCTGTACTGAAGCAAGTCGGGGCGAGCGGCCTCATGGCTATCCCGCCGGAAGAGGTCCTCGACTCGAATGTGCGGGTCGACGTGGACAGGTACTACCAGGCGAAGACGGCAGATGCACATGAGAGGATCAGGTTGTTCAAGCTCGCGTGGGACCTCGCAGGGAGTTCGTTCGGAGGGAGGCAGGACCTATACGAGAGGTTCTTCTTCGGGGATCCTGTCCGGATGGCGAGCGCCTTTTACTCCTGGTACAACAAGGAGCCGTACAAGGAAAGGGTCAGAGAGCTGCTCCACAGAAAAGAAGGAGAGTGAAGGCGTGCAACCTGGGTTCAACATAGTCAAAGCCGGACACATCGAGCTCCTTGTGACCGACCTCAGGGAGGGAAAGAAGTTCTACGTTGACACTCTTGGATTCGTTGTCACCGAGTCTGACAAGACGCACATCTACCTCCGGGGGCTCGAAGACAGGCATCATCACTGCCTGACTCTGACACAGTCGGGGGTTCCAGGGGTAGGCCACTTCGCCTTCAGGGTCGCCAATGAAGCTGACCTGAAGGCAATTGAGAAACTCGTCAAATCAAAAGGTGGGTTTACGAAGTGGGTCGAGGCCGGGGATGAGAAGGGCCAGGGGCGGGCTCTTTTGGTTCAAGACCAGTTTGGATTTCCCGTGGAGTTCTATTCGAAGATGGCGTCGGAAGAGTGGATGCTTCAGAAGTTTCAGAACTACAGAGGAGCTAAGGTGATGAGACTCGACCACTTCAACATAATGCTCCCTGACGCGGCGTCGGCCTACGAGTGGTACGTGAAGAGCCTGGGCTTCGGGTGCACAGAGGTGACCGAGACTGAAGGGCGGAAGCCGGTACTCTGGGCGGCCTGGCTGAGGAGGAAGCACACGTGCCACGACATCGCACTCACTACGGGCAAGGGGCCGAGGGTGCACCATGCGGGGTTCACAGTCTCCGACAGGGCGTCTATCATGGACTCGGCCGACCTGCTCGCCTCCAGCGGCTACCTCGAGAGCATGGAGCGCGGTCCTGGGAGGCACGGCGTGTCGAACGCGTTCTTCCTCTACCTACGGGACCCGGACGGGAACAGGATAGAGCTCTACACTGGGGACTACATTAGCGCAGACCCGGACTGGGTTCCGATCCGGTGGAAGCTGAACGACCCTCAGAGGCAGACGTTCTGGGGAGCGCCGACCCCTGCGAGTTGGTTCAACGAGGCGATGATGGTACGGTCACCCCGGAGCGGCGAATTCGTGGGGCTGACACTTCCGAAGATAAAGGACAGGCCCGATTACCTGCTTTCAGCCCGCTGACCCCTACCACACCATGTCGGAGGGCGGGGCGGGGTACTCCATTGTCTCCGTCGTGGTGTACTGCTGCGAGTAATAGACCAGCGGTCTCTTGGAACTGAGCGCCTTCGCATGGACCACCTCCCCGATCAGGATGGAGTGGTCCCCGCCTTCGTAGACCTTCCATTGCTTGCACTCGATTACCGCTCTGACGCCAGCAATCACAGGGGACCCTGTCACTCCCTTCGAAAAGCGAATACCTTCGAACCTGTCCTGACGCCGGGTCCTGCCAGCGAAACTGTCTGAGACTGACTTCTGGTCGTCGGCGAGGAGATTGACAGCGTACGCCTTCGCCTCGATGAGCAGGTCGTGCAAAGCGGAACCTTTCGCGATGGAGATGAGTATCAGCGGGGGTAAGAGGGACACGCTAGTGAAAGAGCTCACAGTTATCCCCGTGGGCCCCTGGTCTGATTGCGTGGTGACGACGGTGACCCCCTGGGGAAAGATGCGCATGACCTGCTTCAAGGCTGCCTGGATTTCCCCTTCGGCGCTCATTGGTTCTCCGCCGATCTCTCATTTCGTTTAAAGGATTGCCAACGCTCAGCCTCTATCCTCGGGTGTGGTCTGGCTGGCCCCCCGGGGTGCCCATGTGCCTCCTGCGACCGGACGGTCTCCTGAAGAGCCGCCGCATGCTCCTCACTAGCCGAGCGAGAGGCCTGTTCCGCCTTTCGAGGTTCCTGGCTAGGACCTCCTCTTCTGATATGAATGTCACCTTCAACTCCTTCACGTGAACCTTGGCGTAGAAGAGATAGATCGGTATCCCGACAAGGATGGCTGCGATTCCGACCAGCTTGTCAGTCAAAGAAGTGGAGTAAAGCAGGTAGAAGCTGATAGCCACCCCAAGCCAGGGAATCACATTCTGCCCCCGTAGGCCGTGCTCCCCTCTGCGGTTCAGGACTGAAAGGGAGAGACAAACCAGCAGGTAGCACACTCCGAGGTTGAAGACGGCGAAGGAGATCAGCTGGGATATCTGAGAGTAAAACGAAAGGGCTAGTGCGACTGCTCCCTCGATCAGAACGGCCACGTAGGGGGTCCTGTAGCGGGGATGCACTCGCTGGACGACCTTGGGGAGAAGTCCGTCGGCCGCCATTGCGTAGATGAGCCGAGCGGTGCCGAGCACTTCCGTCTCGTCGACACCCGCCACGGAAGCGAGGGCACCGACTCCGGTTATCACCGCTCCGGCGCCTCCCAGGAGAGTCGTGCTCACGAGGACCAGAGGCACTGGGCTGGTGGAAAGGGCAGCCCAATTGACCACACCAAAGGCCGCCACGTTCGTGATTACATAGAAGAATATGACGATTGCCATGCCGCTAATCAGGGCTCGAGGCACGTTCCTCTTCGGATCGACGACCTCGCTGGCCGGCATGGAACCAAGCTCGAAGCCTGCGTAGGCCCAGAAGATGAGGACGACAACCGTGCCGAAGTTGCCCAGTCCGACGGGAGCGAAGGGAGAGTAGTTCCCGAACAGGTGGGGATTCAAGAGCATGGACCCGATTCCAAGGACGATTATCATCAGAAGGGGGAAGAGCTTGGCGATGGTGAGGACGTCGTTCACCCTCCCCGCGGCCTTCACGCCGTAGATGTTGATCAGGACGGCGGCCGAAATGAAAAGAATCCTGACGACTATCTGCGCTCCGTAGTCCAGGGGGATGAAGTACACCAAGTAGTTGGTAAAGACGATAGCGAAGACTGGGAGGGCCACTATCTCAGCGATGCACATGCTCCACCCTGCGATGAAACCGTAGAACCTGTCGAAGGCGGTGGTCACGTACGCATAGGACCCGCCGACGTTGGGAACGTAGAAGCTACAGTAGGCAAAGACCATGACCAACACCATGGATACGGCCCCGCCCAGTATCCAGATGACGATGGCAAACGGACCGATAAGGCCCGCGGTCAGGCCCGGGATGATGTAGATGTCACTCCCAACGATGGCCCCGATGACTATGTTCATCAGGTCGAAGTAGGTCAGGTTCCGCTTGAGCTCCAACTGGCCGCCAGCTCGGGTATAGGGCGGACTATTTTGCCTTGGTGGCTCGAACTGCGCCGGCGTGGGAAGAGAGAGCCGAGTCCCACTTCTCTATGAGTTCTCTCATTCCGGCGGCAATCTCTGCCTTGTCCCCGTAAACCCCCTCGAGAGGAGCCGGGGGTATCGCAATTGCCAACGCAAGAATTGAGAATCGGAATGGTGCGCGATGTTCAGACTGCGAGTATCAATGCGTAGGCTGCGGCAGCGACAAGCGCACAGGCCGGGATAGTCACGATCCAGGCCCATATGATCCTCCTCGCAACGCCCCACCTGACCGTGCCTGAACCCATGGTCGCCCCGGAGCCCATCACGCTCCCGCTAACAACGTGGGTGGTGCTCACCGGGATGCCGAACAACGAAGATGCGATGATGGTGATGGCCGATGCTGTCTCTATGGAGACGCCGTGGACTGGGTCCAGCTTAGTCATCCTGAACCCGAGGGTCTTGACTATCCTCCAGCCGCCAAAGAACGTGCCAAGTGCGATGGACGTCGCGGCAAGGATAGCCACGATCAGCGGAACGTTGAATGAAGGTATCCATCCGACGGAGAAGAGGAGTGCGGTGACAACCCCCATGGTCTTCTGAGCGTCGTTGGTGCCATGGCTCAGGCTCACAAGGGCTGAAGAGACGAGCTGCAGCCTTCTGAAGTACCTGTTTATCACGTGGATGGAGAAAGAAAAGAATACCCTGATCAGCGTGGTCATCAGAACGAAGGCGAGGACGAACCCAACGATGGGGGAGATGACCATGAAGGCCAGCGTCTTGTCCAGGCCCGACCAGACTAACGAGCCCACTCCCGCCTTCGTGACAGCCACTCCTACCAGGCCTCCGATAAGCGCGTGGGAGGAGCTTGAAGGAAGGCCCAGGTACCAGGTGATCAAGTCCCAGGTTATGGCGCCCACCAGCGCCGCCAGCACCAAGTCGGGCGTGACTATGGATGAGCTGATAATTCCCTTCCCGACTGTGGTGGCGACAGCCACTCCGAAAACGGCGAAGGCGATGAAATTGAAGAACGCAGCCATGGTGACCGCAGCCACAGGCGGGAGCACCTTCGTAGAAATTACGGTGGCGACCGAGTTGGCAGCGTCGTGGAACCCGTTGATGAAGTCGAAGCAGAATGCTACAGCGGCTATGGCAAATATGTAGACTGTGAAGAGGTCCACGGGGACCACCTACGAGTGCTTGATCAGTATGTCCCTGATGACAAACGAGACTGCTTCGCACCTGTCTGTGATCGTTTCGAGGTGCTCGTAGATCTCCTTGAGCTTCAGTATGCTGATTACGTCCTGGCTTTTGAAGAGTGCGGCCACAGATTCGTTCAGGAGAGCGTCAGCTTCATTCTCGAGCCGGTCTACCTCGATGCACGCCCTGTCGATTGTGTCCGGGTCCAGTTTGCTTAACGAAGTGAACGCCGAATGCAACTGTTCGACCGAGGCTCGGACGATGCCCGTGAACTCCACCATGGGTTGGGTGGGCCCCTTTATTTCAAAGAGAACAAGCCTGTTCATGACAAGATACATGAAGTCGAGGACGTCGTCATACCCCGACGCCAGCCTGGTCAGGTCCTCCTGGTCGATGGGCGTGATGAAGCTCCGGTTGACCCGTTCGTAGATGTCGTGCACTATTTCGTCTCCGTTGTGTTCGATGTCCTTGAACTCCTTCCTTCTTTCTTCCATGTCGTCGAACGTCTTTACGGCATCTTCGAGCTTAATGGCGCCCCTGAGGACAGTGGCGGATTCCCTGCCAAGAAGGTCATAGAAGACCTTGTCCTGAGGGATGATCCACTCCTTGAGGCCCATCGATTCGCCGCCTCCCCCCCGAAGGCGTTTATCCCTTTACCCAGAGCAGTTAGGAGTTCTTGCCCTTCTCTTCGTCCTCTTCTCCGGCTATTTCCCTGATCCGCTCTGCAAGTCTCCTTAGCCTCGCGAGGTGGGGCTGTAGGTCCTCCCTGCCAGTGGCCTTCGCGTCCTCTACGTACGACACGAAGCTGTGCATCTGGTCTATCATGTCATCCATCGTACGGGGCCGACGCGGATGCCGACCAAATGAGCCATCTGCCTGTGCTCTGCCTTTGGAAGTAAGCTCGTATCTCCCGTCGTCCCGCTTCTTCACAATCTCCTGGTCCGACATCTCCTTGAGCAGGGGGTAGATGGAACCCGGAGTGGGACGCCACCAGCCGCGGGTGATCGATTCCACTCCGTCCATCAACTCGACGCCGTTCTTAGGGGCGGACGAAAGCAGGTAGACAACCATGTTAGGAAGGCCCCGTTTCCTCCGCATGGCGAACCGGAACGGCCACATGGCCGCGCAAGTCGCCGGTCAACCTTTATAGGAATTTCATTATTGTTATTCCAATACGCTTAAGAACCACCGCCCTAGACCTAGCGTTAGGAGGCGAAAACAACGCAGACGACATACGGCGAGCAGCATCCTCACAGGGTACACCCATTCGCGTGGGCAGTCCTCGCAGTGGTGGTCATGGCAATCGTGGCATTCTTTGCATTAATCGCAATACGCGGCTACCCGGCCGCTCCCGGCGCGACTTACTACGGCTACCCCGGCTACGGCTGGTGGTTCTTCTTCCCGTTCGGGTTCCTGTTCATCCTCTTCATAATATTCATCGTTGGCCGGCTCGTCTTCTGGCCTGTCGGAATGGGCCGGAGGCACAGGTATTGGTACGGCTACGGTGACGCGAATGAGATCCTGCGACAGAGGTACGCTCGCGGCGAAATCACGAAGGAGCAGTTCGACCAGATGAAGAGAGACCTGGAGCAGCGATAGGCTCTCCGGGTCTCCTCCCCAGACTTTCAAAGGGACCCAATCGATTTATCCGTCATCAACGCGGCCAGCCATCGGCCATGAAACCCATCGAGGTCAGGAAGGGCCGTAGGCGAGACTTCGGCCAATTCATCGGGCTCGTCGCCGAACTGGCCAGGTTCGAACAGCTCGAGCCCCCGACTCCGGCGGGGAGAAAGAGGCTGGCAGATGACATATTCAAGAGGCGTAGGATCAATCTGCTCGTGGCCGGTGACGGCGAGAGACTCGTGGGGTATGCCCTCTACTTCTACAACTACTCGTCCTTCCTGGCAAAGCCCACGCTCTATTTGGAGGACATATTCGTGCAGGAGGGATACAGGAAGCGGGGTGTCGGTTTCAGGCTGTTCAGGAAGTGCGTCGACGAGGCCAGGTCCAAGGGGTGCGGGCGCATGGAATGGGCAGTTCTGACGTGGAACGAGAAGGCGCTGGATTTTTACGAAAGGGTTGGGGCAAAGCGCCTCTCAGATTGGTACGTATACAGGCTCGACGAGCCGGCCCTCGGAAGGGTCCCGGCTTCGATTTCGTAGCGAGGTACCTGCTCTTCGCATAGCTCCCCTCAACCCACTGGGAGAGAGCCTGTTTCATGACGCGGCGGAGTAGAATTCTCCAGCCCTTAGAAATATATCCATGGGAATTCTGGGCCGCATTGAAGTCGTTCTTGTTGGGAAGAGTGATGCTCTTTCAGGAGGCCAAAGGCGGAGACAGGTTCCTCCTGGGGGGCAAAGGGTACGGCCTTGTGGAGATGACGTCCCTCGGACTCCCAGTGCCGCCGGGGTTCGTGATTACAACGGAGGTCTGCAAACAGTACTACGGCGGCGGCGGGAAGGTCCCCGACGGGCTCTTCGACGAGGTCAGAGAGAAAATCGCCGAAGTCGAGAGAGCGACCGGGAAGAAGTTCGGGGGCTCGGACAGGCCCCTCCTCTTTTCCGTCAGATCGGGAGCGCCCTATTCGATGCCCGGGATGATGGACACAATCCTGAACCTGGGCCTGAACGATAGCACCACAGAGCGGCTTGCAGCCATGACCAACAACAGGAGGTTGGCCTACGACTCCTACAGGCGACTGATTCAGATGTTTGGCAAGGTCGCCATGGGAGCGGACGCGGACGCCTTCGAGAAGATGCTGGAGGAGCGCAGAAGAAGTGCGGGAGTGAAGATGGACATCGACCTCCCTGCAGAGGAAATCAGGAGCGTGGCCGAGGAGTTCAAGCGGGTCATACTCGCCGATACGGGGAAGGAATTCCCCCAGGATCCCTACGTCCAGCTGGAAATGGCCATCGAGGCGGTCCTGAGGTCGTGGAACAACGCCAGAGCCAAGGAGTATCGGAAATTCTATCACATCAGCGAGGCTCTGGGGACGGCCGTCAACATCCAGACGATGGTGTTCGGCAACTACGGCGAGACGTCGGGCTCGGGTGTCGGATTCACCCGAAACCCTTCTACGGGGGAGAACAAACTGTTCGGAGAATACCTCCCGAACTCCCAAGGGGAGGACGTGGTGGCTGGAGTGCGTACCCCAGTCAGCATTGAAAAGACGGACACCAAGGTGCTGGCCCAGCTAAGGAAAGTGGCGAAAAAGCTCGAAGCGCACTTCAAGGACATGCAGGACTTCGAGTTCACCGTCGAGGACGGCAAGCTGTACACCCTCCAGACCAGGAACGGGAAGAGGACAGCCCAGGCTGCGGTGAGGATAGCAGTCGAGATGGCCCGGGAAGGGCTGATCACCCCGGAAGAGTCAGTCGGTAGGATCGAGCCTGACATGCTCGAATCGCTGCTGCACAGGAGGTTGGACCCCGCTTCGACAGACAAGCCTCTTGCGAGGGGACTTGACGCATCTCCAGGCGCGGCTTCCGGAGAGGCTGTCTTCGTAACGGAGGAGGCGGCTGACGTGGGGGGAAACAGGAAGGTCATACTCGTCAGGCCGGAGACGACCCCCGAGGACATCAAGGGGCTCATCGCTTCCCAGGGCGTGCTCACCATCAGGGGGGGCATGACGTCCCACGCGGCTGTGGTCGCCAGGGGGATGGGGAAGCCGGCGGTGGTCGGATGCGGAGACATCGAGTTCTCTCGGGACATGAGCTTCTTCGTGACGAAGTCAGGGGAAAAGGTGATGAAAGGCGAGACGATCACGATCGATGGAACGACTGGGAACGTCTACAGGGGCGAGGTGCGAATGGTCGACCCCGAGCCTTCACCCGAGCTCACCCAGATCCTAAAGACAGCAGACGGCATGAGGAGGCTCGGCGTTTGGGCGAATGCTGATACGCCCGAGGCAGCCCTGAAGGCGAGGGAGTTCGGAGCGGAAGGAATAGGACTCTGCAGGACTGAAAGAATGTTCAACGCGCCCAACAGGCTCCCCATAGTGAGGGATATGATAATGAGCAGAGACGTCGAGTCAAGGAAGAAGCACCTCTACAGGCTGTTTCCTTTCCAGCTCTCTGACTTCAAGTCGATATTCTTCGCAATGGGCCGGAAGCCCGTCGTGGTCCGCCTGCTTGACCTGCCCCTCCACGAGTTCCTCCCTCCACTCGAAGAGCTGATGGTCGAGATCCAAGGGATGAAGGACGAGAGAGCCCCGGCGGCGGAGATTCAGAGGGAGGAACTGCTGCTCAACAGAGTCAGACAGCTCCTCGAGCATAACCCCATGATCGGCCACAGGGGATGCAGGCTTGCGGTGACCTACCCCGAAATCTACGAGATGCAGACGAAGGCAATCCTGCAGGCAGCCATCGAGCTGAAGAGGGAGGGGAAGGAGAGGGCGGAGGTCAAGATCATGATTCCCCTGGTGGCCCTGGCCGGAGAGTTGAAGTTCCTGAGAGGAATTGTCGACGGGGCGGCAGAGAGCCTCTTCAGGGAGCTGGGGGACGGGGTCGACTACAAGGTCGGGACGATGATCGAGACGCCCAGGGCGGCGCTCACCGCAGGAGAAATAGCCGAGCACTCGGACTTCTTTTCTTTCGGGACCAACGACCTCACACAGACGACGTTCGGCTTCAGCAGGGACGATGTCGAGGCGAAGTTCATTCCAAAGTACATGGAGACGGGGATACTATCGCAGAGCCCGTTCGATTCTGTAGACACAGCCGGCGTGGGGAGGCTGATCAGGATGGCCGTCGAAGAGGGGAGGAGGGTGAAGCCAGGGTTGGAGATAGGTATCTGCGGCGAGCAGGGGGGAGACCCGAGGAGCATTACATTCTTCAACGACTCGGGCCTTGACTACGTGAGCTGCTCTGCATACCGAGTCCCCGTGGCCCGCCTGGCAGCTGCTCAGGCCACCATGACCAAGAAGACTGCCGCCGTGACGGCATAGCGCCCTAATCTGCGAACCACATTTGGGAGCGGGTCGTGATTCGGCCTCTGCCGCTGTTGTTTTCATGATTGAGAATCGTGGTCGCACTTTAATTGAGCCACGGGGGGTTCCCTAAACTGTTAGGTCATGACAATCAGGGTCCGTTTTCATGGCCGTGGGGGGCAGGGCGCCAAGACTGCGAGCAGGATTCTAGGCGAAGCTGCCTTCAACGACGGATACTCCGCACAGGACTTCCCCATTTACGGCGCCGAGAGGAGGGGAGCCCCGGTGACAGCATTTACTCGGTTTTCCACCGGGGAGATCACTGAGAGGGGGTTCATCTTCTCCCCGGACATCTCGGCAGTCATGGACGACTCCCTAATCTCCGACCCGATTGCAAACCCGTTCGCCGGACTCCGGAAGGGAGGGGTCGCTCTGGTCAACACAACCAAGGCATCTGGTTCGATCCTCCCCGCAAGGGACGACGTCACGATAACCACCGTCGACCTTACGGGCTTGGCGCTGAAGATCCTGGGGAAGCCGGTTCTGAGTGCGGGAATTGCAGCGGCAGTCGCGAGGATATCAGGGATCAACAAGGAGGCGCTCCTGACCGCCGTCGCCGAAGAGCTCGGTGACATAGGACTCTCTTCCGAGATGGTGAAAAAGAACGTCGAGTTCGCCGCGACCATCTACGGGGAACTTGTCCCTCTGAAGCTCGAGACCGAAGAGCTTGCGACCAACGAGGAGCTTGTGCCTCTCGCGGTTGTGGTTTCCGAAGGTGGCATCGAGAAGGTGACCCAAACAGGGAATTCTTACCTCCGCCACACAGGGAACTGGAGGACATTCCGGCCCACGATAGATTATGCCAAGTGCACCAACTGCATGATCTGCTATGCCTACTGCCCAGAATCGGCGATGTCGGTAGGTGAGGACGGGAGGGTGAAGATAGACTACGACAACTGCAAAGGGTGCATGATCTGCATGACAGAGTGCCCGCTTAGGGCTGTTTCGCAGGCAAGGGAGGGAGCCGTCCAATGAAGGGGAAGCTTCTCACCGGCAACGTGGCGGCTGCTGCGGCAGCAAGGCTGGCCAGGGTCGACTACATCCCGGCCTACCCCATCACCCCGCAGACAGAGATAATCGAGACCATTGCAGACTGGGTCAGAGAGGGGACGATGGACGCGAGGTTCACCCAACTCGAGTCTGAGCACTCGATGATGACGGCTGCCGGGGCCGCTTCCCTCGCAGGCGCAAGGGTGTTCACCGCGACTTCGAGCCAGGGGATGCTCTATGCCATTGAAATGCTGTACAACGTTTCCGGCTGGAGGGCTCCGATGCTCCTTGTGAACGTGTCTAGAGGGGTGGAGGCCCCCATAGTCCTCGAGCCGGACCACAACGACGTGCTCGCAGCAAGGGACAGTGGGTTTCTGCAGTTCCATTCTGAGACTTGCCAGGAGGTCGCAGACCTCGTGCTCTTCGCTTACAGGGTCGCAGAGGACAAGCGGGTGATGCTCCCCGCCATAGTGAACCTGGACGGGTTCTACCTTTCTTTCACCCGGGAACCGGTCGTCCTTCCTGATCAGCAGGCGGTGGACCACTTCCTCCCGCCCTACGAGCCCGTCAGCCCGTTGAGGGCTAGCAAGCCGGTGTCAAGAGGCTCGTCAGTCTTCGAAGGGTTCCTCTATAGCTACTTCAGGTACAACACGCACGCTGCCTCGCTAAGGGCGAAGGAGGTCTTCAATGAAGCAGCCAGGGAATTCGAGGGGCTCTTCGGCCGGACCTACGGGCCGGTGGAGGGATACATGCTCGACGATGCGGAGTACGTGCTCGTCATGTCGAACTCCTTCACGGCTCTCGGCAGGCAAGCTGTGAGGAGGATGAGGGAGCGCGGGGTGAAAGCGGGGCTGCTGAAGATTCTGATGGTGAGACCCTTCCCGTCGGAAGAGATAGCCGCCCTTCTCCGGGGCAGAAAGGTCGTGGCGGTCTTCGACCAGAACCTGGCGCCGGGGTCAGGGGGCATATTCTACCCCGAGATCGCAGGCGCGCTCTACCACGTCAGGGGGAGACCAAATGCCATTCTGCCGGTGGTCGGGGCCCTGGGAGGGAAGCAGATTACGGCGAAGGAGATGGGGGCCGTCTTTGAAGAGATGATGGCCATCGATAGAAAGGGGAAGACGCCGAGCCCCATGTTCCTGATGAGAGCCGACGAGATGACACGGGTCAAGAAGATGTTGTCCGTGGCAGAGGGAGTGAGGTGATGGCGACGACAACGCGCTTCAGGACTTTGAAGGACATGCCGACCTTGGACTACCTCAGCCCAGGGAACACGCTCTGCGCTGGGTGCGGAGGTGTGCTCGCCGTCCGCATATTTCACAAGGTCCTCGGCCCCAACGTTGCCTGGATCAACGCCGCGGGATGCATGACTGTCACCATGTCCTATCCCCTCAGCCCGATGAAGTCGAACTGGCTCTACACGGCGTTCGCGAGCGCCCCGGCTGGTGCCCAGGGGGTGAGGGACGCGCTCGACGTACTTCTCGCCAAGGGGAAGCTGCCGCCATCAGAAGACCTCAAGGTGGTTGTCGTCACTGGAGACGGGGCGGCGTACGATATCGGTCTCCAGTCTACGGCAGGGGCGATAGACAGGCGTCTCGACTTCTACTATCTCTGCTACGACAACGAGGCCTATGGCAACACCGGGTTCCAGGTGTCTTCGTCGACCCCCTTCGGTTCGTCGACCAAGACGACGCCTGCCACGACGGCGTTCCCTCTCGGGAACACCACGAGAAAGAAGGACCTGTTCGAGGTCTGGAGGGCCATGAAGGCGCCATATGTGGCGACCCTCTCCAACTCTCATGGGGTGGACTTCCTTCGCAAGGTCGAGAAGGGGACTGGCATCAGGGGACCAAAGCTATACATCGCTCTGGCGGCGTGTCCGACAGGCTGGGGCTTCGACTCGAGGGAATCGATAGAGCTGGAGAAGCTCGCCGTCCAGACGGGCATATGGCCTCTGAAGGAGGCAGTCGACGGAGTCATCCGTCACACCGTGGTCCCTCGGACGCTCACACCCGTGCGGGATTACCTGAAGACCCAGGAGAGATTCAGCCACCTGTTCGAGCCGACGGAGCAGACAGAGGCCATCGAGGCCATTCAGGAATCTGTCAACTCATACTGGAAAGATGTCGGCGCCAGGGAGGGGTTCGATGTGAAGATCCCACAGGGAACGCATCCCAAGCATCCCTCGCACTGAGGGAGAAGCATCAGGCTTAATCGCGCTCCTAGTGAGGCGAGGCCAAGGTGTCGACCCCCGCATCGTCAGGCCCGCAGGAAGAAACGAAGGCCGTCGGCTCGTCCCTAAAGAAAGGAGCCGCCTGGTTCCTGGCCATAATGTTCCTGGGATATCTCGCTTTCACGGCCGACAGGACAGTCCTTTCCGCGATGTTGAAGACCCTGTCCTCATCTCTGGGGTTCATCGGGACATCGTCCTTCGGGATAGCCAAGACCGCCTGGCTGTCATCCGCGCAGTTCATGGGCGTGCTCGCCTTCGTCCTGTTGTCGGGGTACCTCTCCGACAGGTACGGGCATAGGAAGGTGATCCTGGCCGGAGTCGGAGTCTTCACGGCGTTCACATGGCTGGTGGGGACTGCGACCACTTTCGAGCAGGCGTTCGTGTACAGGCTGTTGAGTGGTTTCGGCGAAGGGCTCTTCTGGCCAGCCGCCATGTCGGCCGTGGCGAACTACTTTGGGAGGAGCAAGGGGTTCGCGCTTGGAATCTTCTACGCAGGGTTCGACCTCGGTGGGGCAGCCGGAAACACCATTGGGTCTGTCACG
>Ga0187803_10000566_pt1 | contig 14670 bp, 10 predicted proteins | sample NC_wetland_sal_i_2_FD_132425 | JGI IMG/M metagenome (GOLD analysis project Ga0187803, IMG submission 132425) | Wetland sediment microbial communities from Neuse River Estuary, North Carolina, USA - Control_3 | ecosystem: Environmental > Aquatic > Freshwater > Wetlands > Sediment | place: USA...
AAGTTTGATGCGGACGGCAACATCGCTGCCGCCCAGCGCGACTTCCAGTTGCGGCAAGCGCAATTCTTATCCGAAGTCGAAACACAAAAGGCGAAAGCAGCGCAGGCCGGGCCGCTTTCAGAAGCGACGGCGAAGCAGGCAGTGGTAGCCGAGGAAGTGCGCATCGAAAAGGTTCGGACTCAGGAGCAGATCGCAGTTCAAGAGCAGGAAGTGGCGCGTAAACAACAGGAATTGGAGGCCACGGTCGTGAGGCCCGCGGAGGCCGCTCGGCAGGCGGCGATTCTGAAGGCTGAAGCGAGCAAGCAATCGGCCATCCTGGAAGCTGAGGGACAGAAATCGGCGCAAATCGCCTTGGCGGAAGCTCAGCAGGAAAAATTAAAACAGGAAGGCCTGGGCCGCGCCGCAGCCGTGGAAGCGGAAGGCCGGGCCGAGGCCTCCAAGATTGAGGCTATGGGCCTGGCGCAGGCGCGCGCCATCGAAGCGCAGGGCGTGGCCGAAGCCCAGGCCATTTTGAAGAAGGCGGAAGCGTGGAAACAATTCAACGACGCCGCCAAGCTTCAGACTATTCTGGAAAAACTGCCGAGCGTTCTTCAGGCATCGGCAGGAATTTTTGGCGCAGTGGCCGCGCCGCTGGGTAACATCGACAAGGTGGTCGTGATCGAGCAGGGCAACGGCGCGGGCGGGGACGGCACGGGCGGCATCGGACGCGTGGCGCGCACCGGTCCGGCGCTGGTCTTCAGTCTGCTGCAACAATTGCAGGCGCTGGGCCTGGACGTGCCGACGATGATGGCGCAGCTTGGGATTGAAAAGGCCAAGGATGGATCAGAAATAGGCAAGGCTGTGCAGGAAACCAAAGCGGTCGTACGGAAAGTGGAAGCAGAGAAATGACCCATTGGGTGATTTGGTGATTGGGCGATTGGGTGATTGAGCGATTAGCGAACCAAAATTGGAGGTTTGTTTCTTCAATCACCCAATCGCCCAATCGCCAAATCACTCAATCGTTGAACAGGCCTGACTATGCCGACATTCAACGCATCCTCGAAAGTAAATAGTGCGGACGCCGAAGTCCTCGTGGTCCACTGCAGTGACCATCGCTTTCAGGCCGGAATTCATGAGTTTCTCAACCAAGGCTTGAAGCTGGGTGAAAACTACGACCTACTGGTGATTCCCGGCGGTCCCCAATACCTGACGCTTGTGGAATACATACCGAAGTTTGCCTGGGCGAGCGGAAGATGGTTCCGATATCTCGTGGAACAGCACGAACTCAAGAGGCTGGTCTTAATCGCGCATCAGGATTGCGGCTGGTACAAAAGTCTACCTTTGCACCTCCATTCCTCTCCTGAGCCCCGCGACCGGCAGGAAGAGGATTTGCGTCGTGCGCACCGCTGGCTGGCCCAGGAATTTCCAGAGATCCATACCGAACTCTACTACGCCGGCTGGGACGCAAATGATCAGGTGACCGTGGAACCGATTGCGTCCCAGAGCGCGAGATCGGCAGCGCGAGTGTGAAATCGCGAGAGGACAGTGCGAACCAGCTTTCCAGCGTGAAATCTCCAGTGCGAATTCGCAAGTGCGAATCGCAAGTTGACAACGGGCGAGCGCGGCTGTAAGGTAAAGACGAACTTGGGAAGCCAATTCCTTTAACATGAGGCCTGTAAACGGCGGCTTTAGTTTGATTGAGTTACTCATTGTTGTGGCTATTATTTTGATCATCGTGGCAATCGCAATCCCGGACCTGCTGCGATCCAGGAACGCCGCCAATCAATCTTCCGCCGTTGCATCGCTCCGGTTGATTGTCTCCTCGGAAGCCAGCTACAGCTCCACGTATACGTCGGGATACAGCTCGACGCTGGCGGAGCTTGACGGCAACGCCAACCCACCCACGAGTCTGGCTGCCGGTCTGATCGATCCTGTGCTGGGTTCGGGCGCTAAGAGCGGATATAACTTCTATTACGTGCCCTGTGTGCGGCCAGGCGCCCCGAATGGCGGATCCCTGACGCCGGGCACGTGCACCGGCCCAATCGACGTTTTTCAGGTCAGTGCGAATCCGATGAGCAGGTATAGTAATTACTATTATGTAGACACGACCGGGGTGATTCGCGAGAACTCCACGAGCCCGGCCGGACCGAGCGATTCGCCCATCGCCGGGTGATTAGCCGTCTGGAGATCCCCGGCGAGCGTCCGGCGCAGACGCCCGGCTGGAAAATGGGAGGTGGTTACAGATGCCGGAAAAAGTTCAGCCAGTTGGAGGCTGTCGAATAGCGGCGGCTCTGCGCGTGTCTGGGAATCATCACCGATGGCGGAGGTGCAATTGACACGGGCTCAATTGCTTCGGCTAGGCAGACAGCGAATGCGGAGTTTCGGGACGTTCGCGGCCGAGGCACTGTCCGATTACAAGACCACCGCCGCTGTGGCGCCCAGTTCGCCTTACTTGGCGCACGCCATGCTCGAACCTCTCAGGCTCAGCGAGGGCAGCACCGTGGTGGAATTCGGCCCGGGAACCGGCGTGATTACCCGCGCGCTGCTGGATCTTCTTCCCCGGGATTCGACGTTACTGGCCTTTGAAATCAATCGCCGCTTCTATCGTTACCTCCGGAGAAGCATCTCCGACCCGCGCCTGGTACTTTTGAAAAAGAGCGCAGCGAACGTCGGGCGCGAATTGCATCGCCTCGGACACAAACGGGTCGATGCCGTGGTGTCGTCCTTGGGACTCGGGTTGATGTCGGACCGTGAGCGGCGATCGCTGCTGGGCGCGCTCTTGCCTTTTATGGATGAAGAGAGTGTTTTCACCCAATACCAATATTTCCACGGAATGGAAATCAAGGACGGAAAATTGCGCCGATTCAGTGTGGGCTCGCTGCTGCGACAGTATTTCGATTCCGTGGAGCGCAAAATGGTCTGGCGGAACCTGCCTCCGGCGTTTGTGTTTGCCTGCCGAAAGTAAACCCCTCGATATTCTATCGCGGCACCCGAATCAGCTCGCGGGCCGACCGCGGCCTGGAACTGTCACGCCGCGTGAAGCTGAACTAAGTCCGCGGCTCCGTGGGGCGTTGGCCGGTTGCGTCTGCGTCGATTCCCTTGAGCGCGTCCCTGAATCCGCGAATGCCCTTTCCAAGGCCCTGACCGAGCTCCGGCAGTTTCTTCGGTCCGAAGATGAGCAGTGCGATGCCCAATATCAGCATCAAATGCGTAGGTTGCAATAAGCCTTCCATGATTGCCTTCCTTTCGGGAACAATGATCCGCGATCGTGCGCGCAGAACAAAACCTGAGGGCAGTAGGTCGCCATTGCCAATTGGATCGCGCCCATGTTTATGCGACCTACCACCCGCCGTCGTTTTGGTCACAGTCCTGTTCAGTGACTCCAGTGCAGTATACCTGGTTCTCCTATCACCCTCGTACGGCTTCATCAGCGTCCTCGGCCAGATCCAGCAGGAAAGCAAAGAACTCCGGAGACTGGCCGTTGAAAAGACCCATAGCCGTCAGGAAATTAACCACGCCCGTCGCAATGCCGTTGGTCGCGGTGGGCCGAACGACCGCGCATCGCGGGAGCTTGGGGCTAAGAAACGGACACGGCTCAGGCATAATCAAGTTGGGCTGAAGATGCTCCCCGCCGCCACTGAGGTCCGGAAAGCTCACGCCGTTGGTGGAATCGGTCACATTGAAAGGCGGCGAAACCGCATTGCCCGCCTTGTCCGACCAGGTTTGAAAGTGCATCGTCTCGGTGGGTCCGATGCTGATCAGAATTCGCAACACCTCCGCACTGGTTGCCCGCTGCGCCATGGAGGGGTAAAGGCTGCTGCCACCTTGCTCGATGGTTGCGAAGTGGAATGCCGCCGTGTTGGCAATCGCCTGAATGTGGTCGTCAGGCGTGAGGTCGGAATCGGTTCTGGGGATTGCGGGGAGCGGCGCTTTGTTCAACAAGTCCGGGACGGCTGGAGGAAATTTGAATCCTGGGTTGAGATCCGGATTCTGCGAGTCGCTGCGATAACGAGTCCACCAACTCGTATCGATAGTGAGCTCCATCAGGTTGGTAAGCCGGCGCTTTCCGCTTGATCCGGTCGCCATACTCCCCCGCAAGGTGCGAAACGGCTCCAGACTGACGGTATCGGCGCCCTTCGACGCGAGGTAAGCGTTGAGGAAAGCCTGGTGGCTGATCTCATCGTCGGTGTTGTCGTGGATATACTGGTTCATGTCCCCATCAAGATTCCGAAGCTTGGCCGCGTAAATGGGACTTCCACTTCCGCTCGGAAGTTCCTTGTCCTGGATTCCACCGAGTTCATTGTATTGACTCCAAAAATCGGTCTCGAGGATTTCGGCCGCAGCCGCGAACCGGAGCAGGGCCGCGTCTCCTTTGCTGAGAGTGCCGCTACCCTCCTCCATGCCTCCGTCTTGTGCGAACGGCGACAGTCCGTTGGTCAATAGCCCGGCACCCAGCGTTGCTGTGCCCGCGGCCGCTACGCCCTTTTTTAGAAACGAACGTCGGTTCGCTGGATTCGTCAATCCGTTCAATAGGTTCTTCACATTCCTCTCCTTTTCTTCATGAGAAGTACGGTTCGATGCTTCGCGGTTATTCCAGTCCACGATGGCTCGACCCGCCAGTCGCCAATGATGGCGGGCGAACTCCATCAAAGTGTCATCGGCACGTTAGTTTCTTGTAAATTGTTGTTGTAGCCAGATGCGAGCTTCAGAAGGGCAAGCTGAACGGCAAGACTTGCGGTGCGGCCGTTTGTGCGACTCTCGGAACTTACGCCCGATCAATAAGGTGCGCTTCTTAGAAGGCAGACTCGAATACTCATACAGTCAAGTTAGGGATTGCAGCAATGCGGCAATTGTAAACAGATTGTCACCTCAGGCCGCATTGCTGGGTCCCATCTCACGTAGCGCTGCTTCTGCGCGCCATCCGGGCCTAGAAGCTGAACCGGGCTCCTAACTCGAGGCGGCGGTTCGAGGCCGCGTTCCCGAAGAAGCCTTGGCCGGCGAGGGCATTTGACTGGCCAAAGTACCGCGACAGCGGCAAACTTAAGACGCCATTCGGCGCGGCCAGGTTGACGTTGTTGAATACGTTTCGCGCCGCGAGGCTGAGTTCCAAATTGTAACGGGAGTTCGACGGGCCTCCGAACAGGCCGGCGAATCCGCCTCCACCTCCCAAGCCCCGCCCTCCCAAGCCGCCGCCTCTTGGCCCGCGCCACGGGCCCCTGGGCCCCCCGCCACCGCCCTGCTCTTTCCTCTCGCCAAAGCCAAATGTCTTGGAGAGCCGCATGTTCAGAGTGAACTGCCCCGGCCCCGTTTCGGGGTAGGGGGCGAGCACCGGTTCACTTGGAGACGGCAGAATGTTGAACGTGCCCAGAGAGGTGGCTACGATGTTCGGCCCCGTGGTCCCGGCAGGCACCAAAGCGGGGCGGCCATTGTACACGCCGGTTCCAAACAGATCGAGCTGACTTACAGTGATGGGGTACGGCGAACCCGAACTTGCCATTAGGAACGGGTTCAAGCGAAATCCGTGCGGCAACGTGACGCTTCCGATCAGGAAAAACCGGTGGCGCACGTCAAACGCAGCGCGCCCGTAATCCTCGGTGATGTTATAGGGATTCATGGGGAAGCTCGCGGTTGAGTCGGCATAATTCAGAGTGTACCAACCGTTCAGCGCCAGCCTGGCACCGGCCCGCACGTTGAATGTGGCAATGACCTGATTTTGGTTGAACAGACCTACGCTCTCGTATTGGTAAATATTCCCTGGAAATACGCTGCTGAACGGCCGGATGCCGCCGGTGCCGGTGAGCGGATCGTAGCCGCTGTCGGGCAGCGGCGCATTGATGTCGTTGGTCAGAAGCTGATGTACCCCGTGCGCGTTCAGATAGGTGACGGACACGGTTGCGTTCTTGGCCACCTGCCGTTCCAACCCCACCGCCGACTGAATCGTATAGGGTGCGCGCAAGTTGGGATCGAGTTGGTCTTTGGTCGGCAGGCTGGCGGTGAGAGTCTGCAGTTCACCGACGGACGGAATGTTGGGGAAAAAGTTGGGATTGTAGACCTTGAACGATTGCTCATTGATGCCGTTTAGCCGCTCAGCCGGCAGGAACGTACCTTGGGAGATGCGGTCATAGAAAACGCCGAAACCGGCACGCAACACGGTTGAGGGCCTAGCACTGTGACCGAGACCCCACGCCAGACCAACCCGTGGAGCCCAGTCAGCGTGATCGCCAATGTCGTTTTGTGTTTCGAAACGCAGGCCCAGACTTAGAGTCATGTTGGGCCGAACGCGCCAGTCATCCTGCCCGTAAAGGCCCACGTCAAGGACATTGACACTGGCCACCGGATTTCCTGCCGTGATGGAGAATTGCGCCGCCCCGCTCGCCTGGCAGTTCGTCCCCCCGTTCGCTTGGCACTGTGCCAAGGCACTTTCGGCATTTTGGTATGCGGCGAGAGTCGGAAATGAGAAAGTGCCGTTGAAGCCGCCGGTCGTGTTCGAAGTCTCGTTCGAGTCGCGCAGTCGGCCTCCGAAGAACACAGCGTGCTTGCCGAAAGTGATGGACGTGGTGTTTTGCAGCTCGTAATTTGTGACCGTATCCAGGTTGCGGCCCGAACTATTGCCCCCGCCCGTGAACGCCAACGCCACACTGATGGCTGGCGCCACGCTCACCGGCGTCTGGTCGATCGTCTCGCGGCGATACCGGAAGCGGAGTTGGTTTGCAGTCCTCGCACTCACCACTTGCGTGTCGCTTACCTGTATGGAATTTTCAGTGCCAGTGGTGCCATAGGCGAACGTTGGCAGATCGAACGGGCTGCCGAGGCCATCGTTGCTGCGGCTATTGTGCTCGATTTGGTAGCGGACGGTGAGCACATTGTTGTTGCTGAGTTGAAAGTCCACCCGCGGGCTGAATTCCGTGTGGTACTGCGGGTGGGGCACGGCTTGGCTGAACGGAATCGGATTCAGGTTCGAATCGAGGATCTCGCCGTTGAGAATCGAATCGTCGTGAATGTTTCTGCGCTGGCCGTCGAGGAAGAACGACATCTTCTTGCTTTTCCCCAGCGGGCCGCCGAAGTTGCCGTCGAAAATTTCGGAATGGTAGGGCGGGATGGTAGTGACAAATGGATTCCGAGAGTTCAAGGCAGAGTCATTGAAGTTGGTGAAGAGCGAGCCGTGATATTGCGCGTAGCCGGGCTTGGTGGTGATTTCCACGCGCCCGTACCCTAGCCGGTCATACTCCGCCGAAAAGGGATTCTGATTGACGCGGACTTCGAGAATCGCCGACTTAGGCGGAAGCTGACCGCCCGTGAAGCCGTCAATATAGATCTGTCCGCCGTTCGGCCCCGCCGACGGTCCCGCCAGTGCCTGAAGATCAGATGCTAGCTCGTCAGGGTCGTCCGAGAGCGCTTCAAGGTCTTTTCCCTTGATCACCAGCGAACTCGCGTTCTCGGAGCTGGAGACGCTCACCGTTGGCGTGTCACTTTCCACCGTCACTTCCTGCTTCTCCAGCGCCACCACCAAGTGAGCGTCCACCACTTGGGGATGGCTGGGGGTCACGGTCACGCTTTGCGCGAACTCCGCAAAACCCTTGAGCGCAATTCGGACCGTATATGTTCCGGGCGCCATGTTGCGGAACACGTATTTACCTTCGTCGTTCGTCTGAGCCGATTTTATGGTTCCATCCGCCGCCGCGATATTCACCGTGATGGCCGGGACCGCCGCTCCAGATTGGTCCAGCACTTGGCCGCGCACACTGATTTCTCCCGTCTGCGCCTCAAGCGCCGCAGCGCAAAATAACAAGGCGAGCATCACGCCCAACGCACGGACCAGTTGTTTGAGAACTTCCTTCATTCTGTATTCTCCCTGCTTTCGAAACTGGAAATTCGAAACTAGAAATTCGAAACTCGTCAAAACTCAAGGAACAGGTAGCGATCAACCTCTTAGATCTGCACCGCCAGAGATGTTCTTCCCAACGAGCAGCGCACCACTGACAACCGACAACTGACATCTTCCTTAATCCAAAATCCAAAACTTGTGCTGAGCCCGCCGCGGCGGGCGAACGCATCCAAAATCCAAAATATGCTCACGGCCCACCTTGGTCCCCTCCGCCGCTCATACTCATGTTCCACGGGCCCAGATTCACGTCATTGCTGCCCTTTGGCCTCGCCTCCAGAATGGGCTCGACGCCAGCGAGCAAGACGATGGCAGTGACTTCAGAAGACTGAGCGCCTTCGGTGCTGACTACAATCACCGCGTCGTTTGGCTTCAAAGCACTCAGTGAGAGGGCTGGCGTGCGCTCGAGCATCTGATTGAAGTCCCGCGGCGCTCCGCCAAAGCCGCCTCCCGGGCCTCCACCACCAAATCGCCCCGCTGTTCCGCCACCATATGTTGCGCCTGGCCCTGCACCCGCGGGCCGTCCGGCCGATGCGTTTTGCCCCCCTCCGCCGGCGGGCGCTCCACCGGCTGGAGCTCCGTTCCCGCCTCCCATGCCAGCGCCGCCAACTTGACCGGAGTTGAACATGGCGATCATCTGAGCGATGAAAGGCGGAAGGGTGTGCAGTTTCGAGTCCGCGTTTGTCTTCACCAGAACGGATTTCCCTGTCGTCAAGTCCTTAACCACGGCGGTGCCCTCGGCAGCGTTGACGGAAATCACGGTGGCGGCGAGGTTGCGAAAAGTGCCCGAAACCAATTTCGTTGCGGTGAACTTGGTGTGATCTTCGCTCATTGTTCCCATCGCCCTTACTTGATCGCCCAGCCGGATTTGGTCGAAGGTGCCGGGCTTCACGTCGCTAAACTTCACCGAACCCGGTGCGTAGCGCAGAAGCGTCGAATTTGGCCCCAAAGAGATGGTCAGCGGATGGGTCGGATTCCCTGGTGTGGGCGGAATATTGGGCACAGATATGGTCAGTTCCTTAGCCTCTGAGTGTATCGACTTCACCAGCCCGCCTACTCCGTGCCGCTGCCACTCCAAGCTCTCGGCTTCGCGAGCGGTGGCAATGTCGGACCGGGTCATGACGATGACGGAGGTGGCTGCGATGGATTTCTGATCGTCAGAGATTTTGCCGCGCACCAACACTCGATCACCGGTGCCAATCTCATTGACTCCAATCTTGGTGGCTGTCTTCAGGTCCTTTGCTCCTGGCGGCACGCGGAAGACACTCACTTCAGGTGGAAGCTGGACCGTTAGTTCCGGCCCGGCGTCGGTCCGCAGAGCCAGGCTTCCATTCGCGACCTGCGTCACCACCCCGACCGGCTTGATCGCCTGCGACGCAGTCGGCTGGCTCGCTGCCTGACCGAGCGCGGAACTCCAGGTAGTACCGACCAGGATCGCCGAGAGGCAAAACATCGCTATTGCGCGGGTCGCTGGAATCCGAAGTCTGGCCGGCAACCCTCGATTACTCAATCTGGCCGCAGAGCGCCCTATAGTTGCTCCGCCCTGGCCAAATCGGGGGTAGGGATGTTGTACTCCATTCATATTTCTCAAAAAATGGGCCTTTTTTATTTCTAACGAATTGAAATTAAAATGCTTAGCATCAATGGCTTCGTTTTCACTAAATATCGGTTATCATACTGATTCAATTTATTTTAACATCAATGGCTTCGTTTGGCTTCGTTTTTCCACTTGGTCTGACCCCACAACCCTGGGCCATTCCGAGCTCCGATTTTCGATCTTCGAGTTTCTGTTCTTTCCAATCGGGAATAGTGCAAACAGCCGCGATATGTAACCCTTTGAATCTAAGCGACATTCCGGCTTTGTTCGTATTCTCTGTTCTTGCCGCCTTTCACTCCCAATTCGTTTCAGGTGACCGATCACCGTTCTTCTCTGCAAGCCACCAAGCGCCATAAGAGACCAATCCCCATCACGCGGGGAGGGTCGCTTCGCCGGCGTTACGTTCAACAGATGATTTGGAAAATGCCGCATTAAGTTCCAATATTCGTTTTTCGGCCTTTCTGGGCGCTATACGACACACCACCGCCTCTTACTCCTAAGACTAGACGTTTCCGGCGCGACTATGGTTACATAGTCGGGGTGCGCCTCTACCGACATCGATATTCACAATGAATCCCAGGCGCAGCGACTTCGACGGTCGTGGCAAGGCCGGCCCGAGGGCCGGCCCTACATTAACCGGATTCATTGCCTCGGATAATTGTCCGCCTTCGACCCTGGATCGCCGCCCAGCTTCGGTGGGGTGAAGTATTGCTTTGGAGCTTTTGGCCACTCCACCATGCTCAACCCCGACGGATCGTAAAGGATCCGGCCGCCGACCATGGTCATTCGGGCAATCAACTGCGCGTCCCCGTTCAGTCGGGCGTATCCATCGTCCATGTAGCTGAAATGTCCGCGCAAGACTTGCAACACGGCAATATCCGCCGGTCGTCCGACCGACAATGTGCCGAGCTCCGGCCGATGAATCTCGCGCGCCGGATTCACCGTCGTGCGCCGAATCACATCTTCCAGCGGCACACCCATAGCGAGGAATTTGGACATCACATTGGTCATGGTAACGCCGGGCGTGATGATGCTCCCCAGGTGCGCGTCGGTGGAAATGGAATCTGGCAAGAACCCCTGTTCGACGGCCGGCACCGCGTTGCGAAACCAGAAGCTGGCCGCGCCGTGACCAACGTCAAAGATCACGCCGCGCTTCCGTGCCTCGAACATGATGGGATTCACTTTCCCATTCTCCAAAATGATCGGAAACTGCTGCGCGAAAACGTGCGTGTGAATATCGCCGGGCCGCATCTTCGACAGGATCAGCTCGTCGTAGGAACGCTCCGGCGGGCGCGGCCAGAAATCCATCATCACCGGCAGGCCAGTGGCTCGCCCACACTCTTCCGCGCGATCGACCGCGGTCCATGGCCGGTGCAATTCATCCCAGGGTTTCTCCGTCCAATAATGTGCGGTTTTCACTCCCACGATTTCGCTGGGGTATTTCTTGATCGTCTCGATGCACCGCTGGGCGTCCATCTGGTCCACATCCTGCTCGAGCCCGCCATTCATCCCATCCGCCACGATATTGAGAAAGGCCAGCACGTGTACTTTGGCGTGATCCATCACCGCCTGTTTCAGCGTCAGGAAATTGTCGGCGCCGTGGCTGCCGGCATCCACCACGGTTGTGACACCATACGTCAGAAAGAGGTCCGCCGGAACGCCGAAGGGAGCGATGTGCGCGCGCGCTTCCGGCTTGTACCAGTTCGGGAGCGCTCCTCCGTTACCGACGTGTACATGAATATCGATCAGTCCTGGCGTGACATAAAACCCGCTCGCATCCACAACTTTCCCCGCCGCGCTGGCCTGAATGTCTTTTCCTACGGCTGCAATCTTTCCGCTGGAGACCGCCACATCCATGACGGCATCGATGCGATTCGCCGGATCAATTACGTGGCCACCTTTCACCAGCAAATCGTAATGCGGCGCCTGCGCTTCGACCGAGGCCGCGAGCATCAGAGGCACGAACGCGCACAATGCGAGTAGCCGTGCCCAGGCTGCGACTTCCACTGCCACTTGTATTTTCATAGTTCCTCCCAGTGATCTTGGCTGTGCATGGTACCACTGGGCTCTCATCGCGTCACAACCGCTTCCGGCGCGAGGCACCAAAACAAAGCGGCGCGACGGCTGGGAGAGATGAGCGCTGTCTGGGGGCCGAGAACCAAAGGAAGCCCGTGAGCATCCAACCTCATGGAAGCCAACGGGAGAAACGGTTTGCCAAATCCGAATAAGATGTGCTCTAATAGCTGGAGCAAAAGACCAAGAGGCAAATCGATGAACAAGAGGAAGCAACTATCGGTTGAGGAGGCTGCGCGACAGATCGCCGCCATCGTGGAGGAGCATTTAGAAAAGTACCCCGAGGAGGAGCGGGAGGATCGCCTCGAAGAAATGCACCGTATCGCCTCTAACGCGACCCCCTCACGGCGTAAAAAATCCGCATCGCACGCTCAAACCCCGGCGAGCTCTCTTTGATTCCTGCCGCGTGAAGATATTCGATAAGCTGCTCGGGATCGCCTGAGTCAATCAGCCGCTTGAGGTCCCAAAGCACATCTTCGGTTCGGTCAGGTGGTTTTCGCGCACCGCGTGATTTCTCGGCCGCTCTGATCTTCCTTATTTGTTTTTCGTCTGACATTTTATGGTTCTTTCGGACCTAATCGCTTTTCGCACTGTCTTGAAGAGGTCTCGCTGCGTCCCATTGGTTTGGCGTGTGGTAGACTAGCATGGGCGTTCGGAATCCTCAATCAGGTGAAACCTACAAGCCTACTCTTCGTAACGATTCTCTCTCTTTCTTTTGCGGCCACAGTGTTTGGAACCCAAGTCGCCGCGGGGCAGAATCCTTCGACCAGAGGGTCCGCCGCGTATTACGTTGACTCCGCTGCGGGCAATGACAGCGCCTCGGGGACCAGCCCTGAAACCGCATGGAAAAGCCTGACCAAAGTGAACGCCACCACGTTTCATCCTGGCGACCGAATTCTTCTGAAGTCCGGTTCGGTGTGGGATGGGCAACTCTGGCCGAAAGGCTCGGGCGCGGAAGGGCGGCCCATCATCGTGGACTCTTATGGCGGCGGAGTCCGGCCGCTGATTCGCGGCAACGGCCTTTTCGAGGACGCGGTCCTGCTGAAGAACCAGGAACATTGGGAGATTCAAAATCTCGAAATCACCAATACAGGAACCACTCCTGCGGTGCGCCGAGGTGTGCGTGTGGCTGTCGAAAACTTCGGCGACGCCCATCACATTTATGTCCGCTCCCTGAGAATTCATGATGTCAACGGCGTGGACAGCGTGAAGCACAACGGCGGCATCGACTACACTTGCGACGGCGCGAAAAAGCCCAGCCGATTCGTTGATCTGCGCATTGAGAACAACGAAATCTATCACGTTGACCGCAGCGGAATCTTTGGCTGGTCAGACCGATGGCAGCGCTCGAAATGGTATCCGAGTCTGAAAGTCGTGGTGCGAGGGAACCAACTCGATGATGTCGGAGGCGATGGCATCGTCGTGGTCGCAACCGATGGGGCGCTGGTCGAAAACAACGTGGTCGCTCACGCCAACCAAAGGTCCGAAGGATACAACGTCGCGATTTGGGCCTGGAGCGCGGACAACACCGTCATTCAATCCAACGAGGCTTACGGAACGCACGGACAGCGCGACGGCGAAGGCTTCGACTCCGACTGGAACAGCAGGAACACAATCATCCAGTACAATTACAGCCACGACAACGACGGCGGCTTTCTCCTGATTTGCGACGACGGGGGCCAAAAACCGCAAGACAGCGCGGGCAATGTGGCGACCGTCATCCGCTACAATATCAGCCAAAACGACCGAACGCGAGGCATCAATATTGCCGGACCGGTGAAGAACAGCACGATCTACAACAATACGATCTACGTGGGACGAGATGATAAGGTGGAATTGGTGCTGCACTCGGACTGGAATGGATGGGCGCGCGATTCGTACTTTTACAACAACATCTTCTACGTTGAAGGCAGCGCGGAATTCTCGTACGCGGTTTCACGCTCCCCGAATGGCGCGTACACCACGGTTCCGGGCATTGGCCGAAGCAACGGCAACGTATACGAAGCCAACGTTTATTTCGGTCATGTGACCCCGCCAACGGACGCTCACGCCCTGACCGCTGATCCCAAGCTTGCGGCAGCGGGGCAGGGCGGGATCGGCCGACTCACTTTGGCGGGGTATCATTTGCTACCTGGCTCGCCGGCCATTGGCAGCGGGAAATCTGTCGAGAGAAATGGCGGCCACGATTTCTGGGGAAGTGCCGTTCCATCCGCAGGGGGCGTGGATCGCGGCGCCGTTCAATGGCCGCCGTTCGGAAAGCGCCAAGGCGCGACGTTGGGCAGCTCAGTTGGAAATCGGCCTGACGGCAACCAGTGAAGATTTGCCCGGAACAGCATTCTCCACCGTGGTGGTGAGCAGCACCTGGAAATAGGGTGGGATGGTCTTGTGGTCGGGCGAATGCTCGATCAGAGCCTTGCGGAGTTGTGTCATCAGGTCGGGATTCATGAGGTACTCGATGGCAGCTTGTGAACCCTGAGTATAAATACCATAGATCAGCAAGACGCGGTTTTCTCGCCGCTCGTTCGGAAGCATCAAAACGAGAGCATAGTCGCGGGTCAGTTGGTTGGTCACCGGGTCGAATTCAGGCTTGTACACGGGTTTCTCACCCGCAAGAGGATTTTTGTTCAGAATCACCCCGCTTTGAAAATGGAATCCTTCCACGTTGAGGAAGACTCTGCCGCTCCACGATTGATTGCCACCCAGCAGAATGGCGTTGCGCCGCTTGATCTCCTCGAAGTCCACAAGACGCGACTGCTGAACTCGGGGCTTTTGGCCTACGCTGGAGAGCAAATCGTACAAGCTGACCAGCCCCATCGTCTCGCCCACGGAAGTGAAGTCCGTGAGGGACGGCACAAACTGAAACCGTCTTAATTCCCGGAAATGTATGGTGTCGCGGAACTCGGGCAGAGCGTCTTTGGGTATCTCGTGACTGTTAGCGAGCGTCTGCGGACTGTCCCCTTCGTGCGCGGCCCGTAGCAATGGGTGGTTGGGAATGGCTATCAGCGGCGGATCCGCCGGTGGGAGAAACGGACGCCAAAACCATTCGAGACTGTCCGGCAGTGCCGCAACAGCTCGCGAAGACGGCACGGGCTGCCCGGTTCGCCGGCCTGAAACGACAAGGAAGGACGCCTCTACCATG
>Ga0187803_10000568_pt1 | contig 14598 bp, 11 predicted proteins | sample NC_wetland_sal_i_2_FD_132425 | JGI IMG/M metagenome (GOLD analysis project Ga0187803, IMG submission 132425) | Wetland sediment microbial communities from Neuse River Estuary, North Carolina, USA - Control_3 | ecosystem: Environmental > Aquatic > Freshwater > Wetlands > Sediment | place: USA...
CCATCTTTCGCGCCAGGTCCACAGGCAGGTTGTCGAGCAGGCCGCCGTCTACCCATACATGGCTGCCGTCGCGCACAGGCACAAAAAACGCCGGCAGCGACATCGTCGCTCGCATCGCCTGGGCGAGCGAGCCATGATCAAAGCTATAGGTCTTTCCCGCCACCAGATCGGTCGCGACGCAGCGAAAAGGAATCGGCAAATCGTCGAAGCTCTTCATTTCCGAGTACGGCAACCCGACCCGATCAAGGATCAACCCTACCTGCTGCCCCGAGTTGAACCCGCTCGGAAACTGCGTCCCTGCTTTCAAACCGAACTCAAACGCGTTCTGATACTCGCGCCGGTCTTCCTTCCGGCGAAACAAGAGGTCGCGATAGGGCGTGTGGCCGCCCAGCACTCTGTTCCACCGGATGTTGCTGATCAACGTGCGGATCTCGTCCGGTGTTTCTCCCGAGGCATAGAGCCCGCCAATCAGTCCTCCCATGCTTGTGCCCGCAATCATGTCCACCGGGACGAGGTTCTCCTCCAGCCACTGGATCACCCCCGCGTGCGCCAGCCCGAGCGCCCCACCGCCCTCAAGCACCAGCCCAATGCGTGGCCGCTGCGCTCCGCGAGTTAAGCCTTCCATTTGCCGGGGAATGGCCGCGGGATTCTCCTGCGCCCAAAGGCTGGGTAAGAAAAGGAGGCAAACCGCGAACTGACCAAGGATTTGACCGAGTTTCATCGCATCTCCACAAAGCGCACCCAGTCATGAGTGTAGCGCCGGCACCTTGCCGACGGTTCCGAGAGCCTGCCCTGAGTTTGCCGAAGGGGCACCGTGCCCTCGGCTACGGCGGCAGGAATAAAAAAGAGAGAATCACGTGGTCGTGGACCAAGCTTGTCGCTGAAGGTGAAAAACCTTTCACGTGCGAAGCCGCGTCTGTAGTCTCTCCAAACATCCCTTGTTACTTCAATACCTTGCGCCGCCTTTCCCGACCTTGAATTGGAAGGGGAAATGCTAAAATACAGCTGAACCAGATTCCGTCCAGGGAAAATCACGAGGGGAAAACAGTGGAAAAGAAAAACCAGCTTCTTCAGAGTTTGCCCGTCCTGCTCCTGCTGGGGCTGCTTGCTGGCGCCGTGGGAGGCCTCGGAATTGGCCTGATCCAGCTCCGCTCCATGTCGCAGGCCACATCCTCCACCACCGGGAAGTGAGACCCGATCCAGCCGTTTTGCAATTCGCGGGCACATGTGCGGAGAACGCACATCGAAGCGCGACTACCTCCACTGCCCAAGAAGAAGAGAAAACATGGAGCGGGCGACGGGGATCGAACCCGTGACATCCGGCTTGGGAAGCCGACGTTCTACCGCTGAACTACGCCCGCTCGACCGGGTTAGACTACCACCACCGGCTAGACTACCATCCCACTGCATCCATGACAACGTTCACGGGCTTGCGTTAGTGGCTGAATAGCTGCCGTCTGTTTTGCCTAACGCTGTTCTTTTGCATTCCCGGGGACTGTCGCCGAAGCAGGCTTGTCGGGCACGGCTCGGTCAGGAGCGACCGGAGCCGGACCAGGAGGGACTAGAGGCCCCGCCCCTTGCCGCGGCGCCCACTCGTTCGTGCTGGGCACAAATGGCAAGGGGTCGCCAAACAGCGGCTGCATCAGCGATTCTGGCGCCCGCGCTCCCGCTGGCCGAATCCCCTTCGCTTCCACAATGGACCAGCGCCAGTCTTCATCTGGTCCCGGGGTGATCCCGATGTTCTCGTGAAACGCGGTCTTGCTGAAAGGCTTGGCCTCGGTCTTCAGGTGATACAGCAGCGTTACATCCGAACGCCGCTCCACCGCAACCGGCGCTACGCCCTCCGCCGCCGGAACCACGCGCGCCTGGGCTGCCACCTCGGCGTTTTCTCCCGGCTTGCGCTCCAGCGTCAGCCCCACCGTTATTTCCCGCAGCTCCCACTCCGTCCCGTTGAAGATTTCAAGCTGCAGGCTTTCCTCCTGAATCGAACCCGGACCATCAATCTTCACCAGTTCATCCAGCGGCAAGTCCTCGACCAGCACCGGCTTGATCAGCAGCGAACTGGCCCGCGCATTAAACGACAAACTGCACGTCACATCCGCAGACTTGACCACCAGCTTATTTCCCGATGGGTCTACTGAAAAAACCGTTTTGCTTTGGACCAGAGGCCGTGCGTTCCTGGCGTCTTCGATCGCCTGCGTAAGATTGTCGTTGTCAATCACCGCCCGAGTCGATTGCGTCTCCGCCTGCGATGGTGGCTGCGCCGATTGCGGTGACTGTTGTTGTTGCAGCTGCTGCGCTTTGTTGTTGCGCACCCTGCGTGCGACATCGCCCAGAGAGGGCTCGTCGTCCTGCGCCCGTGCCGCCATCGGCCAGAACAGCGCACCGAACACGACCAACACAAAGACTGGAATTCTGAATCGCATGAATTCTCTTGCGTCGAGACGCGCCGTTCCACCTTTCTCTCATGCTGAGCGAGGATTGATCTTCGCTTTAGGCGAAGATCAACCGCATTCCGAAGCATCCCTGTCCTCGCTGCGTGGCAAGAGACAAGCGGAATCTCAGCCGAGCCAGAACAGCTTTAGTTTGAGGCGAGAAGTAACAGGAAGGAAGTTACCGAAGGTACACCACGGTGCTACGACTTCTGGAAGTGGGATCCGGCCAACATAGGCGAATGGAAGAGGGCATGAACGCGCTCAGATCGAAGCGACGCGCAACGGGGCGCGCTCATGCCCTTCAACTCCTTCGAGACTTACAACAGACCAGAATTCCGCAGACGGCTTACTGGATCCGTTACCGGCACTGGTTGACGCTTAAATACCCAGCGCGCCACCGCAATTCCCAACGCCGCGTAGCACAGGTGCAAGATTCTCATAGTCCACTCCCCACGCCGGAACTGATCTTGCGGAGGGGAGCACGAAGTCCCGTCGTGAATCTAACCTATTTCGGTTTTATCGGCAGGTCCAGCCCACGAAGGTGCCATGACATAGCTCAAAAGGTGATCTTTAGTAACCAAAGAAGAACTCGACCCCAGTCTTGCCTGGTCCTCTGGGCCCCTGTGGTTGACAGCTTTTTCTTGGAATGCGCGAGTCGGACGCCGAATCGGAAGGTACTTAGAAGATGTGGTACTTAGAAGGTGTGGCGGACATTTGCCCCGCCTGGACGGGGGCCGAGCCCCGTCCCCACACCTCCCAAGTCAAGCCGAAGCAAGCCCGCGAACGAGGTTACGAGCGAACGTCTTCAATCCACCCGCCCCCTACCACAATGTCGCCGTCGTAGAAAACCGCCGCCTGCCCTGGGGTGATCGCCCGCTGCGGCTCATCGAATGTCGCCAGAACCTCATCCTGTCCGGTAGCTTCGATCACCGCCGCAGCCGGCTGGTGCTTGTGCCGAATCTTCACCGCAACCCGCATCGGCCCCCGGATCGCGTCGGTCGAAATAAGGTTTACCCGCCGCGCTCGCAACGTCCGCGAATAAAGCTCTTCATCGCGCCCCACCACCACCTGCCGCGTCTCGTTCTTAATCTGAATCACGTACAGCGGAGACCCCGTCGCCACGCCCAGCCCCTTCCGCTGCCCCACGGTAAAGTTCTGCACGCCGGCGTGTTCGCCGATCACCTCGCCGTCGCTGGTCACCATTTCCCCGCTTAGGTCGAGCCGCCCCGCGTCTCCCTGCTCCGCCAGATACGCGTCGAGAAACCGCTTGTAATCCCCGCCCGGAACAAAGCATATCTCCTGCGAGTCCGGCTTCTCCGCGATTACAAGATTGTACTTACGCGCCAGCTCCCTAACCTCCGGCTTTGTCATCCCGCCCAGCGGAAATAGAGTCCCGCTCAGCTGCTCCTGCGTCAGCCCGAACAAAAAGTAGGTCTGATCCTTCGACCGGTCCACAGCCCGCTTCAGCAACCAGCGCCCGCTCGGCTCATCAAAGGCCACCTGAGCATAGTGGCCGGTGGCAAGCTTCTCCGCCCCAATCTGCCTTGCCACAATCAGAAGCTGATCAAACTTCAAGTGATTGTTGCAAAGACTGCAAGGGATTGGCGTCCGCCCCGCTAGGTACTCCTCCACAAACGGCTGTACCACATCGCGCTCAAACCGCTCTTCATGATTGACAACGTAATACGGAATCCCAATCGTCTCCGCCACCCGCCGCGCATCGTAAACATCGTCCAGCGAACAGCATCGGCCTGTGACCGACTCCGGCATCCCCGCGTGCCCCGCCAGCCGCCGCTGATTCCAAAGCTGCATCGTCAGCCCGATAACGTTGTGTCCCTCCGCGCGCAGCATGGCCGCCACGGTCGAGGAGTCCACCCCTCCCGACATCGCCACGGCAATGGTCCCTGAAGTTATCATCTGACACGTGTTCTTGAGCTCTTAGCTCTTACTTTGTTTGATTTCGCTCGATTGCAACAGGAACTTCCGTCGCGCGGCCCACGGCCGTGCACAGCCTCTCCCACTCTCACCCGGCCACCGTTCACAGAGCAGTGAGGCCAAGTGCAATACAGATGCCCTCGCTCACCGGTCTTGAATTTGTACTCACCTCTCGGAAAGACTATTCCGGTCAAATAGTGTCGGAATCGAGGGCAACGCAATAACATTGGTCCTCTTTTTCGCGCCTTTTCCTGAATATCCGCGATTCCATCCTGCGCTCCGTGCTCAGACATGCGCGCCCTTGTAGACCGGGGATATTGCCCGCAACCGCGCCACAGTTTCTGGAATTAGGCCGAGTGCCAACTCTACATCCTCCGCCGTATTCTGCTTCCCCAAACTCAACCGGATACTCGCCCGCGCCCGCTCCGGCCTCAATCCCATAGCAAGCAAAACATGCGACGGCTCAATCGCCCCCGACGAGCACGCCGCCCCCGTCGAAACCGCCAGACCCTTCAAATCCAGCGCGATCACAAGCGATTCGCCTTCAATCCCATCAAAATAGATATTGGTCGTATTCGGCAGGCGCCGAGGGTGCCCCACCCAAGCTCCGCTTGGGTGGGGATTTTCGTTGTTGCTAACGAGACCCTCACTCCCTCCAATTTCGATTACACCGGCGCCATTCACGCCGGTAGACTCGATCTTCAACAACTCGCTTTCCAGCCGATCCCGAAGCCCCCAAATCTTCTCATCGTCCCCACGCTCCAATGCCGCGCGCGCCAACTCCGCCGCCTTGCCCAGCCCGACGATCCCAGCCACATTCTCCGTTCCGGCCCGCCGCGAGCGCTCGTGCCGCCCGCCATACTGTACCGCCTCCAGCTCCGTTCCCTTCCGCACAAAAAGCGCGCCCACGCCCTGCGGCCCATGCAGCTTGTGCCCGGAAATCGTCAGCAAGTCGCACCCATTCTCTTCCACTCGAACCGGAATCTTCCCCGCAGCCTGCACCGCATCCGTATGGAAGTACACGTCAGCTTCCGCCGCTATCTTCCCAATCTTCTCGACCGGCTGCACAGCCCCAGTTTCGTTGTTAGCGAACATGATCGAGATCAACTTAGTATTCCGCCGCAGCGCTCGCCTCACATCCGATGGATCCACCACCCCACTCCCATCCACCGGCACATATGTAACTTCACAGCCCTTCTCTCCCAGATGCCGACATGCGTTCAGCACCGCGTGGTGCTCGATTGTCGAAGTAATGATGTGGTCCCCAGCTCTCGTCAAACCGAAGATCGCAAGATTATCCGCCTCCGTGCCGCCGCTGGTGAACACGATCTCTGCAGCACGAGCTCCCAGCAGGCCCGCGACCGACTCGCGCGCCCGCTCCACCGCCGCCCGCGTCTCCTGCCCGTGATGGTGAATGGACGAGGCATTCCCAAAGCGCTCCCCGAAGTAAGGCCGCATGGCCTCAAAAACCTCAGGCAGCACAGGCGTAGTCGCGTTGTTGTCGAAATAGACCCGCCGCATCAGCTTGTCTTCTATTCTACTGATGCCGCGCCCAGGAAAGGAATTCTTGCGTCAACGGAGGACCGGCGTCCTCGCCGGCTTGCCTTGGCCCTTAACCCTTGCCGCAAACCCTCCGTGCCCCTCCGTGTCCTCCGTGGTTTCCGGCTTTTGGTTTTACTTCTGCAACCTGATCTCTGCCCTCTGCAATCCCCTCACTCCGGCCAAATCGTCGCCGCCGTCCTACTGAAGATCTGCTCCCGCGCCGCCTCCGGCAACGCCAGCCCCCGAAATTCCTCCACATTCTGCTGAATGTCTGGAACCCCGGGCCCCGGCCAATCCGTCCCAAACAAAGTTTTCGACGCGATTTCCGCGAGCCGGGGAAAATATTCCAGCAGCCTCTTCGGAGGAATCCCGCTGATATCGAGATAGACATTCGTATGCCGCCGCACCAGAAAAAACGCCGTCTCCATCCACAGCGGACGCCCTCCATGCGCCAGCAGAATTTTCAGCCGAGGAAAATCCACCGCCACATCGTCCACATGGATCGGATCGCCATACTTGTTCCGCGCCCCCGGAAACACCGACGTTCCCGTGTGAAACATCACTGGAATCCCGTTCGCTTCCGCCGCCCGGTAGATGATCTCCAATTCCTTCACCCCACGCACATAATCGTTCGGATAAAGCAGCTGATGCGGCGGATGGATTTTGATCATCCGAATCCCCATCCGCAGAATCCGCTCCACGTCGGCCAATATGTTCGTGGTGTGCCGAGGATCGACGCCGCCGCAAGCAATCAGCCGCCGAGGATTTTCCTTCACATACGAGCCGACAAAATCGTTGACCGCCGAAGTAAACCCCAACACTTGCGGCGCCGGATAATTAATCAAGACCGCCCGATCCACTCCGCACCGGTCAAGATACTTAAGGAATGCCGCAGGCGAGCGGCTATAGGAAAATATCTCGTCGAAATTAGCGCGCTTCTTCTTCATCAGTTCAAGCGCCGCCGGCTTGAACATTTCATAAGGCTCAATATGAACGTGGCAGTCGGTGATCAAGGGCAGCCCTCAGCCATCAGCTATCAGTCATCAGTTTCAGAACACAATCTATCAGGATGTTGTGAAAAAGTTAGCAGGCAAGAAAGAACTCGGCGAAAAGCAAGACCCAGACTGACGGCTGACAGCTGATAGCTGACGGCTAATACAACGGCATCTTCGGATCCACCGTCCGCGCCCACCCATCTATCCCGCCACGCATGGATTGCACCTTCTCAAACCCCTGCTGCCGCAGCCAGTTCGTCACCATTAGCGAGCTCACGCCGTGGTGGCACACGACGATGATGTGATCCTCCGGGTCCAGCTCCAGGTGCGCCCGCGAAGGGATATCGCCCATCGGAATCTGCTTCGCGCCTTCCAGCCGCGCCTTGTCGTACTCCCAAGGCTCGCGCACATCGAGCAACGTAAAAGCCTGCCCGCCCTTCTGCAGCGCTTTGACTTGACCAGCAGAGACTTCGAAATCCATAAGCCAGCCCTTAGCCGTTACTGAGAATGATCTTCTAGAGCGGTTTCGCTTTTGAGTTTGCTGTGAAAGGGAGCGGCTTCAGCGCACCGCTAAGCCCTTTACTTTTGTCATTCCGAGCCGTCCGGAGCCGCGCTTGCACGGTGAGGACGAGCGAGGAATCTGCTTTCCCCCGACTTTTTCCGCAGCCTGTTTAGCCGCTGAAAGCATCACCCTTTCGGCTACATTAATTGTGAGACTGTTCTACAGAACGACACCCATACTCCGGGCGTTCAATACAAACGTACGCTTGCACCTTCCCCTCCGCCCGGCTCCCCACAAGAGAAAACCGCCCGGCGGCGGGCGGCTTAACTCCGCTTGCAAGCGGCGGAACTTATCCCGCCACCTCTTCCAGCACCTTCTGGTCAATGTCGAAGTTAGCGTGCACGTTCTGCACGTCGTCGTGGTCTTCGAGCGCTTCGATCAGGCGGATCATCTGCGCCGCCTGCTGGCCTTCGAGCTTAATGTGGGTGTCCGGGACCATAGTCACGCTGGACGAAACGGGCGTGATGCCGGCCTTCTTTACGGCCTCGAGCATGCCTTCGTAGGCGGAAGGCGCAGTCAGGATTTCCCAGTTCTCGCCATCGTCCATCGGTTCATCTTCGCCGCCCGCGTCGATGATGATGTCCATCAGATCGTCCACTTTGGCCGCCGACTTGGGGATGACGATGTCGCCCTTCTTGTGGAACATGTACGACACGGCGCCCGCCGATGCCATGTTGCCGCTGTTCTTGCCAAAGACGTGCCGAATCTCGCTGACCGTGCGGTTACGGTTGTCGGTGGAAATGTCGATCAGGATAGCAACCCCGCCCGGGCCGTAGCCTTCGAGCGAGAATTCTTCGTAGGTGGCGCCGGGCAACTCGCCGGTGCCGCGCTGGATGGCGCGCTTGATGTTATCGGCAGGCATGTTCTCGGACTTCGCCGCCAGGATCGCCGTGCGCAAGCGCGGATTCATGTCGGGATCGCCGCCGCTCTTGGCCGCCATGGCAATTTCCTTGATCAGACGGGTAAAAATCTTGCCGCGCTTGGCGTCCAACGCGCCTTTCTTATGTTTGATTGTTGCCCATTTGGAATGGCCGGACATAGCTCTACCTCGTCTCTAGAATACCTGAATGGCGCTGATCCGCGGAATTATGGATTCGCCTACGGAGGAAATCACTGAATAGCCTCGATGGCAAAGCCTCAGGCGAGCTTTGATTATAGCATGCGGCATGAGCCGCCCTACGCGTTAGGCTTAGAGCCGGGCCCGTTCGCCGAAAGGTCGCACTGCATAAAAGTGTGACGACCGAACAGCGCAGGCAACCAGCGGTCAACCGGCTGCTGGAAGACTTGCCGGAACTTCCGCAGCGTGGTTCTGAAGGGAAGGCTCCATCGAGACATCGGGTGAAACGAATATCGTCCAAAGTATTCCGGCTTGATCGTCGCCAGCCAGAGTTTGCTGATCCCTAGCGCAGCCGCCCGCTGCTCGCATTCCCGTATCATTTCCCCGCCGATTCCTTTACCTTGAAGCTCTGGCAAGACAGCAACGCCATGGAGTTCCGCGAGAATGTCTGATTCGCGATGTAAAGATGCGCATCCCACGACCCTGCCATCTACCTCACGTGCCACGATCCACTCCGCATGGGTTTTTCTGACCAGGGACTCCGGCTTCTGGAACAGACCCGGATCGTTCCGGTTCGCCGCGAGAACGAAAACGATGGCTTTAGCGTCTGCAGGCTGTGCCACTTCAATTTTCATCGTTGTCTTCCTTCCTTGAGCATTAGGGTAGTCTGCGACGTCGTTTCCTATGAATGGTTTGCCCTACTCTAAGGGAGCGTGATCATCCGTGGCTTATTTTGGCCCTCAGGAGTTCCCAGAGAGATTACTCCGAAAATGAGTAGGATGCGGTAGGCTTGTTTGGCTCGGATCATGCCCGCAAAATCCCTCGACCGCTTGCTCTCCGCACTTGAATCCGCCCGCTATCGCTTTGGCCCCAACACATCCGGCCCCATCCTCAACCTCTTACGAGCTCTCGATTCCGCGCGTTTTCACGATCCGACTTCTCTAATTCGCTTCCACGAAGCGCTGCTGTTTCTCAGGGCGTTTCCTCAGGGCCCCGCCGTGCTCCAGGCAACCGAGCGCATCCTCAATCATTTCCACAAGAAAGTGGGAGCATTGCGTGAAGCCGGCGCCAACCTGGATACCTTCGATCCGCTGGAAGTCTCCGGCATTGCCGCCACGCAGATGGAAGACGCGCTCAGCTTCGACGTGGCCCGGTGGCTCGTCCGCCGAATGCCCGGCCAGGTTGAAATCGCCTGGGAGAATTACGAGCCGGGTCGCGAACTCGGCACGACCGGCCCCCGCTTCATGCCGCTCCTGGAAGACGACGCGTACGTCGAAGCGGACACTCCATGGCGCCGCTGGCTGGAGACCGCTGCTGGCTTACAGGGGGACGGTGAGCGCAAGTACGCCGTCGAGCGGCAAGCGGCATTGGCCGCGAAGCGGCAAATGGGCATAGCCGCGGAGCGGCGTAAGAGTGCAGCCCACGGCGCAAGCCGTGGGTTCGAGGCAGAATTGACTCAGCCCCAACGGGGCGAAAGAAAACGTCTCAGGCGCTTGAAGGGCGCAACAGCAGCCTGGCTGATTGAGTGCTTTGAGCGTTTGCCCTTACCGGAACAGCAAAAAGCTGAGCTCTACGAATCCCTGCGCGTCCCCTTGCGCTGGGACCTCGGCAACTCGCCCCTCTCGCGCACCCGCAACTGGAGGCCGGTTCGGAAAGTTTTCTACCACCAAGGGCCGCTGATCAGCCGCAGCCAAGTCTTGCTCGCGGAAGAGTTGGCGAAGCGCCCGCCATCATTCACGCGGCTTCCGCTCCGGGAAGGCGAGCGAGTCGCCGACATGATTCGCGAGGTCATGCTAGTGCGCTATCGCGAACTCTACGGCACAACGCTCGCCGACCCGCGCACCGTGGTGCGGGCCGATCTCAGCGGCGGCATATTGGGAGGCGCGTCGGAACAGGGTTTCGTGTGGGGACGGGGCTCGGCCCCGTCCAGCAAAGCCCCGCCTCCACACCTTCGCGGTGACGAATCCGCCCGCGGTGTCTCCATTTATCTCTGGAACCTGCCCCCGGAGCGGCGTCTGCCTCTGCGCGCCTACGTGGCCGGATTCACGCTCAAAAACGGCGTGCCCATCAACTACATCGAGGCCATTGGCCTGTGCGAGTGGATGGAGGTCGGCTTCAACACGTTTTACACGTTCCGCGGAGGCGAGGCGGGATGGATCTATGCCCAGGTGCTGCGCTGTCTCTGCTCCTGGATGGGCACCACGGTCGTGTCCGTCTATCCCTACCAGCTTGGTCACGACAACGAAGAGGCCATCGAATCGGGGGCGTTCTGGTTTTACCGGAAGCTCGGCTTCCGGCCGGGGCGGCCGGATCTGCTGAAGCTGGTGGAGCGCGAAGAAAAGAAAATCGCCGCGGATCGTCAGTGTGGGGCGGGCGCCCTCGCCCGCCCATCGCCTTATCGAACCCCGGCAAGAATTCTGAAGCGCCTCGCTGCCGGCCATGTGTTCTACGAATTGCCCGGAAGCGAAGTGGGCGCCTGGGATCGGTTTTCTACGCGCAACATCGGATTGCGAGTGAATCGGCGAATGGCGCAAGAGTTCGGAGGAGACGCCGGCCGCTTGCGCGAGCATTCGAGGCGCGCTCTGGAGCGAAGGTTAGGTTTGAAAGTCGGGGGCGTCAGCACGTCTTCGTGGACGCCGCTGGAGAAGGCAGCCTTCGAGAACTTTGCGCTCGTCCTGGCCGATGCGCCGGGATTGCATGCGTGGACGCGAGAAGAAAAAGAAGACCTCGTCCGAATCATCCGCGCCAAAGCCAAGCCGGATGAAATGCCCTACCTGCATCTTACGCAGCGGCATGGTCCGCTGCGGAAGGCGCTGCTGAAAGCGGGTTCATAGGTCAAAGGGTGCGATGGCGGTCTTAGCGCCAACCGTGCGGGATACCCCGTCCAAGCTCCCCTTGGGCGGGGTTTTTCCCAACCACGAACGACTGGCGGCCAAAGACCGACTCGGACGAAAATTGAAATCTCGACCTTACAGACCTGCGGGTGCCCCACGTCTCGCGGTTTTCGAGACGTGGGTCTACTCACCGGCCAATCCATCAGATTTTGCTGGTCAAGCCGCTGTAGATCATCTCCAACGCGAGCAGGAAGACGATCAGGCTGAAGAAAATTCTCAGCAATTCGGTCTTGGCCACCATGAGGAATCTGGCGCCCACCACCGCACCCACAAAAACTCCGAGCATGACCGGCATGGTCAGGCCCGGATCAATGAATCCGTGCGTGAGGTAGACGCCAGCGCTCGCGGCGGCCGTCACTCCAATCATGAAGTTGCTGGTGGTGGTTGAAACCTTGTAAGGCAGGCGCATCACCTGATCCATGGCCAGGACCTTCACCGCGCCCGACCCGATGCCCAGCAGTCCGGAGAGCGTGCCAGCAACCAGCATCAGACCGAAGCCGCCCATCAGGTTGTACACGCGGTAGGATTGCCATCCCTCCACCGTCGGCAAGCTGCCTTCCATGCCCAGCCGCAGGGCGAGAGGGCTGGAAGGCCGGCCGTTTCCCAGAGTTTCCTGCCGGCGCATGGACAGGTAGGCGGAAAAAATCAACACCACGCCAAAGATAATGGCGATGATGTGCCCATGCAGATGTTCCGCCAGAAGAGCGCCCAACAGAGCTCCCCCCACGGTGGCCACAAGAAGAAAAGTGGCAATGCGCAAGTTCGTATAGCCTTCCCGAAGGTACGCCGCACTGGCGCCAGAGGAGGTCGCAATCACAGAAATCAGAGACGCCCCAACCGCATAATGGACATCAACGTGAAACAGCAGGACCAGCATGGGCACCAGCAGCACGCCTCCGCCCAGGCCCGTGAGCGCTCCCACCAGTCCCGCCAGGGTGGAGGCGACTAACAAACACGCCGTTAATAGCAGTACGCTCATCGAAATCTACGCTTTACGATTAGTCCCGCGCAGCCAACTTCACGAACTAGTGTTCCATGCGCAGATCGGGGCACACTTGGGCCGCTTCGCCTCAAGCCTCCGTGCCCGCGAACCAGTGCAAGTTCACTTTGACCTCCTTCACGCCCTCAATCTTCTCGGCGACGGCGCGCAACTTCTCTTCGGATGGGCCGCGCCGTCTCAGCAGCGAACCGCTGCCCCCCACTTCCCCAAGGATCTCGATCTTCCCGTCGTGGGCCGTGGTATTAAGGCACATCGCCCGGCATTCCGGGCTTTCGGCCAGCGCCAGCTTGACCCGGCACGCCAATTCGAAATCGACTAGCTTCTCCCTCAGCGCCTCGGTATTCGCCCACGGCTGGCGTTGCACAACTGTCGTCACCATTTCGCACGCCGTCTCAACGTCAACGTCAGCCAGGTTGATGACCAGGTCGTAGTTGAGAGGATCCATCCAGTCCACGCCGTATACGAATTTGGTCCAGCGGGCGCGCTCGCGGTCGATGTCGCTGATGTAATCACGGGCCGTTTCGTAGTCCAAACCCTGGCGCTCCATGACGGTGCGAATGCGCATCTCTAAAGGCGCAATCAACCGGATCTTGAGTACGGCCGGTACCTCTTTTAGAAGCAAGTGGCCCGAATGCCCGTGATACACGACGTTTCCAGAGAGGCAGGCACTGGCCAGGGCCGACTGCACCGCCGCAAAGTACAAACAGCGGTCGATGGTTAATCTCTCCCAGGCGCCGATGGCCATCTTCGCGCTCACGGGGCGGTCGTGGTTCGGGGACATCAGTCTCTCCGCTTCCTGCACGATCACCTCGCGGGTCAGGCAGGGATAGCCCAGCTTCTTGGCCAGGCATTGAGCCAATGCCGCTCCCCCGCTCATCGACCCACGCGACACGGTAATAATGGCCACAACGCCTCCTTTGTAAACGGGCGCCCAGCAAGCCCGCTAATGGGCGCCCGCGGATTCGAAAATCAAACCGTACGCCAGCAGGGCTAGGACGATGGTCGTGATGGCGACAAAAATCCGGTCGCGACTAATCAGGAAAAACGCGCCCGTCAATGCCACTCGCACCACCTGCAAGCCGACCAGCAGAATAAGCCCGAACTGAATCATGCCTTGGCCCGAGAGTGCTACGACGTCCTTCCCCACGCCGGATAAGGTGCGAAGGTCAGACGGTTCGCCCCGGAACACGCGGTAGTCAACCGTCGTACTCCCATGCCGCGACACGTAAATCAGGCCCCCCAACAGCACAACCAACGTCGAAGCCAGCACGCCCGCCAGCAGCGTAATCCCAATCAACTTCTCCATCTGCGTCCTGGGGTCCGCATGCCGCTCGACTTCGACTACCTCAGTCACCGCTTCCGATTCCAATAAGTCAGTCTTCATTCAAGGGACTCACCGGGCAGGCCTCGCGGCCGGCGCTTTTCCCCGCGAAGATGAGACCAGTCCCTGGCGCGGATGTTCGTATTCGCGCGCGAATGGCTCACTCACCCTTCGATGGGGTGGGACCGTGCGCTCTCCCGGAAAAACTGCACGTCCACGAGCCATGGTCGGTCACCGGCGAACATCAACGCTGTGACCTCCATCACTAGGCAATGTGCGAAAGTCAAGTTGCGAAATAACGAAACTATTTTTCTGCAGCGGCTTCATGAATAGGCTTCGGGAAGGCCGCTGGCTTTCAGAGTCTGCCCTCAGCGCTGCTTTGGGCGTCAGCGCCGGAATTTCTCGGCCAACTCCGCCGGCAGCGGCGGTGTCGCACCCGGCCGTGAGCAAACATAGCCGGCAATCTTATTGGCGAGCAGGTTGATTTCGTCCAGCTCGATCTTGCGGAGCAGGCCCACAACCAGAGCGGCGGTGAAGGAATCTCCCGCGCCGACCGTGTCCACAACCTCGACGCCGCGGGGCCGACAATCGGACCAGCGGCCGTCCTGGTAGAGCAGGCTGCCGAGCGGCCCGCGCGTCAGGGCCACGACGCGCTGATCGAATCTTCGCGCCAGGCCTTCGATCTGGCGTTCGGGTGTGCCGTCGTTCAGGCCGAACATTTCGGCCAGGACGCGGAGTTCGTCGCAGTTCAGCTTGACCACGTTCGACAGGTGGAGCGATTGCTCGATCACCTCGCGCGAATAGTAGTGCTGGCGCAGATTGATATCGAAGATCGAGAGCGCATCCGAGGGCGCAGC
>Ga0187803_10000569_pt1 | contig 14597 bp, 10 predicted proteins | sample NC_wetland_sal_i_2_FD_132425 | JGI IMG/M metagenome (GOLD analysis project Ga0187803, IMG submission 132425) | Wetland sediment microbial communities from Neuse River Estuary, North Carolina, USA - Control_3 | ecosystem: Environmental > Aquatic > Freshwater > Wetlands > Sediment | place: USA...
AGAGAAGACTTCAAGCAGACCGACGACCCGGAAGTCGGTGAAGATCGGGACAGCCATGAAAGAGCCGAGGCCGAGCCTGCGGCAGAGTTCGGGGTCGACACGCGGGTCGGTGCTGGTGTCTTCGCAGGAGACGGCTAGGCCGGAGCGAATGCACTCGCCCGACAAGCCTTCTTTGACGTCCAGGGCAGAACCGAGAGGCGGAGCGAGATCGCCGGCGCGAGCGCGGCAGAGCATGGCGTCATCGGTGAGGAGGGCAAGAGCGGCTCCGCTGGCGCCGGTGAGAGTCAGAGCGCGGCTGGCGATGAGGTCGAGGACGGCATCGGCGTCGGCCAGGGCGCGAACTTCGCGGCGCACATCGTCGAGCGCAGAGAGCTGGGCAGCGCGGTCGAGGCTCGGGGCGGCTGGGCTGAGCGAGGCGGCGGGCGGTTGGTCGTCGGCGACTGGTAATTGGACCGCAGGCGTTTCCTGCTGCTGGTGATGGGCGATTTGCTCGGCACGAGCTGCACGGTTGGCGGACGCAATCAGCAGGTTGGCGAAAAGCCATTCCTTTAGAACCTGGCGCGAGGGATCGGGAAGATAGGAGAAGCGGATACCAGCACGGCCAGTGTCATCGCTCCAGACGACCTGTCCGCTGCCGTGGACGTAACTATTGGTTTCGGTGAGATCAAGGCAAAGCGAGAGCGCGCGATTCACTTCGAGGCGTTCATTGGTTTGAATGGCGAAGCCGCGCTCGTCCAGGTCGAGCAATTCACTTAGGTCAACGACTGGTCCGGTCTGACCGCCGTTGAAGCTGGCGAAGACGGGAGTGTGGAGCTTCTGTCGAACCGAGCGGCGGCGTTCCCCGTGGAGGGAATTCGGCGATGGATCTGGCGGAATGAGACTGCTCTGATCCATGGAAGTGCGCGCTTCCATATTAACCCAGAGTCAGCGGGAGGGCAGCAAAAGATCGAGCGGCCTCCTCCACCCCCTCACGCGGTTCTTAGATGTTGGCGGCGAGAGAGGAGGGGCGATCAGGTTGACGAGTTGCCACCAGCACTTGGGGCGTGGCCAGAGCGCGTTCCAAGGCATCGGCGAGGGAGATGGGGAACTGCGAAGTGAGGAGGTTGACATCCAGTTGAAGGTCGCGGGTGCTGTAGATGCGGTAGACGATAAGCGAGCCGACACGCTGAGTGGAAGTGGTAACCAGGTCGAGGGTGAGCATCCACAGAGGCTGAGCGGAAATGGCGGCCATGTGAGGAAACTTGGTCCAATGCAAGCCGCGCTTGATTTCAGCAGAGTGCGAACGGCTGGCCAACTGGGCCGACAGTTGCAGTTCAAAAGCGTCAAAATCATTGCCGGCAAAAGCGGCGATGAGGATGCTGCGGATCTGGTCGAAACCAGTGGCGACTTTAAGTTCTTCGACGGCGCGGCGAACGGAAAGATTGTTAATGACGATCTGGCGCTGCTCAATGGTGCGCTGAGCCACGCGGCGAAGTTCGCCGAACTCGAGGTAGTTGAGATGCTGGACGCCGAGCCAGATGCCGGTTCCGACGACAGCCAGGACGAGGCCAAGCGTGCTGCCGGTGGGCCATAGGAGGAACAGGCTCAGCATGGCAAACAGCGCGGAAACAGCATAAAGAACGATGACGACTTGGCGGTGCGATAAGCCCATCTCCAGAAGCTTGTGGTGAATGTGCTCGCGATCGGCGGTAAAGACGGGACGGCCGCTGATGAGACGGCGGAGGATAGAGAGCGCGGTTTCCAGGATGGGTAATCCGAAGGAAACGACGGGGATGGCTACGGCGACGAAGGTGGGCGCCTTCTCGGCGCTGGCGAGCGCCAGAGCGCTGAGCATGAAACCGATGAAGAGGCTGCCCGAGTCGCCCAGGAAAATGGTCGCGGGATTGAAATTGAAGCGCAGGAAGCCGAGGATGGCGCCGGCGAGGGCCACGCTCATCAGGGAGCCGAGCCAAGACTGGTGGACCAGGGTGACGACGAAAAAGACCACGGTGGAGAACAGAGCCGAGCCCGCGGCCAGACCATCGAGGCCGTCAATGAGATTGAAAGCGTTGGTGACGGCGACGACCCACAGCACAGTGAGGGGCAGACCGACGAACCAAGGGAAGGTGTGCGATCCGAAGATAAGAGGCAGGTCGAGCACCCGCAAGCCGCCGGCGAACAGCAGAGCGGCGGCGACGGCCTGGACGGCGAACTTCAGATACGGGCCCGCACCGCGAAGGTCATCGTAGATGCCGAGACCGAAAATCAGGCAGGCCGGAACATAAATGCGCAGAAGGGTTGTGGGAACGACTCCTGCGGCGAGGCGGGGAAATAGGGTTGAGAGCGCCAGCCAAAGGCTCAAGGTAAGGGAAAAGGCGAGGAAGATAGCAAGGCCGCCGAGACGGGGCAAGGGCGTTGCATGAACGTGACGCCCGACCCGCGGTTGAAAGACCCAGCCGCGGCGGGTTGCAATGTCTCGCACTTCACGCGTGGCGACAAAGGACAAGGCCAGCGAGAAGGCAAATACGCCAAAGAACAAGAGCGTCAAAATCCGATGTCCCTTCCGGCTGAAATACGTGGCTCAAGCCAAGTCCGCTCCAGGCGGATCTGTCAATCATTCTTCCAGACAGGGCTCCCCGTTTGTGGCGATTAGGGCTCAAAAGAATGTGCTTGTTTCGGGAAACTATACAACCTGAGCCTGAGGATGAGCAATAGCGGCTGCACTCTTGAGTGTTGACTTCAGGGAGTCCTGAGGCCCAAAACAGTACGCGCTGCCCAAAATAGTACCCAGCAACCATTAGCAAGAACTGGTTTGGCTTTGTTGACATCCTCGCAACCGAGTCATGCTGAGCGAGGACTGAGCTTCGCGAAGCCCGCATCAATTGCGGCCTTGGACGGCCCGGCTGAATCCGTGCCCTTCCCAAAACATATTTGTGCAACCAGTTGCAGTGCGCAGGTGAGGTCGGACTGGGTACTGGTTTCTGAGTGATGCCAACTGCTCGTGTTAAACTCGACACAAAACTCCAGGAGCTTTGGTATGCCGGGATGGAACCGCACTTTGCCTGTGCGGAGTTTGCAGGTCGTTCTGGTTTGTTTGTGCGGATTGAGTCTTCAGGCCCAGACTCTTCCGGCCCAGACGCCAGTCGGCGCCGAAATGCCGCCAAGTCCCCCGGCAAAACCGGCCGATTCTTCGCCATCGCCTCGCTCGCTTGCCAACTCGAACATGAAGCTGGGGGTTGGGGACCTGATTGAAGTCAGCGTGTTCGGCGTGCCTGAGCTTGCCACCAAGGGCCGCATCAGCGGTTCGGGCGACATCTACCTGCCCCTGATTGACTACGTGCACGTCGCCGACCTGACCACGGACGAAGCGCAGGAACTCATCCAGAAGCGGTTGGAAGATGGGGGATTTGTACGCGGGCCGCATGTTTCGATTTTCGTCGATGAATCCATGTCACAGGCAATCGTAATGGTGGGGGAAGTCAGTCACCCTGGGCCCTATCCGGCGATCGGCAATCGGCGACTGTTTGACCTGATTTCGGCGGCGGGCGGATTGACGGAAAAGGCGGGCCGAGAGGTGACGATTGAGCACCGTGACAACCCGGACAAGAAGATCGTACTGCAGCTCTCGTCGAATTTTGTGGAGGATCCACAGAACAACGTGGAGGTGTTGCCCGGGGACACGATCATCGTGTCGCGCGGCGGAATTATCTATGTTGTGGGGGATGTGCAGCATCCCAGCGGCTTCCTGATTGGAGACGATACGCTGACCGTGCTCAAGGCGCTGGCGCTGGCCGGGGGCAGCACGCGTACCTCATCGTTGAACAAGACCAAGATTCTGCGGAAAACGCCAAACGGAGTTCAGGAAATTCCTGTGAAGCTGAAGAAAGTGCTTTATGCCAAGGCTCCGGATATACCTCTAGTGAAGGGCGATGTATTGTTTGTGCCGGGGAGCGCGTCCAAAGCCGCTGCCTATCAAACCGCCCAAGCAGCTTTGTCCGTGTCCACTGCGCTGGCCGTGGTGGCAGTGCATCCGTAGCAAAGAGCGCGCCAAGAGCTTAGCCAGAAGTTCGGAAACGCCGATGGACGATCACTCGGCCGGCACGATCGCTGGCAAACGCTTCGCAGCGATTGCCGCGCGCCCACTCCTGGGCTGCATGCAAGAGCTGGCGTGCAACGCGGCGATGGCGTAGTGCGGGAACAACAAACAACCCTTCCACATATGCCACACGCTTGCCCTTGAGGCCTGCGATATCGTGGCGGATGGATAGCTCCTCAAATCCGACAAGACCCGACTCGACCTCCGCTACAAGAACGGCTTGCGGCTCCAGAAGTCTGCCCTCAAAAAACGAAGCGATTTCAGCCGCGTGTTCTGATGCACCTTCGGGCCACAAATCGCGCCGCATCGCTTCCCACTGAGAGCTGTCGGCGAGGTTGACCGGCCGAAGTACCACTCCCACCAATTTCACGGTTAGCGTAGACCATAACCTCAGGGGCTGAGGCCCGAAGTCGCCTGCCCGCTTGCGGCGCGACTAACTAGAGAGAAAGGCAGTTGTCATGCCCCAAACGATTTTGTTTTCTTGTGCGGCTAAGCCTTGCGCGAGACGCTAGACCTTCCGCCAAAGCTAAGCCCCCAGGGGCCACCGCCGAAGCACAGCAGCGCCAGGGCGATGGTCGCGCATGCCATCGGAAACTCGAACCCGCCTTGCCCGGTGAGACCATTTTTCCAGTGCACCTTCCAGATCACGACCATCATCTCGATCAGGAAAGCCAACGAAAAGAACTGCGTAAACAACCCCAACACGATCGCAACGCCCCCGAAGAACTCAGTTCCGGTGGAAAGATACGCCATCCAGCCGGGCAGCCCGAGGTTCGCCACCATTAGGTGGTGGGCGTGAAATCCGCCGAACACTTTGCGATAGCCATGAGCAATCATGATGGCGCCGAGCGACAGACGCATCAGAAGCAGGGCGAATGGCTGCAGTCTCTTGAAAAAGTCCACACGGACCTCCCGAATGCGTCTAAGAGTAACAGAACGACAGAACCCGCGGAGTGGGCCGGCAGTGCCCCGTGAGACCTGAGACCTGAGACCTGAGACCTGAGACCTTCTTCACCACTCCGCGTAGGGTTTTCCGTTGCTGCCGGTGCGGGAGGAGCCGCTATGCACGCCGATAATTCCGGTATCGGTCTGGGTGAGCGCCATGATCGTGTCGGTCTCTTCCTCGGTCTGCCAGGTGGTGTTTTGTCCGGTGATGTCGAGAGGAATTTGCTCGATATAGCCGGCTTGTTTGAGATCGTCTAGAGATTTCGGCGATTTTTGCTTGTCCAATGTGTACTGAACGATTGTCTGATTGAGCGTCTCCAGGTTCTGGCGAAACATGTCTTCTTTGGCCCGGTTGATGCTCTGGCTATAGATAGGCATGGCAATGGCCAACAGGATGACCATGATGCTGATCACCACCATCATTTCGATGAGCGTGAATCCGCGGCTGCCGCGATGGCGCATCGACTTCCTTGGCTGGCTCATTTGCTGGGCGGAATTCACCATGACGAATATTCGCTGCCGTCGCTGCTCGATTCCTTGGAGCCGCTGTGCACGCCGGCGATGCCGGGCTGGTCCGGATTCCACGCCTTCTCCGGGTCTTCCTGCACCCACTCCCAAGTGGTGTTAGTTCCCGTAATGTCGTTCGGAATCGTTTTCAAGTATCCAGCCTGAACCAGGTCGTCGGGCTGTAGCGGCGCCTGCTTTTTGTCGAGCGAGTACTGCTGGATGACCTCGTTCAGGGTCGCGAGATTGCGGCGCAGGCGGGCTTCTCTGGCTTGCTGAATGCTCCGGTTGTACATGGGCAGGGCTATGGCCATCAACACCAGCATCAGGCTGACGACGATGATCATCTCGATCAGCGTGAAACCGCTTTGGTTCGATTTGGACCTGAACAGCATTTGAGTGTCCCGGAGTTTACCAGTCCTTATATTTGGTGTCATCCAGAGCTGTTCCCTGCGACTTGCTGTATACGTCGAAGACGTTCTGCTCGCCCCAGGACTCGGAGGTGGGGTCGTCCTGCATGGAACGCATTCCCCATTCCGCCTTCCCGGTCATCGGATCCGTCGGTATCCGGCGCAGGAATTTCAGCTTCTTGCCCGCCACGTCCACGCCGTTCACCAGCGTGTCGAGGTCGGGAGGATAACCTTCGCTGCCCACTTTGATCTGAAAGGAGCCGCGGTCGGCCGCATCTTTGTAACGATCGATTGCGTCGCGCAGCGTCCACAGCGCTGCATGGAGTTCTCGCTCGCGTTCCCGCTGCACGGTGTTCTTCAGAATCGGCACCGCCATTCCCGTCAGGATGACGAGGATCGTGGTCGCGACAATGAGTTCCATCAGCGTGAAGCCGCGTTGGTTGGCGCTGCGCCTTGTTTTCGGTTTGTCAGGCAACGGATGCATATTCAAACTGGAACTGCCGAGACGCGGCCAGCCGCATCTCTACGCATGGCAAAGTCTAACCGGGACGCGGCAAGGCCGCGTCTCTACTGAATTGTAACTGCCGCTTGCGCGCCGTTCATCGCGATCGGCTGCATGGCTGGGTCGCGGGCGCCGCCCCGCGTAATGGTCAGGGCGGATTGCCCCGCCGCCTTGGCCATGAAGGTTAACGTCACTACCGCCCCCTGGCCCGACACGCCGCCTACCCCGGGAGGCCGTGTCGCTGTTACTTGTAGTATACCCTTGGCGGGATCGTCGCGGTATGCCAGTGCTACCGTCTGTCCATCCTGCGACAGAAACCCGCCGTTGGAAACGTTGGCCACCTGCAGCTGACTCGGATCGTAGCTGAGCTGCACGGGCACGGAATACACGTTCTGCCCGCCGGTAAGCATCACGTTCACGGTGAACGTCGAACCCTTCGACTGGCTGAAAGATGGGGGGTCAAACAGAAACGTGCCCGCCACCGCGCCCGGCGCTTGAGCTGGAGTCGGGAGCGCGGGATTCGGCGGCGGCATCTGGTTCAAGGGCAACGCAGACTGCGGACTCGTGGGCGGCGTCGCAGCTGGCGGCTGCGCGGCCGGCGCTCCCGGAGTTGCCGCCGGCTTTGTGCTGGTCCTTCTCAACTCAATCGAATTCGCGGTTCCGATCTCGAGCAAATCGGTGCTGGCCCGCGAGATCTCCGGCCCGCGGATGATGTGGGGCACCAGCACGAATACGATTTCGTTCTCCTGGTGCTCGGTGTTGGTCTGCGAGAATAAATACTTCAGGATGGGAATCGAAGCCAGGCCCGGAATCCCGGAGAGCGCCCTGGTCTGCTGGTCTTCCATGATTCCGCCGATCAGGTTCACTTCTCCGTCCTTCAGGCGGATTTCATGCTCGATTTTGCGCTGCCCGATCACCGGCTGGCTGATGCCGCCGATGCTCACGTACGAAGTCACTGCCGAAACATCGAGCGACAACTTCAACGAAACCTCGCGTCCGGCGTGCACACGGGGTGTGATGTCTATGTTCACGCCCACGTCGAGGTATTGAAACTGAGTATTGACGAGAGGGTTAATACCGACGCCGCCGATTCCGGGCTGGAACGATCCGGTGGCAACCGGCACGCGATCGCCGATCTTCAGCGTGGCCTTCTGCCCGTCGAGGGCGCGGATCTGGGGATTTTGCACGATCTTCGACGTGCTGTCGCTCAGAAGCGCGGTCGCGGTCGCCTGCGGAATCGTCACCTGGAAATCGGTCGCGTTCAGGTTGGCCAGCGTATTGAGATTGAGTCCGGTCGTGCTCGTCGTAGTCGTACCCGTGGTGCCGGTTCCGGTGGTGCCCGTGGTCCCCGTGGTGCTGACGTTGGGCTGCAGTTGCACGGTCGCGCTGGTCGGCGGGCTGATTCCCAGGTTCTTCATCTTGTCGCGGCTTACCTGCATGACCGCCACTTCCACCAGCACTTCCGGCTTCGCCTTATCGAGATCGTCCACCAGCTTTTGCGCCAGCGCGACCTGGTCGGGAGTTCCGCGCACCACGATCGCTCCCTGCGAGGGCAGTTGCTGAATCCGGCTCACCTCCAGGATCGTGCGCATGGCGTTGACCACATCCTGCAATTCGGTCGGCTGGGAAAGATTGGAGAGATAGAAAGTTTTAATGACGTTTTGTTCCAGCTCTTTCCGCTTTGCGGGATTGTCTTGCGCCACGAAGATGGTGTTCGGCGTCACCGGACGCCAGAAGGTTTTGGTCTCAAATGAAATGATGGAAAGCGCTTCTTCGAGGGTGACTCCGTTTAATTCGATGCGCACCTGGCGGGGGGTGTAGTCGGGATCGAACAGAACGTTGATGCCCGCCAGCTTGCCCACGGTTTCATAAACGACGTTGCTTTTCTCCGTCTCCTTGAGTGTGATGGGCACGTTCGAAATTGGCGCCAGATCCACCGGGCCTTGCGCCGATTCCAGCCGTTTGCGGAGCAGACTCGTTCCCGGCCCTGTGGCTTGCGGTGGCGGATTCTTGCCCTCCTGAATCATCTGCTCGGTGCGTTTCAACTCCTGCTGCGCGATGAAGGAGGATGGGTCGATTTCGAGAGCCTTTTGAAACTCCGTTCGCGCCTCCTCGAGTTTGTCTGCATCGCGCAGAATCTGCCCGCGGTGAACGTGCGAGGCGGCGGCCAGGAACTTGTTGCGCTCGTATGCGGTTCTGTACTTCAAGTCCTTGGGCTGAAGGTTGTAGGCTTGCTTGAAGTACTCGTAAGCTGTTTCGTAGTCCTGCCGGGCCTGGGCGTCGGCGCCTTTTTCATAGAGCGCCTTGGCGGAGTCGGCGGCCAAGGCCGCAGGGCCTAGACAGAGCAGAAGCAGCAATAGGGAAAGAGCCGGACGAATCAGGCGTGTCATTAAACTGTCCTCATAGAAATCTCTTTCGCGTCGGGAGCGCAGGGTCGGCGCTCTCGCCCGGGTCGTGAACATCCGCAGCGGCGCCTACGCCCACGCTAACGTCCTCCACCCCATCAAACGCCAATCACCCCGCCACACGAAAAGCGCGCGTGTCGGCGGCCCCGATCGCGGGCGTGCTGGGGACCCCGCTTGCAAAAGCCGCAAGGTTAGGATGGAGCACCCTCGCCACGCCCACCCTAAACGCCCGCAAAAAGCACGGCGTTCGGATGGGCACCTCCCTTTTTCCGCGCCAAAAGTCCCCGAAGTTTGGATTATAGCATCGCCTCATCTGGCCCCCGAAGTGATTGGTAGGGCTATGTTTACACTCATTAGTACCTGTACCGCAGGTGTCAGATCTCAGGTCTCAGGCCCGCGACTTCAGAGTCATGCCCTCGGCTCTGTTGCTTCCCCATCGTAACGTCCTCCACCCATTACGCCCCAACCACCCGGCTACGCCAAAAGCGCGTGTTGGGGCCCGCCAATCCTGGGCGAACTGGGGACCACGGTCGCAAAACGCGCGACCATTAGGATGGGGCAACCCTCGGTTTTCTTGGTGCCCATGGTCTTCCTGAAACCTGACAGTCTGAGACCTGACACCAGAGACCTGACACCAGAGACCTAACACCTGCCCTCGTGCTAACTTCTTCTTACACATGGCGCGGCAGACTACGCATCAAACTCAGCCCAATCGAGAGAAGAAGCCTCGCCGCCAGCCTACCGCCAGCGGTGACCGGGATGCCGCCACCAACAGGAACGCTGGCCATAACTATTTCTTGCTCGAAAAATGCGAGACCGGAATCGCGCTGACGGGCACGGAGGTCAAATCGGTCCGGTCGGGCAAGGTCAGTCTCAAGGATGCTTATGGCCTGGTCAAAGACGGCGAACTCTGGCTGCTTAACTGCCACATCAGCCCCTACGAGCACGGCAGCTATTCCAACCATGCCGCGCTGCGCACTCGCAAGCTACTCGTTCACCGGGAAGAAATTCGCAAACTTTTCGGGAAAACGCAACAGCGCGGGCTCACACTAATCCCTACGCGCATGTACTTCAAGAACGGCAGGGTCAAAGTGGAACTCGCGTTGGCGCGCGGCAAGCAGCATTGGGACAAGCGTGAGACCGAGCGCCGCCGCACCGCCGATCGCGAAGCGCGCGATGCGGTGGCACGGGCTCGCAAACGGGCTTAGCCGCAATTTCTCACCACCGAGACACGGAGTCACGGAGGAGTACTTGTTGAGTCCGGAGGTTTGGCGATATTCCCACCTGTCCCATAATCTTGTCATGATGTTGGCAGAGCGAGATGGATGGACATGGCCGTCTATCTCCCAGTTTTGATCGTGCCATCTTCCGTGTCTCCGTGCCCCCGTGGTGAAGAAATCCAGAACAGGTACGTGCGCACGAATGTGCAAATGATTGCGACCGCAATGTGTTCGTAATCGCCAAATTGTTCCGGTTTCTCGGGCCCCGGAATGGCGTCCGGCGTGCATTCCCAGAGTTGGGGCGGGGTCGGATTGTGCTCTCGCTCATTGCGCAACGTCGTCTTGCTGCCGACATGACTGGAAGCCGCGGTGCGAGACTCGCGCAGGTTGCATTGCGGCTGGCGATTGCCGCTCTCATCGCCCGAGGACGATGAGCCTGCGAAGAGCCCGGATTCCGCGCCAGTCAGCAGTTTTGGAGTTGGCACACCAACACGGAGGTTGTATACTGCCTGCCGACTTCAATTTGTATTCTCAGTGGCGTCGGGTCGGCGCTGCTCAATACTCTTTGAATAAAAAGGGAATTGTGGTCGGACCCCCCACTCGACCTCACCCACCAGACACGAACATAGGCAATGACAAGTGACGGGCTATGACCAGGGGCTTTTATAGAAGGGGTTTTTTGCGACGAAAAGGCCACCCTCTCGTCGAGTTGGTTTGCGGGACGATCGGCGTTTGCGGCCTGCTCGGATTGGGGGCCTCGACTTGTTTTGGGCAGCACACCGTAGTTCGTGACGCAGGCGGCGGCAGAAAGATCGAGCTTATCTATAACGCCTCGGAGCAGGTGGTGGAGACGAGGACCATTGATATGGCGGGCAGGCTTCAGGTACGGGTTGAGCACGAATACCGCCCCGGCTTTTACGTGCCCCAGGAGACCACCACCTTGTATTGGGCAGACGGTAAGACGGTCCGGTCGGTAGCCCGAGTAGGCTACGACGAAAACGCGAATTTTACCAGCGAAGTGAGGGAGATGTTCAATGGGGCCGGGACGCAAACCGGGGGGACCATGGTGAGGCATGACCCGTTTACGGGCATCTATCGCTGCTCCAAGTGGGACCCTTCCGCCCGAGTCTACCAAGCGACCGAATGCCCCGCATCTGAGGAGTCAGCGGAAGCTCCGGAGAAGGCCGAGGACCTGACCCGCGATGAGGCGATGAAGCAATTGGAGCTGGCTCGGCAGGCTCAGCGCGAAGCGCAGAAATTACAGCACGTGGAGCGGAAGTTGCCCGTTCAGCCGCCCGTGACGACGGTTGTGAAGCAGATCGGCGTCGTCTTGCCGGCGCAACTTTGTCCCGGTGGGCGAGTTTCAGGGAGCGTCGTCGAGGACCCGCAGAAATACGATGGAGTGCAGGACCTCAGGGTTATCCGCATGGATCTGCCACTCGAGTCGCAGAGTGAAGCTGCGAGTTTGGGGGGCTGGGCGTTTGAGGCGCCGGGTGAGGGTCCTCAGCCCGCCGACGGTCCCGCCGTCTTCACCGTTCCGCGCGCTTCCGAGCTCACCGTCACGCTGCGCCAGGTGGGGAATCCCGCCCGCGCCGTTTCATGTTCGGTGACCGTTGCGGAGAATTCACCGCCGCAGAAGTCGTCAACCTCACAAGCATTCGAGGCCCCGGCTCTGTGCTTCAAGGGCGTCCTATGCCCCGTCCGCGGACCTTTCGGCGGCGACAGCGGCAAGACCCTTGTCGCGTTCGGCAGCCAGCCTGCGCCCATCGTCGCAGAAACAGAAGATACCGCATACGTTGGCGTACCGGCCGGACAACCAACAGGCCCAACCCACTTGATTGTGGCTGACGGCTTGCAGGTCGCGGCCCTGCCCGTTGATGTGGCTGAGCTCAGTTTTTCGCCCGACCAGCGGGAGCTGCGCGCGGGTGAGACCTTGTTGATACACGCGGTGCTGTCTGGGCCCGAGCAATTGGCGGACGAACGATGGCGGGCGGGAGTCTTCCCCCCGGCCGTGAGTGTCGAAAGAGCGCGCAGCCTGGTCCCAGGTTTCGAGCCGCCGGCGGAGGGAACCGAAGGAGTGATCCTGCTGACGATTCGGAATGCCACGCCGGAGGCGGTTTCTTTGCGCGGTTCGAAAGATCAGACTTTCGTGTTCGAGTTGACCCCCGATTCCTTCAAGAACGGGGAGTTCAAGTACCACTTTGTGGTCGAGGCTGCCAGATCGGCCGGCTTTGCGCTACAGGGAACCGTTATGCCGTTCCTGGCGCCGGTGCGAAGCCGGCAATTTCGGACCACGACGGACGCGCCCGCAAAATAAGGTGAGTCTTTTTTGCGGCGCCGGGTGGAATTTGAACATGGTTGGCGCAGCACGATCTAAGTTGCGGCGGCAGTTACAGGCCGCCGCAGACCTTGTAAGAAGACCTTGTAAGAAGACTCAGGGGGTTCTGGGTTTATAGGGCATTTTCCAATCAATTCACGCCAAAGGAGATTTCAATGAAGGGTAAGTTTGCAGGTGTCACGATAAGTCTTCTCTCCGCCTTAGTCCTAGCGCTGGTGCCAGCGGTCCTGGCAGTGGCGCAGGAGAAGCCAGAGGTATTGCGCAATCCGGAAGTGAGCTATCCGGTCCACTTCGACGTTTCCCCGCCGCTGAGCGAAATGGCGAAGGAGGCTACGCCTCGGCAGGGCTTGCATCTGGCACCGGCCGTCCGGTATCCAAAGCTGGATCTCCTGCAGGAGGCTGCTCAGCGGGGCCAGGCACCGGTCGCAGATGGCGCGCTCCAGACATCTTTCGGTCCTTTGGTCGGTGCCACTCTGGGACTGAACCTGCTGGGCGTTGGGAACGGCTTTCCGGGCTACTCCGTTCCGGATGCCCCAACGGACGTGAATCTGGCTGTGGGCGACACCCAGGTGGTGCAGTGGGTGAACGTATCCTATGCCGTGTTTAACAAGACGACCGGCGCAACGATCGCCGGGCCGATCGAAGGCAACGCGCTCTGGTCAGGCTTCGGCGGACCGTGCCAGACTAACAACGACGGCGACATTATCGCTCAGTGGGACAAGATCGCGCACCGCTGGCTGATGGCGCAGAACGTATTTTCCGGGCCGCCCTACTACACGTGCGTTGCCGTCTCGACGACTCCCGACGCCACCGGCACGTGGTACCGTTTCCAATACCCCGCGGGCGGACCATCGAACCAAAGCGTCTTCCCCGATTACCCGAAGTGGGGCGTCTGGCCCGACGCTTATTATCAACACAACAACGGCTTCGGCGGCGCCAACGGTTTTCAATCGGAACCTTGCGCTTATGATCGCGCCAAGATGCTGAAGGGCGACTCCTCGGCTCTTCAAATCTGCTTTGCCGCTCCCACCACCTTCGACGATAGCATGCTGCCCGGCGATCTCGACTCGGCCGGCACTCTTCCTCCCTCAGGCGAGCCCGAGGTCTACGTGGGGAGCATCGACAACGGAAGCGCTACGAGCGTTTACCAGTACCTGTTCCACGTGGATTTCAACACCCCCAGCAATTCCACTTTCACTGGCTTCGGGGGAACAATGCCAATCACTGTGGCCTCGTTCAGTCTGGCCTGCGGCGGCGGGACCTGCATCCCGCAGAAGGGCATTACCGATAAATTGGATTCACTCGGCGATCGCCTGATGTACCGGCTGGCTTACCGCAACTTCGCCGATCACCAGGCATGGCTGGTGAGCCACTCCGTAACGGCAGGCAACTCGGTGGGTGAGAGATGGTATGAGTTCCGCGCGCCGGAAAACTCCACCACCCTGTCGGTGTATCAGCAGGGCACTTTCGCCCCAGACAGCAACTACCGCTGGATGGGCTCGATTGCCATGGACAGCAATCAGGATATCGCTCTTGGCTACAGCATTTCGAGCTCGAGTATGTACCCGTCGATCAACTTCACGGGTCGCACTGCGTCCGACTCGCTGGGCACTATGGAAACCGAGGCTCAGATCGTCGCCGGGACGGGCTCGCAGTCCGACACGTCCAACCGCTGGGGCGACTACACGAGCATGGCCATCGACGAGGCGGACGATTGCACGTTCTGGTACACGAACCAGTACTACATGACGACCGCATCGTTCGACTGGAGCACCCAGCTCGCTTCCTTCAAGTTCGCAGGCTGCGGTGGGGGCGGCGGCGCACCACAGGTGACTTTCTCACCCACCTCTCTGAAATGGGGCAAGGTCCTGGTGGGCCACACGGCTGGCGCCAAAAAGGTGACGGTCACCAACACGGGCACCGCCGCGCTCGATATCACCAACTTCGCCACCAGCGGGGACTTCGCGCTTGTGCCGGTCAAAGCGACCAAGAAGATAACGCCTTGCGTGAACGGAGGCACGGTCGCCGTTGGCGCCAGTTGCGTCGCCAAGGTGAGCTTTACGCCGACGCAGAAGGGTTCGCGCACCGGCAATCTCACCTTTACCGACAACGCTCCCGGCAGCCCACAAAGCGTGCCGCTGTCAGGAACGGGCAAGTAAACAATAGCCGGAGACGGGGCAAGCCCCGTCTCTACGGTA
>Ga0187803_10000570_pt1 | contig 14590 bp, 11 predicted proteins | sample NC_wetland_sal_i_2_FD_132425 | JGI IMG/M metagenome (GOLD analysis project Ga0187803, IMG submission 132425) | Wetland sediment microbial communities from Neuse River Estuary, North Carolina, USA - Control_3 | ecosystem: Environmental > Aquatic > Freshwater > Wetlands > Sediment | place: USA...
ACCACAACCGAGCCAGCTTCAACGTCCCCGAGAGACAGTATCACCTGGCCCAGATTCAAGTGACGCCGACCAAGGATCCACAGGTCCGCAACCTGAGAAATGATGACGCCGCGACTCCGGCTGAGGCGGAACGCAAAATTCAGGCTCTTTACGCGAAGCTTCGCAACGGAGACGATTTTGCGACCGTGGCCCAGGAGTATTCTGAGGATCCCAAGACCTCGGCCGGTGGCGGCGACATGGGCTTCATTCCCCAATCCGCTCTAGACACTAACCCGGCGCTGAAGCAGACGGTCGCTTCCCTCAAGGCGGGCGAAATCTCGGGGATTATTCGCACCGGAACAGGTTTCCACATCGTCAAGCTGCTGAGCATTGAGGAACCGGGCCAGCGGCAACTCTCCGATCCGGCGGTGCAGAGCGGGATTCGGCAGAACCTGACCAACCAGAAAGAGCAATTGCTGAAGTCGGCATTTCTCGAGGACCTGCGCAATCGAGCTAAGGTGGTGAACTATCTCGCTGTGAAAGTTGTCGAGGCATCGGGCAATCCTGCGACGGTGAAATGAACCGTCGAAGCGCTGCACAACAATCAAAGTAAACCTGTGATCGAGTGGGAGCTCAATCCGACGGGCCGGGCCGCGGTGGAGATCGTGCGGCGGCTGCGCGCAGAGGGCTATCAGGCTTACCTGGTGGGCGGATGTGTGCGCGACCTCGTGATGGGCCGCGCGCCCAAGGACTACGATGTTTCGACCGACGCCACACCTCAGCAAGTCGTGAGCCTTTTCCCGAAGAGCTTGACCGTGGGTGCGCAATTCGGCGTCGTGATTGTGCCAGGTGAACCGGAGAATGTTGAGGTCGCGACTTTCCGCAGCGATGGGCTATACACTGACGGCCGCCACCCCAGCGAAGTCCGATATTCGAAGACGCCGCACGAGGATGTCGAGCGGCGCGACTTCACCATTAACGGTCTGCTCTATGACCCGATGGAGCGCCGCGTGCTGGACTTTGTGGAGGGCCAGGCGGATATTCGCGCGCGGCGCGTGCGCACGATCGGCGATGCCCGGCAACGCTTTGGCGAGGACCGGCTGCGCATGCTTCGCGCGGTGCGATTCGCCGCGCGCTTCGCCTTCACGCTGGATTCGGCGGCAGCGGACGCCATCTGCAAATTGGCGCCGGAGATCCGCTTGGTGAGCGCGGAACGAGTCCGCGATGAGATCGTAAAGATCCTTACCGAGGGCCAGGCGCGCCGGGGATTCGAGCTTCTGGACGAAGTTGGGCTGCTGAAAGAAGTGTTGCCCGAAATCAAAACCATGCAGGGTGTGGAGCAGCCACCCGAGTTTCATCCCGAGGGCGATGTTTGGACGCACACCCTGATGATGCTCGAAGGGCTGCGGTCGCCCACGCCGACTCTCGCCTTGGGCGTCCTCCTTCACGACGTGGGCAAGCCACCCACGTTTACCGTGCGCGAACGCATCCGCTTCGACAACCATGTGGAAGTGGGCGCGCGGATGGCAGAACACATTTGCGCCCGATTGCGGCTGTCCGCTCGCGAGACGGAGCGGGTAGTGGAGTTAGTGCGGCATCACCTGCGTTTCAAGGATTTTCCCAACATGCGCCGCTCCACGCAATTGCGGTTCATCCGCATGGAGGGCTTTGCCGAGCATTTGGAATTGCACCGGCTCGACTGCCTCTCCAGCCATCGCAACCTGGAGAACTATGAGTTGGCGCGCCGAATGCTGGAAGAGACTCCGCCCGAAGTGGTGAAACCCGCGCCCTTGCTCCGGGGTGACGATCTCATCGCTGCCGGCTACGCTCCTGGCCCATCCTTTAAGACCATCCTCCAGGCCATAGAGGACGCGCAGCTTGAAGGCAAACTCCGCAGCCGCGAAGAGGCGTTGCAGATGGTCGAGCAGCTTTTCCCCAGAGCGCCGGCGTGAGCCGCTGTCCACTTTCAGCCGTCGGCAGACCGAGAGCTCTATCATCGCTCACCCATTGAACTCCCTCTCTAGCGAAGATGTCATGATCCGTGGGCTCACCGCCGATCGGGAAAATGTAGGGCCGGGGCTCGCCCCGGCCCGCTGCTGCTCGAGGCCGAACGCAAAAGGCCGGGGCAAGCCCTGGCCCTACATTTTCACGGCAGAAAGGACCAATTACGTTCTTCCGCGAATGCTCGGTCGTTCGGTCCCGAACGAGCCCCCCGGTCATCTAAGTAAAAGAGGAGGAGGAGTTCTATGGAGTTGAAGACGTCGCTGGAAAGGTACGGTCGGATGGCAACGGGTATGTGGCTGGCGTTGGCTGTGACGATCTGCTTGGCGGGTAACAGGGCATCGGCGCAGGATCAAAAGGCCGAAGCCGACGCCGCAGGGAAGACCGGTGATCTTCAACAGGGCGATTTGATAACTCTGCCGGCGGGTACGGTGATTTCGGTGAGACTGGCGGATACGGTTGACTCGAACAAGAATCACATTGGCGATCAGTTTTCCGGCACTATCGATCCCTCCGTGCTCATCGGAGATCACGTGGTCATACCGCGCGGCACCGAGGCGCACCTCCGCATGCTCGACGAAAAAAAGGGCGGGCACATTCACGGCCACGCTGAGGTCAAGCTCGCGCTGACAAGCCTGGTGATCAATGGCACCAAGGTGGACGTTGAAAGCAACGTTTATCGCCAGAAGAAGGGTATGCTAAGCGCTAAGGTGAAGGGCGAGGGTAATGCGGACGCGAAAGCAGCCGGCAACGCCGCCAGTGACGCCGCTTCGGGTACTACGAGCCCGTTGGAGGCAGGTGGTCCGATCGTTGCCGCCTTCCGCGCCGCTGACGTACGAAAACCTGCGGGCACCAAAATTGACTTCACGCTTATCGAGCCGTTTACCTTCGAAAGGCCATCGGGGGAGACGAAGCCTTAGCTCCAGAGGTGCTCGGGAATCTCGGCCTGCCCTGCCTGGGCTGATGCGCGATTAATGCTCCAGGTAGCTCACTCGCCAGACAGATTGGGAGCCATCGTCGCTGACGAACAACGAGCCGTCTTTACCCACTGCCACGCCTACTGGGCGTCCCCAGACCTTGCCGTCTTCCGTGACAAAGCCGGTGAGGAAGTCTTCGTACTCTCCTGCGGCTCGCCCGTCTCTCATGGGCACACAGATAACTTCGTATCCGGTGCGGACCTGGCGATTCCACGATCCGTGCTCGGATGCAAAGATGTCACCGTGATAATTGGCTGGAAACTGCTCGGCCTCGTAGAAGGTCATCTCGAGTGACGCGTTGTGCGGCTGAACGAGCACGTCCGGCACAATCACTTTGTCTTTGAGTTCGGGATGCTTGCCCGCATGGCGTGGGTCCTGATGCCCGCCGATGTAATACCACGGCCAGCCGTAGAACCCACCTTCCTGAACGTGAGTAATGTAATCGGGAGGAAGGTTGTCGCCGATAGCGTCGCGCTCATTCACGGATGCCCAGAGTTCGCCCGTCTGCGGATGGACCGCAATGCCCACGGGGTTCCGAATTCCCCAGGCGAAGACGCGCACGTTCTGGCCCTCGGGCGTTGCGGCCAGAATATTGGCGCGATGAAACTCGATCGGATTGTTGTCGGTGTCATCGACGTTGGAACGCGAACCAACAGAAACGAACAGGCGCTGGCCATCGAGAGAGAACGCAAGGTCGCGGGTCCAGTGGCCTCCGCCGCGCAGCCGGCCGCCTCCGGGAAGATCCGGTATGATCGACTATTGCGGCCCGCGCGCTTTCAAGTCGCCGTTGCGGTAAGGAAACCTCACGACGGAATCGGTGTTGCCCACATAGACCCATTGCGGGTTGTCGCCCAAGGGATAGAAGGCAATCCCAAAGGGTTGGCGGAGGCCGGTGGCAAAGATCTCGCTCGTCTGCGCCTTGCCGTCAGGTCCGACACCGCGAAGAACCTTAATGCGCCCGGCCTCGCTCTCGGCCAAAAACAAATCTCCGTTCGGGGCGGTACGGATCAAGCGCGGGTTATCCAGATGCTCCGCGTACAGCTCAACCTTGAAGCCTTCAGGCGCCAACGGCCACGCCTTCGCTGGCCTCGGAATAATGTACGGACCGTTGTCATAAGAATCGGTGGCGTAGGGCTGTGGCAAGTCCTGGGGAGTAATTCTGTGGACGGTGCCTGGCTTCTCCCTGCGATAATCAGTGAACACGATCGGATCCTGTACCGCGTCCCCCTGATGCGCGGCAAACGAAGCCGACATGATGAACGCGCAGGCCGAAAGAAGCGGAGCGATGAAAGCCGCTCGCAGCGCAAACCGGGCGATGCCGTTCATTTTTTTGAATCCTCCCTAGCCCATCTCGATGTAGAATCGCCTCACCAGTTTGGTGACTCGCAATGGCCATGAGCCCCCAAGCGAGTTAGATTCACCGATGCGAGGTGTAGGCGCGTATGGATCGAAACAAACTTGTACTCGGATTGACGGTTGTCTTGATGTTGGCCGGCGCTGCGGCGCCCGCTTTTGGGCAAACGTTTCAAGGGAGCATTACAGGGTTGGTCAGCGACCCGACCGGAGCCGCCTTACCGGGAGTGCTACTGACTGCCTACGAGCAAAGCACCGGATTCAGCCGCAGCGCCACCACTCTGGATGACGGAACCTACGACATCACGCTGTTGCCAACGGGCACCTATCAGCTTACCGCGGAACTGAAGGGATTTGAGAAGACGAGGCAGACCGGCATCGACCTCACTGTGAATCAGCACTTGCGGGTCGACTTCCAAATGAAACTCGGAGCAATTTCCTCCACTTTGGAGGTCAAGGCTGCTGTACCCGTGCTCGACACGCAGACCTCATCCGTGGGAACGACTCTCGAGGAGGCGCGGGTGGAGGAAATGCCCACGAACGGTCGGCAGTTCCTGGAGCTGGCTTTGCTGGTGCCGGGCGTCGTGCCGGGGACTTCCGGTTCGCGGATCAGCGACCGCGGCGGCGCCATCAACGTGAATGGGATGCGCGACTCCATGAATTCCTACTGGCTGGATGGTCTGGACGACACGGCCATCGGCGTGGGCCAGTTTACGGTCGCTCCGCCGTTGGATTCGGTGCAGGAAATGCGCATGGAGACCGGCGTCTACGATGCTAAGTTCGGAGCGCACGCCGGAACCCAGGTGAACATTGTCACCAAATCAGGAACCAATACGGTGCGTGGCGAGCTGTACGAATTTCTCCGCAATAGCGCACTGGATGCTCGGGACTTTTTTGATCCAACCGTGCCCCCGTTCCGCCGCAATCAGTTTGGCGGAACAGCGGGCGGGCCGGTGGTAGTGCCCGGCGTGTATAACGGGCACGATCGCACCTTTTTCTTTTTCGCCTTCGAAGGGCTGCGCGAGCGTCGCTCTTTCTTTAATCGCGCCCGCGTCCCTACCCTCGCCGAACGCGGCGGAGATTTCTCCGACCTCCAGTCGCCGAGCTGCTCGGTGCAAACCGTTCTGATCGATCCCGTGGCCCTGATGAACGGCGTGGTCCAACCTTTCACGAATATCAATCAGCTCAATCAAGAGCTCGGCGGCCCAGTTTTCCCTGACCCAGCCGGCCAAAGTCTGGTCAACCTCTATCCGCAGCCGAACGTCGCCAACGCCACGTGCGGCAGCCCGAATTACATCGCTCAGGTAAATCGCGCCATCAACTTCGACGATTTCTTCGGTCGTGTAGACCATCGATGGACCTCAAAAGACAACATCTTCTTCCGATACAGCCTGAATGGCGACGATCAGGTTCTTCCGCCCAACACCAGTCCCCGCGCCGGCAGCACCAATCTGCCCGGTTTCGGAACGACGACGCACGATCAAGACCAAATGGCAGGCATTGATTGGACGCATGAGTTCAACGCCACTTTAATCAATGAACTCAAGCTTGGCTATAACCGCTGGCAAATCCGCGACGACAATCAAGACGAAGGGAATCCTATCGCCAAGCAATTGGGCATTCAGGGAGTGCCGCAGGGGACCTCCAATGCCGTAGGCTACCCGCAATTGAATTTCGCAGCCTATGATGCGCTGGGATCCAACAACACGGATCCTCAAAGCGGCGCCGTGAACACGTTCCAGGTGGCGGATACGGTGACGCATGTCAGTACCAACCACATGCTGGCCTATGGGCTCGACATGCGCAGTGTCCAGCGCGGTAACTTTTCCATCGATTCCCTTATTCGAGGCGAATTCGATTTCACTGGCTTGGTGACGGGTGGGCTAGACCCTACACAGAAACAGCAGTTGGGACAGGCCCTCGGGTGTGTTTCACCCGGTTGTGTCTTGGGCAGCTCCGCCGCTGACGCGTTATTGGGCTTACCCACGGACTGGCTCAGCGGATTCCAACAATACATTTCCGGCCATCTTGGCGAATACGATTTCTTTGGCCAGGATACTTATCGCGTCAGGGACAATCTCACTCTGAGTATGGGCGTCCGTTATGAATACAAAGGGCTGACCACTGACAAATACAATCGCTTCGCTAATTTCGATTTCAACAAGGGCTTGCTGATGGTGGCTGGAAGCAAGGCGGTTACACTCGAGAACTTCGATCCCACCACCGGCGTGTTCGCACCTGTAGGCACGACATCACTGGGCAGCGCCGGGCGGAATCGGTCGCTCCAGTTTCCTGACAAGGACAACTTCGCGCCGCGATTTGGTCTTGCGTGGAAGCCGTTTGGCCATCCCGATCTAGTCATGCGCGGCGGGTACGGCATTTTCTACAACCAGACTTTTGGCGACGTATTCTTCCTGAAGTCCGCCAATCCTCCATTCGTCCAGCTTAACGCCGGCAATGTTGGCGCCGCCCTGCCCTTCATTCAAAATGGCACCTTCCCGCTGGGGTCAGGCGCGGTGATCTCCAACGCTTTGTCCGGCGTAGTGGGGCCCATCTTCCCGACCCTTAGCCCGTTCCAGCTCAATTTCCAGGACGGGATGGTGCATGAATGGAATCTTGACATGCAGCGACAACTGTTCGGCAAATGGGGGCTGGACGTCGGCTACATCGGCACGCGAGGGCTGCGCTTGCCCTTTGAGACGGACCCCAACCAGCCCGATCCGCTCACCCATACCGGTCCGCGATACCCAACGCTTGCCGGCTTCTCCTACACGCAATCGAACGGCAAGTCCATCTATCACGCCTTGCAGGTGAAGATGGAACGACATTACACCAACGGATTGTCGTTCTTGGCCGGCTATACTTACTCCAAGGCGATTGACACCAACTCGAGCGAGTTCACGACCAGCCGCGACCAGGGTTTTCCCCAGAATTCGGCGAACCTGGCAGCAGAAAAAGGCCGCTCTGACTTCGACTTTCGCCATCGGCTGTCGCTAAGCTACCTTTACGATTTGCCGGTCGGAAGCAGGGTTTGGCGCCTGCACAACCCCAGCCTCAACTACCTCATCCAATCATGGGGGTTGGCCGGGGTGGTCACAGCGCAGTCTGGACCTCCTTTCACCCCTCAGATCAGCGGGGACGTCAGCGGGGCAGACGAAGAAGCGGTAATCGGAACGGGCAATCCGACGGATAGGCCGAATCTTACCGGCTCGAGTTTCTACCCGGCGCATAAGACACCGAATCAGTGGGTTCTGCCGTCGGCGTTCTCAGCTCCGGCAGGTACGTTTGGCAACGCGGGAAGAAACATCCTTACCGGGCCAGGACTGAGCAGTTGGGACTTTTCATTGATCCGGAATTTCCGTTTCTCGGAATCAAGAAGCTTGGAATTTCGCGGCGAGATCTTTAATTTGTTGAACCGCGCCAATTTCGACATACCTCAGCGCGACGTCGCCTCGTCTGCTTTCGGTCAGATTACGAACACGCTCCGGCCGGTGGCCGGATTGGCTTCAGGTGGGCCCGGCGATCCGCGTGAGGTACAGTTCGGCCTAAGACTGATGTGGTGAGGCTGTGGCGCAACCGGCGGGAGTCACAGTCTGTCGCCGCGTTCGTATGCTTGGCGGAATGGCAAATCGATCTGGAGAAATCGAAGATGGTCCGGCCATTTACCATGTCCCGTTTTCCATTTGAACTGCCCCCTAGGCGTCTGGTTGCGTCAAGCGTCCGAGAGAAGTAGACTTTTGAGAGGGTAGTGCCTGAAGGCGGCAGATACGGACGCCTAATTTCGCGCGTATCGAAAAACCGAAGGAGAGTGAAGTATGGCTCGCAAACCGATATCCCTTGTCATCATTTTTTCCACATTGCTTTTCGCAACTTCTGTTTTCGCCGTCGATAAGCCGGTTCCTGTTCCGGCGGGAGCGTCGCTGCGAGTCAAGCTGGAAACGCTGCTTTCCGACAAGACCAATAAGGTCGGAGATCCGTTCACCGCCAAAGTGACTTATCCGGTCACCGCCAACGGGCAGGAAGTGATACCGGTGGGTAGTCTCGTGGACGGCCATGTGGCATTCATCAAGGAATCCGGCCGCATCAAAGGCAGGGCGGAAATGCGCCTGGTGGTAGACAAAGTCACGACGCCGGATGATTTGGTCTATCCGCTCTCCAGCATCTTGCAGGAAGCCCACGACGTTAACTGCAACAAGGGAACTATTGGATCGAAAGTGGGCGACAAGGGAAAGTCGGACGACGAGGGAACGATCACTGGCTGCGGAAAATCGGCGAAAGAAACCGCGAAGGACGCCGCCATCGGGGCTGGAATCGGCGCGGCTGGAGGACTGACAGTCGGTATGGCCACGCGAGGCGGATGCGATTATTACGGCTATTGTTGGCCTTCGAGCGGTCCCAGCATGGGCGCGGATGTGATGTATGGCGCGGGCATCGGGGTAGGTACCGCCCTCGTTTATAAGCTCCTTCAACATGAGAAGCATATCATCCTGGTGCAGGGTACACCTTTGACTTTTGTTGTCAATCGGACTACTGACGCCGCCTCGGCCTTGGCCGCCGAGCCAGCGCAACCGGGCACAGAGCAGTGACCGATGAGGCGTGGGCGTGGCACGGGGGATCCCGGCCGTTGAGAGCTCTAGGCAAGGGGCCCGTGCCACTGACCTGGTTCCGGACGGATTGCAGTGAAACAGATATTCTTTCGTTTTCAAACGCGGTTGGCGCTGATCATGCTTCTGGTCATGGGCATCACAAGCGCGGTCCTGACTCTCACCTATGTAAACTACGCCGACCGGTTCCTGAACTACATTACGGGAATGACTTCTGATCTGGTCGCCATCAGCCAGCTTGCCGAAGCGCGCATTCCTCCCGACGCGAACCGCGACCAGGCGATCGCCGAATACGAAAAGGTCCTGAAGGACTCCGGTCTCTCCTCTTACAATCTCGTTTCCACATCGGGTGATGTGCTGAAAAGCACTAATCCCAGTCTGGTCGGAAAGAAAGTCAAGATCGACAAAAAGAAGCAGGCGGCGGCGAAACAGGAGCCGATCAAGTTATCGGTTCATTTACAGGATATCAACAAAGACCCCAGCATCGAGCAGAAACCCAAAGTCGTGGAGTTTCCGATCGTTCAAGGCGATAAGGTCATTGGCTACGCTGAGGTCGAGGTCCGTGGCGTAGGAGATCAAGTGCGAGCGCTTCTCGCTCGACACTACCGAGAGCGGCTGGAGCTGATTCTCGCCATCATGCTCGCCGGAATGTTCGCTGTTTTCTACCTGGCATCGCGTTTTACAAGGCCCATCAGCGATCTGGTGAAGGGAGCGCGACAGGTGGCGCAAGGCAATTTATATGTCGCCCTGCCCGCGACGGATACGGATGAAATGGGCCGGCTGGCGCAAACCTTTAATCAGATGGTGGAGCGGCTGCGTGAAAATCGCCAGCTCCAAGAGCGGCTGAATGAGGCGGAGAAACTATCCTTGCTGGGCCGGTTCGCGGCCACCGTCGCTCACGAGGTTCGCAACTCTCTGAACTTCATCAACCTCAGCATCGATCAGATTCGTGCCAAGCATGCTGCCGGCGACACTCAGGCAGCGCGCGACCTGCAGCGCAACATTCGCAACATCAAGGACGAAATCGCCCGGCAGAATCGCCTGGTGAACGATTTCCTGGCCGCTGGACGACAAGTGCCTCTCGCGCTCGCGCCCTGCGATCTGCGCGAGCCTATCGAACAAGCCGTGGCGCTCGTGGAAAGGCAGGCGCACAGTCAGGACATTACCATCGATACCGAGGTGCCTGCCGATTTGCCTCGTCTCGAGGCGGACGCGGGCCAGATGCAAACTTGCTTCTTAAACATCCTCACTAACGCTGTTCAGGCGATGCCGCACGGGGGCCAGATCCACGTTAGCGCCGAATGTGTCGCCACCAACGGTGGACCCGGGGCGATTCAGGTGCGCTTCGCTGACACGGGTCCCGGCATTCCTCGCGAGCACCGCGAAAGAGTATTTGCTCAATTTTTTTCCACCAAGACCACCGGCTTTGGTCTGGGCCTCGCCATCACGAAGAAGATTGTGGAAGACCACGGCGGACAAATCCGGGTGATCAACAGTGAAGCCCCCGGCACCGTGATCGCGATCGAGCTTCCTCTTCCCCAGGGCACGCCTTCTCACCGTGCGCTGATCCCGCTGAGCGGGACGGTCGTCTGAGGACTGCCTTCCATGCCCGAAGGAAACATTCTGGTGGTTGACGACGAAGAGCGGCAGCGTGAAATTTATCGCGACATTCTGGAAGGCGAGGGCTACGCCGCTGAAACGGTGCCCAGCGGCGAGGCCGCACTGCCCCTCCTCGCCGAAGAACGCTTTGACCTGGTTCTAACCGACCTCAATCTGACCGGCATGACCGGCCTCCAGTTGCTCTCCGCCATCACCAGCGCTGACCCTACGGTGGCGGTCATTCTGATCACGGGTTATCCCTCCATTCAATCCGCGATCGAAGCGACCAAACGCGGCGTTTATCAGTATCTGGAAAAACCCGTGGATCGCGACCGGCTCTTGGACGTGGTGCGCGACGTCTTTCAACACCTCGCCGCCCTCAAGCGAAGCATCATAGGCGACTCGCCCGCCACCAAGGCAATGGTGCGCCTGATTTTGAAGGTGGCGCCTACTGCCCATACCGTGCTCATCCTGGGCGAAAGCGGGACCGGCAAGGAACTGGTGGCGCGCGAAATTCACAATCATAGCCCACGGCGCGACCGCCCTTTTCTGGCCGTCAACTGTGCGGCCTTGACCGAGACGCTGCTGGAAAGCGAGCTCTTCGGCCACGAGAAGGGCGCGTTCACCGACGCCCATCAACAGAAGAAGGGCCTCTTCGAGAGGGCGCACCAGTCCACGCTTTTCCTCGACGAGATCGGAGATACGAGCCTGGGCATGCAGGCCAAAATTCTGCGCGCCATCCAAGAACGGGAAATCATGCGGGTGGGCGGGACGGAATCCATCAAGGTGGATGCCCGCATCATTGCCGCCACCAATCGAAACCTAGAGCAGCTCTTGAAGGAAGGCCGGTTCCGGGAGGACCTATATTACCGACTGAAAGTCATTCCCATCGAGTGCCCGCCATTGCGCGATCGCGGAGATGACATTGAGCTATTGGCCATGCACTTTCTACAGAAAGCCGCATTGGCGTCCGCCCGCAAAGTGCGCGGCATCACGCCGGACGCGTTGGAAGCGTTGAAGGCCTACGCCTGGCCGGGAAATATTCGCCAGTTGGAATGGGCGCTGGAGAGAGCGGTGGTGCTGGGGGAATCAGAAGACGTGCAACTGAGCGATCTTCCACCCGAAATTCTTCAGCCTGTCATCGCGCCCGCGGTCGTGGGGCCGAGTGGCGCTCGGCCACCAGTCGGGCCGGCAACTGCTCGTCAGCCTGTGATCCAGGAAGGATCGTGGGAAGAACACGAGAAGGCCAAGATGCTGGAGGCCCTCGAGCGCACCAATTGGAACATCACCCGCGCAGCCCAGCTTCTAGGCATGACGTTTCGCACGCTTCAATACCGCCTGGAAAAGTTCGGCCTCAAAAAGCCTCAAGAGTAATTCCAGACAGACTCACTGCTTCGGTGCAGTGGCCTGCTTCAGCGCATCGGCCAGATCATCGGTGCCGCCGGCGGCGCGAATCTCGTTAATGTCGTCGTCGGTGGGCACCCACTTCACTCCCTTGTCTTTCACCAGTTGCGCCACACGCGCGCTGGGCACGTCGCCCTTTAGGAGATCCAGAATATCCGCCTTGCCGAGCCCCTTGGGATTGGTTTGCGCCACGGGCGCCGGCGGAGGAGCGGGAGGCGTGAAGCGGGCTACGAAGTTGACTTTGGCTTCGGCTTTAGCAGCGTTGACGGCCGAGATTTCAATTCGATTCTCGCCCGGCTGAAGCGTGATGGGCTCGGATGAAAACTCTGCCGCTTGCGCGCTCTTCGGACGCAGGGCTGCTGGACTGCCATTGATGGTCACCGCCGGAATGCCTGCGTTGTCCATGGCGACGCCGCGGACGGTGAGCGGCGAAGAAGCCAGATCAACCGTCGCGCCGGAACTGGCAACCGATGGCTCGACAATCACGATCGTCGGGGGGACGGCGGGCGGCGGTTCGGTAACGGTGACCCGCGCCGTGGCGTACTTTGTTCCTCCAGGCCCCGTCGCAGTGAGCGTGTACGTGGTGGATGCAGTGGGCGTCAATGACGTGGAACCGTCCGTGGCCACCTTCCCGCCGCCGGGCTCGAGGTCGAGACTGGTCGCATTGGCCGAAGTCCAAACCAGCGTCACGGTGTGTCCCCTCTCCACGGAGCCCGGCTCCGCTCGCAGGCTGAGCTCCGGCAGCGGCGGCTTCACTTCGGCGTACACTCGGTCGAAATCCCGAATCGCCAGTTGGATGGAAGATGTGCCCATCATGTACCTCTCGCTAAGGTTCAAGAAATCCCTGCCCTTGCGGACGGAGTCCCAGTGAACCTGAGGTATGTAGGCTAGTTCGAACCTCCGCTTGACTATTCTGAGTTCCAGAACGCGCAGGAGGAGCTTTGCGTCGGTGATCTGCTGACTGCTCGCTTCGAAACCTTGGTCTCTCTTCGTCTTCGCTGCTTCTTCCTCGGTGTAGCGAATACCTCGGCGCGAGACATCCAGCCATCCGCAGGAGATCTTTCCGCCTTCGTCGACTGCTACCGGATACCTCAGTACGGCGTTCGGCTCAGCGCCTACCAACTGCGGCTTTTGCACCTCGCTCAACGCTTGAACCTGCGCGGCTCCCACCGCCTGGCCTTTTAGGCGCCGCTGCGGTTCGCTGGCGTCAAGGTTCCAAACACACAACAAGACAACCACGAGCAAGCCAAAATACGGAGTTCTAGATTGTAAGAACATTGAATGAGCTACCTCCCCTGCACTGTCGCTGCCGGTGGAAAGATTTGGCCCTCGGCCGAGGTTCGATCCCAGGCAGACTTCGCCTTCATTTGGAAATGCATCCACCGGTCGCTCTCAGTGCGAACTTGTCGGTATTATTCCACGGATCGAGTGCGGGTTGCAATCGGCTTGATGGCCATGATGTGGCGAGGCCGTTCGCGACCTAGCCTACTGAACGCGGTGGCCGTGGTCGGGACCGCCGATGTGGCGTTCGACTGTGTCGATGAGGGCATTCAAGCGTTCCTCGGTGATCTTTTGCGCTTCATTGGCTGCCCTTTGGGCTTCCATGAGCTGCAACATTTTTTCATCCAGGCGCGAAATTCTGGCATCTTCCAGCTTCATCGAGTCTCTTAGAATGATATTTGTTATGCCGATCATCTCGCGCAGATCGGCGATAGACCTCTGTTGCTCGGCCGCAGTTTCTCGCAGCCTCTCGATAGAGTGTTGTTGCGCAGCGACAGCTTCTCGCAGCCCGTCGATAGACTTTTGTTGCGCAGTGACAGCTTCCCGCAGCCCGTCGATAGATCGCTGTTGCCCGGCGACGGTTTGGCGAAGCTCGGCGATCGCCTGATGCTCCGCAGCGATGGATTGCCTCAGGGCGGCGATGCCAGCGGTATTCTGCGCCGTCGTCTCCAGGATGAATTCGATCTTTCGGTCTGCTTCTTCCGGAGTCATTTCTTTTTGGACCTCATCGACTTCGGTGATTATAGCAAACCTCCGCCCGGTCAATGGGTCGTCTTTGAGACCTCTTTCGTGGTCCTCGCCTTGTGGTCTTCACTGTCTTGATCGTGAGGCCGTTCACCCAGTGTCTTCAGATACGTTACCATCTGCCAGATTTCCGCGTCTGGCAGGTGCGCCCAGCTCGGCATGCCTCGGCGCAGGCGGCCGTTGCGGATGGCCCAAAACAGCGCGCCGGGCGGAGCGCTCTGGATCGCGCCGAGATGTAGGCTAGGTGACTTGCCTAGTCCTTCAGCCCTCGAGCCGTGGCACTCCGAGCAATGTTGGACAAAAAGCTTGCGCCCTGCGGCCGCAGCCTGGGCTTGGCCGGCGAAAGGATTTCGGAGGCGCCGCGCCTCAGGCGGCGCCTCGCTCAGCCGTGCCACGGGCCCTTCGTCTTTCCCGGATGGGCGCCCTCGCAGGACCGCGGGTGCCACAATCGCACACGCTATAACAAGGCCGAGGAACACCGGCCATGTCATCCTGAGGAGTCCCGCCCTGTGGGACGACGAAGGATCTTTGTAGGTCTTTGATTCCGAACTGCGGCGCTCCTTCGCTTCGCTCAGGATGACAGGCGAGGGGCTCGGGATCAGACGGTGAGTATGCCTCATCGCAACCACCTCCGCAGGGCTCGATCGA
>Ga0187803_10000571_pt1 | contig 14568 bp, 6 predicted proteins | sample NC_wetland_sal_i_2_FD_132425 | JGI IMG/M metagenome (GOLD analysis project Ga0187803, IMG submission 132425) | Wetland sediment microbial communities from Neuse River Estuary, North Carolina, USA - Control_3 | ecosystem: Environmental > Aquatic > Freshwater > Wetlands > Sediment | place: USA...
CACACGGTCACGGCGGTGTATTCGGGCGACACGAACAACGGCGGCAGCACGGGCACGCTGAGCGGCGGCCAGGTAGTGGGCTCGGCGAGTGCAAGCGTGAGCGTTACTTCCAGCCAGAATCCATCCTCGTTTGGCCAGTCGGTAACATTCACGGCGACCATCAGCGGCCAGTACGGACTGATCCCGGGCCGCAATGGACGGGCGAAACCACAGGATGTCACCGGGACCGTGACCTGGAGCACCGATACCGGGTGTGGCACGACGATGGTGGTAGCGGGCAACCCGGGAACGGCGACCTGCACAACCACGATCCTCCCAGTGGGGACCGACACAATCACCGCGGCCTACTCGGGCGACGCCAACCACAGCGGAGGCTCGGGCACGCTGAGCGGCGGTCAGGTAGTCACTGGGGGCGGTTCAACCACGACGGTTGCTTCCAGCCTGAATCCGTCGGTCTATGGCCAGGCCGTGAGCTTCACCGCGACGGTGACAGGGAATTCCCCAACCGGAACGGTGCAGTTCAACGTGGATGGCAGCGCCTTCGGTTCGCCGGTGACGCTGGTATCGGGCACGGCCACGTCGGGGAGCATCTCGACGCTGACGGCAGGCACGCACACGGTGACGGCGGTGTACTCGGGCGACACGCACAACGGCGGCAGCACGGGCACGCTGAGCGGCGGCCAGGTAGTCACCAAAGCGGCAGCCACCGTAACGCTAGGCAATCTGACCCAGACCTACACCGGGCAGCCGTTGTCGCCCACAGTGACCACGGTGCCAGCGGGCTTGAACGTGACGTTAACCGGGGCGCCGGACACCAACGCGGGCAGCTACCCGGTCACGGCCACAGTCAACGACCCCAACTACACAGGCACTGCCAGCGGCACCTTTGTCATCAACAAGGCCACTAGCTTTCTGACGCCGGTCAGTTCGTCAGTGAATCCATCCGTCTACGGCCAACCTGTAACCTTTACGGTTACTGTGACTTCGACGGGATCTGGAGTCCCGACGGGCACAGTGACCTTCTTGGACGGGAACACCCAGATCGGAACCGGTACTGTGAGTCCTTCGGGACAGGCGACTTTCACCACAAGCGCCTTGATCACGGGAACGCATAGCCTCACCGCAACTTACAGCGGGGACAACAACTTCAACCCCAGCAGCACACCATCTGCGTTAACGCAGACGGTCTCGCACGCAGCGACGACCACTACCCTGTCGTCGTCACCCAATCCATCGAACCACAGCGATCTGGTAACGTTCACAGCGGCTGTGGCGGCCAATTCGCCCAGTATTGCGATTCCCAATGGTACGGTGACCTTCAAACTGAAGGCTAAGGTTCTGGCCACCGTCACGCTTGACCAATACGGTCACGCAAGCTTCACCATCTCGACCTTAAAAGTAGGGAGTGACACAGTAACAGCCACGTACGGTGGGAACTCGAATTTCCTTAGCAGCAGTGGGTCGGACACTCAAGTCGTGGATAAGGATCCGACCAGCACGGCGCTCCAGGTGAATTTGGTGAGCGGTACCAAGTACGCGTTCACTGCTACCGTGACTTCAACGTACGGAACACCTACAGGCACTGTGACTGTCTTCAACGGAAACGCCAAAGTCAAGGCCGCAAAGCTAGTATCGGGAACGGTCACCTTCGACTTGAACCTGAAAGCTGGAACGTACGACTTTAGAGCGGTCTACAACGGAAGTACGACGTTTGCCAAAAGCACGTCGCCGACCGTGGTCGTCACCGTACCGTAAATCAGACTGCGGGAAGGCGCTCGTCGTAAACCGGCGGGCGCCCTCTCACCGTTCGCAGCAGCCGTTGTGTAGAGTGGTTCTGCAGCATCTGCACCTTGATCCGAACGAGCACCCGCGTCATTTGACCTGAGGGGCGCACCAGGCGCAGACTCGGAGTTCGGGAGATGCCTGGAACTGGTCTCATAAGTGGTTTTGTGGAAGGGCACGGCTTCAGCCGTGCCGCTAATGGCCGCCAATGATGCGGGCTTTAGCCCCTGACGGATCGGCGTTTGGCTCAGCAGAGGATTTATGAGACCAGTTCTAGTGCGCCGCTGTCATCAGTTCACTTCTCTTGCGGTCTCCCTATGGATCGCTTTGGTTGCCGCGGCATCGGCGCCGCCTTCACCTGGCTTGGGCTTTGCTCCGATCGAGATCGCGCCCGGCCAAGGCGTCCGCCTGAAGGCGCTGAACAAGGCTAAGCTGGACAAGTCGAATCCATCGAGTTGCAAAGTCACTTTCCAGTTTCGCGATTCGCGGAATCGGATTCTGAAGCAAACCACCGTCAACCTGCAACCCGGCGCTACCGGCACGCTGGATCTGAGTTTCGAAGAAATACCGGGCAAGGTTCGCTCCGCAATCCGGGGAGCCCTGTTGTTCGGCTATTCCGGGGGCGCTAATCCGCCCGCGGCGATCCTGCGGCAAACCGCGTGCGGTAATCTCGTGCCGAGCCTGGAGGTGTATGACAAAGGTACGGCCAGGGCCAGTATGATTTTGACTGAGACCACAGCCTTGCCGCCGCCACCCAAGCCTCCCCAGTAGATCGGCGCCCGCTGGAAATGTCGAAACACGTTCCTCGCGAGTTGCCTAGAGCTTGTTTCAAAAATAGGTTTTGGAAAGGGCGCGGCTTTACAGGCTGCGGAAAGGGTCACGAACGCCTGCATTGGCGTGGAAGAGCGGCCCTTCAGGGCCGCGTAAGTCGCGTCGAATCAGCACGGGCTTCAGCCCCGGTGGTCGTTTTGGACGTTCTCACGGCTTTTTTCCGCAGCCTCTTTAGCCGCTGAGGGGCGGCGGACAGATCCGCGGAAGCCATTTTTGAAACACGCTGTAGAAACCTGCCTTATCTCTCTGGCTAACTGGTTAGAGCCTTTTACTCGAAGCTATCTCATAAATCCGATTTGAAGGGGCGCGGCTTCAGCCGCGCCGTCCGACGCCGCTAAACGGCTTTAGCCCAAGGATTCTACTTGCCGGCTTGGAGGGCCTTTTCCGCTGCTTCACGCGCGGCCGTGGCGCGGGATGGGCTGCCGCATTGAAATCCTTCCGGGTTCACGAAAGCAGGGTTGAGAATGTGCCGCCATGCGTCCTCGCTCTTCCGGTACCAATCGCGAGCCTGGCTCCGCTGGCGAAGTTGCTCGGCAGAATTCGACTGAGAACGCTCGGCGGCTCTCGTTGATAGCTCGCCGAGGCCAAAATAGGCATCCGCCAGAATGTAGGAATCGCGGGGACTCGGAGCATCGCTCGCTTTTGAGGACTCTACCAGCTCTAAGCATTTACGGTATGCCGCCCCGGCCTCCTGAGCGCGCCCAGCACTCGCTAAGGCTGCTCCGAGCTTGAGGTAAGTGGCGGCAAGCTGCGGGGGGTGGGGCTGATCCGGCGGCCCGCCCTGAGCGGCAGCCTCCAGAATAGAAATGGCCTTGCGATCGCTGGCAACGGCATCCGCCACCTTTCCTGTTTTGAGCAGCGCATCGCCCTTCCACACATAACTGGCCGCCGCTCCTGCGGGGGCATTGTAGGGATCCGTACTGATTTGGCTTTCAAGGATCGCAATGCCGCGATCAAGCACTGGCAGTCCTTGGCTTACTTTGCCCGCGCTCACCAAGGCTTTGCCGATGCTGGCTGTGGCGCCGCCTACGTCCACTTGCAGCATGACATTCTGCGGGTCCTGTTTCGCCATGGGTTCCACATTAGCGAGCATGCGACGGTAGTCTGCAAGTGCTTCGGCAAAGTCTCCGTCCATCATCTGGATGTCACCGCGGCTCCCCATGGACCAGCCCAGTTCCCGCGCAGCTCTGGCGTTGTTCTTTTCCTGGGCAACGACTGATTGGTAGAGATCAATTCCGGCGGCATTCAACCGCAACGCCTCCTTTCTCGATCCAATCTCCGCAAGCTCTATGGCGGTCTGCACCTTAGCCATGCCAAGGCCCTGTTTGACGTGGGGATAGTCCGGGTTACTGGCCAGCAGATCTTCTTTCACCGCGACACTTTGGCGATACGACTGCACCGCGCCACTCGCATCGCCCTCCTGGTCTTGGAGCGCTGCCAAGACGGCAAGTTCTATGGAGCGTTCGTTCTTTACTTTCGGATTCTTCGGGTCGGTTTTCAGAAGGCCCTCCGTGATCGCCAGGGCCTGATCTATGTGGCGACGGCGCTCTTCGGCATGGGAAGAAATCGTTCCCAGCATACGGTTAGCGAAGGCAGCATTGAGTTGATCGAGAGACGAAGTCGGATTGGCCTTCGCAACATCCTCGAAAAGTGCCGCAGCCTTGTTGATGCTGGCCAACATCGCATCGGTTTGTCCCACGTTGCCCTGGTTCGCGTCTCCCTGGACTTGGCCGACGCGGTGATAGGCCCACGCCAAGTCGCGTTGCAGCGAACTGTCGCCGCCGGCGTCTTTAGCCAGACTGTCCAGATACTGCACAGCTCGGTCCATGATCAATTTGCGCGCAGGAGTCGAACCGGGCAGATCTCGGATGGAGTCGTGCACTTCGAAAATCAGCGAGTTCGCCAGCTTGCGCACATCGTCAAAACGGCGCTGGGCGCGAGCGCGCTCGGCCTGCGCGATCGCGGCTTGCTGGCGGGCGATATGCGCCTCGCGCAACGTGGCCACAAGGCCGGCTATCAGCGTCAACGCCACGACCGCTGTGGCCAGCACGCCGGCTTTGTGCCGCGCGACGAACTTGCCCGCCCGGTAGGACACGGTGCCTTTGCTGGCGGAGACGGGCAGATGCGACAGATGCCGCCGGATGTCTTCGGCAAATTGCTCCACCGAGGCATAGCGCCGTTCGGGCTCCTTGCGCAGCGCCATCAGCACGATGTTGTCGAGATCGCCGCGCAGGCCGCGACGGAGTTTCTCGGGAGATCCATCGCGAACCGCGCTGGTTGAAGCCGGTGTGATTTGGGTTTGACTGCCTCCGCTTCCCAGCGTGACCGTCCTGGTCACCGCTGTGCTTGGCCGTTCTGGGTCGGTCTCGCAAACCGCGCGGGCGAGTTCATGCGGCGCGCGGCTGGCGACCCGATACGGGCTATGGCCGGTAAGTAACTCGTATAAGACCACTCCCAGCGAGTACACATCCGAGGCGGTCGTGATTGGCGCTCCCTTAATCTGCTCGGGGCTGGCGTAGCCGGGAGTCAGCGCCCGGAACACCGTCATCGTGGCATCCTCACCGCCACTGGCCGGGTCGAAAAGCTTGGCGATGCCAAAGTCGAGCAGCTTGGGGATGCCGTCGGCGCCCACCAGTATGTTGCCAGGCTTGATATCGCGGTGGATGATGAGCCGCTGGTGGGCAAATTGCACGGCGGCGCAAACCTGCAGGAATATGCCAAGGCGCTCGTTGGTCGGCAGCCGATGATGATCGCAGTACTCATCAATCGGGCGGCCCTCGATCATCTCCATGACAAAGTAAGGAGCGCCGTCGTCGCTGGTGCCGCCATCAAGCAGACGCGCGATGTTCGGATGGTCGAGGCTGGCCAAGATCTGGCGCTCGTTCTTGAAGCGGGAGACGATGAACGCCGAAGCCTGCCCGGCCTGAATCAGTTTGATCGCCACCTGTTTCTGATATTGATCGTCCGCGCGGATGGCGCGGTAGACCGTACCCATGCCGCCTTCGCCGACGGGCTCTACGATTTTGTACGGACCAAGGCGGAGGCCGACCCGCGACTCGGAGACCGCGGAAGAAACTGCCTGGGACGCCGGGTGAGTGGCTGTGTCCCCGAGGAAGTCTTTTCCCGCGCGCTGCTCCGCGGCCAGCAGGCGCTCGACCTCGACGCGAAGAGAAGGATCGCTGGCACTGGCCTCGTCCAGGTAGGCCGACCGCCGGGAAGGCTCCAACTCGAGGGCGCGGCCGAGCACCACTTTGATCTGCTGCCATCGCTCCGGGGTGATCATCTCAGGAAGCCTTGCCCGTCATTTCTTCGAAAAGCCAGCTGCGGGCGGTGGTCCACTCGCGCTTCACGGTCGCCGGAGAGATCCCGAGAACCTTGGAGGTTTCGTCTATGGAGAGGCCGCCGAAGAACCGCATTTCGACGATGTTGGCCTGCCGGGGATCGAGCGTTGCCAGATTATTGAGCGCGTCGTCCAAGGCGGCGAGATCGATCTCGGACTTGGCCGGCATGGCTACGGCTTCATCCAACACCAGGGTCAGGTTGTTTCCACCCCGCTTGGCCGCGTTGTGCTTGCGCGCGTGGTCCACCAGGATGCGCCGCATCAACTGGGACGCAACCGCGAAGAAGTGCGCGCGATTCTCGAAGTGTACCGAGGTGTGCCCCACCAGCCGCATGTAGGCCTCGTGCACCAGGGCCGTGCTCTGCAAGGTGTGATCGGAACGCTGGCGGGAGAGGAAGTAGCGCGCCAGGCGGCGCAGTTCGTCATAGACGAGAGGGATCAGCGCCTCGCGGGCCTTGGCATCTCCGCCACTCCAGCGCGCTAGCAGTTGAGTAACCTGAGTCGAAGAAGAGGAATGCACCACGCCTCCCATCCGGGAAGAGGGTGTACAAGTGGAGATAAGGTATCCCGACTTCGGGCGGAAGTCAAATTTTCCAATATTATTCTGTCAACCCGCAATATCCGGCCCCGGGCGGGCAATGCGGTGGGGCGAATTAACCCGGAGCCACCCCACACCAGTTTTCTTCGGGAAGAGGATTTCGCAACCGTGAGCTCTTCTTTAGTCCTTTCCCGTTTCTTCAGTACAGAAGGGCAGTGCCGCTACGAGGGTGGGCGATCGAATCTGCCTTCCGGCCATAGCCCGATGCTGAAGCCTTCCCCGCAACCAACAACTAACAAAATAAGGAGAAGACTATGAACACACATCGTAAATCGGTGCGACTGCGGTCTCGCTGACCGTGGTTGCGGGACCATAAAGTTGGTAAGTCCCGCCGATTTGTAGAACCTTGGAACTTAGTCGCTGTCGCGTACATGTCATCAGTGACGACGCCTTAGTCCCGCCTTGCCGCGTTGTCATGTTGCCTTGGCACGCGAATTCTAATTGACAAGCGTCTGGCCGCGGTCTATTGTTGTGGCCCACAAGAGAGGGTGGATGGCCGATGGAATCAGTTTTCCTCGGGGTGGTTTCCGTTCGATAGCGTCGTAGCGACTGGCGTTCTGACCGCATGAATATGGCCGCAGGTGCATGAGCGTAGCGCCGGCACCTTGCCGGCGGTTCCGAGAGCCTGCCCTGAGCTTGTCGAAGGGGCGCCTCGCCCTCGGCGCGGCGGGTGAGCGTGGAAAAATTCATGCGTCATGGCGCTAGCGTTTCTTCTCAGGGGGCACGCAAGAGCGGGCGATGTCTGCATCCATGCAGGCGCCTGCATGTAGAGGCGGCAGTCTCCATATCATGAGGGGGAGACCAGATCAATTCCTCCTCGCGACCGCCGAAAGCAGATCCTGGGTCCGCAAGAACCGACATTCGGGAGGGTTGTCATGGGGCTTTTCAACTCCGCAGTTCTCGATTGGGCGATTGGTATTGTGTTCGTCTACTTAATGCTGGCGATTATCTGCACCACCATTAACGAATGGGTTGCGGGAATATCGGGCATTCGCGCCAAGACGCTCGCAAAAGGCGTCGCCCAGCTGCTGGACGAGCAACAAGGGAGTGATCCCACCCGTTCATTTTTGCAAGAATTTTATGGGCATCCGCTCATCTCGAGCATGATGACCCCTGGGAACCCGCCATCGTACTTGGCGGCACGAACATTCGCGACCGCGGTGATGGATCTGGCGACCAGCGCCAAGCCCGGCTCCATCACCTTCCCCGACCTCGAAAGCGGCGTAAAGAACTTGCCCACCGGCGATGTCAGGACCGCACTCCTGGCGCTGATTCAAAACGCTGCCGGCGACCTGGACCGCGCCCAAAAGAACATCGAGAAATGGTTTGACGACTCGATGGAACGCGTTTCGGGTTGGTACAAGCGCTGGACGCAGATCGTTGTTGTATGTATCGCAGCACTGCTCACAATTACGACGAACGCCGATACCGTGCGCATCGCTCGTGTCTTATGGACCAATGGCACCGAGCGCTCCATGATGGTTGAGAGAGCGAAGAATGTGTCGCCATCGGCATCCCCGGATGGTTCTGTCTCCTACCCCGACAAAAACAATCCGCTGCGTCCTGTCTACAAACCCAAGGCAGATGATTTGGCGGCGCTGCAGTCTGTGCTGGGCTGGTCGGGCGAAAATCTGAGTGATTGGAGAGGTTGGCCTGCTCGCATCCTGGGCTGGTTTTTGTCGATCGCTGCCATCTCCTTGGGTGCGCCATTTTGGTTCGACACGCTGAACAAGTTTGTGAACCTCCGCAACACCGGAAAAAAGCCCGACCCAAGCGCCGATACGCCCAGGGACAACAAGAAGAACGCGCCGCAACCTCCGGTCCCGGCCGCGACGGGGAGCTGATCCATGACGCATCTGCGGAAGATACTCTTCGTGCTATGGATGTTGCTTTTGCTTCTTTCGGCCCTCCGAGCCCAGACGCTGAACCTTAGCCCCGATTTTGTAAATCGCTGCAAGAACCGGGCGACCATCTCCATTCAATTCGAGCTCGATGCTCATCTGACCTCGCCTCACCAAATAGGGCGCGATGGCGATGATGGCGACATTCACATGGCCGGCCGTGCCCCGGAGGTCCAGCTTCCCATGGTTGCCGAAATCATGAACGCCGGCCTTGCTGCTCAATCGGCCAGCCTGGGGCTGATGAATCAGTCTTCTATGGGGCAGACTGTTCCTGTCGCTGGCGCGTGGCGCATTTGGTTTGAACATCCCTCGCCCGGCGCCCAAACCCAGGGTGATCCGGTTGCCGTGCCCGCGACTTCCAACCCCGATCATGTCTTTGAGATTCATCCGATCACAAATTTTGATGGCCAGGACATCGCTGATTCCTCGCTGGTTCCGATCACGGACCCAACTGACGGACATTCCTACAACGCTTATCCGGCCAACCTTGCTTTTGCTGCCTACGAGAAGCTGCAAGCCACCATCAGCGTTTCCGGCGCCGTGGTTAGCATCGCCACCAGCCAGGCGGGATACAACTACACGGAATTTGTGATGGAGCCAGTCGGGCAACCCCTGAAAGGGGATGACGGCACATTTGTGCTGGCCAACGTGTACGACGTCAGCAACCCAGAAAGCCCGGTCACAACCACGCCACATCGGATGGTTTTTATTGACAACACGGAGCCCGCCAAACAGCTGCTGGGCTTGCAGAGTGGACAAAGACTCCACGTGCTCGGTATTCCACGCGTGAACCTGGCCGAAGTCGTTGCGGTGACCAGTAGCGGCCCCGTAAACATGCCCTTGCCGTTCGAGATGATTGTTGTAGCTGTTTTGTCTGCAAACCCTACGGCTCCAACATCAATCAGGGCCATCCCTAAGCATTGACCGGCAGCACCCCGCCCGCGGGGAGAACGTCGACATCCTGGTCCAGAAACGGAAGGATGCAAGTCGCCGGCACGGAAGAGGGTGTCTCTATAAAAAATGACCAGTTTTTCCAGTAAAAAATTTACATCGTCGCTGGCAACTTCCCCCTCTTGAACCAACAGCCACTTTTCTGCTAAAAAAGCAGTTAGCGCGTTCCGTCGTTAACGGCCTCTGCTTGGGGAAGAAAAACTGAGGCAACCGGCTCCCTAGCTGCCCGTCTCTAAGAAACGGGCATTTGTCGGCGCCTGTGGAATTGATTGTGGGGTTCCACCGGGCCTAGGGCCCCAAACCCATAAGCCAAGTTCTTGGAGATCGAATGAGGCTCAGCAGCAAACCTGAAGTGCGGGGGAGAACTATTTGTCCGCAGGTTTTCCGCGTCCTTCTGCCTCCCATTCTCATTAGCCGTCTCGCCAGTCAACTTTCATTCAGCTTCAGCGCCACCACCAAATTCTGACGCATTGCCGGAGGAACCTATGGCGACGAATCTCGTCCAGATTCAGAATGACTCGGAAATCAAGCAGCGCCTGGCAGCGGAACGCGCGCGCCTGCGGAAGCTTGCCGGACTTGACCAGCCCACGCATTTCCATCGTCCGGTTGAGCGTGCCTTTACCGGCGAGGAACGCAGTCGCGTGACGATTTTGTTCGGCGGCTTTACCTGGAAACACGAAGACCTGATCCGCGCCGTATTCCAGGGCTGCGGCTATCGCTGCGAAAAGCTGCCGGTACCGAACGTGGCTGCCTTCCAGACAGGCAAGGAATTTGGCAATAACGGCCAGTGCAATCCGACGTATTTTACGGTCGGCAATCTGGTGCAGTATCTCCAATTCCTGGAGAAAGAGGGCCTCCCGCGCCAGCAGATTCTGGACAACTACGTCTTTTTCACCGCCGGTTCCTGCGGTCCGTGCCGTTTCGGCATGTACGAAGCCGAGTATCGTTTTGCCCTGAAGAATGCCGGCTTCGATGGCTTCCGCGTGCTGCTGTTCAAGGACAGCGACGGCATCAAGGCGGCGTCGGGTGAGCCCGGACTGAAGTTTACCGTCGATTTCGGCTTCGGCATGCTGAACGCCATGCATCTGGGCGACGTGATCAACGACCTGATTTATCAGGTTCGCCCCTATGAGGTAAATCAAGGCGAAACCGACCGCGTATTCCGCGAGGCCGTGGATGGCCTCTGCGAGGATTTGAAGAATCGCAAGTCGTTTGAGATCGAACAACTTGCTCCGGACTGGGCGAAGCCGAAGTTTAAGAGCAACAAGATTCTGCGCAACACGTTTAACGTCTTCGGCAAATGGCACGAGCACATGTGGGGCAAGGACTATCTGGACGCGCTCCATGCCGCGCGGGACAAGATGAACTCGATTGAAGTCGACCGCACCCGGGTGAAGCCGCTGGTCAAAATCACCGGCGAGTTCTGGGCGCAGATTACCGAAGGCGACGGCAACTTCCACATGTTTGATTTCCTGCAGCGCGAAGGCGCGCAGGTCTTAGTTGAGCCGATTGCCACCTGGGTCGCCTATCTCATGTATCAGGCCAAGGCGCACGCCATCGCGAAGTGGCCGGTGAATCGCCCGCATCGCAATCCCGAGTGGTACGAAGTCAAGAAGAATTTCGCCAACTACATTGGTCTGCACAAAAAGCTGTGGGGCATTGGCGCCGGCGAGCGCATGTGGAATTTCTTCTACCACCGAACCATCAAGCATCTGGGTGGAATCACACACCACCTTGCGCCGCAGACCGAACTCGCGGAGTTGGCGCATCCCTTCTACAACCAGTTTGCGCGCGGCGGCGAAGGACACCTCGAAGTGGGCAAGAATGTCTACTACACCGTCCACAAACTCTGCCACATGGTGCTGGCGCTAAAGCCGTTTGGATGCATGCCGTCGTCGCAGTCGGACGGTGTGCAATCTGCGGTCATCAACAAATTCAAGGACATGATCTTCCTTCCCATCGAAACCTCGGGCGAAGGGGAGGTCAACGCACACAGCCGCGTGCAGATGGCGCTCGGCGAGGCCAAGGTGAAGGCCAAAGCCGAGTTCGAGCAGTGCCTCAAGTCCACGGGCAAGAGCATGAATGACATTCGCGAGTACATCGAAGAGCATCCCGAACTGAAGCGGCCGTTCTATCAGGTGCCGCACCGGGAAGGAGTCGCTGGAACCGCGGCCCAATTCGTTCTGCATGTGAGCGAGCGAATCGATAAGGACACGCGCTCCTGGAAGCGGTCGCGGGTGCGGGTGGAAGCAGTTCCGGCCGTATCCGGCGACTAAGAAGCAATCCACCGCCGAGACGCCGAGCACGCCGAGGAAAGAAGAAAATGATCTCAAGCTTTTCTCGGCGATTCCTCGGCGAACTCTGCGGTAAAGATTTTGGTTTTGTCTTCACTCTAGAAAGGAACTCATGCACGACCACAAGGGTCCGCAGCTAGTTCAGATCGCGCCGCTCGAACCCGAAATTCCGCCGGTTCGCCGGCCGGCACCGTTGCACAGTCCGGTGCACGGTCACGACCGCAGCATCAAGTTCCTGGTTGGCCTCGACGTGGGCTCAACCACAGTGAAGGCCGTGGTGGTCGAGGCAGCGACGGATAACGTGGTCTGGCAGGACTATCAGCGCCACGAAACCAAGCAGCCGGAAAAGACACTGGAATTCCTGAAGCGCATGGAAGCCGAAGTGGGGATCAACCGCCACGACACGCGCATGTTCCTGACCGGCTCCGGCGGGACCGGAATCGCCGACCAGATCGGCGCGAAATTTGTGCAGGAAGTCACCGCGGTTTCTCTGGCGGTCGAGAAGCTGCATCCCGAGGTGTACTCGGTCATCGAACTCGGCGGACAAGACGCCAAGATCATCGTTTTCAAAGATGACGATGAAACCGGGCGCAAGAAAAAAATTCCCTCGATGAACGACAAGTGTGCCGGCGGCACCGGCGCCGTGATCGACAAGATCAATGCCAAGCTCAAAATCCCCACGGAGTTGCTCGCCGATCAGGGGTATCACGGAATCAAGCTGCACAAAGTTGCCGGCAAATGTGGTGTGTTCGCGGAAACCGACATCAACGGCCTGCAGAAAGTTGGTACGCCGCCCGACGAACTCATGGCTTCGCTGTTTGAAGCCATTGTGCTGCAGAACCTGAGCGTTCTCACCCGCGGAAATACTCTGCGTCCGCACGTGCTGTTGCTTGGCGGCCCCAACAGTTTTATCCGCGGAATGCGCGAAGCCTGGCAGGCAAACATTCCGCGCATGTGGCAGGAGCGCAAGGTCGCAGTCCCGGAGGGCTCCAAGCCGGAAGATCTGATCAAAGTTCCGCAAAACGCGCAATATTTCGCCGCCTTGGGCGCGGTCGAATTTGGACGTGGCGAAGACGACTGCATCGGCTGCTATTGGGGCACCGAAAAACTGATCCATTACATCGAGTACGGCCGCCAGGAAGAGAAAGCCAAATCCGGCGGCAAAGGCTTGGTCGAAGATCCCGCCGACCTCGATGTATTCAAAGAAGCGTATCGCCGGAAAAAATTCGCGCCCGCCGTTTTCCAGAAAGGCAGCACCGTCGCCGGATTCATCGGAATTGACGGCGGATCCACTTCGACCAAAGCGGTCCTGTTGGATGAGAACGGCGACATCCTCTGCAAGTCCTATCAGCTCTCAAACGGCAATCCGATTCAGGACACGATTGAGATGTTCGAGAACCTGCGCGGCCAGGTCGAAGCGCAGAACGCGAAACTGGAGGTGCTTGGCGTCGCAACGACCGGCTATGCGAAAGACATCCTGAAAGATGTTCTCCAAGCCGACGTGGCGCTGGTGGAAACTGTTGCCCACACCGAGTCGGCGCTGAAGTTTTACGAGGACCCGCACGTGATTGTAGACGTGGGCGGGCAGGACATCAAGATCATCATCCTGCATAACGGCCGCGTGAAAGACTTCAAGTTGAATACGCAGTGCTCCGCGGGCAACGGATATTTCCTGCAATCAACAGCAGAAGGTTTCGGGCTGAACGTAAATCAATACGCCGATCTGGCTTTTTCCGCGCAGGCCATGCCGGTGTTTGGTTACGGTTGCGCCGTGTTCATGCAGTCCGACATCGTCAACTTCCAGCGCCAGGGATGGCGAGCGGAAGAGATACTCGCCGGTCTCGCGGCCGTACTGCCGAAGAATGTTTTCCTGTACGTTGCCAGCATTCCCAATCTCGCCGCGCTAGGCTCGCGCTTTGTTCTGCAAGGAGGAACGCAAAATAACCTTGCGGTGGTGAAGGCGGAAGTGGATTTCATTCGCAACAGCTTCCGCGCCACCGGCAAGCAGCCTGAGATCATTGTGCACGAGCACTGCGGAGAGTCAGGAGCAATTGGCGCGGCGCAGGAATCGTTGCGCCTGTGGCGGAACGGCCAGCAGACCACGTTCGTGGGCCTCGACGCGGTGCGCAAGATCGAGTACCGCACTACCCGCAACGAAGCCACACGCTGCTATTTCTGCAAGAACAATTGCCTGCGGACTTTCATCGATGTCCGCACCGAACCGGTCAAGAATTTTGTTCCTATCCAGCGCGTCACCAAGGTTCCTCTCATGCAAGGCGAGCAGCGCCTGATCATTGCCACTTGCGAAAAAGGAACGGTCGAAGACCTGGACGAAATGAAAGACATCAAAGCGGGCCTGGACAAGATTCGTGACCGACACCCGAATTTCGTTGATTATGCGTCGAAGGAAGTCTTTCGTCCCACGAACGCAAAAAACGTTGCCGATCCCATCCCAGCGAGGGCCTGGACCAAAGTCGCAAAAGAACGGGTCGCGCTCATGCAGAATCGCGGCAAGCTGCGCATCGGCATCCCGCGCGTCTTGAACATCTACACCTATGCGCCCCTCTTCAACGCCTATTTTGAAAGCCTCGGCGTGCAACCGGAAAACCTCGTCTATTCCGACTACACCAGCTCGGAGCTCTACCGCGCCGGAGCCAGCCGCGGCGCTATCGATCCCTGCTTCCCGGCGAAAATCGGAATCTCGCACGTCTACAATTTGATCCAGGAGAAGCATCGCAAGAAGCCGCTGAATGCCATCTTCTTCCCCATGTATGACGTGCTGCACTCGCCCTTGGTGAAAATTGTCGCCGCCAATGCCTGCCCCACCGTGACCGCGACTCCGGAAACCGTGAAGGCCGCGTTCACCAAGGA
>Ga0187803_10000572_pt1 | contig 14546 bp, 11 predicted proteins | sample NC_wetland_sal_i_2_FD_132425 | JGI IMG/M metagenome (GOLD analysis project Ga0187803, IMG submission 132425) | Wetland sediment microbial communities from Neuse River Estuary, North Carolina, USA - Control_3 | ecosystem: Environmental > Aquatic > Freshwater > Wetlands > Sediment | place: USA...
GGCGTTGATTTAAGCGCAACGCTACTTTGTTCAGATCCGACTGGGAATAGTTGGTTAGGTCTGTGTTCTTTGGGAAGTATTGTCGTAAGAGCCCGTTTGTGTTTTCGTTCGAGCCGCGTTGCCCATTAAGCGAAAAGTCACACCCGAACAGTTCGCGAGCGAGCTTGAGCGTCATCTGCTCGGGACAGGCGGCCCTTGGGATTGGGATGACACCAGTTCAGTTGCAATAGCCGACCCGCGTTTGGAGGCAGTGCGTATGCGTTTGGGTCCTAATCTTGCTTCCCTGTCTCATGAGAAGGACAAAGATGAACTGCGTTCCATTATTGCGGCTCTTCGGCGCGGCGAACTACCTGAGGTCGCTCTTCATCCAGAACGTCTGTCTTTATTTCGCTGGAGAAAGTAACATCGAAAGCAGCCCACTCCCGATAAGCCGCCTAACCGAGCATGTCTGGTTAGGCTCTCTGATTAACGATCAGCAAGCCTGTCCCAAAGGTCCATTGCGCGGCACTGGAGAGAGGTTATCCTAGCTACAGGATGAAACCTCTTCGCATCGCGGCGGTGAGCCTGCTGGCGGCCTTGGTACTCCTTTACGGGTACGGAACGGCGGCGGAGGATACGAAGGCCAATACGCCTGCGGATGATTCAGCGCTCTCCTCGGCCATTTGCCCCATTGTTTATCCGGTGGATCAATCTCCTGCGGAGCGTGGCTATCACTACATTTTTTATGGCAACGGATTCTTCATCAACAAGGAAGGCTATCTGCTCACCGCCGCGCATGTTCTTAGCCAGTTGAGCGGCGCGCAGGCATATATCGTGTTGCGCTTGCCGATGGCGCCACCCCGTTTGCTGAAGGCGTCGCTGGTGGGCATCGATCGCGTGCACGATGTGGCGCTCCTGCGAGCCACGCCGAATCCCTTTGTGGGCAAATACCAGGTGCGATTCCTGCCGTTGGCCACCGACCGACCCGCGCCCGCACAAGCTGTGCTGGCTGCGGCGCTGCGCCCTTCACGCTTGAAGGATCCCCACACATTTGACGCGTTTGTCGAAGATCACCCGGCCGGTGAAGTGCTGCAGTACGTATTTTCGCAACTTGATAAAGGCAGTGAAGACACGGAATTGCTTCTTTTCAGCCACGAAATCCTCTTGGGAGACAGTGGCGCGCCCGTAGTTTCCGCCGAATCGCAAGCCGTGGTTGGGCTGGTCGAAGGGCGGTGGCTGCGCAGCAATGCGGCTTCGCTCGCAACATCGAGAGCGGCGGGCACGAAGCAATCTGCAAGCGGAGTGGGCGCTGCGGTGCCGATCCGCTACGCGATCTCCTTATTGCAGCAACAAGGCGTGGCCTGGCATGCAGCACACGAAAATGACACAAAGCTTGCTCCGCCAGCGAGCAAACCTGCAGCGCAAATTCGATGAGCCCCGCCTTCGTTTGCGCTGAGAACACCGCATTCAAGACTGCATTTTCCACAGCGAACGCTTAGAAGACACGCCCCAACTGGAAGAACCATTTCTCGTGCTTGGTGTCGCCCACGCTGCCGCCGATGAAGACCGGCCCGAACGCGGTTTCGCCGAGGAAGCCAGCCGCAACGTCGCCCGATAGCGCCGGAATGTGGAGCGGGTCACCATACATCTTGCCGATTTCCGCGTAACCCACGAGATACACCTGTTTCCCGATGAACGAGGGTAATGTGAAGACCTTCCGAAGGTACCCCGCCCGGCCGGTAAAATACTGATCGCCAAAAAGTTCGTTCAACCCGTAGGCACTCAGCCGGCCCACGCCGCCTAGGAAAAATTGCGGAGCACCGGTGTGGTGAAAGCCGAAAGTGGAGCCGCCTTCCGCGATGGCGAAAATCGAGTCGCGATGGAAAACGGGAAGGAAAAACTGCGCCTTTGTGGACAGCGAAGGAAAACCTTCCGTCGCGCCGGGAAAGGTATCGTAATAATAGAAGTTCGATTGAAGGTAGACGCCGCGCGTGGGAATGACCGCTTCATTGGTGTGGTCGAGAATGAAGCGTCCATGGAGTGCCCCGGTGCGCCCGCTCGCTCCAACCAGGTACGGAGCGCCGATGCGGAGTTCGTAATCACTAAAGCCGACTGCGTATCCGGCGCGCAACTCGCTGAAGCGGCTGAATCCGTACCCGAGATCCAGGCCAGAAGAAACCGTGTCGACGCGGTAATCGGATTTCGGGTCACTTTTTCCGTAAATCAGGAAGGTGGACTGGCTGGCCTTCACGAACGGGTCGAAGAACCACTTGCTCAGCGGAAGAAATGGGCGGTAAAGGTCGCTCGCGATTCCGTAGGTTTGGCCAACTTGCAGATCTGTGCGCCATTCCGAGCGGTAACCCGCAACATCCAGGAACGTGAACCTGCCGCCGAGGGTAAAGGTGGCATCGTCCGTCTGTGTGCCGTCGACGACGAGCGTGGGCCGGACCGATGGCGGTGCATAGCTTTTTTCGTGCACGCGAACGAGCAGCCCATCCCGATCGTTCTCGCGGACCATCCCATAGGTGATGCTGTCGTAGCGGCCGACGCCGGTCAGTCGCGTAAGCAGCTGCTGAAGCGCGTTCTGGTTTAGCGGTTTCCCCAGGAGCGGGGCGAGTAGCTTCTCAATGTTTACCGCGGCCTCACCAGTGACACCCTCAAGCTTCACGAACTGAGGCACGCCGATCGTTGTGCGCATGCGCGATTGTTTCTCGCTCATGTATTCGTCCCAAGCCTTGTCGTCGAGAGCATAAGGCTTGAGAATTGCGGCTTTTTGTTCGGCGGCCTCGTAACCCACCTGGATAAGCTCATCGGATTTGTCGTAATCCGTGGAATTGTATTTTTTGACGTCGGCCGTAACGATCAGATCCGCGTCGCCCATCCCGCGGACTTCGGTCTCGGCGATCACAAGTTCCACCGAGCGCCCCAAAACGTTGAGGGCAGACTGAATCTCCTTGGCAGTAACCGGGGAGATTTGCAGGTGCACGGCAATGACGACATCGGCGCCCATCTTGCGCACCTCGTCGGTGGGCAGATTGTCGACCAGCCCGCCATCCACGAAAATCTCGTTGCCGCGTCGTACCGGTGCAAATGCGCCAGGAATCGAAATCGTCGCGCGCATCGCGTCCGAGAGCAAACCGTTCTGGAAGACGTACGGTTTGCCGGAGACGAGCTCCGTGGAAACGCAGCGAAAGGGAATGGGCAGGTCGTCGAAGGACTGGATCGTGGAGTAGGGCAAAGTCTCCCGGTCGATAAGGAGGTTCACCTGATGGCCGCTGTTCAGCCCTGGGGGGAGAGAGGCGCCGTTCTTCAAGCCGATTTGAATAGTGTTGGGGATATCGCGAGCATCTTCCTTGCGCCGGAACGAAAGATCCTGGTAGGGCGTCTCACCGCCAAGAAGCAGCGTCCAGTCGGCCTCCTTCACGATGGCGCGAAGTTCCTCGGCGGACTTGCCCGTGGCGTAGAAGCCTCCCACCAATCCTCCCATGCTGGTTCCAGCCAAGTAGTCCACGGGGATATGGTGTTCTTCAAACCACTTCAACACGCCAATGTGCGCTTGCCCAAGCGCGCCCCCACCCTCCAAGGCCACTCCGATAGTAGGCCGGCCTTTGCCTGCTGGCTTGCTTTCCGGAGTCGCTTGTTCCTCGTTAGGGGGAGTTGTGGATTTGTCTTGCGCAAAACAGGGAAAAGAAATCAACAATATCAAAAGTGGCGCGAAAGTTCTGACACGCATGAAGAGTTCCCTCGAAAATTTCAGTGGGCGGGCCGAAACGCAGTTTTAGTCTCCTCCACCCACCATAAACTAACAAGGGTATTAGCCCGCGCTTGTCACCAAATGCAATCGATCCGTTGTTCAAGCTCGAAGGGAAATTGTCATCCTGAGGCGATCCGAGCAGGATCGCCGAAGGATCTCAAGGCTGAAATCTTGCAGGTTGTTTTGATTGAGATCCTTCGGGCCGCAAACGTCGCGACCCTCAGGATGACAACCTAATCCTGGTGTTTGAACAACCCGCGAAATTGTATTTCGTGAGAAATGCGGGCCTATACGTTCGCCTCTTCTTCGGGATGCCGCTGGCGGTGTGCGAGTCCCACGCCCAAAAGTACCAGCGCTCCGCCAGAAATTAGCGGCAGGGTGAGCGGCTCCCCGAGCAGCACCGCGGCCATGACCGCAGTCAGCGGCCCTTGCGTAAGCAAGCTTACGGAAGTGATGGTTGCCGGTAAGTGGCCCAGAGCATAGGTCAGCGCAAGGTAGCCACCAAGCTGTGAGATTAGCCCCAGGCCAAGGATCGCCCACAGCGTCCGGCCGTGCGGCACCCGCAACGAAATCCCCAACGTCAGGTTGATCAGGAAGAGAGCCACCGTGCTGGAGATCATCGCCAGGCGCAAAAATACCAGCGTGCTCGTCGACGTCCTCACGCGTTCCGTGGCCAACAGGTACACCGCAAAGCACGCTGCAGCTCCCAGTGCCATCACGTCGCCCAGCCCAAACTGCACATGCCTGCCAAGATCCGCCCAGAGAATGACCACCGTCCCGGCGGTAGCAAGCAGGAAGCCAAGTCAGAAGGCCGCCTGGGGTCTCTTCCGGAAGACCAGCCAGCTCAACAAGCCCACGACAATCGGTGAGTTATTGCCGAGCAGGGTAGCGTTGGCCGCGCTCGTTTTCAGGATTGAGGTGTTGTAAAGTGCCAGATCCAGTGCGAAAAAAAGCCCACCCAATGCAATAATCCAAAGCATTCGCCGGTCCAACCGCGTGCCTCCGCGATCAAACAAATAAGTCGGCAGCAACACCACGGCAGGAATCAACATCCGGTAAAACGCCGAAGCCGGCCCTGGGATGTCCGTCCAACGCACAAAGATCGCCGACCACGCGATGCACACGATTCCCGCTACCAGCGCCAAATACGCTGGCAGCAACCTCATTCCTGCCCTCTCGGCCACATCGACCCGTGCTTCCAGCTCCACCGTAGCTCACCAATCCTTTCCCGCAGCAGTATCCCACACGCGGTCAGGGAGCACAGGTGCCGATTTGGCCGCCTCCCTTCGAGTTGCTATTGCCACAACATTTCCCAAGGGCTAGGGTTAAATCCGGGCAGGCTCTCGCAGTCGTGTAGCCGCCCGCTGCAAGGTATTGCCATGCCCACCTCAAACGCCACCAACCCGATGCCTCCTTCACCGAAACCCGTCAGTGCTTGGACATGGGCGTTTCGATTCGTCCGGTGGTCCACCTACTTGGCTGCTTTGATCACCTTGATCTTGCTCCTCCACAAGACCCCGCCGCCTCCGGTTCGAGCCTCCCCACAAGCTGCGGCGCGAGCCGAGGAAAAGCTCCAGCAAGTTGAGCAATCCCTTTCTCAAGGGCAAACAGCGACTCTGCGGTTGGATGAGAGCGAACTGAATTCCTATCTCGCCACGCACCTGGATTTAGCGCAAAGCGCCCCAGCTTCTTCCTCCGCTCCATCTGCCACTCCGCAAGCATCTGAAGGCCCCGATGCTCCTTCCGCCGCGGACGTGGAGCAGATGCGCTCATCCGTGCGCGACGTCAAGATTCAGATGGAAGGTGACCGCGTGAAGGCGTACGTCGTCTTTGACGTGCACGGCAAGGACATGACACTCGAATTGGTGGGCCGCCTCGCGGCAAGCAATGGTTATCTGAAGTTCGAACCCATTAGCGGCCACATCGGCTCGCTGCCCATTCCGCAATCCTCACTCGAAGCCGCCGTAAGCCGGCTGATGGAATCACCCGAAAACCGCGAAAAGCTCAAACTTCCACCCGATATTGCAGAGATGCACATTGAGAACGGCGAACTCGTCGCCACCTACCAGTGAAGGTAAGCTTTTTGCGCACGCCCCGCGAAGCCGGGAATTCTCTGTTACTGCTGAACCGGCGAGGTCGGCTGCGAGCTGTTCGAGTCCGGCGCTGGCGCTGTTTGAGGTGTTGGCGTAAGCGTTGGGGCTGGCGTTGTGACGGAGGAACTCAGGGCGGACAGCTCCGAAGTTTTATATTTCGGCGCACTCACATAGCCGTGAATAACGTTCTTTCCGATGTGATTTACGACCACCTGGATCGGTTGCCCCCCGTTCTCGGTGTGAATCCAGATCGGCTCGTACAAATTGACTCTCTTCTTCGTCAGTTCGTTGTCGTCCACGATCATCGCCAGATCGTAATTCTTATGTTTGGTGTCCGCTTTGCGCAGGGAGAGCGTCAACGGCCCAAAGCGCTGGAATTGCTTTGATTTCGAGAGATCGAATTCAAAGAAATTCCGTTCGCCACGTTTCTCCAGCGCCACCAGCTCTTCATGGGTCCTAGCGATCGAACCGTTAAGATCATCCCGAGTGGAATTGATGGAGCCCTCCAGGTCGGCACGATTCTTTGCCACCTCGTCCTGCGTTTCCTTCAACTGCTTTTGCTGATCCTCCAATTGGTTCTTCAATTGGGCATAGCGCTTGTCCGCGGCGGCGCGCTGTTTGGCAGTAGAACGCTTGGCCGATGCGGCCTTGGTGGATGTCGCGGCCCCGTTTGAGGAGTCTCTCGAGGCTTGATTTGTGGAAGCAGCGGCGGTTTGCGCGGCCACCATGTCATTCAGCTTCGCCGTCAAGGTGCCGACTTGCGTCTGCAACTGATTCATCGAATTGTTGGCCAGGGCCGCCTGATCTTTCAGTTGATTGACCTGGCTTTGCTCATGAAAGCCATAAGCCATCGAGAACCCTGCAATCACAAGTAACACGATGGCAACCAGCGCTAACCATGGGCTCGATCCCAGATGCATTTGGGAATTCCCATGTTCATTTTCATTCAGATGCTTTTCCTCGTAAGGTTCCATTGCAGTCCTCCTCCATTCAATTCTTCCCCTCAAATAGTTTGGTAGCTACTCGCATATTGGGCGTCGAAGAGCGGCTGGGGGTGCTCAGGCAGGAAATCTCGCCTTCCAAGATTCGAGACGGACGCCTCCCGTCTGCATCAAGCAAATCAAAGGCCACATGATCACGCGCCGGAGCCAGATAACCTTCGCTGCATCAAGCAGTGCCGAGCCTTTATAGGTAACGGGCGGAAGACTTGGGTACTAGAACTGGAATTTTCTCCTTGGCCTTGCGAATACTTTATCCAGCTCGTGCGTGGGGAAGGTGTTCAGGCGAATTCGTTTCCCGTGTTCTATCTCTCTCAGCAACTTTTATTGTTCCTGGCCAATGGGCAGCCATGAGCGAAGGCCACCCGCGGAAAGCTGGGGCGGCGATTCTCTCTTGGGAATGAGGGCAGAAGGCTACTGAGACAGCCGCGTTCCCCGCGTCACCTCGCCAATTTTCACTCCACAATGATCCGGTCTGCCCACTCCACGAGCGAAACAAAGATCGCCGGAGTGCCGAATTTTGCTCCCCATTGATTCAAGTCTGTTTCCGTGACCCCACGGGCCCGGGAGCAGGCCCCTCAAGAAAAGACGGGAATGTGTTTTGCCACTATCTTTTCCATTGTTTCGCTCAATGGCGGCCAGCCCACTGGTTTAATCGCATCCACCATGGACTTCCGCATCAGCGAAGTGGCCTCCGCCAGAAGAAAGATTTGTACCTCATGGCCGGCTTCTGCGAGCGCGAGCCCGTGCGCGAAAGGGAATGCCGCCCTTGTCGGATCATCGGGTCCCCACGCGCTCTTCATCATGATCTTCAGAGGTTTCTTTGACTCTTGCGCTCTCATGCCCAATGCCAGAAAAGGCAAGCCCGCCAACTGAGCCAAGAATGTGCGTCGCGCCATAGTTTGATCTCCTGAGTTGGGATTCCCCACGGGGAAGTGTCGCAAGTCTACACCTTTTTCTTTTCCCTGACTCAGGTGCAATACCGGCGAGCGCGGATAGCCGCACTTACTGGAAACTGGCGCAGTTTCAAAGCTTGCTGAAAATGTGTAAGGATTCGCCTGGCGCGGTATAATACGCGTCTTGTGCATCTTTGAGGCAGGGAATGGACAAACGAAAAAAAGATCGAGAATTGGGGATGGACCGGGAAATCTCGCGGCGCGACTTCCTGAACGGCGTCGCCGTCGGGGCGGGAACAACCTTGTTGGCTGGCCCCATGACTGCCGGGCGGTTGATGGCTGCGGGAGTCCTCGATGAGGCTTCACCGGAAAAAGATCCCGGCTATTACCCTCCTTCCAAGCTCGGGATGCGCGGCGATCATGATGGCAGCTTCAGCATGGCGCACCGCTTGCGCGACGGAGAAAGTGCGGAGTCGCTCGGTGAACCAACACAAACGGGCGAAAGCTATGACCTCGTGGTCGTCGGCGGTGGCATCAGCGGCCTGGCCGCAGCGTACCGCTTCCGGCAAAAAGCAGGGAAGAGCGCAAAAATCTTGATCCTGGATAATCACGACGATTTTGGCGGCCACGCCAAGCGCAACGAATTCCAAGCTGGCGGCCGGATGTTGCTTAGCTACGGCGGCACGCAATCTATCGAAAGTCCCGGCAATTACAGTGCAGAAGCCCGCACCTTGCTGAATGAGCTTGGAATTGACACGCAGAAATTCTACAAAGCCTACGATCAGAAGCTCTATTCCAAGCTGGGCACCGCGGCTTTTTTCGACAAGGAAACGTTTGGCGAAGATCGCTTGGTTACCGGGATGAACACCACGCCCTGGCAGGAATTTCTGGGCAAGTGCCCGCTTTCGCAAGCCGTACGGAAAGACATTGCGCGCGTCTACACCGAGAAGGTCGACTACTTGAAGGGGCTTTCGCAGCCTCAGAAAATCGCCCAACTGAAGAAGATCAGTTATGCGGACTACCTGACGAAGCACTGCAAACTTTTGCCTGAGGCCCTGCCCTTCTTTCAGACTTTCACCCACGACCTCTACTGCGTCGGAATCGAAGCAGTACCCGCCTATACGTGTTACGAATCGGGTGACGACTACGGCTCGTTTACCTATCCGGGTTTCGATGGCCTGGGCTTCCCCGAACACGAAAAAGAAGAGCCCTATATCTTTCACTTTCCCGATGGCAACGCCTCCATCGCACGCCTTTTGGTGCGCTCGCTGGTTCCCGGCGCGATGCCTGGGAACACCATGGAGGATGTGCTCACGGCAAAGGCGGATTACAGCCAACTGGACCGATCAGAAAATTCCGTGCGCCTGCGCCTCAATAGCACGGTCGTCAACGTAAGACACGACTCGACCCGCGACGCCGCCAAGGAAGTCCATGTAACGTACACGCGTGGCGGGAAGCCCTACTTCGTGAAAGGGAATTACTGCGTTCTCGCATGCTACAACGTCATGATTCCTTACATTTGTCCGGAATTGCCCGACGCGCAGAAGGAGGCCCTCTCTTATCTGGTGAAGGCCCCACTGGTGTACACGCACGTCGCGCTGCGCAACTCGACCTCCTTTGCGAAGTTGGGCGTGCATCAGATCGTTTCGCCCGGCAGCTACCACGTTTACACCGGACTCGATTTTCCTGTGAGTCTTGGTGGCTATCACTTCCCGAGCAACCCCAAGGAGCCCGCAGTCCTCTTTATGCTGAGAACGCCGTGCAAGCCGGGACTTCCCGTAAGAGATCAGAATCGCGCCGGCCGCACCGAGCTTTTGCAAACTCCTTTCTCCAAATTCGAGCGCAACATCCGCGAGCAGCTCAGCCGCATGCTCGGCGGCGCCGGCTTCGATCCTGCCGCGGACATCGCCGGAATCACCGTCAACCGCTGGGCTCACGGCTATGCTTATACGCCATTTGATCTCGACAGGCCGGAATGGAAAGAGGGCGAACAGCCCTGGGTACGCGGCCGTCAGCCCTTCGGCCGCATCACTATCGCCAATTCCGACGCAGGGGCCAGTGCCTACACCGACGTGGCCATCGATCAGGCTTATCGCGCCGTCAGCGAACTTCTCTCCCACCACGGTTGACGGTCTCTCACGCAGACGCCCCAGTCGCTCTGTCCCCTGGATTCAATTTGGCGAGGTACCCATTCGGAAACTTCCTTGCCGGAATTTACGCACCCCTTCGTTTCCCGGCCTACTCTAAAAGGGTCCACGGCTCGGACAAGATTCAAGATTGAACGAGGGAACCTCCATGAGAAATCTTTTGGTGGTTGGTGCTCTGCTCCTGATGGGTGTCGCATTTGCCACAGCGCATCAAAACGCGAATGACGAGGAAGGCGGCCGCGTATTGGCGCTTGAGAATGCCTGGAATCATGCGCTGGAAGGGAAGGATTCGAAGGCGCTGGAGATGCTTTTGGCCAACACGCTCGTATCTGTAGATATTGACGGCAGTGTGCAATCGAAAAACGAGTTTCTTGCCAGTATCAAAGCTTCGGACTACAAACCATCCCAGGCAGTCACGGAACAAACCTCAGTGCAAGTTTACGGAGATGCCGCGGTGGTGGTGGGCGTCTTCCGCGTCAAGGGCACGGAGAAAGGGAAGCCGTTTGTGCACCGCGAACGCTTCGTCGATACCTGGATTAAATCCAATGGCGCCTGGCAGTGCGTGGCAACAACCGGCACTCTGATTACCGCCAAACAACCTACCGAGTGATTGGAGATGGGACGTACGATTTCTCGATAGGCAATCCGTGGGCAAGCTGCTCTAATACGCCCTACCAATCGGAATATTTTGATCCATCGAGCGCCGTCGCCTGCGACTGGGAATACACGTCGAACACGTTGCTCCCGCCCCAGCTATTGGAATCGGGATCGTCCTGTACCGAGCGCATTCCCCACTCGCGTTTGCCTGTCATGGGGTCCATCGGGATTCGTCGCAAAAAGCGTACCTTCTTGTTACCAGCGACAGTCACTCCATCCACCAGAGTTTGCAGGTCTGGTGGATAACCGTTACTGGTTGCTTCCACCTGAAAGGCCATGGAATCCGCCATATCTTTGTATCGGTCGATGGCATTGCGGATCTCCCGCAGATTTCTTCGCAGTTCCGCTTCCCGGCTTCGCACGATGGTTACGCGGATCATAGGTTCCGCTGCGGAGGCCAGAATTAGAAGGATGGTGCAGGCAATAATCAATTCGAGGAGAGTCATGCCGGCTTGACTGGAAGGGAATCGCCGGGAGAAGCGCGTGGATTGCAAGGTTGTCTTCATTTGTTCTCCCTCGCTTCTGGCGGTACGACCGCGCTACCAGGATTTCCCATTCCAAGATTCCCAAATGATCGGGCAACGGCTATCCGAGCGCAAATCGCCAAAAGTGGCTCCGGGGCCTGGACTCGAACCAGGATAGCCAGCTCCAAAGGCTGGTGTCCTACCAATTAGACGACCCCGGAGTCGTGAGGTAACCCTCTTAGTTTACTTGATACCACGCGACGCGCAAATCCCACCCTCAGGCAAGGGTTTCTCTCTTCGTTCTCGCTGGCAGTGGAAACCTGGTTTCCCTCGGCTCAATGCAGGGTATCTTCATTTTTGCTAGAATTGAAAGGTTGACCATTCGCGTGGAGAGGTGTCCGAGTGGTTTAAGGAGCACGCTTGGAAAGCGTGTGTAGGTTAACCCCTACCGTGGGTTCGAATCCCACCCTCTCCGCCACTCTCTTTATTTTCCTGCGTTTACATGCCTTAGTGTCCATAATGGTGTCCATCGAACCCCGGTTGGCGGTCCCCCGCAGAGCCGAATAACAAGGCCACTCAGCACGTCAATGCGCGGCGACGGCTACGGCAAAAGTCGCGTCAATATCCTCAAAAGAGTTGCCAGCTCAACCGGTCGACGCAACACTTGCCTGAAGTTTACTCGCAGGAGTCTCGATTCCTAAGGTCCTTCTCGGGCGTTCATTCAAGCGCAGCGCGACTCGGCCGAGTTGCGCTTGCGAATAGCCAGACAGGTCTGTGCCTCGGGGGAAATATTGCCTTAAAAGGAGGTTTGTGTTTTCGTTCGCGCCGCGCTACCAGGGACTTTGCAGCTTGGGATCCACTACGCAAGGGCGTCAGGCTTGCTTTTCAGTGTGGTGAAGCAAATAATCCGCCTTTGCTGAAGCAAGAGGGAAACCCTGTTTCATTTGCCACTGCACGGATTCTTGGCAATCGCAATCCCAGTGCTGACGATTCATCCAGAAATGCGCACTACGATGGATCCTTCGCAATTCTCTGAGGCATGTGGCTTGGGTGTGCGCAAAAAAAAAAGAAAAAAAAGAGGCACACCCGCGAACGGATGTGCCTCTAGTTAGGAGTTGGCTAGAAGATGAGCTTCAGGCCGAGCTGGAGGTTGCGCGGCTCGTGCGTGCTGGTGACCGCCCCGAATGTGGAATCTCCGACATAGTTGTCAATGCCGGAGAAGTTCGCATGGTTAAAGGAGTTGAAGAATTCGGCACGGAACTGAAGACGTATGCGTTCCGTAAAGTTAGTGTTCTTGATGATGCCGATGTCCCAGACTTCCTGCCCAGGACCGAGAATCTGGCCGTTACTCGAGGTGCCGAAATGGCCAACGGCATTCGTGAACGAAGCCGGGTTGAACCACTGGCTCACGGATTTCGGATAGGAGATCGCGGTAGAGGTCCTGTCGGCACGGACGTTGCCAATCCCCAGCCCGCCATCGCCGGAAGTCGTTGTGGCATTGGTTTGCAGGAACGGATCGTTGAACTGGTAAATCGTGACTGGTTGTCCGGACTGGATGGTGGTGATGCCGGAGATTTCCCATCCGCCAAGAGCATGGCCTACAAAGCCCCGTTGCCCCTTGTAGAAGGGCAGATCGTAGATGTAATTGAAGCTGAGGTTCTGAGGAATGTTGTATCTAGACGGACCATAGTCCATCATCAGGTTGTACACGTAGGTTGCGATGTTACTGCGGTCATCGGTGTTGGTGGTCAAGGCCTTGGAGTAGGTGTAGGCCAAACCGACGCTGAGGCCGTTGGTGACGCGACGGTTCAGCGAGATTTGCAGGGAGTTGTAATTGCTGGTGAATTCGGGGTTGCGCGAGGCGATCCTGCCGTACCCGGCATAAGGGCGAAGGTAGTTGAGGTTCTCGTAGTTGCCCGTTCCGGCAGTGGTGGTGGCGGCATCGGCAGCGAGGCGCGCGGCGACAGTGGGCTGATTCAAGTCCACTTCGCCCAGCAGATGGCGTCCCAAGCCGCCTACATAGGCGACTTCCAGCTTGGTGTTGGGCAAAATTTCATGCTGTACCGAGAGGTTGAAGGACTGATAGTAGGGCGTATGCCACGCTGGAGAGCCCGAGGCAGTCAAGCCGACGGGGCCGAGAGGCGCGCTCCCAGCGGCGCCCGAGAGAATGTTGTCAAACGGGCCAAAGGGGACGCGGGTGGTTTGAACGAGCGGCGGGTCTCCGAAAGCATTCTGCTCGAACATGCCGTTCAGCGTGCGGTCATAGAAGATGCCATATCCGCCGCGGATGGAGGTTTTGCCTTTCCCGAAGGGATCAAAGGCAAATCCGAAGCGCGGGGCGATGTTGCCGTCGGTGCCGGGGTTGATGGTTGAGCCGTAAGGCGAGCAAGAGGCAGTGGGAGAGATAGCCTTTGCTGCGGTGCAGGTGCTTCCCGTTGGGAAAATGAGCCCGTTCGCATAGTTGGCCGCATTGTACGCCTGCCCCGACAGCATGTTGCCAGAGTTCGAATCGATCACCGGCACGGTGCTGGTGCTGAACAACAGCGGGCTAAAGTTCGTCAGGGTATTGCCGGCATCGGTGGGTGTGGGGAAATGGCTGTAGCGCACGCCGAGATTCAAGGTCAGGCGCCGAGTAACTTTCCAATCGTCCTGCACGTAAAGCTCGATGTTGTTGTAGCGCAGGTCGGGAACGGTGTCCTTGTTCTGCTGCGAATAGCCGGCATCTTGACCGAGCAAAAACTGCGCCAGGGCTGGCACGGCGACATTACCGCTCGAGGTCAGGTCCGAAAATGAAAAGGCCGGAAAGCCTGAGACGGCATTTTCGGTCTTCTCCATGACTTGGAGGCTGAAGCCGAAGCGCAGCGCATGGGGACCGGCAATGAAAGAAGCGTTGTCAATCAGGCTCTGGTCGATGTTGCGCTCAAAATAGGGCGCAAACCCGGGTCCTGCAGTCAAACCGTTGCTATTCATGCTCACGCCTGCTCCGCGGTTATAGGGATCCTTGTAAGCATAGTTGTTCGTCAGGGAGCCAGTGAAAGCGGTGCCGTTCAGAAGGCCAGTCTCTGTGATGTTGATGCCGCCCCAACTGTACACGTATTCCAGTTCGTTGGTGAGGCGAGGGGAAATGGTCCAGGACAAGTTGCCGACTACGTTTCTGCCGGGCGCATTAAGAGTGTCTGGCGCTATGCCGGGAAAGTTCTGATAGCCGTTCCAGGAGACGCTCAAGGGGTCGTTCTCGGGAACATCATCGTGCATGTAACGCCCGTAGAAGCGAATTTTGTCGTTGATAGTCTGGTCGACCCGGACGATGTCCTGGCGGAAGTCGTTTTTCTGACTATAGGAATAAAAATAATTGCCGCCGTAAACGCCGGGCGGAAGCTTGCTGAAGATGCTGCTGACGTATGCGTTGGCGTTCTTGCTGTAGCAACCGGCGGTAGCCAGATTGAGCTGCAAGGTATATGTGGTGCCAGTCGGGGTTACAGTGGCGCAAGAGGGATTCGGCAGACTCGCCACAAAGGGAGAGGGATCCCCCTTAAGCGCTGTGAAGGTGCCACCCAA